>JACKQG010000781.1_pt1 | contig 45299 bp, 53 predicted proteins | sample 8237621 | NCBI WGS metagenome assembly JACKQG01 (sample SAMN15677084, study PRJNA649215) | marine metagenome | biome: marine; feature: Black Sea; material: saline water; isolation source: suspended particulate matter (SPM) from the Black Sea western gyre | collected 2013-06-09/2013-06-10 | depth... | reverse complement strand
TTAGTGAAGACAAAACTTTAAATATCTATAGAGGCATAGAATTAGATTAATGGCTATTGATTATGCTCAGGGACTTTTTTTGATAGTGAATACTCTTCTCTCTTTCTACATAGTTGTCTATGCGTTCATCTTCCTTACTAGAACAAAGAATTATCCTGATAGGAAACCTTGGGAGTTACTCTTTGCAGGAGCTTTTTTCTTCTTAATATCTGAGGTTTTGGGGGTATCTTTGTTTTATGGAGATGCTGCTGTTCTTGGGATAAAAGTGTCTATGATAAGGGTTGTACTCGAGTTTGTATACGTCTCGCTTGTTCTGATGGCTTTCATAACACAGTCCCATATGATATTGCTGTCTGACATGATTCTGATAACTAAGAAGTTGCAGAGGAGAAGAGCTGAGGAAGCAGAGAAAGAAAAGAAGAAAAAACCAAAGACAAAAGGTCAGAAAATTTTTGAGAAACTAAGAGAAAAAGTAACGCCTGTCGAAGAACTTAAATTCGAAATAGGAGAGAAAGAACTGCAAGAAAAGATGAAGGAAGAGCACTTCGAATCAGAGATAAAGAGTGAGAAGGAGCTAGTTGGAGAGGATAAGCAATAAATTTTATAAATGAGTTCTAAATTGCTAAAGATGTCAAAGTTGACGCTTTAGCGTCCCGACCAACGGGAGGTTGATGGTGTCGACGGAAATGACCGTCGCGGTGGTAGTATAGTGGTTAGTATTCGGCGTTGCCAACGCTGTGACCTGGGTTCAAATCCCAGCCGCCGCATATTATTTTAATTAAACAACTTAAGAAGGTCTTCGTGTATTGTGTTATTAGAAGCAATTATTCCTTCAGGATAATCTATTTTCTCTTTGTTGAAGGTTACATATTTGCCTGAGAAAGTTGTTACCTTCCCACCAGCTTCTTGGACTATAATTGCTGGCGCGCATAGATCCCATTCTTTTGAAGCTCTCTTCTTGACAAGGCTTACCTCTGATTCCCCTTCTGCGATTTTAGACCATTTGTAAGCGATTGAATCTGCGTATTCCTTTTCTTTACCTTTTATCTTGTCAAATAACATATGCAAATTTTTGTCATGCAACGCTCTCCTGCTAATCCCTACTCTAAAATCTTCTATTCTGTCTATTTTTGAGACATGTATTCTTTTATCGTTCAAAAAAGCTCCTTTGCCTTTCTTAGCATGAAACAATTTTTTAAGAGCAGGTAGGTACACAACTCCAAGAATTACTTCTCCATTTCTTGCAAGACCTATCTGTACTCCGAATTGATCAGTTTTATTAACGAATCCCTTGGTTCCATCTATTGGATCGACTATCCATACAAGTTTTTTGTCAGATGACTCGTTTGCAGTCTCTTCTCCTATGAAACCGTAGTTTGGGAAGTGTTTTTTCAATTCCTCGAAGATTAGCTTTTCTGATGCCTGATCTGCTTCTGTCAGGTAATTTTGATAGAAGCCTCCTTTGTCTTCAATAATACCAGGATCCTTTTTATTATAGAAATCCATTATTAGCTTTCCAGCTTTCAAAGCGATTTCTTTTGCAATTTCTAATTCTTTAGACATGCTGCAAGCAACTTTCTTTAGTTATATAAATCTTTTTAAATGATAAGTTTTATAAAATAAATACGAATTCAAAGTTTCAGATGGGCCTATAGCTTAGTCTGGCAACGAGATTGATTGCACTTGCAATTGTCTGTTGGGCAATTAGAGTGCTGGTCTTATACGACCGCCGCTTGGTGTCTAAGAGAACCAGTGGTCCCGAGTTCAAATCTCGGTAGGCCCACTACGTTTTCCGCCGTAGCCACGGAGAGGCGGCGTTTCGCTACGCTTCAGCCCCCTTGGTTACGACGAAAACTTTCATGATTAGGGAAAATTTAAAAAAAAGATTTTCCCTGAGAATATCATCCTTGACGCGAAGCGTCCCGACCAACGGGAGGCATTAGGGCTCAAGGAACGATACCCTTGCCCCGATGGTGTAGCCCGGAAGCATTCAGAGAAATCTGTTCGTTGGGTAACCAATCATCTCGGCTTTTCGAGAATTCGGAGAAAATCTTCGTTTCAAAAACAGCCGAGGACGTGGGTTCGAATCCCGCTCGGGGCATATTATTTTTCGAGAATTGCTTAAACTGTGTATTTTTTTCGTTTTAAATATTCTTTGACTGGAGTAGCTACTGTATTTTCATTAATATTTTTATCAGTACAATATTTAGTTTTAAACCAATCAAATAATTTTTTTATACCTCTACTAGAATTACAACTACCACAACACATCACAATATCTTTTATTTGTAATCCATCTTTTAAATAAAATGGTCCGTCAAAATTTAAATGTTCAATAGTTGCACAATCTCGTTGCTTATTTCTGATAAAAGGATAAATCATTTCTTTGTGACAGTATACACAGTTCTTATCTCTTGCACGTATTTTTAGCAATTCATTATTTGCAATTCCAAATTTATTGCTCATGAAATTTTATTGTGTCTTGGAATTTATAAAAATTTCCTAATAATCGTGTCCTTTTTTATTAACAAAACAGTAAACATACCGCTCGGGGCATACTACTCTTTTGGTTGGTTTTTAGAGCTCTTTGTATTAAACGCGATAATACTTCGTTTAATAAGTGTTAAATTCAATTCAGAAAAAACTTTTGATTTAGCAAAGAGTTTGTGACTCCAGTTAATCCAATTTAATTCTCAATTCAACAAGTTTTAACTACACTTTTTTCACATTGACTGCTTTTGGACCTCTATCTCCTTTCTCCACATCAAATGTAACTGAGTCGTTTTCATTCAAAGAAACGCCTTCCTCTAGTGCTGACTTATGCACAAAAACTTCTTTTCCATCTTCAGCAGCAATAAATCCAAATCCTCTCATTTCATTGAAAAATTTCACTGTTCCCTTCATTTTCTCACCTCCGTTCAGTTATTCTGCTCTTTGTCTATTTTTAGTTGACAATCATTGCAGAAATTCTTTTTCGATTCGCCTTTATTCACAACAAATCTTATTTTACATAATCTGCAATACTTAATTATTTTATATTCTATCATTTGATAAATCTTTTTATCTAATAGTTTCTGCCCTTTCCTTTTTAAATGCTTCTATTTATTTTTCTTTATTACAGCCATCACATTTAAATCCAATAATTTTGAGAGGCTAAAAAAATAATTCCCCCTTTGATTCTTAAAACGAATTGGTAAGATTTATAAAGAGTGCACCAATATAAGGTTTAAGCATGGATAATAAATCTATGCTTTAAACATGGAGTGTGAAAAACAATGAGTTATAGGAGAGATGGTTTCAGAGGAAGCCAGGGCCCAAGGGAAATGCACAAGGCAGTTTGTGCTGATTGTAAAAATGAATGTGAAGTTCCATTTAAGCCATCAGAAGACAGACCTGTTTACTGCAGAGACTGTTTTAGAAAGCACAGGAAGTTCTAAGTTTATATTTTTTGATACTTTTCTAGACACAATTTTTTTTTATTCTTTTTTCGCTCGGGGCATTTCTAGAAATCACTTATGAAAGAATTAAAACAATTAATGCTAATAAACAGATTATAAGTGTGCCTGCTATTGCACCGATTAGAACATAGGTTTTTGCACTGTCTCTCGATATTTTTTTTGCAGGTTTAGAAGGTGTTTCAGTAAATCTGGCCTCTTTCTTGTCTCTTTTGAATAATTTCTTAGTTAAACCTGTTTCTTTCTTGCTCCTTTTGAACTTCAATATTATTGCGCCAATGATTACTGCTAATCCCAGGAATGTGAAATATTTTGCTAAGCCACTGTAATCCCTGTTAATAATTACAGGCGTAGTAGTTTTCTCTATAACAGGTATTTTATTGCATGTGAAATCAGAGTCGCAGTAATAATCCTCTTCGCAGTCATTATCTTGCCGGCACTCTCTAAGGGCTAAACTAATTAGCCACACAATCACTACTATTATAATAATGATCAAGATAATAATGACCGCCACATCACCCTTCTTACCTAACATTTTAGATTAGGAAAGACAGTTATTATTATAAATCTTTAGGTCTCCACCACTCTATAGTGGTGTTGGTGGCTTTTTCGTGTAACAGAATTTTAGACGAGAATGTTATTTTTTTTTTGCTCGAAAAAGTTTTTCCCCTAAACCTTTATAAAATACTAATCTATCCTGCTATTACAACACAACACAGCTTCTGCTCTTTTCTTGAGCAGGAGCTAATAAATCTTATTTAATTATTTTCTTTTTTTATAGAACTTTTCTGCAACCTTTAGCAGTCAGAAAAAATACTCAACATTGAACTCTGTGAATTCGTCTTTGGGTTCTTCCCATTCATGGTCTACTCTCGTTACTTTTGCGAACATCGGGCCTTCTTTGGAGTACTCTAATAGTTTTTTCAGGTTTTCCTCTTCTCCTTCTACAACAACTTCAACTGTTCCATCGGCCAGGTTTCTTACAAACCCTGTGAGTTGTAATCCTCTAGCATTTCTTGCTGTATAATAGCGGTAAGAAACATCCTGCACTCTTCCGTGAACAATTAGATGGAGTCTCTTTTTCATGCAGAATGGATTGTTTTCATGGTTTTTATGTCTTATGATTTTTTATAATTTTCAAAACATTTAAATATAAATTAATTAACCATAGTTAAAATCATTTTCATAAAAGGTAGGTATTATGATGAAACAAAAGCAGAAAGTGGCTAAACAGAAAATAACCAAAGATATGACTATTGGAGAAGTCGCACAAAACTTTCCAGCTGCGATTGAGATATTGTTAGCAGAAGGAGTCCACTGTGTGGGCTGTGGAGCAGCATTCTTTGAAACAATCGAGCAAGGTCTAATGGTTCATGGAAAATCTGAGAAAGAGATTGATAAGGTTCTCAAGAGAATGAACGAGCATGTTGCAAACTAATTCTTAACACTTTGTTTTCTCCCACAACTTCTTGATTGCATGATCTGCTATCTCTAATCATAAATTAAATAATGAGAGAAATACTTTATAAACTCTGTGTGTTGCTGTCCAGTGTTATTTTACAACTCTTCTATCTTTATAGCATCCACAGGGCAGCCATCTGCAGCTTCTTGTGCCTCACCAAGGTCATTGACTTCTAGCACCCATAATCCTGGCTTAGTTTCTTTGCCTTTGAGCAGGTCAGCTTTTCCATCTGTGTTCATCTCGAATCTCTTAGGATCAAGTGCTGCGCAAGCTGCTGCTCCAATGCAAGCATCCCTATCATATATGATTTTGAATTTAGCCATTATGACACCTCTATAATTTAAAATTGTTCATGATATAGCTTGTTTTTATATTTTTTGGTAAGCTTTATAACAATTGATTTCTTTCTTCACAGATAGTATGTCTGAAAACGAAAACATGCATAGGGATATCCCTTATGAAAAGCTTGAAACAATAGTTGATGCTTATGATCTAAAGGTTGATACTTCGTTAATTGATGGTTGTTATAACAATCTAGTTCTGTTTCTCTTCTATAAAAGAGGACCTGGTTTGTCAGACAAGTCTTCTGAATTCGTTGGTTCAATCACTTATGGGAGCTATATGGGTTTAATGTTTATTAATTGGGTTAATCATAGTTACCCTGTTATAAATACTGCTGTAAATATGTATCTTTCACAATTCTTTGAAGAGAAACCTATTGAGATCGTAGTAGATGTTTATGATGAGAATAAAATAATCCGTGAATTTCAGGCATGATGAAACTAACCCAAGAAGAAAAGGATTTGGTGGAAAGGTTGCAAGAAAATACTAGATTTATGGATATTATAAACAAGGTTAATAAAACCTTTGCAGAAGAGCAACAAGCTTTTGAAGAAATAGGTGCTCGTATGAACTTTGTTCCTAATAGAGCAGAAGATATATTCTTTTATAATCTGAAGCATAGTCCTATTTACAAGAAGTAATCAAAGTTTTCTAAAAACATTTAAAAACACTTTATCTTATCTTCCTTCTGGGTGATTTTTAATGCTGACTAGAGTCATAGCTGCGACCGGGGAAGTTGAATTAGAGCAGCAGGTTAATGTTTTTATAGTGGGAAAGAATGTTGTTGACATCAAACTTACTGAATGGGTTAATTATCAGCACCAGACAGGTGGTTATAGCGCCTTCATAACTTATGAAGATGGTCCTCCGACAAGACAGGTTCAGGTTAAAATCTTTGCAACAACTGGAGAAACTGAGCTCGAACAGCAGATTAATGCCTTTATAGTTGGAAAAACAGTTGTTGATATCAAATTCACCGAGTGGGCGGAGTACGAAGCTCAGACAGGTGGTTACACAGCTTTAGTAATGTATGTTGCTGAGCCTGGAACTGCTCCAAAGCAACAGGTTAAGCAACCTGTAAGACCTCAGTCGCAGCCTGGAACGCAGAGCGCTCCACAGTTTGATGCCATATGAAACAACTAAAACAAAAGGTTTTAGTGTCCTATAATTTTAGTGAGGTAAAATTATGAGATTAGGAGTTGATGTTGGCGGGACAAAGATAGAAGCAGCGCTTGTATCTGAAGACGGGAAGATAATCAATAGAATAAGAACGCCAACACAGGATTCTAAGGGAAGAAAAGTAGTAATTAACAATATTCTCTCTGTGATAAAAAAGCTTGATAAAAAAAATCTCTCAGTTGTAGGGCTTAGTATCGCAGGTGTTATTGATGAGAAGGGTGTTCTTTCTTGTCCCTCAAATCTGAAATGCCTTGAAGGAGTGAATGTTGCCAAGGAGCTTGAGAGGTCATTTGGAAAGAAAGTTTTGCAGGAGAACGATGCGAATTGCTTTGTGTTAGCTGAGTATAAAATTGGAGCTGCAAGAGGCTACAAAAACGTTGTTGGGATTATTCTTGGTACAGGAATTGGTGGAGGTATAATAATAAACAGGAAGCTCTATAAGGGAAAAACTGGTGGTGCAGGAGAATTCGGTCATACAGTAATTAGTGCTAACAAAGATTTTGAAACATTATGTTCTGGGCCCGGAATTGTCAGGAGATACAGGGATGCAGGGGGCAAGATTAAGGACCCGAATCCAGAGAAGATTTTCGCTTCCAAGGAACTAATAGCAAGACAGGTTGTAGAAGACACCTATAATTATTTCAGGATTGGTTTTGTTAATATAATAAACTCTTTGGATCCTGACATCATTGTTCTTGGCGGTGGTTTGAGCAATCTGCCGCTTTACTCAAGGTTAAACAGGGAAGTAAAGAGATATGTGATTCCAGCGCTTGCAAAAAACGTAAAAATCGTTAAGAACAAGTTAGGTGATAGTTCAGGAGTTATAGGGGCTGCTTTCCTCCACTAATAATCGAAACTTTTATATACTTGTATTCCAAATCAAATTATTAATTACGCTCTAGGAGGGAATGACTATGAAAAGCCTTTTTTCACTAAAAAAATTAGCAAGGAAGCATGACGACGACATCGAAGAAGGTGCTGGGGAAGAAGAGTATGTAGAGATAGATACAGAGGCAGAGCGAGATAAAACCTCAAAAATCATAGTTCGACCGTTTGTGATGGAGGATTTCTCAGATATAAAGGAGATTCTTGACTCATTAAGAGAAGGATACACAATCGCTTTAATCAATATAAAACCTTTGAAAGACAAGGATTTGGTTGAGTTGAAGAGAGCCATTAACAAGCTCAAGAAGACTTGCGACGCGATCGACGGCGACATTGCTGGGTTTGGAGACGACTACGTTGTTGTCACACCTAGCTTTGCAGAGATATTCAGGACGAAATCAACCAATAACATTGGGGAAGACTAATCCTTTTCTTATTCTTAAAGAACTAGACATATAGTCACGGTATTTCCTCTTTTTAAATTTTGTTGGGCTTCATTATAGAATTTCTTGAGTATATGTTAAAATACCATAATATATTTAAATGAAATTTCTCAGATTAAGAGCGTGATGGCCAAGAAAGAAGAAGTGGGAGAAATGAGTGTTATAGAGGGAGAGACTTGCCCTTTTTGTCATCAAAAGACACTTACTTTGAGAGAGGCTGAGAGAGATATACCTTACTTTGGTAAAATCTACATTTTTTCTATGGATTGTTCTAATTCTGAGTGTAATTATCATAAGGCAGATGTTGAGACTGTAGAGGAGCATGGCCCTGTCAAGTATGTTATAGAGGTTGATTCTGAGGATGACATGAAGATAAGGGTTGTTAAGTCAAGTACTGCAACTGTTAGAATACCACATGTAGGGAGCATAGAGCCAGGTGAGGCTTCTAATGGTTATGTTACGAATATTGAAGGTATTCTCAATAGGGTGAAGAAGCAAGTGGAGATTCTGCGTGACGAATCAGAGGACAAATCAGATATCAAGAAAGCCAAGAATATCATAAAGAAGCTCACAAGAGTGATGTGGGGTCAGGAAAAGCTTAAGATGACTGTAGAAGACCCTGCAGGTAACTCAGCAATCGTTTCAGAGAAGGTTGTTAAGGCGAAGTTATGATTACAATGGAGGATTTCTCTTTATTTTATCACTCTTAAGCATTTCTATAGAAGTTTTTGTAGATACATAAGAATACAGTTGTACTCCTTGAACTGAGAAATGTTCATGGTTTTTGCCTGAGGATTTCTTCTTACATATTCATCTGAGCCTTCATGAACAGCTTTTCCTATTGATTCAAGACCTTCAGTGCCTTCTCCCTCTAAGATGTTGTTTATTGTTCCGAGGAGTGTATTCTCGTTGACTTGTCTGATTATAGTTAGTTCAGTTCCTAGATAATGCGGTTTTTGTGAAGGTATATCTGCAAAGTATACTTTTAGTTTGCGCATTGTCTCGCTTCTTATTCTTTGGAGTTTATGTGCTGGTATATGATTACTAAATGCGTTTATGTCGGTTCTTTTTTTCACTAGTCCTCTTGTGAATAGCTCTCCAACATCTCTATAACTATAAGTTTTTTCTAGAAGTTCATCTATTACAGAGCTAAGATTAGTTTTTGGTTTTTCAAGCATATGGGCCTTCATGTGTCGGAGGATGTAAGCAGATATTTAAAAGTTTCTATTGTCCAATAGTTACAACTCTTTCGTAAGTTTTAAAAAACAAGAAATCTATTCCTTTTTTTATGAGAAGAATACTGTTATTCTTGGGTTTATTGTTATTGACAGCATGTACCACTTCAGGTGATGTAAATCCTTTTTTTATAAAAACAACAGATGATGTTAAGATATCAGCTAATTTCTTTCCTGCAGAGAGCACTAAAGGGGTTATACTGCTCCACATGTTGAATAAGGGTAAGAATGATTGGAACGAGTTTGCTCCTGAATTGACTTCAAATGGCTTCAATGTTATTGCTATTGATCTTCGCGGACATGGAATGAGCGACCTGAACTGGAAACAGTTTTCAGAGGTTGAATTTAGCAGATCTGTCTTGGATGTTGAAGTTGCAATGAGTTACTTGCAAGAAAAAGGCGTTACTGATGTTGGTATTATAGGAGCTAGCATTGGTGCCAATATTGCATTGAAGTATGCTGTACAAGACAAAGATGTCAAATCAATAATTCTCTTATCTCCAAGCTTGGACTATAAGAGTGTTGAAACTTTGGAAAATGTTAGAACTTATGACAGAGCAATTTTCATTGTCACAAGCAAAGAGGATACACAGTCAGCTGACGATTCCTTGATTTTGCATGAAACTGCAACTGGCAAGAAGAAGTTCATGCTGTATGAGAACGCAGGGCATGGCACTAACATGTTTGTGGAAGACACTCTTTCTGAATTGATTCTTAGTTGGTTGAAGGAGACTGTTTAGAATCACATCTTCTCAGGCGCTTCTATGCCTAGCAATGCCAATCCGTTTTTCAATACTCTTTTTATCGCAAGTATCAGCGCAATCCTTGCACCTCTCAGCGTTGGCTCTGTTCTTAGAATAGGATGTTCGTGGTAGAATTCGTTGAAATTCTGCGCTAGCTCAAGCAAGTAGCGCGAAACTAAGGATGGCTTGTAGTTATTAGATGCTTCTTCCACCTTTTTTGGGTATTCGGCAAGTTTTGATATCAACAGTTGTTCTTCCTTGCTGTTGAGCTTTGAGTAGTCAACACCTATTGGTTTATCTTTGCTCTTATCCAGTATAGAGCTTATCCTTGCATGTGCGTATTGTATGTACGGGCCTGTCTCTCCTTCGAATGATATCGATTCTTTAGGGTTAAAGACAAAGTCCTTTGCAGGCTCATATTTCAGTATGAAGAATTTCAACGCTCCGAACCCTATCTGTTTACTTCTTTTTTCTAGTTCCTCATTGCTTAGCTTGTGTCTTTTCTTAACTTCTTTCTTGGCCATTGATATTATTTCATCTATCAGATCATCTGCGTCCACAACACTGCCTTCCCTTGATTTCATCTTGCCTTCAGGCAGGTATATCATTCCATAGCTCAAGTGATGCAATCCTTCTGTGTTCTTGAATCCTATTATCTTGAGAATTCTAAATAACTGCTTGAAGTGCAGATTCTGCTCTGAGCCAACAACGTGGATTGAGCGGTCCATCTTGAAGTCGTCATACTTTAATTTCGCCAAGTTTATGTCTTGAGTCATATAAACAGCTGTTTTGTCAGCTCTTAGGAGAATCTTGTTTGGTAACCCATATCTTTCTAGTTCCACGATGATATTCTCTTGTTCGTCCTTCTTTAGTTTTCTTTTCTTATAGGCTTCTAACACGATATCTTTTGCTTTCTCATAGTGCTCGCTTTCATTGTAGGTTTTGTCAAACTTTATCCCGAACTTCTTGTAGGTCTCGTTAAAACCTTTCATTGCCCAGGAGTTCATTTTCTTCCATAGCGCTCTTGTCTCCTTGTCTCCTTCCTCCCATTTTTTCAGCATGTCATATGCTTCTATCTCTAGTTTCTCGTCTTTTTTAGCTTTCTTCGTGTATAATACGTAGAAGTCGCCTACGAAACGGTCTGACTTCTTGTTGGGTTGCTTGTTTTTCCCCCATTTCTTGTATGCAAGCATTGATTTGCATATGTGGATACCGCGGTCGTTGTTCAGGTTGACATGTATGATCTTGTATCCCTGCGACTCAAGAATGTTTGCCAGGCTTTTTCCTAGTAGCATGTTCCTAACATGTCCTAAGTGTAGTGGCTTGTTGGTGTTCGGCGCAGGGTACTCTATCATTATTTTCTCTTTCTTTTTCTTACCTTTTCCATAGTTTTCTCCTTCTTTCAGAACTTTTTCTATAACTTCTTTGTTCCATAGCTTCTTGTTTATGAAGAAGTTTAGGTATGGTCCTTTCACTTCTATCTTGCTTATCTTGTTGTTAGGTTTTATCTTTTTCAATAATTCTTCTGCAATCAAGTGTGGTGCTTTTTTCAGCTTCTTAGACAGAACGAAGCATGGAAAGGCAAAGTCTCCGAATTCTAGTGAGGGAGGTTTTTCAAGCAGTGCTTCTATCTCTTTCTCATTTAGTTTGGTTTCTTTCTCCAAGATTTTTATTATTTCTTGTCTGTAGTTCATTTAAATTCTATCTTACTAAGTGGCCATCGCCGGTGTTTTCGAGTGAATAGGTATTGTTTCTCTATAAATTTTTTGATTATTGAAGGAGTTAATCCTGTTTTTATGGAATTCTTTCTTATCATTATGCCTTTTCTTTTCCCAAGAGCTATTAGGTATGGCCAGTCTTTAGGCATGAATGCTTTCTTGTCTTTTTTAGTTATATCTGCGTGTATGTTCCACGCGACTATGTTTGCTTGTTGGGTTGCTGTAAACGCTGTTGTTGGTTGCGGATTCTTGTACATATATGAACAGTCACCGATGGCATAGATGTGTGGATGGCTTGTTTGCAGGAAGTCATTAGTCATTATGGCTCCTTTTTCATTCGTTCTCAAACCTGTTTTATGTGTTAAAGGGTTTGGTTTTATTCCTCCGCACCAGATTATCATGCTGCTATATACTTCAGTTCCGTCTTTAAGGATTACTTTTCCTTTCTCTGCTTTCTTTATGTGGCTGTTTGTCTTGATAGTTATTCCTTTCTTTTTCAGGATTTTCTCAGCATAGTTTATTGCTTTCTTACTGAAACCATTCATGATAGTTTGATATGCTTCTATGATTATTACCCTAGCTTTTTTTCTGGTCAAATCTGCGATTTCAGCAGCAGTCTCTACACCTGTCAATCCTCCCCCGCATATCACTATGTTTATCGGCTCAGTGTAGTACTTTGACTTCTCAATCTCTTCCTCTACATGCTTGTTTATTTTCTCTGCATCGATGATTTTCTTCAACTCAAAAGAGTTTTCTTTTATTCCCTCTGTTCCGAAGTAGTCGGTGACACCGCCGATAGCCAACACAAGATAGTCAAAATTGATTTTTCTTGCCATTGTTATTATTGCTTTCTCCAATGGCTTGACTTGTACTATCTCATCCTTGTAGAATTTGATATTGTGTTTTTTATACAGTTTTTCGAGGTTTATAGTTATTCTTTTCTTTTTTGTCCTTCCAGAAATGAGTTTGTAAAGTGAGATTTGGGAGGTGAAGAAGGAACTCTTGTCAATGACTATTATCTCTTCTTTCTTGTTCTTCTCTCTGAGTTTTAAAGCAGTATCCAATCCGCCAAAGCCAGAACCTGCTATCACCACTCTTTCAGTCATAAAGAAATTAAGAAATTAAAAGTTTAAATAATTTATTGTGTTCGCAGATAACCTCTCTCAATGCATCTGTGGGTCTTATTTGTTCCATCCATAAGCTCTGGTCTATCAACAAATCCTCTTTTAATAGCTAAGGAAGTCAATTGCAACATCATGCTATCTGTGTGTATATCAACTGGTTCTCTGAAAAGAATTTTAACTGAGTTATAACCTCCATTTTTTTTAGTATGTATTGTAATTTTTGTATGGTTTCTTATATTCCTAAACTTAGCCCCTATTGATACTCCGTGCTCGTTCTCAAAACCTTCGGGGCCTTCACTTCTTGCGATCTTTTCTATATCTGAGGGATCAACAAAGTACTGCTCTGATTTGGAGCCATTCATTTTAACGCCGAAGATATTCTCTGCTGCTTGATAGATTTTATCCTTCAAGACTTCCTCTACACCTTTTTCCTTTACTTCCTCATCTAATGAATAAGGATTTGTTGCAGCCTGCAGAGTTAAATCATGCACTTCTGAAAAGAAAGATCTTATGTTTTGAAGGTGTTTTTCGTTGTAATTTTTCATTCTTACTTTTATTTGTACAGGACTGCCTCTTGAACTCCTTATGTCTTCAATTTGGTGATCATAATGTTTATTTATTGCACCGAAGATTTCAGACATTAGCTCTGGTAAAACCTTGTATCCTCCTTTTTCTCTTCTATCATTGCTGATGTATTGCGATATTGAATGCATAAGCCCTGTTGTGGCTGTGTTATCTGCAACTCTTGATAATAAGTCAAAAGTAGAAATAATTATTGGTGCAGGATATGCTTCATTAAGATCGACTTGGAATATTTTATTTGCTAAAGATATTGTTCTAGCAACGAATTTGAATGTTCCTGAAACTTCTTTTGTCTTATTATTATAATGAGTTTCCAGAGCTTTTTCAAGATTCTTAGGATCTCTGATAGCTTCTTGAGCAGACTCTGCGTTTCCTATAGCTTCTGGTGGAATGTCAAACCCTCTCTCTGTTATGAAATCAATGATTCTAGTTTCGACATCTTCTGATGTCGCTAGGTTGTCTAGTTCTTTAATTGTTTTTATTTTTTCTTCAGGATCTGTGTCTTTGGCAGCTTTCTTTGTTGTTAATTCATCTTTTCTTAATTCGTAAGAAACCTCTAACTCTTCTTTCAATCTTGTAACTAAATCAGCTACTTGTTTTGGTGTTCTCAAGTCTTCGTATCCCATTTTTTATTCAGGAGTGCTTTCTTTTTTTAAACCTTTCTATTATTTTACTATCTGCAAGTGATTAAAGTATTACCTCTGGTCTAATCGGAGTTTCTCTTACTGTAAAAGCTAGTATAAATAAATTTCGATTTTAAAATGATCCTTGGAGAATCCATGAACAACGACATTAATTCGTTGACACTTAGATGCTCCTTGCAGTCGCGACGACTTCATCGTCAAGCGCTGTGTGGCTTTACGCCGCACTTCGATGGCTATCGGCCGAAAACGTAGTGACCCTGGGAGGATTCGAACCCCCGTCTATCGGTATCCTCACAACTGTGGGGCTTTACGCCGCACTTTGCGTGTCAACGGAGCGTAACCCGTTGTTCCGAAGCCGATTGTACTATCCAGGCTATACTACAGGGCCGTAAGGTAATTTATAGAACTAGCTATATTAATATCTTACTATTTTTAGTAGAACTAAAAATTATTTCTTTCGTTTAAGTGTTATCTCAATTGTGGATACTCTGACGTCTTTGCCTTCCTTGTTCTGGAATTCCTCTGAGTCTATCTCTATTCCTTTTTTCTCTATCTGGTCTTTCAGGAACCTGTTTACTGCAACTTCTGATACATCCACTGCTCTACTGATAAACTTTCCTCTCGCTTTCACTATCACTTCTTTCGCTTCCTTTGTCGTGAACTGTATGACTACACTGGTCACATAGTTCATAAACGGTTTTCCGCCTATGAATATCGAGTTGTCTTCGTCTGCCATGTTTATCCCCCACTTTTCTTCATTCTCGTTATGTATCCTGCTATTATGTTTCTTATCTTCTTCGATTCAACGTCTGTTAATTCATTAACGAGTCCTTTGTTTTTATTGAACTCTTCCGTGAATTCTTCTCCGTGCTCTTTCATTAGCTTGTGTGTCACGCTTTTTACTAGTTGTGTCTTGATTCTTCCCATAGTTACTCATCTTCGAAAAATTATTGCCTATTTATAAAGATTATGCTATTTAACCTTGATTTTCAAAAAATTTATAAATGATTAAGGAAATAGTCTTATAAAGTAATATCTTTCGGGGTGATAATATGGCAAAAGATTGTCCAGTCTGGATGAACTGGGTTGTATTAATTGTTGGTATTTTATACCTATTAGCAGACCTAGGCGTGTTTGCTTGGTGGGGTGACACCATCAGCTGGTGGACCGTCATGTTTGTCCTATTGGGACTTTGGAAAGTAACCTCTTAAAGGTTACTTTTTTTATTTTTTTAAAAAACCAAAGTTTTTTTAGAATAAGATTTTCTTAGTTAGTTACAACTACTCTTTGAGAATACATTCTTTTCTCCTTGTTGTTGTCTATGAATCTTACGCTGGCGGTTGGCAGTGAGATGTTTCCTATTATCTTGAGTTTTGATTTTATCTCGTAGGTTATTATCCTCTCTTCAAATGGCTCTAAGTTTTCTAGGTTCCACTTTATCAATGTTCCTTTCTTCTCCTGCTTTGTTATTTTTTCAGGATATAGTGTTCCAAGCACTTTCTTCTTAACAAATTCCGCTATTCCAGGAACTCTGTCGAATACAGTTACATTTTCAACTGTTTTTCTAGAGCGGTTTTTCACAAATAATCTTATCTTTAAATGCTCTACTCCTTCCTCTCTCGAGCCAGATATCAGGGCTTCCTTTGTTATCACTACCGGACTTCTTAAAACATAGTAGAGCACTATTATCACTATTATTAGTATTATAATGAAGATTGGAATTCTATAATTAGTTGTTACTGTTATCTCAGTGAATTCCTGTGGTTTGATTGTTATCTCCCATTGTAGGGATGTTTCTCCATCTGCTCTTGCAGTTTTATAGTCTGGTTCTGAATTTGTGAATATTCTTTTTGTCCAAGGCATCACTAGATTGACTTTCTTTATCTTCTCAGTGTTTCCAAGGTTTTCTAAGGTTATTGTCTCTGTTGTTTTGAATAGGAATGTCTTCTCCACGCTGTCCATTGTGATGGTTGAGTAAGCAATTACTTCATAGTTTTGCGTGGACCTGCTTATAGTGACATTCTTAACCTTTATCTTGACATCTAGTGAGTATAGTCCTGGTTCTTGAAGAGGATCTATTTCAAAGAGGTACTCTGTTCTTTTTTCTTCCAACGGTCCAAGGGTAGTCTTTATTTCATCTGAGAATAATGTTCCGTCAACAGCTATAATTAGTTCTCCTATGTCGAGCGCGTTTCGATTTCTCGTGTATACCTCGACAGGCACTTTTTTTCTTGGGTCAATTTCTTTGTCGATTGTTACTCCGAATTGAATTGATGGTCTGTATTCACCAAATACAGGGTCATATGGTCTTACATTAACTAAGAACAATTCTTGGCTGAAATCTCCTGTCATAGAGGATTTTATCTTGACTGTAAAAGCATGTGGTTTGATATCAATGTTAGCTCCAGGGTAAATTTCTAGGATGAATGATTTGACACTGTTAGCAGGAACTTGTACCTGGTTTGTTAGCAGATTCCACAACGGGTCTTGAGTTGATAGGGTATACACATCCGGAATGCCAAGCATGTTAGCTATTGTTACGTTGAACTGTGCAACTTCACTTATGAATATATCTTTTTTGATAGGCTCACTGGATACGTAGAAGTTTGCCGCAAGCACTGAGTATGCTGTCAAAACTAGTAATATTGGTAAAATTATAAGTTTCCTCCTCATAGTATCCCTCTGATTTGCTTAAGAATATTCTACTATATAAACTTTTCCCTGATTTTATATTTTTAACTATAGAAAAATATTTATTATTGGAAATAATACTTTGTTTTGCAAAAATGTCATTAAGTACTTTGGTAGTAACAAAGAGTATTTTGGATTGGTATTATCCTTCAAGGCACTTTTACACTAGTAAGTCTGCAAAATGGCATGTGAGTGGAGTTGCTAGTTGGGTGGAGGATTATATAAAGTTCTTTGCCAGATTTTTTAGAAGAGGGGAGAGTATTGATAAGATTATTGATTGGGTGGACCCAAAGACAAAAAAAGAGGGTAATCACTTTGAAAATCTTGATGTTTTTTTAGATTCTATGCATATCGCTTCCAAGGTTTACGGCGTGAGTTCGCCTTACAAGAAGTTTCGTTTCATGACTTTGCCAGAGGCTAATCAGATATTGTCAGAGTACAACTCAGGTGCAACTGCTAACGAGTTGGTAAGAAAATACGAGTTGTATAATAAGAATGTTGTTTATAATCTTGAAAGGGACTTGGGAAGGCAGACGAAGAGGTTTTTTTCTGTTTTGAAAGGATTGGAACAAAAGAAAATCGTTGATGAACATCTTGATAAACTCGTTGACAGAGTGGGCGAGCAACCTGTTATTGTTCCGGAAGTATCTAATCCTGTGCATGCCTATAGATGAATTTTTGTAATAGAAAAACTTTTATAGAATAACGAACGTTTTTCTTTTTCATGTTGCATATCAATATTTTGTCTTTTTCACCTTTTCTAATTCCTTTAGTAATAGTAGCTATTATCATCTGGTTAGCTTTCTATTTTGAGAAGAAGAGACGAGAAGCTCTAAGTAATGCTGCTGTTGGTATTGGTTTCTTCTTTGAGCCGAAAGGAGATCAATCATTTGTTTCTAGTTTTACGAGATTCACTAGTTTTCATGGAGGCCATAGTTATAGAGCTAGGAATGTGATGAGAGGCAGGAGGGGAGGTATCGGCTTCACTATCTTCGACTTTAAGTATACAGTTGGTTATGGTAAACATTCTAGGACTTACAACCACACAATTGCATTGGTTAAGCTGGGTGTTCTGGCCCCGACTTTTTATTTGACCAAGGAATCTTTTTTGCATAAGTTAGGTGAGGCTTTTGGGTCCAAGGACATAGACTTTGAGGCAAATCCTGCTTTTTCAGACAAGTATTTTCTTAGAGGCACTGATGAGGCTGCTGTCAAGAAATTGTTTTCATCATCTGTTATGAGTTTCTTTGAAACTATGGAACTAAAGTTTACTGTAGAAGCTGAAGGCGATACCTTAGTTGTTTTTAGACCTGGAAAGAAGGTTAAACCTGCGGATTTAAATTCATTTATACAACAAGTTTCATCGATTGTGAATGTTTTCAGAAAGGAATTGGAAAAATGAAGCTTTCATTGTTGATAAAGATTAGCAGGCCTCTTGGGTGGATTGTAGGTCCCATTGTTTTCTTGATAGGTTTTTTTTACATTGGAAAGTCTTTAAGCGTTTTACCAGTTGTTCAGATTTTGTTGTTGTCTTTTCCTTATTGTCTATTTCTTTATGGTATTAATGATATTTATGATTATGAATCAGACAGGTTAAATCCTAGAAAAAATGTTATAGAAGGGGTAAAGTTAGAGAAGAAAAATCATTCATTTGTGAAGAAAGCTTCTTTGTTTATGGTGATTCTTTTAGTCATAAGCTCTTTATTGACTTTGAATATAACTAATATTATTGGGATGTTTTTGTTATTGTTCTTCTCTTATTTCTATTCTGCACCTCCATTGAGGTTGAAAGAAAAGCCTCCTCTGGATTCTTTTTCCAACGGGATTTTCTATTTCTTTGCTCCTTTCTTTCTGGGCTTCAGCTTTCATGGAACTCTCTTTGATGTTTCTTCCAAGATTTACTTAATAACACTGTGTGTTGTGGGGATTCATTCCTTTAGCACGATCATGGATTATAGTGTTGATAAAAAAGTTGGTGACAAGACCTTTGCTGTTGTCTTTGGTAAACGCAATGCTGCCTTTTTTGCTTTCCTCGTGTTTGTTATAGCTATTCTCTTTGCAGGTATCCAAACGTTTTTTATCAGCGCATATCTTGTTTTCTGCGCGTTACTGTTCTTTATCTATTTGATATATCCTTCTGAGAAGCTAGCTCACATATTCTTCAAACTGGTTTATATAGGGTTTCTAATAATCGCTTTAATATTTCTGTTCTTTTGAGAAAAAGTAGTGGGGCTGCGAGGACTTTCGCCAACGACGGTCATTTCCGTCGACACCATCATGCTCCTTGCAGTTGCGACGCTTTACAGCGTCAGGTGTGGTTTCGATACTGTATGCTTGAGCGAAGCGAAACATACTTCGTCGTCAATGGGCGAAACCATTGTTTTGAACCCCGGATCACGTGCGCCCCGGGCACGTATCATACCAAGCTAGACCACAGCCCCACAATTCGTCAAAAGAACAGTTTTTATATAAAAACCTTGTGAAAAGATTTTTGTCACTTCACAGTTAATACAAAATCGAAACATTTATATATGAGAAGTTGTATAATCAGAGGAGAATGGCTGAATTCAGCGAATTAGAAAAGAAAATTATTAAATCTATGTATAGAGATGGCTTTAGTAGAGAGGAAATTCTGAACCTGATAGACTCACCAGAATTCGAACCAGAAGTCTATTTTGCACAGAAAGAATTCGTCAACGATTCTGAAGAATTATTTAATAAACTAATTGTAGAGGCTGATGGAACATATTATTTAAAGAAAGGTGTGAGTCTTGAGCAAGTGGATGAAGCATTCTCAAACTTAAATATAACTGACTATGTTTCTGAAGGTTTCTTAGAGTCTAAGCTGACATTTGGCACAGATGGACTGGTTTTTGAGCTAGTTAGAAAAGGCCTGGGCGAGAAAGGACCTGCGATTGCTACAGCAATGCTTGGATTAGCTACACTAGGAATTAGCGTTGGTCCTGACATTATGTTTGCACAATCACAGAATGATATCATAGTGTCTGGGAACTACGCCGACCAACTAGGAAACCCAATAATAGAAGCAAATGTCGAGCACCTAGAAACAGGGAATATTGTACAAACAGGTCTAACAGGAGAATTTAATATACAAATACCAAGCGTAAGTGTAGATCCTGACGACACATTTGTAGCTGACGAATACAGGTTAGGACACAACTGGCCGAACCCATTCAATCCAAGCACAAAGTTTGAAGTAGAAACACTAAGTTTAGGAACAGTTACGATTTATAATATATTAGGACAAGAGATAGACAACATAAATTTGCCAAGAGCAGGTTATTATACTCTTAGCTGGGGAGGATTAAACAAATATGGAAAAGGAGTGGCAAGTGGAATATACATATATGTCCTAAGAGCAGACGACCAAGTGAAAGCAGAAAAGATGACACTCCTAGATGGAGGAGGAAGCTCAGGACTAGGAATAGTGAGTAGCAGCTATGGATTGGTGGATACTGCAAAAACACTGACAGAAACAGACACCTTGAGATTCATAAAACAAAACACAAGTACTTTGGAGTTTGCATTCAACCATGAAAACGCTGATATAAACCTAGGAGATATAATCGGAAATGTAGGACCTAGCATTTTAGACACGATACCAGACCAAGTGCTGAACGTAGGAGACACAATACAAGTAAACATGAACGACTTTGTATACAATGATGAAACAGGCTTGTACGTGCCGAGAGACAGCGCAAACTTTGACGTAGAAGAAAGCTTAGTGACTTACATAGCTGCACAGCCAGAAACGCTTTCAACATGGATAGATATAGTTGACAGCACGGATGCAGCGTTGAGGGACTCGTTGATGCTGAGAGTATTTGTGCCATACGTTAATCAACCTCCAACACAGACAGCGCAGATACCAAACCAAAGCATAGCAGTTGATTCACTGGTGCAACTGCTGATAAGCCAGTACGTATCAGACCCAGAAAACGACCCATTAACAGCAGACATACCTGAACTACAGAACGCGACCTACGAGCAAGTACTAGACACTTTGAAGATAATACCAACAGTTGGCTATGTAGGAACAATAGACAGTGTAGTGATAAACATATCAGATGGAGAGCACAATATAGACCTAAACTCATTTAATATAACTGTGTATGAAGACACACTAGAAAACACACCGCCAGAGCAAGTGGCAGACATCCTAAACCAGACAACAAACGAGGATGAGCCATTAAGCTTAGTGATGAGGCCAACGTATGTAACAGATGTTGACAATGACAGCTTGCAGTATTTGATAAGTACTTTGCCAGATGCGACTTATGAAGTTGAAGCAGACACGATCACGATAACGCCTTCGCAAGATTATAATGGAAGAATAGATAGCATAGTGGTAAATGTTAGTGACGGTCAAGCAGCTATAAACTTAAATCCGTTCAGCTTAACTGTTGAGGCAGTTAATGATGCGCCTGTGTTTGCCGGCACAGTGCCAAATCAAGAGACAGTTGAAGACTCTTTGCTGACAATTAATGTGGCCCAATACTTCACAGACGTAGATAATGACACATTGGATTACATAATACAAAACCTCTCAAATGCGACGCAAGCAACAGAAAGCGGAATAATAACAATCACGCCCTCTGCTAATTGGAACGGAACACTAGAAGGACTAATAATAGAAGCCCAAGACACAGCAGCAACAGCACAAAGCAATCAATTCAACATAGAAGTAGCAGCTGTAAATGACGCCCCAGTATTTGCAGGAACTGTACCAAACTACACAGTACCACAAGATTCATTCCTAGTAATCAACGCAGCACCATTCTTTACTGACATAGATAACGATACATTAGAATATATAATACAAAATCTTGTCAATGCAACCCAAACAATCCAAGACAGCATAATAACAGTAACGCCAACACCAAGTTGGAACGGATCAATAACAGGACTAATACTTGAAGGCACAGACGGAGAATACACAGCACAAAGCAACCAATTTGACATAACAGTAACACCACCACCAATGGCGACAGTGCACTTCATACTAAAAGACTTCTACACAGACAGCACAATAACAGCAGACACAAGCACATTCTGGATAGGAGACAGCACATACTACAGCACAAACGGAGAACTAACAGTTGAACTACCACAAGGAACATACGAATTCAACGCAACAAACCCGAACACATGGGATGGTGCTTCATGGTGGAATGCAGAGTCATATCTAGGCCTTATGAGACCAGGAGATGAAATCCCATTCGAAAAAAGGCATGGTCTTGATAATAGTAGTCCTATAACAATCAGCAGCTCAACAGACACGATATATGCAAACAAGATAGTATTTGGTTTTCCTCTTGGTAGTGCACTAACTTACATGGGCGCAGTGATAGTAGCTTTTGGCAATGACGACCAAGACGCACCAATGTGGTGGAATACTAACTATATGCCACCTGATTCAACAAGGCTACAATGGACTCAAGATTTGAAAGATGAAATACAAGCAGTAAACCATGTGAGACTAACACTACCAATAATACAAAGCACAGAAACACCAACTGAACCATATCTTTGGACAGCAGTTGATTCAAGCTTTCCAAGTCCTGGAACAAATGGAACAACTTATGACGATCAAACTTATGAAATAATTGAATGTCATGCAAGATACCCCCCATGGCCAGATAAATATACGTTTTACATAGAAATTTTGCAAGCAATGTTTGATATGGAGGACCCTGGTGGCACTGACCCGCCAATAATTGGTGTTGATGGAATAAACGAAACAGGACACCAATTCATAAGCCTAAGCTCATTCTACGGAGCAGGATTCGGATTAACAACACAAGTCCTAGCCCAATATATAGAATCAAACTCAGACATGACATCAAATATGAGAAAAATAATCATACAATCACCCAAAGCACCTAATTACATAGAAAACGCCACTACAACCCCCTCTGACATCCCAGTGTCTTTGGATTATCTGAAAAAGTAAAAACATTCTCAATTATTTTTTTTAATATAATGTTTTAAAATATAATTTAAGTAAAAAATATTTTTTTAATGGTTCTTAAAAAAAATTATTAAAGAAGCTTATTCTTGCACATAATACACTATATCCAAGTAATCATAAGTTTGCAAATGAAATCGCCAAATAGGACAGCAAAGAACGTTATCAGTGTTGCCTGCTTCTAACTCGTATTCAAGAATACAATCTGTTGGGTAGTAGAAGTCTCCTTCCTCCCAGAATGAGCCTGTCGCGTCTTCAAGCCATAAGCTAAACTCAGTCAAAAAGCTAGCATTGCAAGGAGTTTGGCCGTCTGGGTCTGGGTTGTAGCACTCTGAAAAGTCTTCACATAATTCTGTTGTTGGATCCCAGTATGTTCCTTTAGGGCAGCAATGCCTTGTTTGTTCGCTGTTTGTCTTCATGTCTTCAACAAAGGCGGGCAGCGGGTCAGTGATCTCATTTTGTCCTTTTGAGCAGTAATAAACTCTGCACCTGCCATACAGCTCTGCAGGGTTGTAGCCCTCAGGTTCCATATCCAACACTTCCTGCGGCAAGTCAATCATGTCCATAGTAGGATCACCGGAGGGACAGTCAGAAGGACTAACCAAAAAGAAATATTCTAGGTTTCCATCAATAACACATATTTCGCAGTCAGGATAACCATCTACTAGGTTATCATAGCAGATATATTGTTGACCAAAAAAAGGAGTTATCACAGGCTCTGAGAAAGCTGTAAAGTTGTATCCTAAGTCTGTCTCATAGTTCTCGTACCACCAGCACTCATCATATTTAGGGATGCTGCTAATTCCACAAGGGTTTTCTAGGCAGAAACTGGAATCTGCGCAGTCAGTCCAAGAATTCAAGTTGTCATCAATGTTGTTCGTGCAGTCCACTACCTCGCAGCACATCTGGTAAGGATAGTTATGAGGGGCACCACCTGTGCAGTTAGCAAAGTGACTACCCATCCTTTCATCTTCTCCTGGATAGAACTCGTACATGCATGTCTTGTTACCGTCTAAGTCCTCGCACTCTCCTGAAGTTATTTGACACTCAGTACCAGCTCCTATAAAGCTGTCAAGGTAGTAATATTTTATTATTTGATTATCAACTCCTGCCTTGTGAGGTCCGCCACCAAGATCAGTTGGAACGCTTATCGCATCAGAGTCTGTCTGTAGTATTGCGTATACCCCTGTGACTCCAGGATCGCTATCGCTAGATATTGGCTCCACAGAAGTACTTCGGCAACACAAAGGATAATCATATAAGTTTTTGTTAACGTCGTCAAACGCACGAGCATGGGAATTTAAGGGTCTGTAGAATCTTAGCAGTTCAATCTCCTTTGGAGCAGAAACACATTCATCGCCTTTAACATAGCATTCAAACTCTAGTTCAATTGGGTTTATGATGTATATTTGGATTGAGTCTGAATCAACGTTTCTTCCAGTGCTGTCAGTGACTGTAAGAGTCACTGTATAGGTCCCAGGGGTTTCGTATTGGATATCAGGTGGTATTGATAATTCTCCTCGCGGCTTGTTATTATCATCGAAAGTTTGTCCGTCGCCAAAATCCCAGTTATAGTTGAATGTCACCCCAGCATTGTTGCTTGTAGCATTTCCCTGGAAAGGAATAGTTTCATTAGCACCCCATCCAGTGTAAGGGTCAGGATTTATTATTTTAGCCAAAGATACTATGATTGTGAAGTCATCGTTTTTTGAAGTCCCAGTTCCATCATCATCAGTCACTGTTAGAACGACAAGGTAAGTCCCTGTTGTGTTGAACTGAACGTTACGAGGATTTGCTGCGTCTGAGATAGTAGGATTGCAGTCATCTGAGTTAGAACAAAAAACCCATAAATAATCATAGGAGGGTGTTCCTCCTGAGACTGACGAGCTGAAATTTAAATAGGTACCAGGAAATATTGTTTTCGGGTCTTCCTGCGTTGGAGGTTCGCTTATAACGACTCCCAAAGGGCCTCCTCCACCATTTCCATTTCCTCCTGGTAGTAATCCAGCTGATTCAACACTCCCAATAATTAGAACAAACAATATCAGCGTCAAAAGTATCTTTTTCATAACCCAACTCCTCTTTTTAATTAACAAAACTCAGTACAGAGTTTTGGGAATTTCAAGAATCTTTGATTCTTGTTAATTACTGTTAACCTATTAATATATAAATTTTGTGATAAGAACTATTTGTAGATGTTGTTGTGATGGTTGTAGTATTCTAATATTATAGTGTTAGTGTTCTCTTCTATTGAGAATGCTAGCACGAAGTGCTTGTCAATATGTACTCTTTTCCAGTTGTTGAGTGGTTTTCTCAGGTTTTTGTATCTGTGTGGGTTCTGTATTATTTCGCGTATTTTCTTATATATTATTTCTAGTTGTTTTGGATTCTTTTTTCCTAGCTTTAAGAATATATTATCAACATGATCTCTAGGGTGGAAAGAATACATTTTAGTCTAATCCATATCTTTTTCTGAAATTCTCTAAACTACCTATTTTTACAACTTTCTCTTTCATTATCTTTTTGGCTTTTTCTATATACTCAGGTCTTAGCTGAGGTTCTAACAGGTCTTCTCCGTACTCCATAACTACTCTCTCTATTGCTTCTGACTTGTCTTTCAAGTCGTATTTTGCTTTCACTATGTTCAATATTTGATTTGCTTCTTTAGATATGTTTATCATCGCATTAACCACCTATATCACCTATATATCACATATAGATAATATGTATTTAAAGTTTATGTTTTTCAACAATATAAAAAAGAAAACTATTCCTTAATAAACATTCCTTACAAAAAATCGAAAGATTTTCGAAGAGTTGGTTTAGAATCCTATTCTTTCTATTTCTGTTTCGTAGTATTTGTGTTTGTCTAGAAATAGTACTATGAAGTATCCTTCTTTTTCCTTTGTTAATATTGCTCTTAGGTTGCTTCCTATTCTTTTGACGAATCCTATTATGTTGCGGTCTTTCTTTGATTGAATAGGGTTTATTTTATATTCTTTACATTCCTTTATCCATTCAATGAGTTCTTCTTGTTGTGTTTCTTTTAAGTTGTCAAAGCATTTATTGAAGTGACCTTCAAATCTGACATTGGTTTCAAGTATTTTTTTTATGATTTTTCTGGCTTTTTCATGCTGCACTAGTCATCACCTGTTTATAGGTTTGGATGTATATCTTTAGATTTCTAGAGCTTTTATAAACGTTTAATAGTCCTTTGTAATCTTTTATGTGTTGTTTTAAATTTTGATTTAATGTTTTCTTTTCATAAGAGAGTATTAGAGTGTTGATGAGTATGTTAGAAAGGACTTTTATGGTGTTTCGCTTTATTGTTTTTTCTCTTAAATCATAAAGCTGTTTAGGATTCAAGATTACGCCTTTAGAGGTATACTCTACTTCTAGTAAAAAGGTTCTTAGTTCTTTCTGGTATTCTTCCTCGTTTAGAATCTGATTAACAAGGAGCTCGTAACTCTTTAAGGTATGATTTAGTTCGATATTGAATTCTTTTTTAGGAGTATATGAGAAATTACTGATGCTTATTTGTGAAAGAGAGTTAAAGAATAAGGAGTCTATCGTTGTTTCTGGAAGAAAATTGACGTGTAGCTTTCCTTTGTTATAGTCTTCTTTGTTGTATTTTGTGAAAATAAAAGCATCTATGTCATGATAATCTCTGTTGAATAAGAAAGATCCTGAAATCATGATTTTCTTGTTCTTGTGTTTTTGTTTTATTTTGCTAAGGATTCGTATCGCTTTAGGGATTCTTTCTGTAATTATGTTTTCTTTTCCTTTAAAGTTAATTTCATCTATGTTAAAGAATGAAAGCATTGCTTTTAGTTTAGGTTTGATGTACTTGTAATAATAGGTTTTCTCATTAGTGTTTAATTGTTCTTTCCGTAATTTCTTTTTGATGATATTTAGTTGTAGTTGTGTGAATATTCTTCCTTTTAGTTGATTCTCATTTTTTTTTATCATTTCAACAGTTATTAAATTCTCCATTATATGATAATAGATTATCATATTTTTATATAAATCTTTCGTTTTTAGCACGGTTAGAACTTAAAAATAATCCTTAATAAAGATTATCAAAGAAAAATCGAAAGATTTACGAGGAGCTCGAAATTCTTAAGGCAAGGTTTATAAATAATAACAAGTAAGTGCTTATTAAGATGAATGTTTGTGTTAATTGTGGAAGCGAGTATAAGATGTTTATGTTTTCTAATTATAACTTAGGACTCTGTAAGATCTGTTATGAAAAGTTTAAAAAACAAGAGAAAGTAGTTCGAGATGAGTGGTGTGATGAGGTTGCTTACAGAATAACTTGTCCTAAGTGTAAGAGGATTTATTATGATTTTATTTGTGATGAAAAATGTATAACTGAAAATTGTGATGTTTGGTTTTTTTGGGATGGTTTAGATGGTAAAGTTTTTGCAAAATGGCTAAAAGAAGGCACTAGGAAAAAATCATCCATGAAAACATCTTAGTTATAATAATGTTCTCTGAAATGAAAGAAGAATACGAAACACTAAAAAAGAATTGTATTGTTTGTAGATGTAATATCAGGCCGAAAATTAGAATTAGTGATGGGAAGATTCTAAGCAAACACTTCTATACAAAGTTAGATAAAAACTATTTTGATGGATGGGTTTACGAACCAGTTGATAATTCGTTTAATAAATTCAGAGCTTGTCATTTCAAAAACAATTTTTATAGAGTAATTGGTTTTTGTAAAGTCATGAGAGAAGTAACTTATTGGTTTTGGAAATTATTTCATAGAAGAAAAGTTGAGTATTGGGAGTGCTATAATTGTGGTGGAAGGCACATTTGAATACAATTTTAACAAAAAATCGTTTTTTCAAACTATTGCTGCTAATTCTTTTGTAGAATAAATCTTAATTCTTCCCATAAATTTTGCTATTAGTTGTATTCTACTTCTAATCCTATCATTTTTCCTATAGAGAACAGATTATTCGCAATTTGGGTTATCTTTCTCTCAGATTCATTGATAGCTTTCTTATATACTTTTATATTTTTTGAATCCATTACCTCCTTCATTCTTTTTTCTATTGCACTTTTTTTGTTATTCAAGAAGACAATATATTCACTAGCTAACCTATTTACCTTAGAAAGTGTTTCTGCATCATGTGAATGTTGTGTTGTAGATACGTATTCTTTTGAAATTATATAAATCCTCTTTGTTTCTTCAATCATTTCCTCTGTATTATTCAGATTTGAGTTCAGAAAATTCATTAAATCCAAGTCTAACAAGTATTCTTCCAATGTTTTCTTTTTTTCTGACATTTTGCAACACCTCAGACTAAAATTAGTGGTTTGTTTTAAAATGAGTTTCTGAGAAAAAATTGAAGGATTTTCGAAATGATTTATTTTCTTCCCTCGAGAAGAAAAAACATATCCGGAAATCTTCCGGAAAATCTTGGTAAAGATTTTTTAAGAGAGAAGTAAGACTACTTTTTAGTGATTAAAATGTTTGATGATAAAGGAAGACTGGAAAAAATTCTAAAAAATGAGAAAGGAGAACTTGATTTAGTAAAAGAATATGCAAGATTAGAGACAATACAGAAATTCATAGGCAATTACATAAAAAGTGTTAACAAGTATTTACAGGAAAATCCCGGTACTGGAGCCAGAGAGGTATTATATGATAGTATTTTCATAACTCAATTGCTTGATAAGATTATAATATGCGGAACTCCCGGATTTATTAATTTATTAGAAACATCAATAGAATTAGAAAGCGAAGACATAGATCGCTATGATTAAAATTTATTTTTTTATCATCTTAGAGCTTTTATACTCTTCTGGCTTGTAGGCTTTAGCTCTCACTATTTTAAAATCTGTAAATCCCCTTTTTTTCAGTTCTTCTTCTAGCCATTTTTCATCAACTTGCTGGTCATATCCTAAACAAAGAATATCAGGTTTCTCTTCGACGACTATATCTAGTATGTTCTCTTTATGACCAAGAACTGCCTTGTCAACATATTCGCATCCAGAAACAGACTCTAACCTTTCTTCCTCAGAATGCTTTGGCTCTCGGTGTTTGAATTTCAGGAAATTATTATCTCTACTAACAACAACGATTAAGAAATCTCCAAAGCTCTTAGCCTGTCTCAAATAATCTTCATGCCCTTTATGAAATATATCAAAAGAGCCGAAAGCCATAACCTTAACCATAGAAAAAAGTATATGGAATTGTTTTTTAAAGCTTTTCGCCATAAAATTTATATAGTCTAATATTTTTAATACTTGAAAAGAGGTGTGGTTAATGGTTGACGATTATGAACTTCTACCGCATGAAGAGCTTGAAAATCTGAGAAAAGAGATTGAACGTTTAAAGAAGAGTCCTTTCCCAAATTCCAAACAGAACAAAACTCTTCTGGAATCCATGGATGCTCTTTCCACTTCTATTAACAAGCTTATAAAGATATTCGAGGGGGCTCAGGAAGATCTTATCAAAGAGTACTCTGAGTCAAGCCCTACAAAGATTTTGAAGCAAATCTCTGAGCAAAACGCAAAGATAGCAGAGGGTATTGTTGCGTTGGCAGACATGGTTAAGAAAGGCTCTCCTAAGACACCAGGAGTTGCTCCTCCAAAAGCAGCTGTACCACCCTCTTTTACTACACCAACAAGCACAGCTCCACCAACAAAACCAGGACCTAAAGGTGATTTAGGCATGCCTGACCTTGATTCTCACGATTTGGACTTAAAGAAGAAGAAAAGAAAAGGTTTATTCAGCGCGTTTAAAAAATGAACTTCTTAGCAAGGGACTTCTTCATATCTGCTGGAAAAGCAACTAGGAAGAAGACAGTAAAGGTAAAGAAAGGTGAAGAGGTAGATTTTTTAAGCTTTGGAACTACTGATACAAAGGATGATTTGAGAAAAGAGCTTGAGAAAGCAGAAAACATCTACAAAAAACTGAAGGGGAAAGTTACAAAGAAGAAACTCAAAGAGATAGGTGAAAGAATGGAATCTTTAAAATCCAGACTAGAAGAGGAAGACCAGGAAGAGATGGAAGACTTCATAGAGCACGATGGTATGATGATCACAGCGCCTATATTCGAAGACTTGCATGATGATCTTGAGAGCTTAGATGAGGAGTTCAACATTCCAAAGAGAGATGAAATTCCTGAAGAACCTCAAACTGAAGAGGTGGGGAAACCAGATGCTATAACTCCTCCAGAGAGACCATCCACTAAGCTTCTAAACCTAATGCCTCCTCCAAAAAAATAAGTAGAAATTTACAGGTCCTTAGCCATCAGGGTTCTTCTTCCGTTGGCTTTGGCACGATTAATAGCTTCTAGAATAAGTTCTTTTACTTTGTTGTTCAAAGCGTCAGAAAAGTCTCCTGCAACATTGAAGTCCCCTGCAATCTCTTTTACCTTTGCTTTTACGATAAACAAGTCTGACATTTTTAAAGCACCTCAAAGAGTTTAATTATCCTATTATATTTAAACCTTACTATTTAGTTACTATGACTAGGTTCAATCACTATCTTATCATCTTCTGGGTGTATGTATGCTTCTTTTCCCTCATTTAATTTCAAAAACTCTACGATGTTATGGGGTATTCTTACTGCTAGGGAGTTGCCTGTTCTTGTAATCTTTGTCTTTTTACCTAAACCCCAAATTCCTTTCTTTTTTGCTATTTCTTCTATCTTTTTTGTAGTCTTAGAATCTGTAAAAGACTCATTGCATTTAGTACAAATCTCGGCTGGAAACTCTCCTAAATAGGTTCCGAACATGCTTTCTTTTATTTTTCCTTTCTTTAAAGTTCCTTCTTCACAAATAGGGCATTTAATTTTTATCACCTCGGTTTTACGGTTATGATATAATTAATTCCTCCAATTTTCTTGTATACAACACAAAAATATTTGTAGTATGAGAGTATCTTATTCGGTTTCTGTAGTTCTTTTCTGCCTCTTTTGATTCCTTCTTCAACCTCTCTTTCTGAAATTCCTCTTGTAATAATTTGTTCTCTTGCGTGTTTACTATATCTAATATCCAAGTGTAACACCTGTAATTACAATAAGAACAATAAGTATTTAAATGTTTTGTTTTTTTACTTATGTGTATACCAGAAATATAGCTTGTTCTTAGTCTTCTTATCAAGCTTGCAAAAGCCGAAACGCTCGAATTGTATTGTAGTTCCTGTTTTTAGCTTCGAGACAAGAGGCTCTGCAATTCCACTAACCACCTTCTTATCAGGCATCAAAACCTTGACCTCCACTAAACCTTTCATAACTGGCAACCAGTGTATTATCATCTCACCGTTCTTCTTGTAATCCTCATAATCAGTGCTCTGGAAAATATAATAGCCGTTCTTCTTGATAAAATTCAAGCAGTCCATCAATCGGTAGAGTTTTTTGTTTTTTAACTTAACAATATCATTTTGTGAGAGGAAAAACAAGTCGTAGGTTTTGAACTTCCTTCTACCACGTTTTGGAAAGTCAGGATGTAATTTAAGCTCTATATTCCTCTTTGGAACTTCTTGCATTCTAACCCTGACAGGATTTTCAATTAGGAAGTATCTGTTGCATTTAGCGTCAAGGATCCTCTTGTTATGAACTATTAAATCATCCCAAGTAAGCGTTGCCTCTGACTTTGTTATGCCGGTGCTCAAAACAAAGTTCTTTATCGCTTCTGGCACGAATCCACGCCTCTTCAAAGCCACAAGAGTTGTGAGTGATGGGTCATCCCAGCCTGTTAATTTGCGTCCTCTTATGAGCTCTCTAATGGTTCTTCCTGAGCTCTCAACACCTTGCATGTTGAACCTTGCAAACTCGTAGATTGAGGTTTCTTCAAAGTTTAAAAGCCTCTGGATGTATCTCTGAAGCTCGTTTCTAAGCTCGAACTCCTTGCTTCTGAACCTATGAGTGATACCTTCCAAGCCATCCATGACAGCATTCTCAAAGTCATAGTTCGGCCAGATAACAAACTTTTCACCAGTTCTGCAATGTGGCTTCCTTATGATTCTAAAAATCGTTGGGTCTCTCATAGCGCTGTTTTTATGCTTTAAGTCAATCTTCATCCTAACGATTGCTTCTCCTTCCTTCATAGAACTCATTTTCTTCCAAAGAAGTAGGTTCTCTCTTATGTGCTTGTATCTGCAATCACAAGCTTTACCTTTCAAACGGCTTTCCCTCACTTTATCTTGATTGCAAGTGCAGACATATGCTTTTCCAATGTTTATTAGTTTCTCACCATACTTGAAGAAGTCAAGCATATGATTTGATGCGTTGTCAATCATGTCAGGCTTCACACCAAGCCATTTATAGTTCTTCAAGTGTATATCATAGAACTCCTTCTTGGCTAGTTCTGGATTGGTGTCTTCAAATCTAAGAATGAATTTTCCCTCATGCCTCTTTGCAAATTCATAATTAACAAGCAAGGCCTTTGCATGGCCTATATGCGGGTATTTGCTTGGCTCTGGTGGAAAAGCAGTGACTACCTCGCCAGACACTGGGAATGATTCGAATAAGTCTTTCTTCTTTGTTTTTTTCTTCTCCAATAGTTCAGGAGCTAACTCTTTCAACCTCTTTTTCTGAGCATCTAATTTCATAGAGTTGACTTTCTTTATCATATTAGAAACCTTTTTCTGCAGCTCCTTGATTTTTTTCTTGGCAGAAGGGTATTCCTTTATGATAGAGCCGATAACTGCACCAGGATTGGCTCTTCCTTTGTAGCGCACAGCATTCTCCAAAGCGTACTTCTCAATCAGTTCATCCATGCATAAAAGAATTAGAAAAAGGGTTTATATAATTTGTGAAAAAACTAAGGCCAAGATAGAGCCATGATCTTCCAGTAATTACCAATTAAACTTGTTATTGGTATACTATAGTCTTTTTCCATCCTGCTTGGAGCTTCAATCATAGTTGTTATTTTGCCTGTGTCAATGTTAGTTATTTTTACTGCATATCTTCCATCCTCAGGTACTTCTGGTAGGTCTCCTGTTTCTGCAACATAACGTGTTACTTCACCTGTGTCAGCATTAGTTATTTCCACCAAGAATCCTTTTGGAGGATGTTCTTCTGGCAGTTTTTGAGGTAATAATTCAGGTGCCCAGTGACAGTTTATGGCGCGACAACTTGCAGGTATCTGAACTGCTGCTAACGTTAGTCCCTCACCTACTTTGACTATATAAGGCTCAGGAAGTGGTATTTCCGGTATTTCCGGTTCTTTTTCAGGTGGTGCTTCAGGAGCTAGGCTTGCAATGTGTCTATACCATTCATCAGCATTCATATTTCCTCTTCTGTCAATCCATGGGTCGCCTTCTGTTCTCATCTGCTTTCTCACTTTGTTTCTTTCTATCACAACCAATCCGTATTCTTTCATCTCTTCCTCTGTTATGGTTTTGTCTTTTCCTTTCTTATCCAGCTCGTTTATTCTCTCCTGAAACTCTGCTAGTCTAGTATAATCCTGTCCTCGTTCATATGTTATTTCTATATTTAGGTTTTGAAGTGAAAGAGCTTCATTTTCAGGTGTTATAAGCCATTTGGCTTTGGATAGTATAGTAGCTTTTAGAGCTTGTAATTTTTTATTTCTAATTTTTTCTGCCAGTAATTCTTCGTACTTATCTTCAAGAGCTTTGTACTCATCCTTTATAAGAGTGCCCCTATAATATAATGATTTAGATAATTTTTTAGCTGCCTCTAAATATAGTCTGTCTCTCTCGAGAGATAGTTGGTCACACTCTCTTGAGAGTTGTGTTCGGTCTCCTTTATCCCATTCCTCTTCGCAGTTTTTATCATTTATTTTTTGCTGTATTTCCTCTATTTTGCTGAGTTCATCTGCAACTGAAAGATAATGGTCTATACCTCCTTCTTCGAAGTAATATACTCCACTGGAAGTTAAAACTTTCATATTGATTATATCTGCTAAGATTTCAGCGTTTCGCTGGTACCATGGTATTGATCCATCTTCTTTTATTGTGAAGCTTCCATGTTTTTTTATGAATAGTGATGAAAGTTCTCTCTTCTGTTTTTCAAAGCTTATCTTTGTGTCTTTATCTATTTCACTGGCATCGAGGGTTATATATCCTTTATCATCCACTTCTATAGTCGCTTGTGCATGTTTATCATCATTCACCAAATGTAAGTCATGTTTTTTATCGATTAAAACGTATACTCTTTCCTTATCTTTCTTGGCCTCGTATTTCTCGATTCTCTTTCTTAATTCTTCTACTTTCTTGGCTATGTCCACCCCTCTACCTAGTTGTCTCCAGTGTTGATACCACGGCATTGTTCTTCCATTGTCATCTGTTTGTCTTTCAGCTACTTGATATACATCTACTTTATGTGTGTCACTTAGTTCTTTGATCAAATTGTCTCTTGTGGCTATTGCTTTTTTATCTCCTAAAGTTAGTTTCTCCTGAGCGTTTGCAAGTCGAGCGAATAATCTTCTCTGATCAGATGTTAATTCATTCCCAGTAGTTGGTTCACTTGCAGCAATAACTACTGGTTTGTCAGAAGTAATTTTTTTGTCATTAACAATCACTTTTATAAGTTTTTTACTTCTTTTTGCTTTGTTACTGCAGCAGTAGAAATCATAAACTGATTCTTCTAGACATAGATTTCTCTGGCATTCTCCAGAATCATCACACTCCTGTGCAGTCCATTCATTCATGTCACACTGACAGCTCCACTTTGAGTTATGTTCTTCACAAGCAACGTTAGACATGTCTTGTTCACTGCATGGAATATTATTTCCGTTTACATCCAGAAGTCCGCCTTCTCTTTCACAAGCGATCATCTTTGCTGCAGTTGCTTTTTCAGCGTCTGTCGAGAATGGCAGTGCTTGTATGCCTGATGGATATTTATCCAGAAGTTCCTTTGCTTTCTTTGCACACATCGGGCAACCAGTGGATTCAGAGCCATTTTTTAGTTCGTCTGCTGTTAATATTCCATTTCCATTTTCATCGAATTTAGTTATTAGGCTAGATGAGTAAAGGAATCCATTTTCTACAAATTCAGGATTGTATTTTATATTATACTCTTTATTGTTAATGTTAATTGTAATAACTTGTACAGTTCCAACAGCTCTGCCGAATGGTATTCCTGGAAAAACAATTACAGGTTCTATTGTTTCAGCAGTAACCTCTCCTGTGATAGAACCAAGACCTTTTGGCCATGACATGTTGTAATACTTGTTTCCTACCTCTCTCCAATACTCAGAGTATGTCTTCTTTCCTCTTCCTCCAGCCATGTTTCTGTTGTAAGGATCAACCCCTTTATCTTTTATAGCTTGAACAAGCGAGTCTCTTGCGCTCCAATCACTTTGCTCTTGCGCATCTGCGAGTTTTAAGAACAGTGATGCCAAGTCATCACTTAGGAATCTTTCATCAGAAGATTCAGAAGTGTCTTCTTCAAACATTTGAGAAATCATCAAAAGCAACGCCTTATCCATGTCAAAAAGTTCGTTTTCACCTTGTGGTTTTTTAATCAAAGAGACCAACACATCATCTTCAGGATATAATAATTCTTTTCCATTTCTACTGGAATAAGTTTCATATTGCCACTCATTGAGGCTGCGGGTTTTCTTATCTGATAAAAAAGTATATTCAGAGCCAAATTCTTTTTCCAGGGTGTCTATGTTTTGTTTAAGTTCTTCAGGCGTTGGAAGCCTCCAAGTATTATAGTTCGAAAGTTTATTATAATCCCTGGCTGCGTATATTCCTAAGAAACCCCATGTTTCGCCACCTGCTTCAATTATTTCTTTTACTGGCGCTATTCCAGCTTGTTCAATGAGCCATTTTTTGGCAGCTTCGTCATCTTGTTCACCAGTTACTTGGCCTGTTATTGCAGACCCTCCTAGCTCTTTTGTCTCTGTAATAACTGGTTCTGTTATAATTGATTCGGAACTGAAGAATGTTATCTGGTTTCCCTTATTTACTTCCAGATCCCAAGCTGAGTTAACTGTGGGGCCCCAGTCTAATGTTATATCTATGCTTGTGAAATCATCATTCTTTTCTTCCAAAGATAGGATTACCGAGACTCCACCAAATGTTAATTCTATAAGATTTACAAGAGCTATATCCACCTCGTCATTCCAGCCAATACCTAATGTTATTGGATCATGTATTAATCCTGTTTCACCTCTCTGTTCTTCATCGCTGTATAGGAAGTACAAATGATTATTGAGCCACGTCTCATCTCCGACTCCATGTACTCCAAAATGTATTCTATCAAAACCAAAATCTTCTGTTTTTGCGTTTGGATCTTTTAAACTAAGAAGTACATTATCATAGTAGATTGAAAGCAAAGATTTCTCTGGATAAGTCAAGTCTTTGAAAGGGATGAATTCTCCTTCAGGAAAGTTTTTCTTTAAGTAATCTACCAGGCTCAGACTAGCTGTTACTTCGATGATATTAACCTCTGGAAAGTACAATTTTCCTGGTTTTGTATAGTCAGGAGACATTCCAGTTAGTATTATTTCATTACGTGTGAAGTCGTCTAGTGATTTCAAGTGATCATTTTCAAAAATCCTTTTCACAATGAAGCCATATAGATACACCATTAGGTTTTCATTATCACTTGGTAAGTCACCAACTACACCCATAAATCTTTCATATCCTTCAGGGTCATTAGTTTCTGCATCTCTTAAAAACCAGTCGTTTGTTGATGATGTGAGTGAGAAACTGTAGTCACTAGATCCCCAATCTACGATTAGGTTCTGTTCGTACCAGTACCAGAACCAGACTTCTGTTTTTTCATCTTGAAGAGCTTGAAAATTATTGCGAAAGTATCCTTCAAAGACCTCTCTTAAAGCAGGCAGATTGACTATCTCCAGATGATCAAGGCCTGTATGAGGAAGCATTAGCTTTATGTCTTTACGGAAGCTAGTTATTCTTAACTCACGTTGGGGTTCCAAAACAAACATGTGTATTGATAGATTATCTTCAAGAAGCTGTTCAAAGGCTTGGAGTATTAAGTGTGGCCTCACCCACTTTATCTCTTCCCTGCTCATATCTTTTATTGCTGTCGGGTCATCTCTTATCTCTTGCTCCCAAATCTTCACTTCTTCTTCGGTTGGTGTAGCAGAAATAAAGTTAGAGGCAAGCACTAAGTTAATCAGTAAAATCATTATTAAACCAATCTTTTTCATGCTGTTGCCTCCTCAATTGAAAATCCGAATTTTGAATCTCCTTTTTTAAGGTAAAATATGAATGTGTCTATTAGTCTGAAACTCTCTATGATTGTATTGTGACTTGCTCCAAGTATTGATAGTTGTAGTTGATCATATCCAACTGAGTTGTAGATATCCATTGCTTCGTTTGCGACATCAACTAATTCCTTGAGAGCAGTTTCTTTGCTTAGAGATACTTGATAGGCTTTCTCGTCGTAAACAAATAAGGTTCTTGAAGTCAATGCAGCCTCTCCAAGCGCAACTTCAGTCACGGAACCTGAGAATATATTAACATCGAAAGTTGGAAAATCTGATAACTCAATGCAGCGAATCATGTTATCGTCAATATAAGACTTTAGGTTGTCTTCAATAACAGAGATATCAATAGAATTGGTGTAGACAGGTATTCTGTAGCCGTACATTATTACATAAGGTTCAGGAGTGAATATGTATCCTCCTTGTCGACTAACAATCTCCACACCTTCATCTAAAAGGTTCTCTGCGCATGTCTTGATGAAGAATGTCATCTCATTTGGCTTTTCAAAGGTCGATTCCTCCTCATAGATATCAGTGAGGACAAAGAGAACCAAGCCGACTATGATTAGAATTACTAAGCCTAAAGTTGCAAACACAGTTACTTGGCCTTTTCGCATACTGTTTTTTTTTGAGTATTATAGTATATAAATATTTCTATAAATATTTCTAAGCTAATTAAATAGAAATAATTAAAAAACACACATCATTCGGGTTGGATATGGGCTCGTAGCTCAGTTCGGCTAGAGCGTTCCGTTCGCAACGGGGAGGCCGCGGGTTCAAATCCCGCCGAGTCCATCAATAATTTTTTAAAGTTGAACAAAGTTCAATGCGACTGAAAGGAGCTTGGTTTTGTCCAAGCTTTTCTCAAAAGGTTGGGCGGATAGTTCAGTCTGGTAGAACACTCGGTTGGCAATCGAGTGGCCCCGGGTTCAAAACAACGGATACCCGTTGACGGCTAACGTCAGCAGGATATTTGCTTTGCAAAATCCTGCGTAGTGGCTTGAAATGGTATTCGCTGGTGAAAGTCCCGGTCCGTCCATAACTACTTTTTCCGTTGTATCAAAACGCAGAACGTTTTGGGACTCCCAAAAATCTACGATTTTTGATAGTAGCTCCGGAAATGTGGCATTCGCTAATGCTCAGCCCCATAGCTTGATGCGTAAGCATCGCGACCAATGGGAGCATGATCCCGATTAACCCTGATAAGGATTATTCTTATAAGAATATTCTTTTCACGAGATTATTTAAATGATTTGTAAACTTACTATACATATGAGTATAATAATGACTCCGGATCATAAGACAACGGCTGAGGTGGAGTTTTCAAGGAGACATCCTGATATCTTTGCAACTACTCTTGTAGCTAGAATAGTTGATTCCTTGGCAGAAAAAAGTGATGAATTTGGTAAGATTAATAAGTTCCGTGCAGATTTGAATGCTCAGGTTGGTGCGTTAGGCACTAATGGTGATTTAACTCAGTTAAGTGTAAGTGTTGCCGGACAATTAATAATCCCTGATGCGATTGATCTACACAGCGCTGTTGTTGATGAAGTAGACAATTTGCTATCAGATTCAGGCTATGATTCTTTTGGCTTCTCTAATGGCATAGTTGATATTGAGAAAATAACATCTCAGGCACCTGCTATTAATGGAACCACTAACTCCAATAAGTTCGCAGATTCATGTGTTGTGACAGGTCATTACATTCAAGAGCCTTTTGGCATAAATGGAACATTTCCTGCTCTTGCACTTGGAAAAGCAATAGATAACACTCTTGAAAAAATCATAAGTGACAAAGATATTTCTGAACTGAGACCAGACGGAAAGGTTCATATTACTATAAGGTATGGAGAAAACGATTTCACAGTTGAAGATGTATATTTATCAGTTTCTCATGAACAGAATCCAACAAATGGTTTTAGAGAAAGAGTTAAGGAAGCTATAATATCAAATAATGGTTACTCAGATCTGTTTAGAGAAACTAAGTGGTATATCAATGCTGGAGGAGATTTCAGTCACTATTTTGTCCAAGCAGATGCAGGTGTTAGCAAGGTAAAAGACGGAGTTATCATCAATGGAGGAGTACATCCTCTCGGAACTGATGGTGTTTGGGGTAAATGTCTGTACAAGGTTAGCAGCACTCTAATCCCTTACATGTTTGCTTTATCCAGAACTGTATCAGAGTTGCTAGGAGCTAGTTACGCTTCTGTTACAGGTGTTGCAAGGTATGGTCAGAGAGATGCAACCTTCCAATTAGAAGAGATTGACTCTCTTTTTGAATATCACAGACAAAGTATTAATGAAGTGCTGAAAAGAGTTCCAAGAAGCAGGGATGAAATAAGAGAAGTTTTAAGAATGCCTGTCAACAGGGAAACCTATAGGCTTTTCAACGATGTTTCAGGATTTCATAACCAAGACAAGCCTTGGAAAAAATCTAATTCTGAATTGTTACAAATCTTCAAGAATAACTATTAACAGCAATATTTAAAAAGCATGGATTATTTTTCTCGCATGGGTGGTTTGAATCGCTAAAGCAAAGCTTAAGGGTATATTGTTTGATTTCTGGGGCACAGTTGTTGAGAACGGGCTATTTCCAAGTCCATCGAGAAGAGCTCAGAGAATCTTGAGGTTAGACATGCCTTTCTCAGAGTACATTGAGAGGTTTGAAAATGCTTTCATGACCAAGAAAGTTGAAACCTTGACTGAAGCTTTTCAAAATGTTACTCAGGAGTTCAATATCAACATACCAGAATTTGTGTATGACAAGCTTGTGGGTATGTGGAACAAGAACACCATCCTTTGCAAACCATTCCCAGAAACCATTGAAGTTTTAGAAGATTTAAAGAAGGATTACAAATTAGTGCTGATATCAAACACTGACAATCTCTCTGTTCCACAACTACTTGATAAGTTTAAACTAAAGAAATATTTCGATGACATAGTATTATCCTGTGATCATGGAATGCTAAAAACAGATAAAAAGCTATTTGCACAGGCTTTGAAGAAGGTAAAACTGAAAAAGTCAGAGGTAATCATGGTTGGTGATGCCATACCAACAGATATAGAAGGTGCCAAGAAAGCAGGCATAAAAGCGATTCTCGTCGACAGAAGAGACACCAGAGAGTATGAGAACAAGATAGCTGATCTTTCGGAATTAAAGGAAAAAATAGAGGGATTATAATATGGAGGACTGCATATTCTGCAAGATTGTAAAAGGAGAAATACCTTCAACAAAGATTTATGAGGATGATGAATTCTACGCTTTTCTAGACTTACGCCCTATAAATAAAGGACATACACTCGTAGTTCCCAAGCTGCATTGCAAGAATCTTTTTGATTTTCCGAAGTCAGAAGAGACAGACTTGATGGAAGTATTGAAAAAAATCTCAAAAGCAGTTGTCAAAGGCCTAAGTGCAGATGGTTTCAACATAGGAATGAACAATGAGAGAGCTGCAGGACAAGTTATTATGCATGCACACTTCCACATAATACCAAGATTCAACGATGACGGATTGTCTTCATGGCCTGACAAGGAATACAAAGAAGGCGAGATGGAAGAAATAAAAGAAAAAATAATAAAAAATTTGTAATTCTATTTGTGTTCTGCCCAGGCTAATACTCCCATCACGATTAAGTTTACCAATGGTATAATCGTTAGGATACCTAGCCATCCAGGGAATCCTCTTTTCTCAGCGATCTTCCACCACCACCAGACCATTATTACTATTAGTGCAATTTGTCCAATAAATGGTATTATAGGCAGAAGTATTGCTAAAGTCCACCACCATGAAAGATCTGCTATCTGAGTCATTAGGTAGATATTCGCTAGCGGGATCCATGCCAGCCAAGCAAGTGGTGTATTTGTCTTTTTTGCAATCGTCATAAGCGCTATTGCAATGTAGACATAAACAGCCAGACCAATTATTAAAGCCAACACTAAAGCTCCGGCGAATAATGTTATAAAACTACCTAGTCCTGGAACAGTGTCTAATTGTGCCAACACCAAACTCGCAAAAAGCAGTGTCAGCATAAACATGCTTGCAAACAACTTTTTCATAATAACACCTCACAATGTTTTTTTAATTATATAATCTGAAACTCTAATACTATTTATATTTTTTCAAAAATAGTTAAATATATATAAGGAATATTTTTTTCTTGATGCGTAGCATCCCGACTGAAAGGAGGCTTATAGCGTCAACGGCTATTTCCGTTGTCGGCGTAGTATAGACTGGTTATTGCCCCAGACTCATATATTTGAGTGTTGAGCTGAAAAGCGATGATAGACCTCATGGGGATATCTGGTGATCGGGGGTTCAAATCCCCCCGCCGACACTATTTTAATCAAAAATGGAGATCTGGCAACATACAGTAATATCAGCGATTATAACCGCGGTTCTATGGCCTTTTTTCAGCTGGTGGTCTTTGCTAGTGCTTGTTGGCGGGGTGTTGATTGACTCTGATCACGTTCTTTGGTATTATTATAGAAGAGGAGACTTTAATTTAAGAAAGGTTTATAGCTATTGTAGAGCTATTTCTGATAACAAAGACACTAAGGAGTATAAGAAAGCTGTTTTGATTTTTCATAGCTATGAGGCACTAGTAGTATTGGCAGTTTTATCCTTCTTCATACCTCAATTTGTTCTCTTGTTAATAGGCGTCATAGAACACATGCTTTCTGATTTCTTATACACATTATACAAGTGGAGAGGACCTTATTCGCTAGTTGTTTTCAGAAAATCGGCAATAGTTTTCCTGTATGATTTTTTCACAAAAATTTTATAAAGATTAATTATTATTATCATAAAATGCTTGACATTCGGAATATAAGGGAAAACCCGACAGCTGTAAAGAAGAATCTTGCGAGGAAGAAAGATAAGGAAGTTCTAAAAAGGTTTGAAACAATTCTGAAAAAAGACAAAGAGTACAGGAAAGTTCTGCACGCTGTAGAAACATTAAGACATAAGAGGAACGAGAAAAGCTTGCTGATAAACAAACTCAAGAAAGAAAAGAAGAATTTCAAAAAAGTAATCACAGAAGTTAGAAAAGTCAACAAAGAGCTTGAAAAGAAAGAAGTCTCACTGACTAAATTCAAGAAACAGTTGAGCAAGGAGTTGATGAGACTCCCAAACCTCATGCATAAAAGCGTGCCATACGGCAAGGACGACTCGGATAATGTTGAGCTGAGGAGATGGGGTAAGTCTAAGAAGTTTGGTTTCAAATTAAAGAACCACGTAGAGTTAGCAGAGAGTTTGGGAATTGCAGACTTTGAGAGAAGTGCTAAGATATCTGGCACTGGTTTTTATTTCATGCTGGGAGACCTTGTTCTGCTCAACCAGGCCTTGATAAGGTATGCTATGGAAAAGCTAATCAATAAAGGCTTTATCCCTGTCGAGCCGCCTGAGATGATGAGACGCAAACCTTACGAGGGAGTGACTGACCTTGGTGATTTCGACACGATGATGTACAAGGTTGAAGACCAGGATGAATATTTAATAGCGACGAGTGAGCATCCCATAGCTGCCATGCTTATGAATGAGATAATCCCTGAAGGTAAGCTTCCGTTGAAATTCGTAGGTCTAAGCGTTAACTTCAGGAAAGAGATAGGAAGTCATGGCGTTGACGAGAAAGGTTTTTTCAGGATGCACCAGTTCTGGAAGGTAGAACAATTAATCTTCTGCACTCCTGAGCAGAGCTGGAAGATACATGAAGAGATAATAAAAAACGCAGAGGAGATGTACAAAGAACTAAAGATACCATATAGAATAACCAATATCTGTACAGGAGACCTAGGAATAGTCGCTGCCAAGAAATACGACTTAGAGACTTGGATGCCACGAACAAAAGATTACAAGGAAGTAGTTTCATGCTCGAACTGCACAGATTACCAAGCTAGAAGATTAAACATAAGATGCAGAGACAAGAAAGGCAACAATAGAATACTACACACCTTGAACAGCACTGCAATAGCAACCTCGAGAACGATCGTAGCTATCCTTGAAAACTATCAGAACAAAGACGGCTCTGTTTCAATTCCAAAAGTCCTGCAAAAGTACATGGGCAAGAAGAAGATATTAGCGCAGAAAGTGATTTGATTTCTTTTTTAAAGAAACTTATTTAAACATCTTTTGATTCTTTAAATTAAGAGTTAAAATGCCGACATATTTTACAAAGCAAGGACTTGACAATTACAAAGAATATCTTGAGGGATTAGAGAACCGTCTAAAAGAATTACAGCTTCAAGTAGGTGTGGTTACAGAGGGCACCAACACTTGGCATGATAATGCTGGTTATGATCATTTGGTTATGGATATCCGTGTGGCAGACATAAGATTGAATGAGGCTATGGCTCCAATAAGAAATATTGAACTAGTGACTTATCCTTCATCTGTTGATCATGTTATGATTGGTTCTGAGGTTGCTTTCTCAATTGATGGGCAAGTAAATACTTATGAAATAGTCGGTTATGGTGAAGATGATTTTGACAAATTCAGAATTCTTTACAATGCACCAATTATTCAAAAGTTAATGGGTCATAAAAAAGGAGATAAATATGAAGCCGAGTTTATGGGTGAAAAACAAGAAATAGAGGTTCTTGATGTAAAACCATTAAGCTGGGTTGTAAATCAACAAGAGTAGTTCAGTACTTTATATAATTTTGTTTTGAAAAGATTTATAAAAAACTTCTTTCTTTAATCTTGGTATGGAAATAGAGATTAGGGCTTTTATTGATGATTTTGAAGCTTTTGAAAGTAGATTGAAGAGTATTGATGCAAAACTGGTTTCGAAAAAGCAAATATTAGACTTCTGGTTTTGCAAGAAGGAATTTAATAAATTTGAACAAGTTCAACAGCACGAACCCGGTTCTTATGCCCTAAGAATAAGAAGAGAAACAAACAATGGAAAAACAGTGAGTGAATTTAATTGCAAAGTTCTTGAAAAAGAAGGAGACCATAATGCTTTCCACGAGTTTGAAACCAAAATAGAGAATTATGAACAAGCAAAACAAATACTTGAAGCAATAGGCTTTAAAGTGTTTTGTACTGTTGATAAAAAAAGAAAAGTCTACAAATTAGATCATTGTTTAATAAACCTTGAAGATATTAAAGGATTTAGGCCAGCGGTTGAGTTAGAGATCATTGATGATAATGATATAGACAATCATAAATCTTATTTGCGAGGACTTCTGAATAGGTTAGGTATAAAGGAAGAGGATAAGATAGAAAAAAGTATTACTTATCTTTATATGAAAAAATTTTCTTTCAAGAAATAGATTGCGCTGGTAGCATATCTGTAAATGATTTCTTAACATAATCCAGAGATCTATTAGCATCAAGAGTGCTGTAAGGAATATTTAATTCTTTCAATAGTTTAATCATGTTTGATCCAACCTCTCTATGGAATTCAATAAGGTCAGACTTTCTTTTTGAATCTTCAATATGAGTTCTTGTGTAGATACTTTCAGAATTTAGATCTAGGTAGAAGCAATGAACTCTATACTTTTGTAGAATGTTTTTGAAAATATGCAGATATTCTTTAAATAAATTAGGAGCCACTATCTGACAATGCGCTAAATTACCAACATGCCATGTTTCAACAAAAACAGGTCCAATTCCTTCATGAAGCCATTGATATATTTGTTTATCTCTTTCAAGTTCTAAATTCATAATTGTTCTTTGCACTTTTTCATCTGCAGAATCAGCTAGTTTTATTCCTTCAAATGTAATATCCTCTTGAATCATAAAATCGACAAAACTGCTAATAATATATCTATCACAAATCGCAGATTTGCTTTCTAGTGCTTTTTGAATTTGTGGAGCAATATAAAAATTTGATGATAAGTAGAACAAAAATTTTGTGAGGTTGTCTCCTTTTGTGTTAATTATTTCTCTTATTGGCTCATAGTCTATCCCCGGAGTTGAAAAAGTTGCGATATCTAATCGGGGACTTACTTCATTAAGAACGCTTGTTTTTCCAACACAATTATCTCCCTCAATCACGTAGAATTTGTTTGTGCTTATCATTTTCTACTACTTTTTTTACTACTACTTAATGAGGTATTCACATTGAAGGTTTGAAGAGAACTTTATAAACCTTTGTGTTAAAAAATCGGAAAAATACGCTGCGGCCCGGACTTCCGTCAACGCTTTGCACGAAGTGAAAAGGGTTGTTTCGAACCGGGAATTCCCGAAGGAACCAGCTTTCCAAGCTGGCGCAATTTCCTGCATTTACATGTACCAGGTTATGCGACCGCAGCAACCTCTGAAAAAAATAAAAAACTGTTTATATACTTATCGTTCTACTTTTAACTTCAAATCAATTTGAAGTCTTAGCAAAACATATTAATATAATAGTATTCATTAGTTTGAAACGAGGTTGATTATCATGAAAAAGACAATATTTGCAATTTTGGTATTGATGCTTTTAGTAGGATGTACAACACCCCCATATGTTCCTCCGGATGGAACATATACTCCGATACCAACTTTTGAGCCAGATGAGGAGATAACTGCAAAGAACTTCAAATCAATCGAGGAGTTGAAGCAGTTCATTAGAGCTAATGCAGGCACTACTAGCTATTATTATGCTCGAGGAATGGATTTAGCTGCTGGTGTGGCTGTGGCTGAAGACGCTATGGT
>JACKQG010000780.1_pt1 | contig 45313 bp, 37 predicted proteins | sample 8237621 | NCBI WGS metagenome assembly JACKQG01 (sample SAMN15677084, study PRJNA649215) | marine metagenome | biome: marine; feature: Black Sea; material: saline water; isolation source: suspended particulate matter (SPM) from the Black Sea western gyre | collected 2013-06-09/2013-06-10 | depth... | reverse complement strand
CGCTCCTTGACCTGATTTTAGCTCGTTATCGACTACAGAACTGCGTAACATGAGTAATGAATTTGAAAAAATAGTTCAAAATTCGGGCGATCCGGAACTAATGCATACTTTAGATGATTCTGTCAACCTGATTCCTCTGCTCGATACCTACGAATCTGCTTTTCAAGCTGTTGTCACCGCTATCGAACAACGCAGTCGCCCGGATGGACAAGAGAATACTATGTTCGCAACGCTCAACCAGCTTGAAGCCATGGTTTCCCCTCTGCCAGATCCTGAACTCCTTCAACTGGTTTTTTAAATTCGGGCTGACGAGCAAGCCTACTTGAACACGGGACAGCGTCAATATTATGACAACCTTCGATTGTTGATTCTCGAATTTACCGATCTGGTGCAAAATTCCTCCCAGGCCAATCTCCCGGATGAAGCGGCAGCAATCCCTGGCTCGGCTTTCGTCCTGAAAGGCATTTATACTCTACAAGATGCCTCAGTTTAAGACATTCCAAAAAAAGGGGGAATGGCATGCCTTTGAAGGTAACACTTTACCTCCTTCGTAAATACTCCTTAGTCAAATCATTCGTTATTTTTGGCAGAAAATCTCGTATTTTTTGCTGAAAACTATTTTTTTGCATATATTGTCACTTTTAGTTGTAAGGTGTTTGAAATGTAGCCAATATATAATTCACAGTAAAATTGGTTTGCTACAATCTTAAGATTACTGGGAATTAAGGAGTTGCACAGTTGATCACTTCGGCAGATCAGATACTCCGGATATCAATTAAAAACAATATTTCAGCCGATTTCAAGAATAGGAGAATCGAAATGAACCATAATATGAAAGTCACATCAAAGTTTTTTCAATTTGCACCAATATTACTCCTTGTGCTGGTCTCGGCCTGCGCCCCTGCGGCTACCCCCACTGCAGAGCCAGCGACTGAAGTTGCCCCTGTCGCCGAATCCACTGTTCTCAATATTTATAATTGGGAGGATTATATGGACGATACCATTTTAGCGGCCTTTGAAGAAGAATACGGCATAACCATCAACTACACTACCTATACCAGCAATGAAGAACTGATTGATGTTCTTATGGCAGGACCAGTTGACTATGATCTTGTCGTACCTTCAGATTATGCCGTCGAATTCTTGCGTGGCGAATCTATGTTTGGATCGCTGGATAAAACGAATATTCCAAATTTTGCAAATATTGCACCCACCTTTATCAATCCATCCTATGATCCTGGTAATCGCTATTGTATTCCATATCAATGGGGAACCACGGGGATTGGATACAACATCAAAGCAACTGGCAAAGAATTAACCAGCTGGGCCGATGTTTTTGATCCGGCTTATGCTGGCCGAGTTTCGTTTATAGAAGAACCTCGAGAGGCTTTTGCCGCCATTTTGCTGCTTTTGGGACATAGCCCCAATTCAACCAATCAGATTGAACTTGATGAAGCTACAGCGTTTTTAAAATCAAATGCAGATCATATAGCGACCTATGCTCCTGATACCGGGCAAGATTTGTTGGATGCTGGTGAGGTCGATATTGCGCATGAATATAATGGTGATATTTTCCAAATTATGGCAGAAAATCCAGATATTCGTTATATGATTCCAAGCGAAGGTGCAATGATCTGGTCTGATAATCTATGCCTGCTGGCCAGCGCGCCAAATAAAGAGAACGCAGAAAAGTTCATGAATTACCTCCTGGATGCTGAAGTCGGTGCTGCGCTTTCAAATTATCTTCGCTACGCTTCACCAAATCAGGCAGCATTGCCATTTTTGAACGAGGAAGATCGCAATCACCCAGGCTTGTACCCACCCGAAGAAGTTCTCGCTCGGATGTTTTTCTTTGCCAATATTGGATCAGCCAGCCAGCTCTATGATGATGCCTGGAGCGAGGTATTGGCCAACCACGGACAATAAGGTATTAAATATGCAAATAGAAAATCTTGAAAGGTTTGAACTATGACATTATCTAAAACCTCATCAAGCCCGAATCGGATATTTGGCTCTATTCGATCTCAACTCGTGTTGGGGTTTGGGTTGATACTGATTTTAGCCCTGGTTATTGCGATTATCGGCTATCAGAGTCTGCAAAGCCTGCGCACCAGTGTTCAGACCACACTGGAAGAAGCCAGTCAAATTCGTGAGTTGAGCCTGGAAATCGAGAACGAATTTTTGCTAGCCCGCCAGGACGAATCAAGCTTCCTGGCTACATGGCGTTCACTGGGGTTTGAAGCGGCTCAGGCCGAATATGTCTCTACGAATGAATTACACCTGGAACAAGCCCGCAGCAAGTTTCATGAATTTGAAAAAATAGTTCAAAATTCGGGCGATCCGGAACTAATGGATACTTTAAATGATTCTGTCAACCTGATTCCTCTGCTCGATACCTACGAATCTGCTTTTCAAGCTGTTGTCACCGCTATCGAACAACGCAGTCGCCCGGATGGACAAGAGAATACTATGTTCGCAACGCTCAACCAGCTTGAAGCCATGGTTTCCCCTCTGCCAGATCCTGAACTCCTTCAACTGGTTTTTTAAATTCGGGCTGACGAGCAAGCCTACTTGAACACGGGACAGCGTCAATATTATGACAACCTTCGATTGTTGATTCTCGAATTTACCGATCTGGTTAAAAATTCCTCCCAGGCCAATCTCCCGGATGAAGCGGCAGCAATCCCTGCCTCGGTGTCCGATCCACAGGAAGAAACTGTGCCGCTATCGGCACCGGAAGAAATAGTAGAGATACCGATCTCAGAAATACTCGAATTGATCGGGATATATCAAGCAAATTTGACGGAGTTAGTCACGATAGAGGGAAGTATCGATGTCAACACCACCGTTTTCCGGGAAGTGACGGTGGAAATCAACGAATTAACAGATCACATCCTTCAGGAAGGCGAGGCTGGCTTTACTCGTGCGCGCGATCAACTGCAATCTGTCAGCGATCAGAACAGGCTGGCTTTGGTAGTGGTTTCAATTATAGCGTTGGGACTGGGGTCCTTGGCAGCGTTCGCGCTGGTGCGAGGCATTATTGGCCCTTTGAACAGTCTCAGAGACAGCGCTCAAAAGCTTGGAGAGGGAGATTTGACTCAAACAGTGAGAATCGCTGGTGGGAGTGAGTTTGTTTCGCTTGCCGAAACATTCAATACCATGAGCGCTCAACTTCGGGATCTAGTCGGCAGCCTGGAACAACGCGTGGCAGACCGCACCAGAGCATTGGCCACATCCACTGAAGTCAGTCGGCGTCTCTCCACCATTCTCGATCGGGATGCCCTGGTAAAAGAGGTGGTTGAGCAGTTGGTGACAGCCTTTGGTTACTACTATGCTCATATTTATCTCTTCGAGGAAGATGAGAATAAACTGGTCATGAAGGGTGGTACCGGCGAAGCCGGACAAGTGCTACTCTCTCGCGGTCATACCATTCAAAAAGGGCGCGGTCTTGTGGGGCGTGCCGCAGAAAGTAATGCTGTTGTTCTCGTCGGCGATACACTGAACGAAGAAGGCTGGCTGCCAAACGAATTACTCCCTGAAACACGCTCTGAGGTCGCAGTCCCTATCGCTATTGGTGATAACGTGCTGGGCGTTTTTGATGTGCAACATGATGTGATCGACGGAATCACTGAAGAAGATGCAGAATTGCTGCAATCCATCGCCAACCAGATCGCGGTCGCTCTGCAAAATATTGAATCTGCCGAAACAGTAGCCAAACGCGCAACCGAGCTGGAAACGGTAGCTGCTATCAGTACCGCTACTGCTACTATCCAGGACACCTTCGAAATGCTGGAAACCATGGTGCACCTGACCCAGCGCGGCTTTGGTCTGTACCACGCGCATGTGTTCAGGTATCAGGAAGAGAAAGAAGAACTGCAGATCGTGGCCTGCGGCTACCAGGAAGGCGACGAGCAAGAAGGCACACACGGCACCGCCGTTATCCCCCTTGAGCAGGAGCAATCTCTGGTGGCGCGTTGCGGCCGCACCCGGCAACCCGTGATCGTCAACGACGTGCGCAACGAGCCGGGCTGGCTACCCAACCCGCAGCTGCCCAACACGCGCTCAGAGCTGGCCGTACCCATGATCGTCGGCGACCAGCTGCTGGGCGTGCTGGACGTGCAATCGGAGCGCTTGAATGCCTTCACCGAGGAAGATGCCAATATCCAATCGACGTTGGCCTCCCAGGTAGCCACTGCGCTTCAAAATGCACGCTCCTTTACTTTGGCTCAGAAACAGGCCAAACGTGAGGCTACTTTGAATATCATCAGTCAGAAGATTCAGAGTGCTACTTCTGTGGAAGCGGTGCTGCAAATTGCCGCACGCGAACTGGGCCATGCCCTGGATGCCCCCATGACCGTCGCTCAACTGAATATCAAAGACAAAAATAATCTGGAATAGACACAGGAAATCTACCCATGTCTACCAAAAAATCTCGTAAACCAACCAAGAAATTATCTGCAGCTACCAAAACAAAGGGTAGTGCTTTGGTAGCCCCTGCCGAAGATGAGCAGAAAATTCGTGAAAGTATTGATAAACTATTTTCATATCTTGGAAATCTCACTGAACAGGAACCTGCAGATCATAAAATCAAGTTTGGCAAACGTGGTACAAAAGCCAGAAAAAAGAGTGCGGTAATTGAAAATTCACCACCTTTGGTAATTCCAAAAGATACAGAGGAGAAGATCAAACTGGACGCACTTAATAATCGCATCCAGGAATTGGAAAAAAAACTTCAGGAGAAAGGAAAAGCTGCCCCCAAACTATATGACAAGGAACAGGTGGGCTACGCTTTCAAAGGGGATTCTCTGGAACCTCTGACTGGTCCCAATTTAGGAAAAAGCATTGAAGATAAAAAAGGCATTCAGGCACCCCTAACAGATACAGGGCAAACCATTGGCACCATTCATATTGAGGCTTCTCCAGAGCGTCCGTGGGAACCCGAGGAGGAAAGTCTGCTTTCCAGTGTCGCTCAACAAGCTTCACTGCAAATTCAGAGCCTGCGTCTGCTTGCCTCTGCAGAACGAGCCCGTACCGAAGCTGAAGAAGCCACCCGTCGCTTTATGCATGAAAACTGGGCATCCTATCTCGACGGCATTCAGCAAAATGAGCGCCTTGGATACGCTTATGACCAGGCATCGGTAACACCCTTTCTCGATAAACTAACTTCTGATGAAGACCTAAGCGCAATAATAAAGGTTATGGAGGAGGAAATTGGTACATTATCTTTAAAACCTGACCCGTCTCGTCCCTACACAGACGAGGACAAAAAGATGGTTGCCGCCGTTGCCAGTCAAATTGCACAACAGGTTGAAAATATCCGTTTGCTGGCAGATGCCTCTCGCGCCCGGGCTGAAGCCGAGGATGCTACCCGGCGTCTGACACGTGAAAGCTGGCAAGAATTCACAGATCGTAGGGAAAAAGACTCTCTGGGATTCACTTATGATACGGTCCAAGTTAGTCCGCTGGGAAATTCAACGCTACCTGAGAATATTGCGCTTACCGTGCCATTGGAAGTGCGCGGCGAAACTATTGGTCAACTGGTTGTGGCAGGTGACGACAGGTTAGCAGAAGATGCCATTGAGCTGGCAAGGTCTATTGCAGCTCAGGCAAATACCCATATCGAAAACCTGAGATTACTCGAAGAAACAGAACTTGGCCGTCAACAGCTCAACAAGCGAGCTGCCGAATTAGAGACCGTGGCAAAAGTGAGTACAGCCGCTGCTGCGATACGAGACTCTGAATCCCTGCTGCGCTCTGTGGTTGATCTGACAAATTACAGCTTCAAACTTTACCATACGTCTATTTACCTTTTTCATGAGGACGATGATGGCACAAAAACGCTCAATCTTTTTGCTGCATCCGGAAAAATTGGCCAAAAAATGCTCCAACAAGGACATACAGTCAAGCTTGGTAAGGCTAGGGCAATTATCACTGAAGCTGCACGAACAAACGAAATCGTCATTATAAGTGATACTGAAAATCACCCTCTCTATCATAAACACCCTCTGCTTCCAAATACCCGTAGCGAAATGGCGATCCCCATGATCGTAGCCGATCAACTGGTCGGTGTTTTTGACGTAAAGGCAGATATCCCGAATCGTTTCACAGAAGATGACAAACGTACCTATAGTACGCTGGCATCTCAAACTGCGGTCGCCCTCCAAAACGCACAGCTATATGAGGAGCAGATCAAAACCGTGGAGCGATTACGGGAACTGGATCAACTAAAATCATCTTTCCTCGCAAATATGAGTCATGAACTTCGCACTCCGCTCAATTCAATCTCAGGCTTTACACAGGTTATGCTGGAGGGGATCGACGGACCACTCACAAAAGAGATGGAAGACGATCTAGGTTTGATTGATAAAAATGCGGAGCATTTACTCCGTTTGATTAACGAAGTTCTTGACATGGCAAAGATAGAAGCAGGGAATATCATGGTCGTATTAGGACCTGCCAACCTCCATAACATGCTGGATGAGGTTATCAAAACGACTAGCGGATTGGCACGCGAAAACGATCTCACTATTAGCCTGGTCAATAATATTCCTGAAGACCTTATTGTCATGGCTGATGATTTGCGTATCCAACAGGTGATGATCAACCTAATTGGAAACGCGATGAAATTCACGAAGAAAGGCGGAGTAACCATCCGCTCGGATATTCATAAGGACAATATCATCATAAAAGTTATTGATACTGGGATCGGGATTCCGCCTGACCAACTAGAATCAATCTTTCAGGCATTTAGCCAGGTAGACATTTCAACTACACGAAAAGCCGGTGGAACCGGGTTGGGTCTCCCGATCAGCAAACGTTTTATCGAAATGCACAATGGTCGTCTCTGGGCAGAAAGCACAGGACTTCCTGGAGAAGGTTCTGCATTCATCCTTGAGATTCCAGTCGTATTACCTGAAGACTAAGGACCTGATCTCAGGTATTACCATCTACAGATCTAAAGGTTTCTAATGATATTAAAAATTGATATACTACTCACTATAATAGTAAATTGAGCCTAACTATGACAGCTAATAATATTTTATATATTGAAGATAATCCCGATAATATGCGATTGGTGAAAAGAGCGCTTGAAGCAAAGGGATATGTTATTCATGGTGCGGTTGATGGCTTATCCGGTCTTCAGATGGCAGAAAGCATTGAACCATCCGTTATTTTGCTTGATATAAATCTCCCGGATATTGATGGTTATGAAGTCGCCCGGAGGATCCGAAAGCATAAAAACAGTGCAGTACGCCAAGTTTCGGTCATCGCAATTACGGCAAATACCCTAAAGGGTGATGCCGAAAAAGCTCTGGAAGCGGGTTGTGATGTATATATGTCAAAACCTATCAATATCCGCGAACTCTGGGCGCGCGTTGAGGGGTTCATGCCAATTGATGCGATTTCTAATCTCTTCTAATTGTCCGAATTTTAAGGAAAAGATATGGCAACCATATTACTCATAGAAGATATTGACGATAACGCCACCCTTGTAAAAAAAGCCGTTGAGGCAAAAGGAATTGACTTTTTGTGGGCCAGTACCGGCACTGAGGGTATGAAAATTGCGCTTGAAACAATTCCTGATCTTATTCTTCTGGATTTAGGTCTCCCTGATATTGATGGACAGACACTCTCTGCATGGATCCGCGAAGAGAAAACCCTCTGGAAAATCCCGGTTATTGTAATGACAGCCTGGCCCGAAAATACAGCAAAGCAAACAGTCGAAGCCTACCAATTGGATGGCTATATCTCCAAACCTTTTAATCTTAAAGATTTTTGGGATACCGTTGGGGAATTTATCAAAGCTTAATCAATATGGGCCTAAAAATTCTCACCGCTAACCACTTCACAATCGAAGAGCTAACTGCCTTTTACAACCGAACTCGGGTGGATTATCTTGTTCCAATGCCAATGAGCCCCGAAGTCATGGCCGAATATATTCATGATTTTGATGTAAATTTAGCTCTTTCTCCTGTTGTTCAAGAAAAAGGATCTGGACAATTTTTGGGACTTGGGATGTTGGGAGTGCGCGGCGAAAATACCTGGATCACAAGAATGGGTGTCTGCCCCCCAAACCGCCGACAAGGTGTCGGTGCAGCATTGATGGATTCACTACTCGAGGCTTCCTATCGTATCGGTGGAAAAAATATAATTTTGGAAGTTATCAAAAATAATATCCCTGCTCAGACACTTTTTGCAAATAGCGGCTTCAAAAAAAACAAGGAATACCTCGTCCTAAGGCGAGCACCTATTCGTCCTTCACTCAGCCCTGAAGGGGAAATCACCTGGCTCTATAGAAAAGATGCTTTGGCCGCTCTTCGCTCTTATCCACATTCCTTAACATGGATTAACGCCCTGGAAACAATGAAAAACGCCAGTATGTTTCAAGGATTTTCCATTGAACTCGAAGACGGCTCACGCGGCTGGCTGGTTTATCGGCATAAAAAGCATTCCATTACACACTTTGTATTCCATACAGAACGTGGCAATCCCAGCACAATAGCGCGTAATATTCTCATATATTTACACCTCCAATATCACCGTATGGATTCCTATGCTGAAAATTTCTTTGGAGATGATCCACATCTTTCGGCCTTATATGATCTCGGCTATTTTGAAGCCTTTCGGCGTGTGGAGATGATTAAAGACAACACCATCTGAAGGTATTTTCAATTGCGTTGAAAAAGTAATAAAAATCATTTCTATCATAATCCCGACTGCTTTTTGAATTGAATTTATCTTTCAGAGAAGCATTATTTTTTTAAAATAACTATGTTGAAGGAAATTACTAAATTTTCTTGCGATTTGCATAAAAGAACGCACAACCTTATAGATTTTTTATAATCGGGAAGTCTCTTTCCTTAAAATTTGAGATTTCCTTCATTTTTTTGTTGACGCAAGCCCTTCCGGCGTGTATAATCACGGGTCGGTAAACTTGTACAAGTATAGAAGGAGTAGGCTTATGGCTGAAAACGAAACCACACCAGAGAGCGTGTTGGAACCAAAAACAAAAATAAAAGGTACGATCAAAAAAATAACAATCGGTGGGGCAATTGTTGATCTCGGACAAGAACTTCCCGGTGTAATTCATATCTCCCAACTACAAAAAGAGCATCTGACCCGTGTGGAAGATGCAGTTGAGATCGGACAAGAGATAGAAGTGTGGGTACGCCGTGCCAAAAAGGATCGGATTGAATTAACAATGATCGAGCCATTGGATTTAGAATGGCGCGAAATGAAACCGGATGTCGTTACAAAAGGCAAAGTTGTGCGTCTTGAAACTTATGGTGCCTTTGTTGAGATCGGTGCTGAGCGTCCGGGCTTGGTGCATGTGAGCGAGATCGCCCATGGATATATCAAACATCCTTCGCAGGCTATCAAGGTTGATGATGAGGTTGAAGTGATGATCCTTGAGGTTAATCGCCGAAAGAAACAGATTCGCTTGAGCATGAAGGCTGTTCTCCCCGAGCCAGAAGAAAGCCCTGATAAACCAAGACGTGGTCGCGGTGGTAAAAAACGTGGCAAAAGCGTTGAAGCCATGATGGCTGAATTTAGTAGTGAGGAGCCAAAGGTTCCTGAACATACTGCCATGGAAGTGGCCTGGAAAGCTGCTCTTGACCGAGCCGGTTCCACCAAGAAAAGCAACAAAAAAGATGAAAAAAGCGCCGAAGCTGCCCAGGTGCAAGAAGAGCTTCTCTCCCGCACCTTGGAACAACGAAAGTAAGCTTCTCCCCTTTAAAACGAAAAGCCCTCAGTCGAGGGCTTTTTTTGTATCTTCACTCTTCCATACTAGGACGAAGCCTGCTGCAAATAGGCTTCCATAAAACCATCCAGATCGCCATCCAAAACAGCCTGGGTATTACCCATCTCATACTCAGAACGGTGATCTTTCACCAATTGGTAGGGATGCAGGACATACGAGCGGATCTGGCTGCCCCATTCGGCTTTGGTATATTCACCACGCAGCCCATCCAATTCTTCTTTTTGTTCAGCTTCCTTCAATTCAAGCAAACGAGCACGCAAAACGCGTAAGGCATTTTCCCTGTTTTGCAATTGAGAGCGTTCATTCTGGCAAGTAACTACAATCCCGGTTGGTAGATGGGTCAAACGGACTGCGGTCGAGTTTTTCTGAACACTCTGCCCTCCGGCCCCAGATGATTTATACACATCAACACGCAAATCTCTTGCGTTTATTTCCACATCCATATTCTCATCACCGATCTGTGGGAGAACTTCAACCAAAGCAAAAGAGGTATGCCGCCGATGCGCCGAGTCAAAGGGAGAGATACGTACGAGACGATGGGTCCCCTTTTCGGAGCGCAGATAGCCAAAGACATAATTCCCTGAAATAGAAAGGGTTGTACTTTTAATCCCTGCTTCTTCCCCAACCGTCAAATCCAGGACATCGACCTGATAGCCGCGTCGTTCCGCCCACCGCAAATACATTCTTTGGAGCATCGCCGCCCAATCCTGGGAATCAGTACCACCCGCGCCTGCATGTATCGCGAGCAAGGCATCCTCAGAGTCATATTTACCAGAGAGCATCGCCCGAAAGGCACGCTTATCCAGATCCTTCTCCAACGCATCCGTTTCCGCTTCCAACTCCCCCAATATGCTTTCATCGCCCATCTCAGCCAGTTCGATCAAATCCTGAAGTCGTTTCCAAAAGCCATTCCACGACTCGGTTTCTTCCTGCAATCTTGTGACGGTTTTCATCACCCGGCGGGCGTGATTTGAGTCATTCCAAAAATCAGGCGCTTCAGTTTCTTTTTGTAATTTTTTGAGCTTGGTTTCCTTGGAAATTAAGTCAAAGACGCTCCATAAGCTGTTTGCTCAATTCTTCTGCGGCTTGTAATCGTCCTAAAATCTCGTGCATCATGCCTCCGTTAAAACGCTGCCAAAATACCTTCGATAAAGGCGTTTGGATCGAAAATTTGTAAATCATCCATCTTTTCACCCAGACCAGCAAATAGGATCGGCAGTCCAAGCTCACGGCGAATGGCAAAAACCATCCCTCCGCGGGCCGATGTATCCAACTTGGTCAGGATCACCCCTGTCACTCCAACCGCTTCCTTGAACGCCCGCGCCTGTTGGAGCGCGTTTTGTCCGGTGGTGGTATCCATTACCAGCCAAACTGCATGAGGCGCACCGGGGGATGCTTTGCCAACCACGCGTTCAATCTTTTGCAATTCCTGCATGAGATTGAAGCGCGTATGCAGACGGCCTGCAGTATCGATCAGGATAATATCTGCGCTACGCGCGATCCCTGCCTGGACTGTATTATATGCGACTGCGCCGGGATCGCTCTCCGGTTGACCTGCGATCACGTCAATATTCAGCCTGCTGCCCCAAACCTGGATCTGCTCAACGGCTGCCGCCCGAAAAGTATCGGCAGCCCCAAAAATAACTATTTTTTCTTGCGAGACGAACAGAGCGCCCAACTTGGCGGCTGTAGTCGTTTTACCAGAACCATTTACACCTACCAAAAGAATAACACTGGGGCCAGATTCTGCAAATGAAATATCCCCGTGCTCATCGAGGCGGGAGCGGAGTTCATCCCGAAGGGCAACTTTAAGCTCTTCGGAGCGAAGCAGGCCCAAATCACGGCTGCAACGCTGAAGGGCTTCAATTACCTCAGTCGTGATCTCAACTCCCAGGTCAGCCTGGATGAGAAGCGCTTCCAGTTCATCCCATATATCTGATGTAATTTCTGTGGCGCCGAGTAAACTGGCAACACGTCCGAAAGCAGATTTACTGGTTTTTGCAAGGCCCTCTCGCCATCGAAAAATGGGTTCTGTCATAACGAGCGATTATAACATAATGAATTTGAGAAGGCCTTTTATGTTATACTGCCTTGTGCTTTTTATTTCATCAAAGAGGTGTTTATATGGGAGATTTTTCCACAAATATTAAGGTCACCTGGCAGGGAGAAAGCGCCTTTCTGGGAGAAAATGGGGAGGGCGGGACAGCGCAATTAGGCGTAATGGAGGGGAAACCCGGCATTAAACCGATGCAAATGATACTGGCTTCGTTGGCTGGTTGTACTGGCGTTGATGTTGTCAATTTTTTAAATAAAAAGCGCGTCAAGTTCAGTGATCTGCAAATTGAAGTTAGTGGAAAGCGGGCAGATACGCATCCAAAAGTGTATACTGATATCAATGTCACATATTTGATCTGGGGCGAGGATATCAGGGAAAAAGATGTGGAACAGGCTATCCAGCTTTCGGAAGATAAATATTGTTCGGTAAGCGCAATGCTAAAATCAACTGCAAAAATCAATTCGGACTATAAAATTATTGCACCCAGTCAAAGCACAGAATAATTTGTGGAGGATTAATCATGGTTAACGAACCTATTCACGTGACAGATGCGGCCTTTGAGAAAACTGTATTGCAATCATCGCTACCAGTAGTGGTTGATTTTTGGGCTCCGTGGTGTGCTCCCTGTCGAATGGTTGCGCCAATCCTGGATAAACTGGCAAAAGAGCTGGAAGGTAAAGTTTTGATCGCAAAAGTAAATACGGATGAAGACTCACAATGGTCACAAAAATACGGTGTTCAGGGGATCCCTACAATGCTTTTTATTGCTAACGGGAAGATCATTCATCGCCAGGTTGGCGCATTGCCTGAAGGAATGTTGCGGGATACAATTATTCAGTTTCTGGAAGTTGCCAAATAGATGACCCGCTATGCGAGGGAGGTCGCCATGAAGAAAATCTTATTTGCAGGGGCACTCGTTCTACTTAGCTTGAGTGCCTGTGTGCCAGACTTTCTGAATCCAGGGTCTGGGGATGCAACGTCCGCACCTGTTGATGTTGTAGCGACGGTAGAAGAAGCTGCCAACACCCAGGTCGCGCAAACGCTTGATGCGATAGCTGCACTTGCGACATCCATGCTAGAATCGCCCACTGATGAACCAACTGCGACCGAAGTAGTATCTTCCACCGAAACAGCCACCGCTACCCTAACTGAAACACCTGACGGGACCCTCACACCAACTGAAACTCCAGATGGCACCCTCCCCGCTGAAACTGCAACGGAGACTCCAGAAGGCACTCTTCCTGCCGGAACTGCAACGGCAACCCGTGAGATTACTGCAACAAGTGTTTTCCCCTCACCTACATCTCCTATCAGTATCAATGAACCTCCAGCCAGTGTGCCAAGATATAAAATCGATGTAAAAAATACCACAAAGGTTAGAGTCTATATTTCCTTGCAAGGTTCGACAGTAGGTGGATATAATCCAATTATCGAATATGATCTTGCCCCAAGAGAACGAATTAAACTCACTATTCCCGAAGGGAATTATGCCTCTATCGTCTATGTTGGCAAAGATCCCATGATCAACTATTTTGTCGTACATAAAAACAACAGCATCACAATAGTCATATCCAAAGACAAAGTTAAAGTCGAAAAATAATAATTTTCAGGAGTTCAAGAAAATAACATGAAAAAGATAACCCTCATCCTTGCTACGCTCAGCTTTTTACTGAGTGCTTGTGGAGGAACCCCGGCCGAAGATGCCCCACCGGTTTTAACCGGCGAAGATGTGCAAGCAACCGCCCTTGCCATGGCGTGGACAATGGCTGCTGAAACAATTGCAGCAATGCCCACAGCCACACCTGTCCCTCCGACAGAGACACCGACCCCCGTCCCTCCGACAGCAACAATGACCCTTGTTCCAACTTTGGCGCTGCCTGAGATAACAAATACGCCAGACACAGATCGGTGTAACCAGTTCTTGGGCAGCTGGGCGGGGACAGAGTCAACAATGCGTATCGTAAATACTACAAAAAGCACAGCCAATATTTCACTATATCTCTCGCCAAATAACGCGCACAATCAATGCGGCTATTTATTTGTACCTTCCCTCGAGAAAAATCAGTCTGTAGTAATGTCAGTGCCTTACGGAACCTTTTCGATGTACGCGTGGCTTGTAGGACAAAACAAGAGTGTTTCTGGCGGCGGTTATGGCATCGGAAACCCTGACAAGCATACGCTGGAAATTAGGGATGACTCAATAAAGTGGATAACACCATAATCATTGTTGATACTTGCTATACAAAAAATGCAAAGAGCTTCCCGTCGGGAAGCTCTTTGCATTTAGAAAAGAAAAAAATTAAATCAGTTCCACAAAAACCATAGAACCTGGGGGACGATCAATCCAAGGATCACCCCGGCTATCGCTTCCAGAGGCGTGTGCCCGAGCACTTCGCGCAATTTTTTTTCTGCCTTGAAATCTCCACTAAGTAACTCACCAATTAATAAATTGATCTTCTCAGCATGGAAACCAGCCTGACGACGTACACCTGTCGCATCGTAGATCACGATCATTGTGATCGAAAAAACCACCGCAAAAACAGGGGAATCAAAACCTACAAAAAGGCCTGCGCCATAGGTCGCACCGGTCATCAGGGACGAGTGCGAACTGGGCATTCCACCTGTGCTGAGCAGCAATGCCCAGTTTATTCTTTTGGTTCGCCAATATTCCACAGGAACTTTTATGATTTGCGCCAAACCCCAGGCGATAACCGAACTCAAAAATACCGGGTTTTGAAATATATCTACGGGGCTATTCATGCATCCGCCTCGAGCAAACCATCTTCAGAAAGCTGCCTCACTTTCAATTCCGCTTCTTCAAGTAAAAAGGTGCAACGGCTGCTCAAATGCTGACCTCGTTCAAAAAGCGCCATTGATTTATCCAGCGAAGTCTGTTCATTTTCAAGCGTCGCCACGATTGTCTCCAACTCGGCAAAAGCTTCCTCGTAGCTCATTTTTTCAATTTTTTTCTCAGTCATAATATCTCCATTATGTGACCTTTACGCCAAATTCTCCATCTGCAACGCGAACCTTTAGCTCATCCCCCGCGTTCGCATCGTCCACGCTGCCAACAATTTTCTGGTCTGTTTGACGGGTGAGGACCGCATACCCTCGCCCCAAAACCGCCTGGGGATTGAGAGCCTCGAGACGGCGATTCATTCCTTTTATCCTGGTCCACATCAAATCCTGACGGTGGGTTTGCCGGGTGTTAAGGCGATACAAGAGCCCATCTAAAGATTGAGCGTCCCGCTGGATTTGCTTCAGCGGAGAGGCATACCCCAAGCGAACGCAAAGATCATCCACGTTAATATGATATTTATCCAGTGCATTCGAAATTTGGATCTTAAGCTGGTCGGCGTAATAACTCGTCGCGCCGCGTAATTCGTCGATGGTGATCGGGGTTGCCAATTCGGCTGCTGCGGTGGGAGTGGCTGCACGCAGATCGGATGCAAAATCTGTCAGGGTGAAGTCGGTTTCATGTCCAACCCCAGAGATGATGGGGACCGGTGAAGCCGCCACAGCACGCACAACGCGCTCATCGTTAAATGCCCACAAATCTTCGATGGAGCCACCGCCGCGTCCAAGCAGGATCACATCGAGGTCAGGAACGATGCGGAGCAAATCATCCAATGCAGCGATGATTTTCGGTGGAGCTGTGTCGCCCTGGACTGTGGTCGGTGCGAGGATCACTTCTGCAAGAGGCATCCGCCTTTGAAGTGTGTTGAGCATATCTCGCAAAGCCGCGCCTGTAGCCGAGGTGATAATACCAATCTTTTTAGGTAACTCAGGGATAACTCGCTTACGATCATCATCGAAGAGACCTTCAGCCTCGAGCATTTCTTTCAAACGTAAAAATTCCTGATAAAGCAGACCTTCGCCCACGGGGCGAATCTCATCGGCGTAAAGCTGGTACTGCCCGCTTACATCATAAATACCGAGATACCCATGAGCTTCAACGGCCATGCCCTCTCGCAAGTCAAGAGCCAAACGGGCGGTGCTGCTGCGCCACATGACGCTCCGCAAGGCGGCTCCACCATCTTTCAGGGTAAAGTAAATATGCCCGGAACGTGGGCGAGAGAGATTGGAGATTTCACCCTGAATCCAAACATCACGCAGCATCTCATCTGATTCAAAGATTTCACGCAGATAAGCGGTCAGGCTGGTAACTGTCCAGCGAGGGGAAGAGAAAAGAGAGGGCTGATTCATTATATTGAGGATACTTTAAGGCAGGGTGACTTGTCAACCATACCAGCAAAAACCATTCTCTGCTACAATCGTTTTTGATCTTCCATTCTTCTCAGTTTACTGGTTTATAAAGCTGATTTTATCAATAAAATTATGAAATATCTCTGGTCTCCCTGGCGCATGAAATATATACAAGCTCATAAAAATGAAGAGGGCTGTGTCTTTTGCACAATTCAAAAGATGCCCGATAATAAAGAAAATCTGATCGTTGTCCGAGGCGAGCTATCCTATGTGGTCATGAATCGTTATCCCTATACAAGCGGACATATTCTTGTAATTCCATATATTCACAAACCCAATCTCGAAGTTCTAAACGCGGATACTCGCGCTGAAATGATGGAACTGGTCACTCAATCAATGAGGGTCCTGCGCAGCATCTATCGCCCACAGGGATTTAATATGGGCGCAAATATCGGTGAAGCCGCTGGCGCAGGGATTGCTCCCCATGTTCACCTGCATGTTGTGCCGCGCTGGTCGGGAGACACAAATTTCATGTCTTCGCTTGGAGAAACACGCGTCCTGCCCGAGGCGCTGGAAGAAACATACCAGCGCATTAAAGAGGCTTGGGGAAAAGAATAGCCAGTTTAAGGGTAGCAGATTATGAAATCATCAAAAATATTCTTTTTATCTATTACCCTCCTTCTTATAGGAATGTCATTTTCTGGCTGTACTAAAAAGAGGGAAACTGCAAGTTCTTCCATTCCATTAAGAGAAACTTCGCATACTGCAACACCAACCCCCACGCCAACATTCACTCCAATTCCGCAGCCAATTGGAACTACTGTCAGCTTTGGCCCAAATCAGGAGGATTTTCCAGAAGGTATCAATCCTCTCACTGGGCTTTCTGTTTCCGATCCATCTTTATTGGAAGAGCCGGCCTTACTCATTTCGGTGCCGCATTTTCCGATTAGCGCCCGGCCACAATCGGGGTTGTCATTTTCTCCCTGGGTTTTTGAGTTCCTGATCGGTGAGGGCACAACACGCTTATTGGCCGTCTTTTATGGAGAGCAGCCCTTTGAGGAAAAGGCTCTCGTTGGGGATTGCGAAATTCGTACCGAACCCTTTTCCCACAATGGGGAGATCCTGGGCAATTTTGTGTGGCTCGATAAAAACGGGGATGGCATCCAAAATGCCGGTGAGCCAGGCGTAGGCGGCGTTTGCGTTAATCTCTATAATTCAAATGGCGAACTCATCCAGGAAACCAGCACTGATTCAAATGGTTATTACGGATTCGCCGTGGAGAAAGGGGAAACCTATCAGATCGAATTCATCCCTCCTGAGAAAATGGATTTCTCCCCGGCTAATCTTGGCGACGATAAATTGGATAGTGATGCCGATCCCCTCAGCGGGATGACGGGCTTGCTGCCGATTATGAATGATTATTTTCTGGTAGATGCAGGCTTGATGCCACCCCCAAACCAGACCTCGATCCTGCCTGGGGGGAAAGTTGGGCCAATCCGGTCTGGACGTTTGCTCTATATTCACATCCAGAATTTTTTCCAAAATAGCTGCCTGATCATCTCTGGTGCAACGAGGGAGATAATAGACAAACTTCCAATTTGCTCACAGGTGCATAATACGGAAAACGGGGCAGGTTCTCTGCTCGAAATTAAACGCATGATAACCATTTCAGAGAAAAATGCCATCAACAGAGGGAGTCATTTTAACTACGCCAGCAATTTATTTGCAGAACTTCCGCCTGCAGGAGGAGTTCCCGCAGATCAGGTAGATATATTTGTCTCCTCCGTTAATCAGACAAAATGGATCTATGATCCACTTTCGAAGAGTTGGGCACGCTATGTAGATAATGCCAGCGAAGAAACTGTTTTTCATCGAGATATTGATAAGTTGACCGGACGTGAGCTATCTTTTGAAAATCTAATTGTCCTTTTTGTCGAGCATGAGGTGTTAGCTACGCGCATCGCTGATATGCATATGGAATTGGGTATGCTTGAAAAAGGGATTCTTTTCCGAGATGGGCAGAAGTATGAGATCAAGTGGAGTACCCGCACGACTGACTACGAAAGATCGACAGGATTTCGACGCCCACCTGCTTTTCAGGATTTGGAGGGAAATCCGATCGCTTTACACCCCGGCCACACGTGGATTTTGATCGCAACGCCCTATAGCTCAGTCACTGAACTCAATACACACCAATGGAAGGTACGTATTTTTTCTCCTCCCGGGTTTGGGGAGTATTAAGCAAAAGCTGGTTTTCAAGTACAATATTTTCAAGATGTATCCTGTGAAATTATCGAAAAAATGCTTTCTAGGCATTCTTATTCTTTTGGGAATGCTATCATTTTCTGGCTGCATCAGCACATCAACTGTTGAAGGAACACCCACGGCAACAAAGACAATACCCCTCTTGGCAACAGCCACATCCGCCCCAACGCAAACGCCAACCATAACGATCACACCGACACCACAGCCACGATTGACGCCAGTTAGCCATGGCCCTGAAATTGAGAATTTCCCATCTGGTTATAACCCTTTAACCGGTCGCGCTGTTCAGGATCCCACCCTGCTTGATCTGCCAGCAGTGCTGGTCTCGATCAGTAATATTCCGGTCTCTGCACGTCCACAGGCAGGGCCAGGATTTGCTCCCTGGATTTTTGAATATTATATCGGCGAGGCCACCACCCGCTTCTTGGGCGTCTTCTATGGCGATTATCCCCGTCGTATTCAAAACGTCACCGGAAGCTGCCCGGTTAGGGAAACTATATTCACCCCAGCAGAAAACTGGGTCGGCAATCGGGTCTGGCTTGATGAGAATCTGGATGGCGTACAAAATGCCTGGGAGGCCGGTGTGGGTGGGATCTGTGTCCATCTCTACAATGCAGACAGCGCAGAAATTGTCCAAAGCACATCCACAAATTCAAATGGCTTTTATGCCTTTGATATTCCGGCAAATGAAAACAGCTATTTTATCGAATTTGTTGGGACAAAAAATTTCGAGTTTACCCATCCAAATATTGGAAATGACGATCAGGATAGCGATGCGGAATTAACCACCGGAAGAACAAAATCCTTCAGACAATCTTCCGCCGATTCATCCTGGGACGCAGGCCTGCTCCTGCTGGAAAAGCCAGTTGCGACCCCCAGTCCCGTCGTTACCGGTACACCCCCGGCCTGGTACCTGCCTCTTGAAGCCTATGTGGGCCCGATCCGTTCCGGGCGGCTGACATACGACAATATCAACAAAATGTTCACCAATAGCTGTCTGGTCTTCGCCGGTGCGCCAGCCGACATTCTCGCCCAGCTCAATCCCTGCAGAATTGTTTATGGTGTGGATACGTCCACGCCAAATAGCGCCCTCCTGCCGGTTGAAGAGATGCGAAAATTGGCTGAGGAGAATAAGGTTGACGGACAGAAAGTCAACTATGCTGGAAATCTATTTAGCGAGAGCCTGCCCAATATCGCGGGCGACCCGGCAACAACTATTTCTGTCTATTATCACAAGATCAGCCAATCCGCCTGGCGATATGATCCGATTTCACAATCCTATTTGCGTTATACAGATAACGCCGACGGAACGGGGATTTTTCATCCTGCCACTGACCGCCTGAGCGGGAGGCAGCAGTTTTTTGAGAATGTGATCGTTTTGCAGGCAGAACATGCCGTATTTCGGCATAATCAGTTGGAAATTGATCTGAGCATGAGCCAAAAGGGCTTTGCTTATCTCTTCCGTGATGGGATGGTCAGAAAAATCTACTGGTCTACTGCCAACCGGGAATGGGAGCAGAAAAACGGACTTTTACGCCCAATCCATTTTGAAGATATTGATAAAAATCCAATTGCCTTACACCCTGGTCGGACCTGGATTCATCTGGTCACACCAGCTTCGACCATCAAGGAAGAAGAAAATGGTGAGTGGCAAGTAATATTCATCCAACCCTTTGACCCATCTCCAAACTAAGAGGGGTGCGACGTACCCTCCTCCAGCCCTGCACGCCTAAATAATATGACTTTTTGGTTTCCAGAAAAGGTCTATTGACAATTGTTCATAATCCAAAAATCTTATAAACTTCTATAGTATCAACATAACTTGAAGGAGATAATAGATGACCAAAGAGAACGAACCCGTTATTCTGAGTGCAGCCCGGACGCCAATCGCACGCTTTCAAGGTGCATTAAAAGGGATTGACGCGCCCAAACTTGGCGCAGTAGCGATCAAAGCTGCTGTTGAACGTGCAGGTATCCCTGATCTGGCAGAGATCGACGAAGTTTTTATGGGCAACGTGGTAACCGCAGGGGTAGGTCAGGCTCCTGCCCGCCAGGCCAGCTACTTTGCCGGATTGCCTGAATCTGTCGGCGCAACCGCCGTAAACAAGGTCTGCGGATCGGGGTTGAAAGCGATCATCTTCGGCGCACAGGCGATCAGAGCAGGGGATGGACAGCTCTTTGTCAGCGGCGGGATGGAATCGATGACCCGCGCTCCCTTCCTTGTCCCCGGTCGAACGGGTGAACTCCGCTATGGTCACGTCGATCTGAAAGATTCCCTGCTCCACGATGGACTCTGGGATCCCTTTGAAGAATGGCAAATGGGGGACGCAGCTGACTATATTGCGGGTGAATACGAGGTTACCCGCGAGGCAATGGATCAGTATTCTGCGGAAAGCCAGCAAAAAGCTATCGCCGCGATCGAGGCAGGAAAATTCAAGAATGAGATCGTACCGGTTGAAGTTCCAGGTCGCAAGGGCAAAGTAACCATTTTCGACACCGACGAAGGCCCCCGCCCAGGTACGACTGTTGAAGCATTGGCAAAACTGCGTCCGGTTTTCAGTAAAGATGGAAAAACCACGGCTGGGAACGCGTCCACCTTGAATGATGGTGCCGCCGCTGTGGTCGTCTCAAGCCGCGCTTACGCTGAAGCCAAGGGCCTGAAACCGATGGCACGGATCGTCTCTTACGGTCATGCTGCAGTCCATCCAAAACGCCTTTTCGCAGCGCCTGCACAGGCGATCCCAAAAGTTCTCGCCAAAGCTGGTTGGACTTTGACCGATGTTGATCTGATCGAATTGAATGAAGCTTTCTCCGCTCAATGTCTCGCGAATGGCTACGAATTGGCGGATCAAGGTTGGGATTGGGAGAAAGTCAACGTAAACGGTGGCGGGATTTCCCTCGGTCACCCGATCGGTGCCTCAGGTGCGCGGATCGTAGCCACCCTGATCTATGCCCTCAAGGATCGCGGTCTCAAACGCGGTCTGGCATGCCTCTGTCTTGGCGGCGGCGAAGCCGTGGCGATGACGATTGAACTGGAAGACTAAGAACCTATCCTAAAATTCTTTTGTAGTAAACGCTTCAGCCGTAAAGAGCGACTAAAGTCGCCACTACGGAATATTTTTAGGATGGACACTAAGTGGATTAGGATAAATATGGATATCAAAAATATCTTTATCGTTGGCGCGGGGACCATGGGGAATGGGATCGCTCAAACTGCCGCAGTTTCCGGATATACCGTCACCTGCATGGACGTTCAACCTGCTGCCCTTGAAAAGGCACAGGCTGTCATTACGAAATCTACCGCCAAACTGCTCTCCAAAAATCGGATCACCGAGGAGCAAAAGGCCGCTGCCGATGCGATCAACTTTGTCAGCAATATGGATACCATCGGCGAAGCGGATCTGGTCGTCGAGGCCGCGACAGAGAATCCCGACCTGAAATTCAGGATTTTCAAGGAAATGGATGAAAAGGCCCGCCCTGACGCGATCCTGGCGACAAATACATCTTCGATCAGCATCACAAAGATCGCAGCGGTCACCTCCCGCCCGGAAAAGGTGATCGGGATGCACTTCATGAACCCTGTTCCGCTGATGAAGTTGGTGGAGGTCATTCGGGGGATCGCAACCAGCGATGAGGTAACGGAGACCATCCTCCAGGCGTGCGAAGCGATGGGCAAAACCCCGGTCGAGGCAAACGATTCACCGGGATTCATCTCCAATCGCATTCTCTGCCCGATGATCAATGAGGCTGTTTTCGCTTTACAGGAAAATGTGGGCACACCCGAAGCAATTGACGAAGTGATGAAACTTGGGATGAATCATCCCATGGGGCCGCTCGCCCTTGGTGATCTGATCGGCCTGGATGTGGTATTCTTCGTCATGGAGGTGCTCCAGCATGATCTTGGCGAGGATAAATATCGCCCGGCTTATCTCCTCCGCAAAATGGTGGATGCCGGCTATCTGGGACGCAAGACGGGGAGAGGGTTTTACAAATACTAGATTTCAGCGATCAGGCATCAGACTTCAGTTTTCTCTGATGTCTAACAGCCGAAGTCTCCCGATAACAAAACTGTAGGCAACTATCCACAATGGTAATGCCGTAATCATCAGCCTGTCGCCCTGATCGGCTGAAACGCCTGTAGCTAAAATCTGAATTATGAAGGTGAGGTAAATAATCCAAACTGCCTTCCATTTGCCCTTGTAATTGAAAAGTAAAAAATAGCCCATTAATGGCAACATAAGCAAATGCAGATAGAAATGCCATTTGTTAAGAGTCATAATGGCGACATTCATAGAATTATCTTTGTCGATAATCACATAAGAATCGGCGAGTAAACCTTCTGCGACAAGATTATTGAAATAAGTCGTGAATGTAAGTTGCTTGTGGTCAAGAAAATAGGCGATTTCTTCTTCCCGTGACCAAGTTTCCACAATGGGAGCAACCTCATGCAGGTCCGCTATGCCTTCGGCGCGAGCGTAGACACGCGTCAGCATCCAGTATTTGAGGGTATGCCCCGCTACATCGGAAACGGTCGCATATCCCAAAATCTGCCATGTGATGAGAAATTGAATCCACAAAGGAAATAGTGCAAGGATAATCTTCCCCCAAAAGCGCAAAATGTGCCATTTTTTAAAAGACTTAATCAGGCTGAAGATCAATAAAGCTGCAAGCTGGAGTTGATAGGTTGGCTTTGTAACAACCAAAAGGCACATTAGGAAAAGCAACCAGTAATCAGAATTCTCTTCATTGGAATGTTTTGAGAACAAAAAAAAGACCAGGATGGATAAAAGGAAAATATTAAAAACTTCCGTCATCCCATGGAAAGTTAATGCTATCGGAGAAGGATGCGTCCAAAAAATACCTGTTGTCAACATTGCCAACCAGATTTTTCCCGTTGCGCGCACCAGGGTTAAAAAGATAAAGGAAATAGATAAAAGCCAGAAAACAAATTGCAATACCCACAAACCAAAATCAGGAAAAGAAGGGATGATTAAACGTAAAAAACCAACTATTAGCGGATATAACCAAGGGCGACGGTTCAAACCATGCACCTCTGACCTGCCAAAGAAATAATCTCCAGAATCTCGATAATCTCTCGCATCAGATGCCCACCACATATTATTGTCCATCTTCTCTCTGTTAATGCCAATATGGGTTATTTCAGCAAAAGTTTGAGGAATTGCCCAGGCAAAATAATAGATTGTCGCAGCAACCAATATTATCCCCAATGCAACCAAAAGACGATGATTTTCTTTGATCACGCCCCAAAGCTGTTTCATTCTTTTTCCCATTCACTCTCCAGCAAATGTAGTTCCCCCTCAGGGGCAATATTTTTGATTATTTGTCTACAGGAAATTTCATAGTATTCCCTGCATCATTGCTGCCACAGCCTGATAAACAGGTGACTCGTCACCCAATTCTACCAGCGGGCGTCCGCTGTATTCGAATTCCATCAGATCGTTATTTGAGGGTACGGTACCCAGGAAATTCACATCCATCGCATTAACCTTCTCCATCAGCGGAGCGGGCAAATCCCCGACAACCCGATTAAGGATCAAATGAATATTTTCCACGTTAATGCCAAGGTCAGGCACCATTGCGGCAATTCGCTCTGTGGCCACAATCCCTCGTTGGGTGGGATCGCTGACCATCAGCAGGTGATCCACATCCCGGGTTGTGCGGCGGCTGAGATGCTCCATCCCGGCCTCATTATCAATGATGACATAGCGATAACTCTTGCTGATACTATCCACTACCTCTCGCAGGCTATGATTGACCGCACAATAACATCCCGCGCCTTCAGGGCGCCCCATCGCGATCAGATCAAAACGATCGCCCTCAGAGAGGGATGAACGGACCTCATAATCCAGATAATCCTGTTTGCTCGACCCGCCTGGCATCGTCCCCATGGCCGCACCAGTTTGCAGTAGCGATTTTTGGACTTCTGCCAGCATCCCCTCCCGAATATCGCCCACAGTCCATTCCAGGTCGAGACCCAGCACCATATTCAGATTGCTGCTCGGGTCGGCATCAATTGCCATAATGGCGCCATCCTGGTTTTGAGCCAGATATTTGATCACCATCCCCGCAATCGTGGTTTTACCCACCCCACCTTTTCCGGCCAATGCAATTGTTGTTGTCATAGAATTCTCCAATAAAATTTTGGATCCATTTTTTTACTCACTTTTCGAAGGGTTCTCCCCCAGTTTACGGGGGGAGCTAGAGGGGGGCGTTAAAAGCCCCCACCTGGCCTCCCCCGCAAGCGGGGGAGGAATTATTTCTCAAATCAATTTCTTTACCATCTCTTCAACAGCGATTTTCAACACTGGAACATGATCGTAAACAGGAATTCCCAACCTGTCGGCCTCCTGGACCTTCAAGTCTGCGGGAAGAAATCCCAACACTGGAATTCCAGGTGATCCCGCTTCCAAAAAGCTGGATTCGTCCTCATTCCTGACCTTGTTCCCGACTAACCACAGACGCTCCAGGCCAATATCATTGGCAAGTTTCTTGATCTGACGCGCAGTACCCAAAGAGCGTCGGGTTGGCTCAACGACAATGATCATTGCCTCAACAAAATCGACCGTAGCACGTCCCAGATGCTCCACCCCAGCGTACATATCCATGATAAGGATATCCTCATCACGGAACATCAGGTGGGTAAAGAGGGTTTTCAGCATCGCCGCTTCCGGGCAGATACAACCTGATCCGCCCAGATCCACCGAACCCATTTCCAGGAGGCGAACATTCCTGTGGGTAACGCTGAAGCGATCCGGGATATCATCCACGCGTGGATTAATGGTAAAGAAACCACCGGTCGTACCGGGTTTGGCACCAGTTCGCTCTTCGATCAATTCTTCCATCTCGACGATAGGCTTAAGCTTTGCCAATTTCTCATCAGGGAAGCCGAGGGCCCCGGATAAACAAGGGGAGGGGTCTGCATCCACTGCCAGCACATCCCGCCCCATATCAGCGTAGGCTTGCGCCAGTAGAGCTGAGAGGGTGGTTTTACCAACGCCACCTTTACCGCTAATTGCAAGTTTCATAGTTATCTCCGGACGATTATATTTATTAGACTTCTTGCAAAAGTCTTTTTCCACTATGCTCCCTGCGCCGTCCTCGGCGCAGGCTCTCCTATTACCGCCGCCGAGGACGGCGGCTAGAGCACTTATGCAAGAGGTCTATTCTTTTGCTCGAATCAATTGCTTTGCCAGGTTACTGCCTAAAATGGCATAGGCATCCGTGACCAAATAATGATGGGCATTGGCGTCAAAAAGCATGCGATAGGAAGAGGAGAAATCTTCATCTCCTAACCAACAAACCACCATTATCGGAACAAAAGGTAATATTTGATATGAGAAGGCTGCGTTCCCAAAGGCTTCGCGCCTCCCGCCAATTTTCTCGTTGGCCCTGATAAAGGCTTCCAGATCATCTCCAAAAACATTCAGCAATTCGTTTCCTGAATAACCCTGAAAAGCCTGGGCGTAGAACATCCCGCCGGGGATCTGATTGAAGGAAATCCACTCTCCAGCGATTGGAGAACCTGTGGAGATATCAAAATAATAGGCCAGCATGGTCATATCAAAAGAATTCAGTTCTTCTCCAGTATCCGCGTATTTGCCAATAAAATCTGGAAAACTGATCACTACCTCCCTTGACCAAAAGGGCAGTTGAATCTCAGAAATCGCCTCACCTGTAGATGAGTAGATTGCACCTGTTCGGGTGGCTAAAACTTCAGGGTCTTTAGCCTGCAATTTCTCTCGGATCTCGCCAACCCGATCTCCCAATGGATTAGGCGAATCACCAAGCAACCAGTCTTTTTTGCCCATGGAAATTCCTCGATGGTCAGTTAAATTTTCAAGGGACCACAGCATCTGCGATCCCTTGAATTATATCAACCAGCTAATTATTCTTTATGCGACAGCCTTTACCTTGGCGGGATCAGCTTTAGGTTCGGGAGCCACAAAATCTGGCGGTAGCAAGCCTGCTTCAGTGACGAGGCGCGGGACAATATCTTCCCAACCCACAGCCATCACGTGGATGCCATTGACGCCTTCCTTATTGCGAATGGACTCGATCAATTCCAATGCGATCTCAAAACCGACTTCGGCTTCACCATCAGGTCCAGCAGCTTCCATGCGTTTGAGCAGCTTCTCTGGAATAAAGACGCCGGGCACGTCATAGTGCATATATTGTGCCATCTTTAGGGTTTTCAGCGGAGTGATTCCGATCAGCAAATAAACCTTGTCAAGAATATCGCGCTTGGCTAACTCATTGAGCCAAATTTCCATCCCATCGGGATCGTAAACCAGATTGGTCTGGAAGAATTGTGCCCCTGCATTGATCTTTTTATGCTCACGAATTGCCTGGAATTTGGGCTCTGATGCGAAGGGAGCGGCCGCGGCCCCGAGGAACAATTGCGGAGGGAATTTAATCTCGCGCCCATCAAGATATTTGCCCTCGTCGCGCATACGACGCAGGATCCAGAGCATCTGGACCGAATCGACATCGATAATATCCGAACGTCCCAAGGGAGAGGGACCCATCTGAGAGCTATCACCAGAGAGGCAGAGCACATTTCGAATACCAAGAGCGCTCGCCCCAATTATTTCAGCCTGTAATCCAGTGCGTGTACGATCACGGGCAGCAATCTGCAAGACCGGTTCAGCCCCGTTCTCGAGCGCCAATTTGCTGCACGCTATACTCGACATGCGTGGCGTTGCCGAAGGGCAATCTGTAAAGTTGACTGCCGCCACGTAAGGACTGATCATCTGAGTATTTCTAACAAGCTTGCCAGTGGCCGCGCTCACGGGGGGGGCTACTTCTGAGGTGACTACAAATTCTCCGGCTCGTAAGCGACGTTCCAATTCTGACATCGGTTCATCATAAGCTGGAGGATGATATTTTGCATCACCTTCCCACCAATCCGGCTGGCGAACGGGGCGAAAAACTGAATCCCAGGTCACGGTGCGAGTAGCCGCATCTTTGGAAAGCATCCCTTTGACTACCCTCCCCGTGCCCACTTTCTTTACCTGTCTGGTTACATCGCCCCAGGTCTCAGTGCCGGTTTTTTCCCAATCCAGGGGGGGCAGCACTTCCAGCAGCATTTCTTCGCGCCCCATCTTAAAGGAACGCTCATAGATCTTGTACCACATGCAGGGACGGGTATTATCTACATAGCAAAACTCTTCAGTCGAACCACCACAGGGGCCGTTACGGGCGCCTTTAGGGCATTCCATTGGGCAAATGAAAGCCGTTTCCTGCAAAAGACAGTTACCGCACATGCGACAGCCAAAAAGTGGACCCTTGATGGCTTTTTCAAGGGATGCGAGCAACCTTCGATTAAGTGGTTCCTTTTTGAATGGCAGGTACGGGGGCTGCCAGCGACGTCCAGGGGTAAAGATGGGCATGGTATTCTCCTAATCTACTTCAGCGAATTGTAATGTATATCATATTCATTGTATAACCTTGTTTATGCAGAGAATTTTTGTGGTTTATCTGCACCTATTTCACTTACTTTATTGTTCCAAATAAGAATCTGCGTAAATAACCTTGTTAAGAAGAATTTGAACAGTCTTCCAGACAGCAGCCTGCTTGGGATCGCTCATATCAACACCATCAGGAGTGGGCGCTTCCATGGCTGCAACATGATCGTGGATCTTGAGATAAAGTTTATTTAGCGAGGTGCTCTCATCGCGGTTTTCAACGATGCGGATCACATCCATAAGTTCTGTCTCCAGCGGATTTGCGATCATCATTTGGAGACCGGCTCCCATGACCATTGCACAGTAAACGCTGTTGATCAGCGGTCGATTGGCAGTTGGAACAGCATTGGAAACGTTGGAAAGCCCAATCGAGATCGCAGGGGGCGGATCCCAGGCAAATTGGATCGTACGAACGGCCTCGATCAATTCAGGGCAAAATTCCTGGCAACCTGAAACGGTCAAAACCAAGGGATCAATGATCAGGTCTTCAATAGGGAAATCCAATTCCAGGCAGCGAGGGATCAGTTTTTCAAGGGCAATATTAACCCGATCATCTGAGGCAACCGGAATTCCACTTTTTTCCATTGTCAAAGCGATCAGTTTCGCATTGTATTTCTTCGCCAGTTCCGGCACTTTTTCCAGACGCTCTGCTTCGGCTGAGGTGGAATTCAGGATAGGCTGGGCCTTGGTAACAGTCTTCAGGGCAGCTTCCATCCCGTTGACATTGGTGGTATCAATGCATAAAGGAACATCAACCACCTCTTCAACTGTCTTCACCATCCAGGGAAAAACTTCCTCCCAGTCTTTCTTGCGAGGGCCGAGATTCAAGTCAACGCATTGCGCGCCGGCCTCAACCTGCTTGATGGCTGCTGTTTTAAAATATTCACCGTCCCGATTTATTAATGCCTCTTTGACTGCGGGGGAAATGATGTGGATATTCTCTCCAATGATATACATTTGGTCTCCTTTTTATACTCGCATACACAGGATATGCAGGTTGGTTTATTTTTCTTCCATCATTTTTGCCACAGATGGGAACAAAGTCATATCTGTATGCGGCAAGAAGAGCGCCGACATAAATGCATCATAGAATTTATTATCGGCAGATAATTCAATATAAGTCATTTTAGTAGCAATCTCTGTAATTCGGTTGCGTACCTGATCGTCAATCAACGCCAGATAAGAGCCTTGCACGGAGGTATTTCCCAAGAACTGGAATTTCTCCCAGGGCAGATCAGGCAGCAATCCAATTTCAATGGCCTTTTCGACATTGATATATTTTCCAAATGATCCACCCACCAAAACCTGTTCGGCCATATCCAGGGTTACCCCAACATTTTCAGCCAGGACAGCAAAACCAGCGTAGATGGCGGCCTTGGCTCGCAGAAGGTTATCGATATCAACATTGGTAATGACAATATCTTTACCAGTACTGGATTTAGCGGCCCAGGCGACAACATACTCTCCGCCATGTTCACCTTCTCGTGTGCGTGGGGTTGATAGTTTTGTGTTAACTTTGCCTCCCTTATCAACCACGCCAGTTAGGAACATCTCGGCCAGGAGGGAGATCAAACCGCTGCCGCACAAACCTTTAGGCTTGCTACCGCCAATTACCCTGTAGGTCGGCTCATGCGTTTGATCGTTAACCCAAACTTCCTCGATGGCGCCCTTGGTTGCGCGCATCCCGTCTAAAACACCGGAACCTTCAAAAGCGGGACCCGCTGAACAGGCGCAGGTTACGAGCCAATCCTTCGATCCGAGAACGATCTCACCATTGGTGCCAACATCCAGAAAGAGGATCATCTCTTCCGAATCGATCATTCCCGAGGAAAGCACACCAGCGCTGATATCTGCACCCACATAGCTGGCAACACCCGGCAGGCAATCAACAATAGCCTGGGGGTGAATTGCTAATCCAACGTCGGTCGCATCCAGGGTGGGGATTTGATTGATTGCAGTCACAAATGGTGATAGACGAATGCTTGCTGCAGGAATCCCCAGTAAAAGATGCATCATCGTGCTATTGCCAGCAATGGTTGCCTTGACAATTTCATCAGGGCTGGCTTTCAATCTCTTGCACGCTTGAACCAGCAAATTATTGATCGTATCCACAACCAGGTCACGCATTTTTTCACTGCCACCCTCCTTGCCAGCGACAATGATGCGGGAGATCACATCCTCACCACGCGAAATTTGTTGATTATATTCAGCAACCTGTGCCTTTACTTCTCCTGTGAGCAAGTCAACCATCCAAACCGAGACTGTGGTCGTGCCAATATCGATCGCTACCCCCCAAAGCGGCGTATCATCTTCTATATGCCCGGGTAGCAAAGCCAGCAATTGAGCCGGGCAATCGGGGCAATCCCAGGTTTTCGCATTGAGCGTTGCCGTAACCTGCCAATCCATTTCCCGAAGAGTTGCGCCGATATTTCGGATTAATTCCAAAGAGGCTTGTAGCTGTGTCACGCCGGCCTGTTTACGCAAAGCTGTCTGTAAACGGCTCCAATCGTCAGTCTGGTCATCCATACTGGGAGGCGGCAAGGTGAGCTTGACGCGGCGAATACTTTGACTCAGTTGAGGATCGTAACCAGCAGGGATCACCACTTTGCCTACAGTTCGATCGGTGGTCAACCGACGCTGGATTTTTTCCTGAGGGGGTATGGTGATCTCGGTATCCCCTTCAATGACTGACTGACAGGCCAAAGCATAGCCAGCTGCCACATCTTCAGAGGATAAACGCAAGGTGCTGCGACGACGAATACTCGAATCGCCTTCGGTAACGATGACGGCACAACGCCCACAACGGCCCTGCCCTCCGCAAGGCTGATTGATCTCAATGCCAGCTTTATCAGCGGCTTCGGAGACCAGCGTCCCTGTGGGAACTGTGACAGGCTCAGATGAAATATCGAATTTTACAATGTGTTCAGCCATTTTAGGGATTGGGAGATTTAAGTACCAGGTATCAAATTTATTCTAATTTGATACCTGGTATAAAGCACCTACTATCTTAGACCAAAGATTTCAAATAGGCCGGGATATCAACAGCTTCGCGCGGTCCAACGAGCACGTTCCAATCAGGGAGTTCCTCTTCTAGTTCGCCAGAGAGCACTGCTGTATGGCCGGGGAGGACAATATTCTTCGTGGTGACTTTATCGGCAACTTCAAACCGTTTGACGTCTTTGGCAATCACCTCTGCATCAAATTTGCCGGCTGCCCAGGCAGTCAGTACACTCATACCCTCGGCTTCGGTTACCAACAGCCAGGAAGGATTTCCGGAGCTTTCGACTTCATTGGCAACACTGAAATAGGTAATACTGAAATTAGTGGTCACAAGGACAGGTGAATCGGGACCAGGACCGTTTATTTCGTATATGCCTGGCTGGACCTGGATCGGTTTTTGTGGGTCTGTATAAATATTCTCGCGCAATACCAAAAGGGCGTAGGCTGTTTCCGGGGAGAAATTATCCATCACGATGAAACCGCTATATTTTCCAATGGCTTGCGCGGCCAGAGTAGCCTCAGTCGAGGCATCCCCAACATCTCCGGGGAAACTGATGATCGGGTAACCCAGCGCCCGGAAATTTTTCTTGAGGGCCATACGCCGGGATACTGTATTGGCTGTCAGTGTACCGCGGAAGCCACGTTGGGTGGGCGAAAGCACAAGATCCTTGACGCCAGCTCCCTGCACTTTCTCGGATAAATCCACCATTGCATCAACAGAATCAGCTTCAATAGCCAGTGCGGTATCATACTCTTTTGCCAGGGCCGCCATCGCCTCCCAGTTATCAGCTGTAGCGTGTCCCAACATGACTTTCTCGTCACCACTAATCGCGGCCAGGCCTGCTTTGAGTTGGTCTGCTTCGCCGATGAGTATCAATGGGCGCTGACTAATCTCACGCACCGTGCTGACAGCCTTTCCAAAATCGCCGCCATCAGCCTGGATGACAAATCCACCCATCTCAAGCTCGATGCCGACATAATCGACCATATATGCATCTGCCGGAGAAACTTTGGCTTTGATCTCCTCAGCGCTTTGTGAATCATAAACGCGCAGGAAAAGCCCCGGGCGGCTGTAAAAGGTTTTTTCGTGGCGAAACAGGACCACTTCACTGCCGGCTTTGGCTTCATAGCCATTCGATTTGAGCGCGAAGGGTCGCACGGGAGGTGCAGCAGCTTCTGAAAGCAAGGCCGTTGATTCTTCACTTACATGTGGACATAAGGATAATTCCACCTGCTTTGCTGCCAGCTTCATCGCAAAGGCCAGGCAGGTTGGAAAATCACAATCCTTGCAATTGGTCTTCGGAAGCATTTTATAGATTTCAATACCTGATAGTGCCATTTTTATCTCCGTTTTTTTAAACACAAAGGTCACAAAGGTTTTTCTTCGTGCTTCTTGGTGTCCTTAGTGTTTAGATTTTTCTAAACTAGCATTATCCTGCCAAATCTTCAATAGCTGCGCGTGTGCGCCGCAGGCTTTCAGGGTGTCGCAGGGTAAGAATATCTGCGCCTGCTTCGAGCAGCATGACCGAGGTCAATGTTTCCCAGGTAATGGAGCGCTCAAGCCAGTCGCCCCAGGATTCGGGGACATCCACACCGACTTTTGCCTCTTTTGTTTTCCAGCACTCTTCGCCGGGGGTAACGAGCATCGGCATTTGGGTCATGCTATCGCCCTGCAGGGCAGCCATACGCAAACGCTCCATGACAGAATAGCCATATTCAAATCCATATCCCAACGCGCCTGTGGTCGGATCCATGATGATGCGTTCCAAGGGAAGGCCCATATCATTGATCAAAATATTGAGCTGTTTCGCCAGGTTGACATCCATGGCAGTGCGCGCATTGACCAGATGACCATTGGCCATCGCAGAGGCTACAATGGTGCGGTAATTTTTATCTTCGCAGAGGCCCAGAAGCAATCTCTCACCCTTGAAAGCATCGGCAATCGGCACCATCAATTCATTGTCAATATCAACCTGTCCGGGGCCAAATACCATCAGGGGCAATCCGGATGCTTCAAGCACTTTGCGAACTGCTGCAACGGCTGCATCCGGTTTGGTTGGGTTACCATCGGCATCGGTCACCGAGAGAGTCATCTGAAGCAGATCTGCGCCAGCTTTCTCTGCGGCTTTAGCCCAGGTTCCGGGGTCGTTCATTGCATCGCCCCATTCCTTGAGCAGTAATTCTGACCAGTCGTCAGGGCGACGATCTTTGATCTCAAGGGCAATCACAGGTTTATTGGGCATCGCACCTTCAAAATCCATGAAGGGCATTGCATTTTGACCGCCAACTGTAATCACACTGGTACGAGTACCACCATCAGCGGCAGTGGCGCCAAGCTTGACTTCGCGGACAGAGCCAGGCCAATTTTCTTTGAGAATCTCCGTTTTGGTACCCTCGGCAAGCCAGGGTTTATCAGGAGCAAGTGTTATTTCAGGTTTGGCTGCTGGGGCAGGTGCTGCTTCAACAGGAGCAAACACTTTTGGAGCAGCCGGGATCTGCGGGACGTCCACATCACCAAGTTCTGCCAATGCCCCGACCAGAGAACCGATCAGGGTTTTGACGGAACGCTCCAGACGATCAACACGCTCTTCCATCGAACCGGATACCGCGGGGGCGGAGGGGGGAGCGGGAGGTGTTGCATGGGCAGGAGGTGCTTCTTTAACCTGAGCAACTTCAACAGGAGCTGGTTTCGCAGCCTCAGCTTTCGGTGCTTCTACCTTGGGAGCAGATACAGCATCCACTACCGCTTCTGCCTGGGCGATAACATCATCGGCCCCATCAACTTTAGCGGATGTAGCAACCATGGGGCCCAGATCCAACACGGGGTGGTCTTTCTCTTTCACCCATTCGACCAATTGCTCAACTGTCGTAACTGAATTGCTGTCAGCGATCCGGTCAATCAGATCAGGAATGCCTTCCCGGTCTGCCACACCCTGGAATTCGGTTTGCATACTTTCTTTGAGGTTGGCGCTCATCCAGACGACGCGTTTGAAACCACCATCAGCTGAGATGAATTTGGGGCTGATCAAATAGAATTTACCGATGCCCATCACGCCCGGGGTTTGCATACCGCCACCAGCCATGCCCGCCAAACTGGAGAATTTCATTCCGATGGGGGTCATACCAGTATCTTCTCGGCTGACAATGAAGACACCCTCCACCTCAGGGACATACATGACAATGCATTCGAAACAGCCACAGGCCGTCATCGGGTTTTCCATGATGGAATACATGGAAATGTCCTGAACAACACCATGAGAACCGACTTTGGCGTAATCGAGCGTTCCTGACCAGTAACCAATTTCTTGGTCAAGGAGTTTGCCAAGCGGAATCGGCTGGTTGGGGCCAGTGGGATTGATGCTAAAGGAGGCCTTGCAGTCCAGCCAGTTATAAGCTCCACAAAGTCCGAGGCGCTCAGGGCTGACGATACAAACATGGTTAGGAGCAAAGGATTGACAGAGGGTGCAGGAATAGAATTCATCCACGGCCGTATCGGTCAGATCTGCCAGGCGCTTATTACGATAGTCATAAGCTTCGCGGGCTTTTTCCATCCACTCGGTCACCTGATCTGGCTCGGTGTACAAAGTGACCTTGACCTTATCAACAATGGCACCAAATTCTGCATGCAAACGAGCATATAGAATTGTGCCAATATGTTCCAGTGTAAATCCTTTTTCGGTAGCTTCTCGGGAAATACGGATCCAGGTGATATCACGCTGTCCAATATGCTGCAGCCCCGAACCACCATTTACAAAGTAGTGAATCTGGCGTTCAAGAACAGGTTCAAAATCTTCCTGCAGTTTACGTCCAGCCACTTCGACGACAATACCGAGGTCCATCGATCCTTGATCCTTGACATCGTCAAAGTTGGGACCAACGATCTCGATCACGCCATCGGTAATTTCATCCATATCACGCATTTGCAGATACTCAAAGCAGCGCGAGTATTTTCCACCAAACTCGACGCGCATATCAGCTTTACGGACGACCTCTCCCTCGAATGCCGAGCCATAAGGGATCGGAACCGGAACTTCGGTCATCTTGATCTTGACGCCGCGTATTTCGATGCATTTCTGCACCAAACGTTCGGCGCGTTCCAGATCATCTGCGCCTTCGATTTCGTCAAAGGGCATTGAGATCACATGCTCGTAATCAGTTACGCCTGTTGGCAAAATTTCGGGAATTACAGTATCAGCGATGACCGGGAAACCAAAGTTGATCGCCCCTGCCGCTGCCGCGTATTTTAGATCGTCAACCTCGCCCAAAGCCAGCACAAAGGCAAAAACGCGTTTCTTGTTGTAGAGGAGAATATCGCGTGCCTGGCCTGCATCAATTCCGCCGAAAGTTAGTGCCGAACGAGCGGCAAAACCCAGCGCGTAAATCGCACTGATCGTATCAGTCCCAAAGGGGATCGTATAGGTATCGTAGCCGAGTTCAACACCCTCTTCCTGAAGTTGGTGAATGATACTGCGACCATTGACGTTGCCAGAGAGGAAGACCAAAATATTTCTCTGCTGTAGCTCACGGACAATTTTGACGGCTGTTTCATTGTTTTTTGCCGCACCAACTATAGCCGCAAAACCGGGCATACGACCGTCTACCAACTGGATACCCCAGGAGCGCAATTGAATATCATCAATCGGTCCGTTCAGATGTCCGGCCGGCCCGCCGCCGTTATCAAGCTGAGGATAGGCGGTGCCACCGGTCAGTTCAATTCCGGGGAAAGGTTCGGGTTGTAATCCGTAAACAAAGCGAATGGCCTCGATCACTTCGGCGGCCAGGAGGGTAGCCATACCACTATCCAGGGTTTCTCCCAAATATGGCGTCCAGTGATTTTCGGCGGGTACGGGATGCAGGAGTGAACGAGCGTGATTCAGTGCTTCTCCGAGCTGGCCAAGCGTCTCTATTTCCATGGCGGTCATTGCAAAAATGGTCGGTAAAAAATAAGCCGTATTTGGGAATTCGACTATGGTGTCGGGACCTTTTTCTGATAGCGCCCTCTGAAGCATTGTTTCTGCTTCTATAACCAGTGCGTTAGCACCACGAATGGCGCGAGTTGCAATATATTTTGACATTTTTTATCTTCTCCTAGTCCGCTGCAACGCCGTAGATTGATTCTCGGCGTTCCGAAAGAGGAAGTTTCTCAAGTTCTAACATGCGGGTATCGCCGCTCTTTCCAAAACGAGTTGGATCATATTCTGGCAGGCCCAAATCGGCTCGTTTTTTATCGATATGTGCCAATGTGGCGCGAACCATTTCATCGGGATCGGGGATGAACTCCAGTTTTCCACCGTAGGCTTCTTCCCATCCTTTGCTGAGGTAGTTCAAAACAATATCGCTTTCATCTATTCTGTCTGGCATTCCCCCTACCGGGGAAGAACCACCAAAGATCACGTAAGCACCCGAGGCCACACAGTACGTGGCGATGGCAAGTGCCTTTTCAGACATCCACTCAGGGGCCAAACCAACGGCGGGAACCTGGTCGATATCATCGCCGAGTCCACCTTCCTCAACCATTTGAGTAAGCACGGTCAGGATGCGGGAGTTATCAACACATGACCCCATATGCAATACTGGCGGAATACCGACAGCCTCGCAAATTTCACGCAGGCCCGGACCAACCTTGTCAAGGCCAGCTTCACCTAACAGGAGACCTTTCTTAGCCGCAGCAATTGCACCACAGCCAGTTTCAACTACCAGGACATCTTGTTTTAGCAATTCTTCAGCTACATGGGTAAGCAAATAATCCTGCTGACTACGAGGGTTATTACAACCAACAATAGCCGCTACACCACGGATACGTCCGGAGATGATCCCATCATTAAGCGGGCGGAAGGATGCGCGGTAGGATCCACCCAGCATATAGTTGATATATTCGTGAGAGAAACCAGGGATCAGATCCTGTTTATCATCAGGAATGTGAGTTGCACCACGTTCCTTGAAATTATCAATGGCTGTTTTTAGAATATCTTTAGCTATGGTCATGGCATGACGCTCATCAAATTCCATATGTGTAGCACCTTTGATCTTTACTTTAGATGAGGTAGTAATGATCTTTGTATGGAAATTTTCAGCAAGGTTAACCAACGCTTGCATAATGCACTGCACATCTACCACCATGGCTTCGACAGCACCGGTGAGGATGGAGAGTTCCTGATGCAGGAAGTTGCCCGCAACCGGTACGCCCTGTCGGACAAGGATTTCATTGGCTGTGCAGCAAATACCGGCAAGGTTGACACCTTTTGCTCCGGCAGCTTTAGCATATGCAATGATCTCTGGGTCCTGGGTTGCTGCAGCGATCATCTGACTAAGGGTCGGCTCGTGCCCATGGACAACTACGTTGACCATATCTGTTTTCAAGACACCCAGATTGGCCTGACCATGGACGGGTGCCGGCGTGCCAAACAAAATATCTGAAACATCGGTGCCGATCATGCTGCCACCCCAACCATCAGCCAGAGCGGTGCGTACAGCTTGCTCCATGATATGTTCGTAATCCTGATCGTCGCCCATATGAGTGCGGTGGAGCATATCCACTACTTCACGATCAATACCGCGGGGCTGTACTTTTCGATCTGCCCATATCTTTTGGCGTTTCTGTGAAGCGCGTTTAAGCGGCACAATTGGCCCGACTTGCGAACCGAATTGAGCGATGAACAAATCTGCCAACTCATTGGCGATCTCTTTTGGTGAGCGACCTTCAATGGGAATATCGTAAGTAGCAGCTACATTCCGCAGCTTGGCAACATCCCGGATAACAAATCCTTCGGTTTCATCATTGGCAACTGCCTTTAGGGTGAAGGCCATATCACGACCATGATCTGAATGGGCCGATGCTCCGGCAGCAATCGATCGACCCAGATTTCTGGCCTGGATAGTATCCATGGTTGCACCACAAACCCCGGTCTGACCATCTTTGGTTACTCGGCAGGGTCCCATACCACATAATTTGCAGCACAGACCAGCCGCACCAATATTGCAGGGAGCCATATTATCTGCGCGAGAAAATGCTGTTTCGAGACCTAGTTCATCGGCCCGAATGAGCATTTTTTGGGCTGCGGGATCTATACTTTTTTCCTGGGGTGTTCGTTGTTTTTTAGCCATAATTCTCTCCTTACCCTTCCTCATCCATACCGGTAACAGGTTTCATACCTGGGCAAGGCCATAACGGGCGCCCGCCGTAATTTACTTCTTGCGTAAAGCTGACCTCATTGGCTGTAGCCATTTCTCCAAGGGCAGCTGTGTGCCTATAAGTCGAATCGCCATTCTTCCGGCCATATAATGGCTCTCCTGCCTCAACGGGGATGGGTAATTCACCAATATAACCGGCCTTCTCAAGTGTAGAGGTAATATCTGCCTTTTTGACTTTCTTGGAGTTATAGGTAATTTCAGCAGCACGGAAACCACTGCTGGCATATACTTCTTCTACACCATCCAGATCCATCAATAGGCGCTTAACTTCGACAACATGATGGTCACCATACATGGCCGGTAGTTCAAGCGTTAATACGGTCATAAGTTTCTCCTCCTCGGATTAAAGGTTTTCTCAATAAGTATTCCACAGGGTTAATTTGTTAAAAAACACAAAAGGAGCAAATTTTGCATGCTTATTCAACATACTATTTTTGCTCCTCAATACATGCCAAAATATAAGGATCTTGCAACAATGACTACGATTACAAATAATAAATACGTCTTTGTATGCATTCATAAAAAGCCAGAACCCAAATAGTAGATTTCACAATAACCAAATATATTAATAAAGAATAGAAAAGAAAAAGTGCTGCCCTGCACAACACTGATTAAAGTATAGAATAGGAGGCATTATTTCGTTAGTATTTACTGTCATCAAGATGCTTGATATTTGTCATTAGCTTTTTTATGACAAATATTGCCTATATTTAATCACTTTCATAGCTCCATGATACAATTTTGTTTTATGCGAAAAAAAACCTTCAAATTGCCAATAAAACCTATACTTACAGGTAAAAACAACCATGAAAATTTTAGCGATAGTTTCTGGAGAATATGGCGAACGCCATGTCAAAAATATCAAAGCCCACGGGCCATCGTCATGGAATATTGAGACATGGCAGGCGCCCGCTGTATTGCCACCCGTTATTGATTATCCTGAAGATTATATTCCTGAGACATTCCCACCGGCTGATCTGATCCTCTCCTTTGCAGAGCATCGCGGTGTGGCTGAACTGATCCCCGAGATCGCAGAAAAAAACGGTGCGAAGGCTGTCATCGTTGCCGTAGATAACGAAACCTGGCTGCCACGCGGATTGGCCCGTCAGCTTCGGGGATGGCTGGAGAGAATGGATGTTGCCTGTGCCACGCCAAAACCCCTATGCTCATTAACCGAGCATGATTACGGGATTACCCGCCGGGACAGGCTGGCCTATGAGAGCCCGGAAATTTCTGCATTTGCAGAATATTTCGGTCAACCCGATCTGAAAGTGGAAGTTGATCCTGAAACGCGCACCATCTCATCTGCCAAAGTAAACCGGGATGCCGTTTGTGGATGTGCGCGTTATGTTGCAGAGGGGCTGATCGGATTGTCAGTTGACGAAGCCGAAGAAAAAGCTGGATTACTCCATCATCACTTCCCCTGTCTGGCCAGTATGACAAAACTGGACGATTTCAACCACGATACGTTGATGCATGAATCCGGTCATCTGGTTGTGGATAATATTAGTGAGCAGATCAAGCCCTTTAAAAACACAAAATATATCTCGCCTGGAAAACGAAGCCCTTAGAAAAGTAATGGGATGGATCAAAACCTGGTGCAAAATGTCATTGCGAACTGCTGAAGACAGCGCGGCAATCTCATACTTTAGGAGAGAAATGAACAGTCAAATATACGATTACGTCATCATTGGTTCTGGTTTCGGCGGCTCAGTATCTGCAATGCGGCTGACCGAAAAGGGCTATTCTGTTCTCATCCTTGAGCGCGGAAAACGCTACCGAGATAAAGATTTCCCGAAAAGCAACTGGAACCTCCCCAAATTTCTCTGGATGCCCAAAATGCGTCTTTTCGGCTTTTTCGAAATGACCTTTATGAACGGCTTGCTCGCGCTGCATGGCAGTGGCGTTGGTGGGGGAAGTCTCACTTATGGCAACGTGCTGATGGAGCCGGATGACAAGCTCTTTAGAACCGCCGGATGGCAGCATCTCGCCGATTGGAAAACGCTTCTCGCCCCACATTATGCAACCGCCCGCCAGATGCTGGGGGTAACACCCAACCCCAAACTCTGGCCTGCCGATAAGGAGCTTCAACAAATTGCGGGCGAGTTGGGATATGCGGAAAGCTTCAAGCCAACAGATGTGGGTGTTTATTTTGGTGACCCCGATCAGGAGGGAGAAACCGTCCCGGACCCATATTTTGACGGAAAAGGTCCGGAACGAGCCGGGTGCATCCACTGCGGCGGTTGTATGGTGGGCTGTCGGGAAAATGCAAAGAATATGCTCACGAAAAATTATCTCTACTTTGCGGAGAAAAATGGCGCAGAGATCATTGCGGAGGCGAAGGTTGTGGATATTCAACCGATTAGCCAATCGCTCAAGGCGGCGTCCCCGCCGCCGAGGACGGCGGCTAGAGCAATTGATAAAAAAGAAACTCACGCAGATATGGCTGGCCCAGGTTATCGGGTCATGTACCGGTCTTCGACATCACTCGTCAAACGGCAGCAAACTGAAGTTCACGCGAGAAACGTGATCGTGGCTGCAGGTGCAATCGGCACCATGGAGTTACTTTTCCGCTGCCGCGACGAGACCCGATCCCTCCCAAAAATTTCTCAACGCCTGGGCGATCAGGTCCGCACCAATTCCGAAAATATCATGGGGGTCACCACTCGCAATAAAGAGGTAAATTACTCAGAGGGCATCGCGATCACGTCTATTTTTCAGGCGGATGAGGTGACCCGGATCGAGCCCGTAAAATATGCGGACGGGGCTTCCTTCATCCGGTCGATGACTGCGCCGTTGGTCGAGGGGGATCACCCGATCTGGCTGCGTTTTGCAAAGACACTCTGGGAGATGATCCGCCACCCAATTGATTTTCTCTACTCAAAATTCTTTGCGCGCTGGTCGAAATTTACAACCATTTTTCTGGTCATGCAAACTGAAGATAATTTGACGCATGTCCGACCGGGACGCAATTTCTTTACCCTTTTCCTCAAGGGACTGGTATTGAAGCCCGATGCCGATTATCCGATCCCAAAGCAAATTCCGGTTGGGAATCAGGTCATCCGGACTTTTGCCAAGCGGACGAATGGCATCCCACAGGCGGCCTTTACCGATAGTTTGTTCAACTTCCCGACAACGGCGCATTTTATGGGCGGTGTCCCTATTGGAAGTGACGATACCGAAGGCGTGGTGGGAATTGATTGCCAAACCCATCATTACCCGGGTTTATATGTTGTCGATGGCTCGATCATGCCGGGAAACCCGGGGGTGAATCCCAGCCTGTCGATCACCGCGCTGGCTGAATATGCGATGAGCCTTGTGGGCGAAAAAACAATATAGCAGGTGTTAACATTTTTTCAACAATTCTTTGCTAAAATTTATCAAACAATGACAGAAAGATCGATTTAACAAATTTATTACTTGTTTTTTTTTCAGGAGACACTCAATGGCAAAAGCCTCTAAAACGGATGCACAATCTTTTTCGTTCAAAGCTGAAACCAAACAGCTGCTTAATATTCTGATCCATTCCCTTTATAAGGATCCGGAAGTATTCCTGCGGGAGCTATTATCCAATGCTTCGGATGCGCTTAACCGCGCTCATTTTGAGATGCTGACCAATCAGAATATGCTTGATTCAGAGGTGGAGCTCAATATCCGCATCACGGCAGATAAAGATAAGGGGATGTTGACCATCCAGGACACCGGGATTGGGATGACGAAGGATGAGATCATCGAAAATCTGGGGACTATCGCCCAATCGGGTGCGCGCAATTTCATCGAAGCAGCCAAAGATAAAGAAGTGGATATCGCTCAAATGATCGGGCAGTTTGGAGTCGGTTTCTATTCCGTATTCATGGCGGCCGAATGGGTTCGAGTGACTTCACGCTCCCACAAGTCACGCGCGAAGGCGGTCAGTTGGTATGCCACCGGGGAGGATAATTTCGAGGTCAACGCTGCTGAGATGGACGAACGCGGCACAAAAATCGAAATCAAGTTGAAGAAAGATGCGATTGAATTTGCTGAAGAGTACCACCTGAAAACCATCGTCAAAAAACATTCAGACTATATTGGCTTCCCGATTTATGTCGGTGAGAGCGATGAGCAGGTCAATAAACAGACCTCACTCTGGCGCACACCCAGAAGTGAGGCCAAAGACGAAGAATATCAGGATTTCTATCGGCAGCTCACATTGGAATTTGAAAAGCCTTTGCTCCATATCCATGCCGTCACTGATGCACCGGTACAGCTTTATGCGCTGCTTTATGTTCCCAGCAAAGGAGAACGGGGTATGTTTTCCCTGCGAAAGGATGATGGACTTAAGCTCTACTCCCGCAATATTCTGATCGATGAATATAATAAGGACCTGCTCCCTGAATATCTGCGTTTCGTCCAGGGTGTGGTCGATTCGGAGGACCTGCCTCTAAACGTCTCCCGCGAAACCGTACAATCCGTCGGTCTGATGCCCAAACTGAAAAAGATCGTCACCGGGCAGGTCATGCGGGAATTGGAAAACCTCGCCAATAATGATCCTGAAAAGTTCAATACTTTTTGGGAAGAATTTGGGATCTATCTTAAACAGGGCATCGCTGCTGAACCTCTGAATACTGAAAAAGTGCAGCCCTTGTTGCGTTTCAAAACCAATCTTCACACAGAAAGCTGGTCATCCCTGGATGAATATATTGAGCGGATGAAGGTTGAACAAAAAGAGATCTATTATATTATCGGTAACGACCCCAAATCGGTACTGCTCAGTCCGCACCTGGACTATTTCCAGACACAAGGAACCGAGGTATTACTCCTGACAGATCCAATGGACTCCTTCATGCTGATGGGATTGCAAAAATATAAGGACCATGATCTGAAAAACGTCGCCCAGGCAGATGTTGAAACACCGGAAGCAGGCGAAAAGGAGGGCGAAGCGGAAAAAATTCCCGAGGGTGAATTCGGTCCGTTGATCGAGCGCTTTAAGGGAATATTGGGGGAACGTGTTACAGATGTCCGCGCCAGCAATCGATTGTCGCAATCGGTTGCCCGCCTGGTCGACCCGGATGACAGTTTAAACCCGGAGTTGCAGCGTGTTTACCAATATCTTGGCAAGGAATATGAGGTGCCCAAAAAGATCCTCGAGCTGAATCCTTCTCATACAATTTTGAAACTGCTCATCACAAAAGAATCGGACTCTGATCTGCAAACGGAAATCATCGAGCAAATCTATGAAAGCGCATTGCTGGTGGAAGGGCTGCACCCCGATCCATCCAGTATGGCACCACGCATTCAGAAACTAATGGAAATGCTTCTTTCGTAATTCAAAATATCATTGGACTTCCGCATTGTATTAGTCCTTATCCCAATGCTCTGCGTTGGGGTATTGTTAACAAACAGCAACGCAGAGCATTGCTGCAAGATAAAATATATTTAAAATAAAAGGTCCCATTCCTTTCAAAGGAACGGGACCTTTTTCGTTTAGCTATGATTTGCAACGTAACTTGCTACTGCCTCAGGGAATAATCTGCGTTTTCTCCGCAGACAGCTCTAGCTTGAACTTCCCCAGACGTTTACCCAGTGCTTCATAGAAACGCCGGGCATCTTCTTCCTTCTCGAAGGCGCAGACGAAATCATCGAACAAATCTATGAAAGCGCATTGCTGGTGGAAGGGCTGCACCCCGATCCATCCAGTATGGCACCACGCATTCAGAAACTAATGGAAATGCTTCTTTCGTAATTCAAAATATCATTGGACTTCCGCATTGTATTAGTCCTTATCCCAATGCTCTGCGTTGGGGTATTGTTAACAAACAGCAACGCAGAGCATTGCTGCAAGATAAAATATATTTAAAATAAAAGGTCCCGTTCCTTTCAAAGGAACGGGACCTTTTTTGTTTAGCTATGATTTGCAACGTAACTTGCTACTGCCTCAGGGAAGAAATCAGCCAGATCGGGGTGCATCTTGTCGAAATTGGCCTTGAAGTCGAGGCTCTGCCCATACATCGTGGCGAGGCCCAGCAATTGATCAAGATTCGGCGTCCAGAAGTAATCCATATGCTTGCGCCAGCGACCAACGATGGCCTGGACTTCAGGCGAGTCCGCCCCTTTGGACATGGCTGCGATCATATCGGTATAAACCTGGTTTCCCTCATCCATGATAGCCTGCTTTTTCTCGGCTGAGTAGCCCTTCCACTTGCGATTGGAAGCGCGGACAGTTTCGGGGTCATATTTACTCTCAGCCTCTTTGGCATATTTTTCCTGTTCTTCATCGCCAAAAGCTTTAAACAGCGCTTTTTTACTCATCTCTTTTTCTCCTTTCAAATGTTTAATCGTATCTTCCACCGTGCTGATCAGATTCTCGGTGCGCGCCATGCGTGCCCGGAGGGCGTCCCAATGCGATTCGAGGGCTTTGATCTGATCAAAATCGGGCGCATCCAGCAGAGAGCGGATCTCCTTTAAGCTGAAATCCAATTCCCTGTAGAAGAGGATTTGCTGGAGGCGCAACAGGGCTGCATCGTCATATTGACGGTAGCCATTTGCGGCGATCTCGGCTGGCTTGAGCAAACCAATTTGATCATAATAGTGCAGCGTGCGCGCGCTGACTCCGGCCAGGGTGGAAAGTTCTTTTACGGTGTACATAGAAACCTCTGTCTCTGCGAGGAATCCCGAAGGGGTAACGTCGCAGTCTCCTGCTGGCGCGGAGATCCCACGTCAGGCAGACGCCCTCCTCGCGATGGCTACGTCAGTATAAACCCTGACGTTAGGTTAATGTCAAGGGAAATCATTCGGAGGGTTTCAGAGATTTTTTGGGGGAGTGCCTAAATTAGCGGGGAAAGCCTGACTTGTCTTTGCGAGGAGGGTTTTGTCCGACGAAGCAATCTCCCCGACAATCTTGGGGATTGCCGCTCTCGCTACGCTCGCGCGCAAGGACCAATACTCACCAACTTAGCCACTCCCGTGACCTGGAGGACACTGAACGCTACCCAAATCCTTGTCATAATAAACACTAAGTTTGATGGTTATACAAAGGGAGTCGGTCGGAAAAATTCCCTTCATCATCAAAATACACTCCCCTTTCAATATTTTATTATGAGCAATTTCTCTGGTCTTTTTTTCGATCGTGGTCCTGACAGCTGACCCGATACCTTCGATCCCCAGGATTATCCCGCGCAGGGTTAATATAAATTCTTATATAAAGATACAGACTTAGGCATGATCTTTGGTCATAGTAGACAAGTACTTATACTGTTATACTTTGTATATTACCACTCTTGGGGGTGGATATACAGCAAGCTTCGGATATACACAGTTGAACGAACGTTTGTTCTACTGTCTATTAAGTGGGACAAAATGGAATAAGAA
>JACKQG010000779.1_pt1 | contig 45321 bp, 36 predicted proteins | sample 8237621 | NCBI WGS metagenome assembly JACKQG01 (sample SAMN15677084, study PRJNA649215) | marine metagenome | biome: marine; feature: Black Sea; material: saline water; isolation source: suspended particulate matter (SPM) from the Black Sea western gyre | collected 2013-06-09/2013-06-10 | depth... | reverse complement strand
AGAAGATGACATGGCGCACGCAGAGTTGATCTGCGTGTCTTATATTTCTTCTGTGTAGGAGGAAACTATGAAGAAGATATTATACCTAACACTCACTTTATTAATGGCTAGTATTAGTCATGGACAAAACATTGTCGTAACTGCTCAACCAGACCTGGCGGAATGGGACATTATTTACTTGACGGATTTTGATTTTGAGAATGGTCAGAATAATCCACTCATTTTTGGATATCGCATTTCTGTTGATGACGAATCCTATCCCGTTGAGAATGTAAACTTGACCCTGAATATGACCGCCAATGTCCCGTCTTTGGATCTAAACAACGAAGTGTTGTTCAATGCTCAGGTAAACATGACATTACTGGCTCCTATCTATATTACAAATAGAGATTTGGACAGAAATGTCGAGAGCCGGGGAATCAATGACGAAGCCGGTAATCAGATCAATTTTGATAGCTTTACTCTTGATATGATTGATTCTGACGAGATGGATGGCCTAATCAACACTATCATGACCCTTGGCTCAATGCCTTCAGGTAATTACTCCTTCACCCTTTTAGTAGATGCACCAGGCTATACATTCACTCCAGAAGGTTTTGAACCCAATAAACAGATTTCAATTGTTGCTCCTGCCAATATTGATCTCATTTTTCCATCTCTTGGTTATGAATTTGTAAGTGACACCTATCCTGTATTTGAATGGAACTCCACAGGTTGTGATAACTATTTCATTCGAATCTGTGAATACAACCCGATTCAACACAGTTCGCCAGAAGATGCCATGCAAAGTGAAGCTTCTTATCCCTATCCAGATAATGGTACATTTGTATCTGTGGGAACCAATGCACAATTGGATTACTCTTCCGTTAATGGTCGGCCACTTGAAGTTGGGAAGGCCTACGCCTGGCAGGTTAAAAAAGTTTGTAGTACCACCGGGAATGACCAGGAATTTTTCAGTGAAATCTATGGATTTACCATTTCAGAGGCTGGCCAGAGCATTACACCATGCCAGCAACAACTAAGAAATGTGCTCGGCGATAGCCAGTATAATGTCTTATTCGGTTCCAATGGCCCCTTAGAGGGATATGGTGAGTGTGCCGAGATTACCCTTGACGGGGAAAATTTAAATACAACCGATTTCGGAGCGCTTCTGGTTCAGCTTATGAGCGGAGCCTATGAAATTGAGAGCATCACGACACAATAGGGGTTTAAAATGAAGACTATTTCAAAAGTTTCTTTAATTACCATTCTTCTTGCCCTCGTGTCGATGACCGCCGTGGCGCAAGAGCCGATTGGTGTAATAGCAAAATCAAGCGGAACGACCTTTCATAAAAAATTCAACGCAGACGAATATTCTCCCAATGCAATCATGGGAACTCAGCTAAAGAATAATGACTGGATAAAAACAGGTGACGATGGGTTTGTTGCAATTTTCTTTCTTGATGATAAAAGTCAGATCAAGGTCAAAGGGAACTCCGAAATGGAGATTTTGGCTGCTGTTGAGCGCGGAAAAATATCCAAAACTATCTCCCTGGATTATGGAACTGTCAAAGCCACTGTGAACAAGCAGAAGGGCGAATTTCGAATTGTTACTCCCACATCAGTTGCTTCCGTGAAGGGAACAGAATGGTGGGTTGAGAGCGACGAAAATGGAGATATCTTCATTGTTGTCGAAGGAGTGGTTGAGGTTGAGAATCTTGTTAGTGGTACCGTTCAGAATGTTGGACAAGACGAAACGGCTACCTCAAATCCCGATGGATCGGTAGAGGTTGAAGAAACCAATGACGAGGATATCCCCGATGATCCAGACGACGATGAAGAAGACGAGGAGACAGGTAGTACTATCCATGAACTTCGCATCCGTATGGTCAACGATGAAACCAATTCAGAAAAATTTATAATCATAGAATACGCCGAATAATAAGCGCCTAGACGGATTAACATATTATGAAGCGACTACTTGCAATATTGCTGGTGGGGGTTGGAATAAATGGTTTCGCCCTTCAATCTGATGGCGAACTGATCCACATTGCCCCTCGGGAAGCCGTTGAAGGTAACACCCTGACTCTTGATGCTATCTATACTGGCGACTTGGATGATATTCAATCTGCCAAGGTTTTATATCGTCTCGCTGGACAAGTGGGATATCTCGAAGCAGAGATGAGCATAGGAGATGTCAAACTTTCCGGTGATTTGCCAGGAGAAATTATAGGCGCTCCAGGTATTGAATATGTAATTGTCGTTAGCCTTATGGATGGTGGCCTGGTTGCTTTCCCAATAAGTAGTGATCCACTTTCCGATCCACAGTTTGTCGCTGTTTCAGAAGCAAGTCTTGCTGATGTTGCATCTGGTGGAGGGGGTGAGAACTTTGGGCAGCTGATTATTTTGACACCGGACCCAGGTACAATCATGTCTTTCGGGGATCCCATGATTGTGGCAGTCTCTCTGTTTAATCTCGATAATGTCGATATCAATTCGGTTCGAGTGACATTTGATAATGCCGATGTAACCGCTTATTCGATGATCACTACAGATCTAATCACTTACAAACCTGATGCCCTAAGTGCTGGCAAGCATACCATTTTTATAGAAGTATCTAATATTTATGGTGTTCGATTGTCGTCAACATCATGGAGCTTTGACGTTCAGAGCCAGGCTCAACAGATCTTTCATATGAAAGTGAATGGCAATTTAAATGTGAGCCATAGAGCAGATTTAATTAATATCAGTTCAGCTAATGTTGATACAGTTATTGCTGGCGATTCAGTTTCAGTAGCCAACTATACACCCACATCTCAATCCGTCACCCGTGTAGATTTTTCAACAAATGTCAATTTTGATTGGGCCAAAGTTAAACTTTTTGCAAATATAACCTCAAAGGAAGACGCCGGTCTGCAGCCACAAAATCGATATGGTATGAAAGTCAGAACCTCGTGGTTGAAATACGCCTTCGGTGATGAGACTCCTATGATGAACCGTCTCGCCCTCTGGGGCAAACGAGTTCGCGGCCACAATATTGATGCCCGTTTTAAATACTTTAATTTGCATGTGGTCTCTGGACAAACATCTCGAGCTGTCACTGGTACGGCTTCGTTTGATACCACAGGCTCTGAATGGAAAAGGTCAGGTTACAGCTTTGAACGAGGCTTGTTTGCCATCCGACCCAGTTTCGGATCAGGCAAAAATTTCCAACTAGGGTTGTTTTATGTACACACCCGGGATAGTATCAATACAGTCCCCTTGAGACCAGACGATTGGGACGCCAGCACTTTTTCTGAAGAATTTATCACTGACAATGGAACGGTGGTGGTTGGATTTGGGGATGATACTTACACCCTCAATGGTGAATCTCGCGATATTCAATATTTTTTGAGTGGAAATAATCCTGAAGATAACATTGTCGTCGGATCAGACATCAAGTTGGCGCTTGATGATCATAGATTTGTTCTGGAGGGCAGCGCAGCCTTTTCCCTCTACAACAGAAATATTATAGATGGAGCACTTACTCGAGACGACCTGGATACCTATGGGCTTCTATCAGATTCCACTGCTGATGATACACTCGGAACCGGTTCAATCGATTTACCCCTGGCCACACTGGATGATGCAGTATCTGGAATGGGACTCAACTTCTTGCTCACCGATGGTAAGTTTGACCCACAAAATTTGGCGGAGTATTTCATCCTCAACGAAAATTTGACCCTGCCAATTGATCTGGACAATCTCGATAAAGGTAATACGTTTAAAGCTCTTACCACGCTGGCCCTGCACTTTGCAGCCAAAATGAATTATTACGGCAACTTCATCCATGTGGATTATCACCACGTGGGTCCTGGATATAAAGCATTGGGTAGCCCCGTTCTTCGTCTTGATGGTAAGGGTTGGAATGGCTGGAAGATCACAGATAAGGTCCGTATGTTAAACAATATGCTGTATCTGAATCTGGGATGGGAGCTGTATAAGAATAACACCATTTCACAAGACTTAGAAACCGATCCTCGACTTGCTCAGAATTCATATAGCGGTGGCCTAACACTCAATCCTGGTCGTGGACTTCCCACTGTTACTACCAATATGAAATATTTTACCAGAAACAATAATGTTAATGATACCACCCATACCACACAGTATGTGGGTGATGATACACTACTCATCATCATCGATGATAGGGAATTAAACGAATCCTTAAGTTCCAATGTTAATATCACCTATTTGGTAACAACGGGTCCACTGGATAATACCGTTTCGTTCAACATGATGCGCTCAAATATGGATAATATTGTAATTGGTCGAGAAGGCTTACTGCGTACTTCAAATCTATATGGTTTGAATCTCAAATCCGACTGGATGATCCCGCTTACCACAACCCTTTCCATTCGTAATAATCGCAATCAGCTTTATGAAACAACGGATCCCAATCATCAAACCAATACCTTTAATACCTATCGTTTAGGAGCGGGGTATCGACTATTTGGTGGTAACCTGGTGTTACGCAGCAGCCTTCAATACATGACGTTTGAATCTGAAAAATATGTAGAAGAAGAATTGGTCTCCAGCCTGAAAACCCAAACAAATTTACAGGCAAATGCCCAGTACACATTCATGCCAATCACTATTGGAAGCTCAACCGTGAAATCTCGAGTTATTGGAAGCTTCGAACAGCGCAAGTATGTCAGTGATTACACCGATTATTCTGATAATACGATTTCAGCGCGACTTGAGATGACTTTTTAAACAACCGAAATAATAAAAATCGGGGAATAGTATGCTGAAAAAACACGGTATCGGAGTTTTATTTACTTTTATCGCTATCGTTTTAGCAATATTGGTACAAGTAATTGGACTGTTTGATCTGGCTAATTATAAAATGCTGGACTACAGCTATCAGGTCAGGGGTCCACTTTCATCCTGGGCAGCCCACCAGGACAATCCAAATGATAGTTTAGATGTCATCCTCATTGATGTTGATGATGAGAGCTTTCGCCTGTTAGCTGACTATGGTTGGCCCTATCCCCGTGGAAAGATTTGGGACGCTGCCATCGTGAATCTGGCCAATGCCGGTGCCAAGGTAATTGTATTTGATATTCAGTTCGATTCCCGTGATGCCCATACAGCTAATGTTTTGTCTGTTTTTAACGGTGTCCTCCCTGAAGGTTACAGTGATGGCGATGTAGAAATTGCCGATGCCATTGAATATGCCCGGAGTAAGGGTACCGAAATAGTCATGGCTTCTACCATCAAGACTGAACTATCAAGCATTCCACCACAAATGTTGGTGACGCCAAACGAACACATCATGCAAGTGAATCCAGATCACGGTCTCGTTGATATTGATGAGGATAAGGACCATTTTACGCGTAGATATCCAGTATTTGGTGCCATGGCTCATGAACCGGATGTGTGGCGTCCTTCTCTGGCAGTGAAAGCCGTCAAATATTTTCTTGAGATAGATGATGATCCCGGTTTGACCTATGATTTTGATATAGGTGAATTTACTTACGGTCCTCTTACTATCCCAACCTACGGATCTGATTATCCCGGCTTCCTTACCAATATATACGGGCCGGCATCCCATGCTCGAATTGGAGAATCCGAACCCTGGCAAACCTTTCAACGCTTCCCCCTTGTTTGGATTATTGATACGGATGATTTTGACCTACCTGCCGCTGAGGAAGACACAGACTGGATGTCCAACTTTGATCCGACAAGTGGCTTCAACAGCATGATGGCAATGATGGATCCAACATTTGAAGTAATGGCCAGCCCTTTTAAGGATAAGATTTGCATCATAGGTGTGTCGGTTGAGGTCATGCATGACTATAAGTCTACAGCATTTTTTGATTATCTCGGAGCCCCGACACTCATGCCGGGATTTGAGTATCATGCCAATGCGACCCAGACACTCCTGGATGAAAACTTTGTGCATGTGTTGGGAAACACCATTGAATTCACGTCTGATTCAGCCCTGACACACATTCTTCTTGTCATCATTTGTGCCCTTCTTGCCTATCTGATCATTGCCTTCCTGGACCCACTCTGGGGAGCCATTATGATAGGATTGGAAGCGACTGTTTTATTTAGCATCAGCGTTGGCATGTTTACCACAGATCACCTGTGGTTCTTCAAATGGATTAGCGGCAATTCAGAAAGTATATTGATTCCTCCACCGGGTGAAACCCTCTTTGTCCCAATCATGGCCCCACTAGTTGTCATGGGATTAACCTATCTAATCAATGTTTTGTACAGGTTCATCCTTGAACAGCGAGATAAACATTTCTTGAAAGATACATTTGGCACATACATAGCACCCGAACTTATAGATAAGATGTATGAAGAAAAACAGGAACCAAAACTAGGAGGAGATGCTGGAGTACATACCGCCTTCTTTACTGACATTCAAAGTTTTTCGGCCTTTTCAGAGAAATTATCCGCCGAGGAGGTTGTGGAATTACTCAATGAGTACTTAACTGAGATGACTGATATTCTCCTGGAAAATAAGGGTACCTTAGATAAGTATATTGGTGATGCCATCGTTGCATTTTATGGCGCTCCTGTACCCGTTGAAAATCACGAACACATGGCGTGCCTTACAGCTATTAATATGCAGTTGGGACTTGATGTCCTGAGGAAAAAATGGCAGTCAGAGGGAGATCGCTGGCCTGATATCGTCCACAATATGCAGAATCGCATCGGTATCGCAACCGGTGATATGGTCACTGGAAATATGGGATCCGCCATGCGTATGAACTATACCATGATGGGTGATATTGTGAACACTGCAGCACGCTTGGAGTCTTCGGCAAAGCAGTATGGAATATACATTCAGGTCGCTGAATCAACTTATCTTGTCGCCAGGGATGGCTTCGAATGGCGGCAACTTGACTATGCCATCGTCAAGGGAAAAAATGAACCAGTATATGTCTACGAACTCATGTCAACCAAAGGCAACCTTCCTGATGGATATGCAGAGTTGCTGGAAGCATATCACAAAGCACTGGATCTTTTTAGATCTCAAAAGTTTGAGGCAGCCTTGGAAGCATTCATACATTCAGATACCCTGGAAGATATGTTCCCAGGTCGAAACACAAATCCCAGTCGTGTCTATATAGATCGCTGCAAAATCTTTCTTGAGGATCCACCCGGGGAAGATTGGGACGGTTCTTGGAGACTTACCGAGAAATAGTCCAACAGATATACTCCTGCTTCCTTCAAAGATTAGTGTTTGCTCAACTTGATCTGCACATATTTTGGAGCCATGAATACTACTGAACAAATTCGGGGAAAAATATTATGGGCTGACGATGAGATTGATCTTCTCAGATCCCATGTTATGTTTTTAGAGGGTAAAGGTTTTCAGGTCACAACAGTGACCAATGGAGACGATGCCATCGCTCTGTGTCAGAATAACAGATTCGACATCGTCCTGCTGGATGAAACCATGCCCGGCAAAGATGGGCTTGAGACCTTGTCCATTCTAAAAGCTGAATTTCCTGCGCTTCCCATCATCATGATCACAAAGAATGAAGAAGAAAAGCTCATGGAAGAGGCCATTGGGAGCAAAATTTCTGATTACCTCACCAAGCCTGTAAATCCATCACAGATATTGCTTGCCATCATCAAAACTCTGGAAAATCGACAAATCAAACAGGACGCCGTATCAGGTCAGTACATGAGTGCTTTCGCAGATCTCGCCTTCAATATCGAAGACAATCCTGGCCCTGCGGATTGGATAAATATCCATAACCAGTTGTCTGCCTGGGAGCTTGAGCTGGATGATTATCCTGATCTTGGATTTGATGAGATGCTTCTGCAACAGCAACACGAAGCCAACGATCGATTCACCCGGTTTATAAAATCCAATTATGAAAACTGGGTCAATGTTTCAGCTGACAAACGCCCCACGCTTTCTCCAGATGTCTTCTCAACCGCTGTAAAACCACTCCTGGAACAAGATAAAAAAGTGCTCATGCTGATTATTGACTGTATGCGCTGGGATCAGTGGCTCACACTGGAACCACTCCTCTATAATGATTATCAGATTAAACGTGATGGATACTTTTCGCTTTTACCAACCACAACTGAATACAGTCGCAATGCCATATTCAGTGGTCTTTTTCCCGACGATATGCAAAGATTTCATCCAGAGTGGTGGGGGGGAACTGATGAACACAGCCTCAATCGTCATGAAGCAGCGTTTTTGCAGGAAAATATTAAAAGATCCGGTCTGGAGTTGAAACCAGAAGCCAAATATAAAAAGATTATCACTAACCGTGAAGGCATTCAATTTGGAAAACAATTTGGATCCTGGGGCAGCCAGAATTTAGTGACGCTTGTGGTCAATCAGGTTGATCTATTGGCTCACCGCCGAACTGATTCACCCCTCCTGCGTGAACTCTTGCCAAATGAGGCCAGCTACAGGGAGATCGTGAGAGCCTGGTTTAATAATTCCTGGATCAAAGATGTGCTATCCACGGCGGCAAAAATGGGTTTTCATGTTGTCATTACCTCTGATCATGGCAGTGTAAGAGTCCAACAACCCTCTCAAATTCTTGCTGATCGTGAAGCCTCCACCAATCTCAGGTTCAAACAGGGTCGCAACTTGAAGCCCAGCACCAAAGATGCCTGGTTTCTGGATAAACCTGGCAGACTCAGAATCCCTTCAACCATTCAAAATGATACGCTGGCCATTGCCCAGAAAATGTATTATTTCCTCTATCCCAATAATTACCGAAAATATCAAAATAAGTTTACCGATACTTACCAACATGGTGGATTGAGTATGTGGGAAATGATTATTCCTCTGGCCCATCTGGAACCCAAATGATCCATCAATACCATTTTAAAACCCATGGCCCTGAGGAAACGAATCAACTAGCCCAAAGTTTAGCAGCTCAACTTGAGCCCGGTGATATCCTCGCCATGAGCGGAAACCTGGCTAGTGGAAAAACCACTTTTACTCAGGGATTGACCACTTTCTTCGAAATAAAAGAGTATGCCCTAAGTCCGACTTTTACCTATATCAATGAATACCACGGTGCACATCAGGATATCATTCATATAGATGCCTACCGGCTCAATAGTGGAGAAGAATTGATTTCAATGGGGATTTGGGAATATTTTGACTCAGGAGCCATCGTTATCATTGAGTGGGCAGATATCGTTGCTGGAGCCATCCCCGAGGATGCATTTGGTTTGAGTTTTCGTGTCATTGAAGGTGAAGAAAATGGACGGGAAATTTTGATCCATTCACCGCGAGCCCTGGAGCTAAACCTGTGATCATCGCCGGCGATACTTCCTCTGTTATATGTTCTGTAGCCATTTCAGATAAGGGCACAGTTCTGTGGGAGAAAGAAGCCACGGGTGGACAGATACATATTGAAAAGTTATCCCCCTTTTTAAAAGAAGCCCTGGATTATTGTAAGTCAGTAGGAATGCATCCAGATGCGCTGGCAATAGCCATTGGACCTGGAAGTTTTAATGGATTGCGCATTGGTTTGGCTACCATGAAAGCGCTAGCAGTGGCACTGGAACTGCCACTTATACCGATTCCTACCACTGACGCATTGGCCTATGGGATGGCGGACCAGTTAAGCGGAAAGTCACGGGCGGTTATCTACTCCCATCGAAATTTTGTGCATTACGCTGATTATGATTTTTCGACTTCCAAAACAATTATCACACCTGAGTTTAAATACGGGGCCTGGGATCAGCTCCACGAAGGGCAGATAGACCACTATTTTGGTAAGGCTGATCGAGGTTTTGATACCTGGCTAAAGGGAGCAGAGGCTCTAGAGGTACAATCGAAATTTGTACATATTGAAGCAAAGGCCTCATTTGTCGCCCTTTTAGCCGAATCTCGCACTGATATGGGTATACGTGACATGGATGAGCTCGAACCTCTTTATAATGCCGTCTATGAAGCAAAAAAGTGGGTTCCCCCTCAATTCTGAGGTAGCTACGGAATAGCATGTATATATGAATCCCTTAGGCTGGGATTATATGAATTACAAATTGGTCTAACTTGCTTTGTAGGTTATTATGTATCAGGGTTAAATACCTGTTAAATATCGAGGATTTTGAATGAGTTGGTTTCGACGAAAAGATAAAAATATTCAGACTGAAAATTCTGAAAAGAAGGACATAAAAGAAGGCCTCTGGGTGAAATGTCCCAGCTGCCGCCAGATCTTATATAAAGCGGAGTTGATGCAGAGCAACAATGTTTGTTACAAGTGTGGATATCATTTTAGAATTCCCGCTGCCAGCTATATAGATCTTTTGTTGGATACTGATGGTCGTCAACAGCATTTCCAAGGCATCAAGCCCCTTGATCCCTTAAAATTTAAAGCCCAAAAAAAGTATAGTGACCAAATCACTGCTGCACAGCAAAAGACAGGTCACAATGAGGCAGTTCAGGTTTATGAAGGACTCATTTTCGAGAAACCAATTGTCGTGGCCGTGATGGACTTCTCCTTTATTGGTGGCAGCATGGGATCTGCTGTGGGTGAGCTGCTGGCAAAATCTGCTGATCTAGCCAGAGAAAAGAAAATACCTCTAATCATTGTTTCGGCATCTGGGGGAGCACGTATGATGGAGGGAGCCTACTCCTTGATGCAAATGGCTAAAACTTCTGCCAAGCTCAGCCAATTGGCAGATGCGAAAATTCCATATATCTCCATAATGACTGATCCTACCACTGGTGGAGTTACAGCAAGTTTTGCCATGCTGGGTGACGTAAATATTGCAGAACCAGGAGCACTCATTGGCTTTGCTGGTCAGAGAGTTATTAAGCAGACCATTGGTGCTGATTTACCAGAAGGTTTTCAGCGGGCTGAATTTCTGTTAGAAAAGGGTTTCCTTGATTTGATCGTCTCCCGAGATGATCTCAAGAAGCAAGTCGCAGAAATTTTAGATATTCTTCATGCAAAAGCCTAAAATTCTACTTACCAATGATGATGGGATAAATGCTCCAGGAATCGTAACCCTGGCTGAGTCGCTATCGGATTTCGCAGATATATCTATTGTTGCACCTCTTTCAGAGATGAGTGCCATGGGTCATGCGATAACCATTTCAGATCCTCTCAAAGTGACCGAAATATTTAAAGATGACCAGCATTTTGGCTGGGCTGTCGGTGGAACACCGGCAGATTGTGTGAAATTGGCAATCAACGGTGGGCTGGTGGAAAAACCAGATCTAGTCATATCGGGTATTAACCAGGGTGCAAATGTGGGTGTAGATATCATCTATTCAGGGACTGTCTCTGCCGCCTATGAGGGCACCATACTGAGTATTCCATCCATGGCTATCTCATTAGATTCATTTGTGCAGAAGGACTTTACCGCAGCTGGTAAGGTCGCCCATATTATGGCCGAAAGAATTCTCAAGGAAGGTTTACCTGAAGGCACACTTCTGAACGTGAATGTCCCGGCTGGAGAATACAGTTCTTTTAAAGGCTTCTCCGTAACCCGCCAGGGAAGTGGTACCTATAAAGAAACCATGGACAGACGGGAAGATCCTCGTAAACGTATCTATTATTGGTTGTCCGGTACCCGTACTTATGAAAATTCTGATCCAGATATGGATGAGAATGCTGTGCGAGCAGGATTCGTGACACTCACACCACTTCACTATGAACTCACCAACACAGGCTATATGCAAGCATTAGAATCCTGGGAATTGAATTTAGGGTAACTGACCATGCATGAATTAGTATTGATTTTAGATTTTGGCTCTCAGTATACTCAGCTCATTGCCCGTCGCATTCGCGAAGAGCAGGTCTACTGTCGCATAGAGCGTTCCGATTTGAGCGCAACTGAGATAAAACACATGGGCGCAAAAGCTTTGATCCTCTCCGGTGGTCCCAATAGCATTTTTGAAGCGCAAGCTCCCCAGGTTGATCCAGCAATTTTTGATTTAGAGATACCCATACTTGGTGTTTGCTATGGTTTGCAGATCATGGCTCAGCATTTCAAAGGCAATGTGATTCCTGGGGAAACCAGAGAATACGGTCCCATGGGAATCTCATTCCCAACACCAAGTCCCTTATTTGAGGGGGTGAGTGAAGGATCGCAGGTTTGGATGAGCCACGGTGACCACGTAGAAAGTATTCCTGAAAATTTTAATATTATAGCCCACTCCAGTGGTGATTTGATCGCTGGTATATCTAATCAATCAAAAGCATTTTATGGTGTTCAGTTTCATCCTGAAGTGAACCACACGGTACAGGGTCAAACCATTATCAGTAATTTTTTATTCAAAATTGCTGACTTCAATCGTGACTGGACCTCATCCAGCTTTGTTGAAGATGCGATCAAAGAAATTCAGGCCACTGTAGGTGAAGGGAAAGTATTACTCGGTCTAAGTGGGGGAGTGGATTCTTCTGTATTAGCGTTCCTCATGCATGAAGCCATCGGTGACAATTGTGTGCCGGTATTTATCAATAATGGCCTCCTGCGTAACCATGAAACCGAAGAAGTAAAATCTCTTTTTCAAACCTCCCATGTAAAAATATATCAACATGATTATACTGACGCTTTCCTCTCAGAGCTCGAAGGAGTAACTGAACCAGAAAAAAAGCGAAAAATTATTGGGCGAGTTTTTATTGAGGCTTTTGAAGAAGTGGCTCGTGAGATCGAGGGAATTGACTTCCTGGCTCAAGGCACACTCTATCCTGATATCATAGAGAGTGGAGCCATAACCGGACATGCCGTAACTATTAAGAGCCACCATAATGTGGGTGGTCTTCCCGAAAAGATGTCCCTAAAGGTTATAGAGCCTTTCAAGGAATTGTTTAAAGACGAAGTTCGGGCAGTAGGTCGGGTATTGAATGTGCCTGCAAAGATTATTGGTCGCCATCCCTTTCCTGGTCCTGGTCTGGCAGTGCGCTGTCTGGGTGCAGTTAGTGAGGATCGCTTACGCATATTAAGAGCAGCTGATCAAATATTTATAGACACTCTCTATGAAACTGGGTGGTACGACAAAATATGGCAGGCTTTCACCGTTTTACTTCCCATTCAAACAGTGGGAGTTATGGGGGATAAGCGTACATATGAAAACGTGCTAGCCATTAGGGCGGTTCACAGTTTGGATGGAATGACAGCTGATTGGGTCAGAATTCCTTATGAGATTATAGCGGACATCTCAAGCAAAATCGTTAATTCAGTGAGTGGCGTGAACCGGGTTGTTTATGATGTGACCTCAAAGCCACCTGGAACTATTGAGTGGGAGTAGCATTAAATTCCTGACTCCATTTGTTAGCAGAAAACTATAGTAGGTAAATTATGTGTGGAATAGTTGGTTACATCGGTAAGAATAATGCAATTCCTGTTGTCATTCAGGGCTTGCAGAGATTGGAATACAGGGGCTACGACTCCTGCGGTATCGCCATGATGGATTCTGAAAAAATGATTCTGGAAAAAGTGACTGGCAAAGTCGAGGAATTGCAGGGGCTTTTGGCCCGGCAGAAAACGAACAGTTCCGTGGCTATCGGCCATACACGCTGGGCTACACATGGTCCTCCCACTTTTTCAAATGCCCATCCCCACACCAGCCAGGACGGAAAAGTAGCGCTGGTTCACAATGGTATCATCGAAAATTACAAAGTACTCAGAGATGGACTGATTAACGATGGCTACGAATTTAGCAGCGAGACAGATACAGAAGTAATAGCCGCATTGGTTAGTCAGGCATATCACGGAAACCTGGAACATGCCGTTAGGGAGGCACTCTCACATGTTGTGGGTGCTTATGGTCTGGCTGTAATCCACACAGATGAACCTGAAAAAATTGTATGTACTCGCAAAGGTGCACCCCTCATTATGGCAGTGGGTGAAGATGAATTCTTTGTGGCGTCTGATGTGGCTGCCATTCTCAGTTATTCTAAGGATGTCATATACCTTGATAATGAGGAAATAGGTATACTTACCCCTGATGGAGTGACGACCTATTCTGGTTCTGATGAGCCCATAGACAAAAAAATTCACAAAATTACTTTCAACCTGGAAGAAATAGAGAAGGGTGGCTATGAACACTTCATGCTAAAAGAGATTTTTAGCCAACCCCAGACTATTTATGATGCCATGCGGGGTCGCTTACTCCCTGAGACTGGAGATGCCTTCCTCGGTGGAATAGATCATATGATTGGCTCAATACTACATGCAGATCAACGCTATTTTACGGCCTGCGGGACATCCTGGCACGCCGCGCTTATTGGTGAGATGATGTTTGAGCAATTCGCTCGGATACCATGCGAAGTTGAGTATGCCAGTGAATTTCGTTATCGAGAACCCCTGGTTGATGCAAAATCCATCGTATTCGCCATTAGTCAGTCAGGAGAAACGGCGGATACTCTAGCCGCTATTCAGGAAGCCAAGACTCGTGAAGCAACTGTACTTGGTATCTGCAATGTCGTAGGGAGCTCAATTGCCAGAGAGACCGAGGCTGGTGTGTATATTCATGCTGGGCCGGAAATTGGCGTCGCCTCCACCAAAGCCTTTACCTCCCAGGTGACAGTATTGTCTCTGCTTACCTTAAAACTGGCCCGTTTGATGGGTATGAGTAAAACAGATGGCCTTGAGATCAGTCAGGCTATGCAAAAACTACCTGAAAACGTTGAGTGGGTATTGAAACAAGCTGACCAAATCGCCGAAATAGCCAAACTATACGCTGATGCTGCGAACTTTCTCTATCTGGGTCGTGGTGTCAACTTCCCTGTGGCGCTTGAAGGGGCTTTGAAGCTCAAAGAAATTTCATATATCCATGCTGAAGGCTACCCAGCCGCTGAGATGAAGCATGGCCCCATTGCCCTGATTGACAAGTCCATGCCTATCGTGGCAATTGCTCCCCAGGATAAAACCTACGATAAAATTATCAGTAATATCGAAGAAGTGAAAGCCAGACATGGTCGAGTGATTGCCCTGGCTACAGAAGGGGATACCAGAATAAAGGATATTGCGGACCACGTACTCTATGTGCCCCCTGCCTTATCATTTACAGCCCCCATTTTGAACGTGATACCTCTACAGCTTCTCTCGTATTATGTTGCTGTTGAACGTGGTTGCGATGTGGATCAACCGAGAAATTTAGCAAAGAGTGTCACGGTGGAGTAATTCATGCGGAAACTATTTTTACTACTCATCGTCCCGCTCATTATTTTTGGAGCACGTCCAGATTTTAAGCAGGGTGTTTCACTTTATAATCAAGGCGCATATTGGGAGGCTCTGCGAGTTTTTGCAGAACTGGCTGATGAAGAAGTCTCACTCAATCTTCAGCGTTCAGCCTCGTCCTACATGAGAATCAAATGTTATAATAAGCTGGGTTTTAGCCAACGAGCGCTCATGCTCGCCAGAGACTTTTCCATATCTTATCCTGGGAGTGAATACCTGGATGACCTTGAATACCTCCTTGGTGAGATTCACCTTGATCTGGGTGATGCCCGTGAAGCGGCCTGGTATTTTGCTTCTTCTGCCATTACGACGAAGGATAAAAAAATCAGAAAAGCTGCCCGTGAATTGGCAGAATCATTGGTGGGGACTGCTTGTGACCAGGATGATTTACATGCCCTGGCTGGCAGATCAATTGACCGGACTGGACAATATGTTGCACTCCTGGTAGCCCAACGTTTTTTAATGGACGGCAATAGGGGAGAATCAATCAGTATTCTCTTCAATATGCGTCCCTACATCAAGGATGATGATCTACGTAAGAAAGCCATTTCCCTCTATGATAGATTTGGTTCAAGTCAAACTGACACATTGCATATCTCTGTCGTTCTGCCACTTACTGGACCGCTAGGAGAAATTGGCGGAACCATGCTGGATGGGATAAAATTTTCAGCGATGAATTTCATGGATAGTACTGATCAAGGTATTGAACTGCATATCTACGATAATGAGAGCAAATTGTCTGAAACAATTAGTATTGCCAGAAAGGTGAGAGATGATCCTCGGGTTATTGCTCAGATTGGTCCTTTAACCAATGAAAATGTTAAGGGTACAGCTGCAGTCCTGGAGGGTCACTCCATACCCATCATTGTTCCAACTGCTACTGAAAATCATTTGACTAACTTATCCAAGGGTATTTTTCAATTCCGCTCCACAAGGGAACGTAAAGCTATTGCTATGGCGGAATATGCAGTGCAGATCCTGGGACTGGAAACGTTTGCCATTATCGCACCCTCAACTGAGTATGGACAGCAGTTCGCAGATAACTTTGCCCTGCGAGTCGATGAATTGGGTGGTATTATCCAATATCAGGGTTGGTATGTGGGTGAACCCACTGACCTCAGCAGGGTTCATTTTCGAAGAATCAGAGAACAGGGACTCGAAGAACTCTACATAAAATTTCAAGCAGACTCTTTGCGTCTGGACTCCTTACTCATTGGAATGATTACTGAGGGGGATTCTGTAAATGCGTATGAGGAGCAACTCAATCCAATTTTCAAGAAGTCCAGACCTACACGGGGAGATTCGTTAGGCGTTGAGTTGTCACACATCGATGGAATATTTTTCCCCATCCATGAAGGCAATATGCGTTATATCCTCTATCAGCTTGCCAGCAATAATCTGAATACTCATATCCTTGGTGATGAGAATTGGCTGGATAAAGACATTCTGAAGAAAGACGCAAGTTATATCACAGATTTAACCATTGTTGCTGGAGATAGACTGGGATTTGAAACAATCAGCCCTGCATTCTCCAATGAGTATGTTCGCATATTTAAACATCGTCCTGAGCAGTATGATTTGATGGGCTACGATGTGATGGGGATGTTGCTTGAAGCGGCCCAATATGCCGGTGGCTCTGGCAATAAACTCTGGGAGGCCATGATAAACTCTCCCAATTATGAAGGCCTGATTCATCAGGTACAGTGGGGTGGCGCTACCAGACGCGAGAATGATCTGGTCTTTCTAATGGATTACGTTGAGGATTCCTTTGAATTGACAGGATACTATGATAATTCCGGATTCTTCTCCATGGATAGTCTTGGTACGGATAGTCTTGATACGGAGTCAACATCGGAGATCGAATAGGGGTTATCAAACCTCAAAAACTATCTTACCCCGCACAAATTTCGCTGGGATTCTCAAATAGGCTGGGCGGACTAAGTCCAAACCCCTTCCAGGGATTGAATATGTCTGTTTCACGGGGTGATAGTAAAGAAAATGTTACTGCAAACCGTCAAATCTTCTTGAAAGAGTTCGGGATTGATGAAGCTCAGCTGGCTGAACCCCTTCAGGTGAGTCAGGATGGAATTCAAATTGTTGAAGCTCCTGGTGAATATGCAGGTCGAGATGCTCTGATTACAACTCAGCCAGGTATATTCCTGCGTGTCCTCACTGCCGATTGTTCACCTATTCTCATATGGTCAGAGCAAATAGTAGCGGCTGTTCACTCTGGATGGCAAGGCTCAGAGCTAGATATTCTTGGACAAACCCTGAAGAAAATGCACAGTAAAATGGGTGTCGAGATAGAGTCCTTACATTTGGCCATTGGACCTGGTTTGTCTCAGGCCAATTTTGAAGTGGGACCGGAATTTAGTGATAAATTTGCTTTGAAGTATTTATCACCACATCTAAATAGTGGAAGGTTTTTATTTGATAACAATGCCCATTTGAGAGATACAGCCATTCAATTGGGGGTTCCAGCAAATCAGATTGAAATCTTACCTTTTTGCAGTTATAGAGATGATGAATTATTTTTTTCCCATCGTCGCGATGGCGGAACTACTGGAAGAATGATGTCAGTCATAGGAATTAACAAATGAGTCCTCTTAGTGCAGCAATCCTGGCCATTGTACAAGGTCTTACAGAATTTCTACCAGTTTCAAGTTCTGGTCATCTCGTATTAGGCGAAGCCCTCTTGGGATCTCATTCGTTCGGAAACAGCATTGCTTTTGAGCTGGTGGTTCATCTCGGAACCTTTCTAGCGGTTCTAGTGATCTTTTGGAAAGATATTTTAAATTTGGGACGAGTATTTTTTACCCAGCTTGTGAAACCTGGGACCTGGTCATCAGAGTATAAAAATAATGATGGATTTAGAATAAGCGTCTTGATGATTGTTGCCATGTTGCCGGCAGGTTTTATTGGACTGCTGCTCCGAGATCAGATTAGCGAACTCTTCTCCCAGCCTTTCATGGTTAGCATAGCCCTCATATTTACAGGATCCATGCTCTTATCAACCATGTTTTTCAAGAAATCTGACAAACCAATCGACTTGAAAAAGGCTCTGCTCATCGGTTTTGCTCAAGCTCTGGCTCTGGTGCCAGGAATATCTCGTTCAGGATCTACTATTTCCATGGCTCTGGGGCTGGGTATTAAGCAGGAGGAAGCTGCACGATTCAGTTTTATCATGGTGCTGCCTCTCATTGTCGCTGCTACCATTCTCGAGTTTCTTGATCTCATCAAGGTGGGTATTTCATCAGACGAAGTTTCAATTCTGCTAATCGGACTAATCGTTTCATTTGTGGTGGGAATATTTAGCCTGAAGTGGCTACTTCAATTGCTGAAACGCGGTAAATTTCATTATTTCGCCTGGTATTGTTTTACCATCGCCATTATAGGATTGTTTTACTTTTAACCATGTCCCCAAAATTAAGTTATAGTCAGGTAATTTCTGATCTACAGGCAGGGAAACTGGGTGGTCTGTATTTCGCCATGGGTTCCGACTACTACCTTTATAGAAAATTTCTGAAGGAATTTCAATCGACTTTCAGGCAACACTTTGGTGAAAACGCCAACCTGGTTCAACGCTGGGGTGCAGAGCTCAAACTTGCAACGGATGTAAGCAATTTGCTTGGGGGAGGAGGTCTCTTTTCTTCTGCAAGTCTTATCATGCTTCATGAAATTCAGGATGCAGGGACCGCAGTCAAAACCAAACTCTCTGAAATGCTGGGAAATTTGCCTGAAGATACCGTAGTACTGGCCCATTACTCAGTCAGCGATTTTAGAAAGGCAAAGTGGCTTGACGCCATACAGAATGTGGCTCAAGTAGTTTCTATGACCAGTCCGGAAGCAGCACAATTACCTGCTTTGGTGGGTAAGATGGCAACTCAGCGAAACCTTAAGATAGATGAAGCCGGGATATATCGCCTCATCGAACTGAGCAGTGGTGAATTAGCCATCATAGACAATGAGCTTGAGAAGATTACACTCTTCCTGGAAGATGTATCTGAGCCGGTTGGTCGAGGAGTAGTAGATCAGGTGGCCGGGGCCATAGAAAATGCTCAGGCTTCACAGTTTATCGATGCAATCTTCAATCGGGATCGTCGGGTTGCAATCCAGACCTTGGTTGAAATTGATCATCAAGGGAAGGAAGGACTGCCATATTTGGTCTCCCTCCTTTATAATTGTCTTATTCAGCTCATGGCCCTAAGGGAATCACCAGAGGCCAGGAAAACTATCAGTCAGGGTGCCACATCCTGGTTTTTTCTAAGCAAATTGGGGTCTGTATCAAAAAATTATACTCTAGAAGAATTACAGGAAGCCACACGGGAGCTGGCAAATCTGGACTTGAAGTTTAGATTGGGTTCCATGGATACACTAACTGCTTTTACTGAATGGGTATCAAAGGTTGTTTAAGGATGAGTGAGAAGCCGCTAAAAACAGACGAGCAACTTATTGCAGACTTCCAGAATGGGAATGAGAATGCATTTGTTGAATTGGTTGATCGCTATAAGGATCGTCTGGTGAACTTTGTCTATCGCTTTCTCCACGATATGACAGATGCTGAAGACATGGTCCAGGAAACTTTTTTAAAGGTTTATAAGAACAAACATGCCTATCGCGAAATCGCAAAATTTTCTACCTGGATCTACACAATTGCTGGTAATCTGGCACGTTCGGAACTGAGAAAACGGAAGCGTCGTAAAACATATACAATGTCAGATCTTTCTTTTGATGACAATGAATTTACGCCAGTTGATCCGGGTAAAGACACAGAAGGTATTGTTTTTAATAGTTATGCTGGTGAAGAAATAATGAAGGCCATTTATGCGCTTCCAGAACCTTTTCAAACCATAATTATTTTACGAGATATTCAGGAACTTTCTTACGAAGACATCAGTACAATACTCGACATCCCAATGGGCACTGTCAAGTCACGTGTCAATAGAGCACGTTTGAAATTGCAGGATACATTGAGCTACTTAAAGGAGTAATCCTATAGCCAAAAACGCTATTGTTAGAGCACCATACATCGAGGAAGATTAGGCATGCAAAACACAGATTGCACATTTATTTGCGAACAGTTCACCGAATATCAGGACAATTCGTTATCATCTAAAATCCGAGCACGGGTTGACACTCATCTTGCCTCATGTTCCTCCTGCAGTGAAATTTATCAAAAATTAGCTGGTGTTATTGAAACGCTCCATAAACTTCCTACTCTCCAGGCTTCATCCGATTTTAACTCAACACTATTATCACGGATCGAAACGCTAAACCAGGAAACTGTTTGGCAAAAATTTTACCATTCATCCTCTTCAAGAGTGGCGGGGTATGCTATTGCTGCCGGTCTTATCGTAGCAATTGGTATCAATATCATGATTGATCCCATTTCTCCAGTGAAAACTGGTATTCAATCGAATTTCGCAGGGGAACAGATCAAACCAAATCAGCCTACTGAATCACTTGCTGAGATTTCAGATAGTTCGGCAAACCATCCCGTAGACTCTTTAACGCTTCAGAATTCGACGATTAATTCCCAGAACCAATCAATGCAATTGGTCAGTGGAAAGAAATAAACTTTAGCTCCACAATTTCCCTCTAGATAAAATCTCAATTTATCCTTGTTAGGAGAGGAGTATCAATTGATTTTGGTACTCTTAACTTTTAACTTTAAGTCTATGGCGTAAATCGTCTGAAATGACGTATTCTTAAGAATTTCTGAAATAGATATCTTCTCGAGGAAAATTTCGATGAAGTCCAGCAGGGAAAGGTTCGATCATGGCGCTCACTGATATTGATTTAGCGAATATGGATACGCAGCCGTTCTTTAAATCTCAGATTCGTCATCTGCTCAATATCCTCTATACTATTTATCCAGGCGTAAATGTCTATTTTTACACAAAGAATACCGCTCTGGAATTTGATCTTCAGGAGATGCCTACAAACAAAGCGCACCTCTTCGACACCATCCCTGCGGATGTCCCAGCTATCATGGAGATGACATCTGCGAAAGAGATAAAAAGCAAATTTATAAAAAATCAGGAAAATGCCGCCATGTTCTCCACGGAACCTGCTGATTGGGCAGAATACTCTGTGCTATCTCCCCTGGGTGAGTCCGATGGCATAGAAGGATTTTTGCTTGCCATTTTTCCAAAAGAAGTTGATCGGGGTATGATTAATCTGGAAGTCTTCGATGAAGTGGCCGCCAGCATTGCTGTAAACTCGGTTACTTCAAATTTGGTGGAGAGTTACAAGGATAGATCCGATCACCTCTCCGTCATGCTTGAAGTGAACACCCATTTAAATGTCGCTGCCACAAAAACTGATTTTCTTTTTGAAATAACCCGCTTCGGTAAATACTTCATTCAATTTGACCGAGCTGTACTTGTTCTTCGTCCCGAAAACACACCTGAATATTTTATGATTGATTCCATTGAAGGAGATGAGACAGGCTTACAACAAGGCATGAGTTATCCAGTTTACAATTCCCTTGTGAGTAAAACCATCCTTACTGGCCATCACTTCATCTATAATAAAAGCAGCAAACCTGACCCTGATGGAATATATAGAACCGGAGATTTTCAGGAATATCCATATAGTCAGGTCATCGGCTTTCCTCTGGCAAAAATCAAAAATGGCCCTGGAGTTCTAGTGCTTGAATCTTTAAGCGAAAATCCTATTCAGCAAAGTGAATTGGCCATCTTCGAGATGATAAGCCAAAGTTTGGGAGCAGCACTGACTCGCTTCAGCCTCTATGAGCGCCTCAACAATTACGCCACCATCGATACACTCACTCATCTTTACAACATTCGAGCTTTAAAACAGCGCTTTGAGGAAGAATTAGCCCGTGCTGGTCGTTATCAGAATTCGCTGGTGGTTCTATTCCTTGATCTTGACAAATTCAAATTAGTAAACGATACCTATGGGCATCTCGTCGGTGATTTTGTCCTCAAGGAAATTTCACAAATCATAAGAGAAACTATTCGTACAAGTGACATTCCTGGCCGATATGGGGGAGAAGAGTTTGTGGTTATTATGGTGAACGCTGATGCCGAAGCCTGTATGGCTAGCGCAAAACGAATTTGTACAGCAGTTCGTGAACACCAATTCGAAATGAATGAAACAAATATTGAAAATAGAATCAGTATTGGCCTCTCAGAGTTTCCTCGTGATGGTGAGAGCATGCAGGATTTAATCCAGTCAGCAGACGCTGCCATGTACACTGCTAAGCGTCGAGGTGGAGATCAAGTCGTTAAATACGAGAAAGGGATGGTGCCCAAATCACGCGCTTGAATCTTGTGAAGTCGCTTTTCTTCGTTGTCACCCTCCTCATGGGTTATGGAAACCCAGTATTGGCTCAAAATATCAACCTGCCATCAATCATTTTATCAAATGTACCATTTGAAATGGACTGGGGGGGCTTTTCTCAAGCCAGCATGGAGAATCCTGTTGTTGTCAAGGGACTTTCAGGAGGCTCGTTTAACATCACTAGCCCAGCAGGCAGTGCCGATGTCAAAATCCAGGGAAATGTTGTTCTGGAACATCCACTTAATGAAGGTGGCTTTGAATCTCGCGAGGTAACATCAATTCCCGGTTGGCTGAGCCTATTACCTCCACTCCTGGCTATTGTATTGGCCTTACTCACCAAAGAAATGCTGATTTCTCTTTTCGCCGGCATCTGGGTGGGTGTAACCATTATGATGAGTTACAATCCCATGAAGGGTTTTCTCAGCTCTCTGGACGGGTATATCGTAGATAATCTCGCCAATTCAGGCCATGCTACCATTTTACTTTTTACCTTTGGCTTTGGTGGACTTATCGGAATTGTCCAACGAAATGGGGGCCTGGCAGGGATTGTGGCTATCGCAGCAAAATTTGCCAAAACCCGAGTACGAGGGCAAGTAGCCACTGCATCCATGGGACTGTTTATCTTTTTTGATGATTACGCCAATAGTCTTCTCGTGGGAAATACCATGCGACCCTTTACAGACAAGCTACGCATCAGTCGAGAGAAACTAAGCTATATTGTTGATTCTACAGCCGCCCCAGTGGCCAGCATTGGAATAATTAGCACCTGGATTGTCTTCGCAATGTCTCTGTTGGACGGTCAGCTGCAAATCCTGGGTATTCACACCAACGCCTACCTCATTTTTCTTTTAGCAATTCCTTTTAGCTATTATGCAGTTCTCGCTATCATCTTCGTTTTTATGAATGCAACAATGAAACGGGAGTTTGGTCCCATGTATGAGGCCGAAAAGCGAGCCATCACAACCGGAGCTATTTTACGACCGGGAGCCAAACCCCTGTCTGACGACTCATTGTTGCGTAATGCCATGCCCGAAGGAATTCCACACCGTTGGTATAATGCGGTGATTCCAGTCGCTATTGTCATTTTTGGAACCATGATAGGGATGGTAGTCACTGGCATGCCGGATGTATTCCCTGAAAATATAAGCTTTCTGAAAAAGATTCTTATCATTATGGACAATACCAATTCCAGCAAGGCCTTGTTGTGGGGGAGTTACATTGCAACGTTCACCGCCATCCTCATGGCGCTGGGACAGAAGCTCCTTACCTTGAGAGCAGCTCTGGAAAGCTGGTTTGAGGGGGCAAGAACCATGTTTCTCGCCGTTATTATCCTCATCCTGGCCTGGAGCCTGGGTAGCGTCTGTACCGACATTCATACTGCTGATTTTATTGTCCATCACACCCGGGACTGGATTTCGCCGGGACTACTACCTGCTCTGACCTTTATAATGGCCGGTCTCATTAGTTTTGCTACAGGCACATCCTATGGAACCATGTCCATATTAATTCCTCTCATCGTGCCTTTATCTGTGCAATTGACAGGAGATGTCCACAACGTGATGTTCTGGGCCACCTTCTCTGCCATCATTAGTGGGGCAACCTTTGGGGACCACTGTTCACCTATTTCAGATACTACCATTCTCTCCTCTCTGGCAAGTGGTGCAGACAATGTAGACCATGTTCAAACGCAACTTCCCTATGCTCTCACAGTAGGTGGGGTTTCCATTCTGTTTGGTTTTCTTCCCATCGGTCTGATTCCAGGTGCTGGTTATTTGACGGGGGTTATGTTTTATGCACTGAGCATTACTACCCTGTTTCTCATACTGAAATTCTATGGTAAAAAGCTTCCCACTGAACCATCTAAACTCAAGGGAGTTGAAAGCCTTTAGAATTATGTGGAAACGGACCGTGGGCAGACTAGCAGCCATAATCATCTTTACATTGATTTCATCACTCCATGGTGCTGATTCATTAAAGACCTATGACACCCGAGCCATCGATGCCTTTATGGATGGAATGGACCTTGAAGCCGCTGGTGAAATCGAGCAGGCAATACAGGCCTATAAAGCAGCCATTGGTTACGATCCCCAGGCAGTAGATATCCATTTCTCATTGGCCAAGTTATATCTTCAGTCCCAACGGAAAGAATTGGCCCACTCCTCCCTATTAAATGTGATTAAATATGATTCTAGAAATGTAGAGGCTCTGGAATTGCTAGGGGAAATCGCCCAATCCAACCAGGAGCATACAATGGCTCTCGGCTATTTTGAGCGTGTCCTCGATATAGATTATAACAATGATTACGCCATTCTTCAATCGGCTCAGATTCATCATGCACTGGGTGATACCATCCGCGAGGCCGAATTTCTCTTCCGTCTCTGGGAGTTGGATACTGATCGTCTCGCCGCATTGCAGAGAGCTGAATCCATTTACCTTGGTGCCAATGACTACGACAGAATCACTGAGCTCTATAGCAAACTCATCAAACGTATGCCGACAAAAACAGACCTGGTTGGTCGACAGATCAGACTTTTTCTGGGAATGAATCGATTTTTTGATGCAGAAGCACTCATGGATTCTCTGATAGGAGTTGCTCCATATTCAATGGATTTACAAAGTATGAAAACCGACCTGGTAAAAGTGATGCACGGTGAAATGGCCGCCGTTGATTACCTCACCAAGGTAGTAAGAGAATATCCTGATGCCTGGGAGTTAAAATTAAAATTAAGCCAGCTTTTGATAGATGCAGGGGAGTCAACAACTGCACGCTCCCTTCTTATGGATATTCTGGAAATCAAACCTGAATTAGCCAATGCCGTTTCCATGTTGGTTTGGACCTATCTTGACGTGGATGATGTTCATCAAGCCCGTGATGTTTTAGAGAGTTATCTCCCAGCTTTTCCTGAAGATTTCTTCTTACACCGACTCATGGGAAGTATACTTCATGATATTGCTGTAGGATACGCTGATTCCGTGCATTATCAGATCGCTCTGGACGCACAGAGAGCCGCCCTGAAGCTAAGACCCAACGATCAGCAAACGCTCCATTTGATAGCCAATACACTTGAGCTTTTCGGCCGGCGAGAAGAAGTACTAGAGACCTATCTCCAGCTCATTCAAATCAATGGTGAAGATGATCTTGCCTTAAATAATTATGCATATTTGATAACAGAAGGGGATGTCAGTGAAGACACCCTGCGACATGCTGCTGAGTTTGTTGAAAGGGCACTGGTTATTCAACCCGATAATGCGCCCTATCTGGATACAGCAGGGTGGATATATTTCAAACTGGGTCACGTTCAACTTGCCCGGGAATTCATAGACCGATCCTTGAACATCAACCCGGACAATGCCGAGGTTTTAATGCACATGGGAGACGTTTTAGAGTATCTTGGAAAGTCTAATGAGGCCTATATCTACTACATGCGCGCAGATAAGCTGAAATGAATGAGACTCAGGAACTAAAGCATATATGTTTCGTTTTAAAGTTGAAGAAATGAACACTAGAAGGAAATCACATTGAGTTTAATCAGCCTGGTCATTCCAGTATACAATGAAGAAGAATCCCTCGTTGAACTGTATAACCAAATCAGACAAGCGCTGGAGCCCTCAACTCATGAGTTTGAAGTATTGTTTGTCGATGATGGGAGTCAGGATAAATCGCTTCAAATCATGCATGAATTAGGCAGTGAAGACCCCAGGGTAAAAGCCATTGGATTTCAAAGAAATCATGGCAAAGCAACAGCTTTAAACACAGGATTTCAAAAATGTGAAGGTGATTATGTCATCACCATGGATGCCGATCTTCAAGATGATCCTAAGGAAGTTCTGGAACTCATCGCAATCCTTGATTCAGGTTGGGATATGGTCTCTGGATGGAAAAAGGTCAGACATGATCCCATCGGGAAGCGGTGGCCTTCCAAGCTGTACAATTTTACTGTTTCATCCCTGTCAGGTATCCCCATTCATGACTTCAATTGCGGTTTGAAAGCCTATACCCGCAAAGTTGTGAAAAATATAGAGCTCTATGGAGAGATGCACCGCTACATTCCCGTTCTGGCCAAACAAAAGGGCTTCACCTGTACCGAAAAAGTGGTTTCCCACAGAGCACGGAAATACGGTGAATCCAAATACGGTATAAAACGACTATTTACTGGTTATCTCGATTTATTCACTGTCATGTTCCTGGGCACCTATATGCGGAAGCCCATGCATTTCTTTGGATTGGCAGGAATGATATTGCTGGTTGCGGGAATGGGAATCCTGGCCTTCTTAAGTGTCCAGTGGTTTCGACAGTATTTATTTGGAACGGGGCAATGGATAGGCGGTCGTCCCATATTTTACATCGGAATGCTGCTTTCAATCATAGGGGGCCAGTTTATTTCAATGGGACTTCTGGGTGAACTCATAACCAGCTCACTCCATAAGGAGAAGCCTGTCATCCGCAGTGATGACTGATCTTAACCTTCTGTGCGACTCTCTCTAATCAGCGTTGGTCCACCGTATCGCGGGGGCATTTCCGACCTAAGTGCACTTATCTATGAGGAATTGAGCAAAGACCACCAGGTCCAGTTCATCAATTTCAAGCGTCAATACCCTTCAATTCTTTTTCCTGGAAAAACAGAATACAAAATTGGGGACAGAGCCTCAGATTTTCCTTCCAAACGAATCATTGATTCCATCAATGCTCTCACCTGGATTCAGGCAGTCAAGCAGATCAGGGACTTCGATTCTGAATGGGCTATCTTTCGCTACTGGAATCCATTTTTTGCCCCTCTTATTGGATATATCGCCGGAAAGCTGCGCAAAAAATCCATAAAAGTTGCCATCCTCATCGATAATCTGGTACCCCATGAGGAATCATTCCTTGATTCCTGGATGGCGCGTAGGATTCTTTCCCGGGCAGACCATGTCATTACCATGTCCAAATCGGTTACAAAAGATGTGCAGACCCATCGGCCAGGGATGAACACATCTACCTTATTTCATCCCCTCTATGAAATATATCAGTCCGGCCATAGCAAAGCAGAAGCCAGAGCGAAGCTCCACTTACCTGATCATCCTATAGTACTCTATTTTGGGCTCATCCGTCCCTATAAGGGCTTGGATATTATGATTAAAGCTCTGGGTGCCATTAAACACGAATTTGATGATTATACGGCACTCATTCTAGGTGAAGCCTATGAAGATTCACAAAAATATGTGGATCTCATTAAATCCGAGGGAATTTCCTCCTACACCATATTTCGAAATGAATTTATTTCCGATAGTGAGCTCCCGCTTTATTTCTCAGCAGCCGACGTCCTGGTTTTGCCCTATCGCACTGCAACTCAAAGCGGAATAGTTGGAATCGCACTTCAAATGGATCGTCCAGTGATCGCCACAAAGGTTGGTGGTTTGGGAGAATATATTCAGGAGGGTGAGACAGGCTATCTGGTGGAACCAGAGAACCCCGAAGCCATGGGACAAGCCATACTCAGCTTTTTCCTCCAAGGTGATCAGGACAGGATGATTGAAAATATAAAAGCGACAAAATCTCAGTATTCAACGCAGAGCTTTTGTTCTCAGCTTATACAGGATCTACAAAATGCCTGATCCAAAGATCTGTATCCTTGTTCTGAATTGGAATGGGGCAGATGATACCATTGAATGTGTTCAATCGCTGGAAGAAGTAACATACACCAATGCAGAGATTGTGGTCATTGATAATGGATCCACTGATGATTCAGTCCAACGCATTCAAAAACAATTTGGTGAGGTTGAACTTATTGAACTTGAATCAAACTTGTTCTTTGGTGGCGGAAATAATGCCGGTCTTGATTGGGCGCAGAGCCATGATTTTGATTATGTTGTCTTTTTAAACAATGATACCACTGTAGAACCCGATTTTCTTGAACCATTACTGGCAGGATTTGAATATTCCCAGGGAATAGGTATGGTGGCCCCGCTGATGTGCTATTCTGCTACACCAGATATTATCTGGTATGGTGGGGGAATCGTCAATTTGTGGACTGGAGTAGTTGAGCATCTCCATATCAGAAAAAATGTGTCCGTACTTGAGACCAAACCGATGATTACAGATTATATCACAGGTTGTTGTCTCATGATGCCAACCAAACTGGCTGTTGAGCTCGGTGGATTCGATCTCTCATTTAAAATGTATGGCGAAGATGTGGATCTTTCGTTGCGTACCAAAGCTGCAGGTTATGAGCTTTTGTTTGTACCTGAGAGTAAAATTTACCATAAGGTGTCAGCCTCTGTGGGTGGAGAATTCGCCCTTTCTAAATTGAAAAGAAAACTTGATGGTCTGTTAAGAATATTTGCAGCACATACGAAATGGTACCAGTGGATTTCAATTCTTATATCTCAATTGATCCTCAGCTTCAAATACGTATTCATTTATCTAAAAAATAGAACACCTCGTGGAAGCAGTAACGGTGCTGAAAGTTGATTCACCTATGAAGAGATTGATCTGGTTCTCTGAAATAAAGTGGGACTATCTGGTCACCAGAAAGCAGCAGATTCTTAACCGATTCCCCTCGGATATAAAAATCCTGTTTATCGAACCTTTCGTAATTGGAAAGCAACAGAATTGGCTTCCCCGGCGGCATGGGAATATTACTGTTTTAACCATACCCTTTTTGAAAACCATTCCTCAACCACTCCTTGCCAGTTTATTTAATCTCAGAGTCGTGCGTTGGATATTTGCCATGGTGGGGTCTCTGTATTTTAAGCTCTTCTCAGGCCTGCTGGGCTTTTCTGGTGGTAACCGGGTCATCGGTCTCAGTTCTGCTTTCTGGGGAAAAATCGCAGCGAGGCAAAAGGCAAATCTACATTTCTATGATGCCAATGATGCTCATTTGGATTTTCCAGGAACACCTGAATGGTTGGAAGAATATCTCCGGGCCTATCTGACTGTTGCCAAGCTTTGCTTTTCTGTGAGTCCAGAGATCAGTAGTAGCATTGAGAGTTTGGGAGCCAGGAATATTCATTTGCTGGGGAATGGGGTAGACTTTGATCATTTCTCCACACCACAGCCAACACCAGACAGGCTCAATAATGTTTCCAGACCCATTCTGGGGTATGCCGGTGCTATGGATTGGCTGGACCCAGGACTTATCCGTGAGGTTTGTCTGGCCAACACTGATCATGAAATTGTCCTTATTGGCCCCGAAATTCGGCCGGGATGGTTTGAAAATCAGCCAGCATTTAATGGATTGGACAACCTGTCCTACCTGGGGAAGGTCAGCTATCAGGATTTACCAGCCTATGTACAGACTTTCAAAATTGCCCTCATCCCATTTGTGGTTGACGAATTAACCAAGCCTCTTAATCCCAACAAGCTGTATGAGTATAGCGCAGCGGGGAAACCGGTGGTTTCCATGAATTATTCATCCACAATTGATGCCCTAAGCAAGGTCATTTTTGTAGGGAAATCATATGCTGAGTTTGTTTCACAGATACAATCTGCCTTCGAGAATCACCAACCAGAACTTTCACGAAGCCTGGCCATGGCCAACAGCTGGGATGAAATTGCTCTTAATATGAGTGGGGCTATTCAAAGAGAGCTGTCGAGGAGAGAGGCGTGAGTTCAAGGTTCAATAAAAATGTTCTGACTCTGGCAACAGGGGTGAGCATCGGGCAAACTATCCCACTCTTGATCAGTCCTATTTTAACCAGGATATACACTCCTGAGGACTTCGGTATTCTGGCACTTTTCCTTTCTATTTCAACTCTTATATCCGTCATATCCAGTGGGAGATATGAGCAAGCCATTATGCTGCCTGATACTGATGAAGAGGCGATGCATCTGACTGTATTTTCATGGATATTTGCTGCAATTAGCAGTTTGATTATGTTACTGGCCATTCTTCTCTTTCATCCCCTGATAATGAATACCATTAATAACCAGGCCTTGAGTACATATATTTATTTTACACCTCTTCTGACCTTTCTTCTGGCATCATTTAATATCTTAAACATCCTGGCAACCCGACTTCATGCATTTTCCCTACTCTCAAAAGTCTCAGTTATTAAATCCATGGTCAATGGAAGTGTTCAGTTGATTTCAGGTGCCCTGAAAGGGGACGCATTCGGTTTAATTCTTGGCCAAATACTGGGAAGTCTGACTCAAATTGTAGTGCTATTTACCAATCTCAAAGGACGAATACCTCGGCTCTCTTTTCCTCCTCTGAATTCGATAAAAACATTACTTAAAAGATATAAGCGATTTCCACAGTTTTCAGTGGCTGCCGTACTTTCAAATACCTTGACTCAAAATGTGCTGAATATATCAATATCATCCATTTTCTCTGTAGCTTTGCTGGGGTATTATTCTTTTGCCAATCGCATCCTGATCCTGCCAATGAGTTTTTTGGGGAATTCAATCGGACAGGTTTTTTTCCAGGAAGCCACCAGCGAGAAGAATGAATCAGGCAGTGCCCAAAAAACATTGAAATCAACATTCTGGAAACTGACCATGCTGAGCATCGTAGGATTTGGCCTCCTGTATTTCATTATTGAGGATTTGTTCAGCATCGTGTTTGGTAAAAATTGGGAACAGGCAGGGCTATATGCCAGGTACCTGATTCCAATGATGGCAGCTAAATTTGTGGTTTCCCCACTCAGCGCCATCAATAATATTTTTAACAAGCAATACATATCTCTAACCTGGCAGGTTGGATTTTTAACTTTGACCATCATCGCTCTAGGGATTGTGGATTACTTTGGACTTGCATTTTCCACCTTTATTAATATTTATGCCCTTGTCATGGCCTTATATTATTTACTAATGCTACCCTTTATCTTCACCTTCGCCAGGGGATCAAAAATCCCAAAAAGTACCTGAAAATAATGCTCAGGGATCATCGCACAGTTACCTCTGTGGTCACCTCTGATTTATGCATGAGTTGCGGCATCTGCCAGCCCTCATGCCATGTCGATGCAATCACAGTCATCAATGATAAAAAAAGAGGTATGTTTATTCCTGTCATTGATGAGACCATTTGTGATTTTTGTGAGGAAGCCCAAGTCGGTAAATGTGTCATCGTGTGCCCCGGGGTTGAGGTTAATTTTACAAAATTATCGGAAAAATTTATTGAGGGTCAGAATCATTCACCCATTCTGGGGAACTACGACAAGTGTTACTACGCCCATGCCTCCGATCACGATATAAGATTTACTTCCAGCTCTGGCGGTTTGGTCACAAGCCTGCTTATTTTCGCCCTGGAACAGAAGCTCATAGAGGGGGTGGCTGTAATCACCATGGACACTGGTCTGGAACCACGTGGGATTATCGCCCGAACGACGGAAGAAGTTAAGGCAGCTGCAGGCTCCAAGTATTGTCCTGCACACCTGGGGGATGCACTGACGGAGATCGCAAATTCAGATGGCCGATATGCTGTTGTTGGTCTACCCTGTCACTTGCATGGTGTGAGAAAACTAGAAAAGATTAATCCAAGGCTCAAAACAAAAATTCTTTATCATTTTGGTCTATACTGCGCAAACACCAATTCCTTTCATGGCACTGAATATTTCTTAAAAAAGAATGAAATTAACCCTGAAGAAGTCTCACAATTGCGTTATCGAGGAATGGGCTGGCCCGGAATGTTTTCTTTGAAAATGAAGAATGGTGAAAAGAAAACAATAAAGCGAGGAACCACTGAGACAGACAAACAACGACGTGCTGTATTTTCCTCTGCCTTTCACTATGATTTCCAATTACCCCGCTGTTTTACCTGTAATGACCTCACAGCAGAATTAGCAGATATTTCCTTTGCGGACCCATGGAATAAGAAATTTATCGCCAAAGAAAGAGTTGGCAAATCCATGCTAGTGGTGAGGAATAAAATTGGTGACGAATTGTTGAAGCTTGCAGCAAAAATGGGGGCTATTGTCCTAGAGGAAGCTGATCCGGAGGAAGTTGCCAGAAGTCAAAATGTGGATTTTAAGAATGGGGCTCAGTCCCGATTAAAAGCCCTCAACTTTTTGGGTAAAGCCACGCCGCACTATGTTGGAAAAAAACAGACTATTAACATTCGCTATATGTGGAACCTTGGGTTTCACATCATGAGTTTCCTGCCAAAGAATAGGCTGACGCTTAAATTGCTGCCACTGGTACAGTTTAGCCGAAGAGTATTACTTAAATTTGGAAATATTTTATAAAGGTTTGAAAAGGGAGAGTATCGTGACTTTAAAAGTTGTGATAATGGGTGCAAGATTAAATTCAAATTTGGGTGGTCCATCACTGTTTGTAAGTACTGAAAAGGCCATCCGGAATTATCATGAGGATGTGGAGTTTAAGTATTTCACCCAGGCAGGAGAATATCCAAAAGACCATAAGGAACAACACCTGTATGGGGCTGATGTTCTTCCCCTGGAAGAAAACCTCCTCGCCCTTGGTGGATTATTCTACAGACTCTTTAGATTTTTCCCATTTCCATCTTATAAAAAGTCCCATCTGGCTCTAAAAGATGCTGATGCCATTGTCGATGTCTGGGGAATCATGTTCACAGATTTTCTGGGAAAAAATACGTTCATCAATCGTTTCAGAGAAGGTTTGAGATTGCTCCTAGGGAAGATTTATGGTATTCCAGTTGTTAAAGCCACTGCGGCGCTGGGACCCTTTGATTTGAAGTGGAATCGACGTCTCGCATATTTCTATCTTAAGCATTGCGTTGACAAAGTGATGACACGCGATGAGAAGTCCTTCCATGAAGTGAATAAGATTGGTGTCACATCAGATGTATACCTCACAGCAGATACGGCATTTTTACTACCTCCTGATGAGTATCCACCGGTATTTTCGGGTACCTCAAAGGGCAATGTTCTGGTTTCAGTGAGTCACCAGGCTACCAGTAGAGCAAGTGACGAGCAATCCTATCTGGATACCATCTCAAATTTTATCAAGCATGTCATAGACACATATGAAATAAATGTGACCCTGTTACCCAATGCAATTGTACCAGAAGATGATGATTTAAGAATCGCCCAGAAAATTAGCGATCTGGTTGCCAATGAGAAATGCAAACTTGTCAATCCCACAGGTCTAACTGCCATGCAGATAAAGGGCGTGGTGGCGCAATCCAGTGTGGTGGTCGCCTCCAGGTACCATACAGTAATCGCAGCACTTTCACTTGAGAAACCAACCATTTCCATTGGCTGGCATCACAAGTATAGAGGTGTTTTGGGATTATTCGGCCTGGAAGACTGGGATATGCCAGTGGATAAACTTGAATTGGACTCTCTCCAGCAAAAATTTGATCAACTTTGGAACCAACGCACAGAAATATCCAGGACCATCGCCCTAAAATTGCCCGACGTCAAAATGGATATATACCAGACTTTCAAAGAGGTTTTGTCGTCAGTGCTTGAGAAATAGTCGAGCTCAAAAGATTCTATCATGATTACAAATTGAGTAGAGGAATAATTTTTTATATAAATGAAACAATTAGTACGCGAAGTTAAAATTACAGGCACTGGGTCATACCTTCCAGAAAAAGTTATCACCAATGAGTATTTGGAAACAAAAATTGATACCAATGCCGCTTGGATATATGAGAATCTTGGTATTAAAGAACGGCGCATTGCAGCAGAAAATCAGGCAACTAGTGACTTGGCATCCAACGCCGCACTCAATGCCATCGAAAATGCCGGACTTGTCGTATCGGACATAGATTTAATCATCGTTGCCACAGCTACACCAGATCGACTTGCTCCATCAACTGCAGCCATCGTTCAAGATAAAATCAAAGCCTATAATGCCGTTGCCTTCGATATTGCTGCAGTATGTAGTGGCTTTCTCTATGGAATGTCAGTCGCCTCCCAATATATCGCCACCAGTGTGTATGATAATGTCCTGGTTATCGGTGCGGATACTTTCTCAAGAATCACGGACTGGACCCGAAGAGATGCTGTTTTTTTTGGTGATGGTGCTGGAGCAGCAATATTTTCACATGGGGATAAGGATGAAGGTTTTCTGGCCTTTCGACTCTACACCGATGGCAGGGGAAAATGGAACTATACTATACCTGCTGGGGGATCAGAAATCCCATCCACCCACGAAAGTGTGGAACAGGGACTGCATTTTTTCCAAATGAACGGCCGTGAAGTATACAATACAGGCACCAAGGTTTTGCCAATTGCCATCAATCAGGTGCTGGCTGACACGGGACTTACAGTTGATGATATTGACTATATGATTCCACATCAACCTTCAATTAAAATCTTGCAAAAAACAGCAGAAATTATAAAGCTTCCCTGGGAAAAGGTCCTGACGAATATGGATAAATACGCCAACACGAGCGGTGGCACCATTCCCATTCTCCTGGATGAATCAAATCGGAGTGGGAAGCTGCATAGAGGAAGCACCTTACTTTTTGCCGCTGTGGGTTCTGGTTGGACCTATGGTGCGTCAATATTACGTTGGTCATAAGCATAAAACGAAAGATATAGCATGATTATTATTACAGGGGCATCAAAGGGGATAGGCAAATATTTGATGGAATCTTATATGGATAGGGGAACCGAACCAATAGTTGGAACTTACCTCAGCACTGTTCCTCAAGAGCATATTGACAATTTTGTTCAAATAGATGTCTGCAATTCCACCCAGGTTACTGATTTTATTGAGAATATAGCTGGAACTGCCAATCAAATTACCCTGATTAATTGTGCAGGAATTTCATACAGCGCCTACACCCATAAAAGTGATCCTGAAGAATGGAAAAAGGTGGTGGAAACCAATTTGTTTGGCAGCTATCATTTTATCCGGGCTTTGTTACCATTAATGCGCGATCAAAAATTTGGCCGGGTGATAAACTTTTCATCAGTGGTGGCTGTAAAACCTACGCCAGGTATCAGTGCCTATGCAGCTTCAAAGGCTGCCCTTTGGGGAATGGCAAAATCTTTGGCTATTGAGAATGCGTCCCTCAATGTGACCATTAATAATATTAATCTGGGTTATTCAGAGCTTGGAATGATCAGTTCAGTGCCGGAAGAATATAGAAAAAAAATTACGGCTCAAATACCGGCCGGTTTCTTGTGTGAACCCCAGGATATTCTCTCTACTGTAGAGTACCTTAGAAATACAAAATATATTACGGGATCATCTATAGATTTAAGTGGTGGACTTGTATAAGTCGAATCATGTTAAGGATTAAGATCAATCCTGAGCTTGCCAGGAATCAATAGAGGAATTGCCACCATTCATGGCTTTCCATTGTGCCTCTGTTAGATAAATGGTGATTCCTTTCTTCGCCAACCTTTTTAGCTCCTTAAACACTGGAGCAGCATTCATCACCCATGAATCTGCATTGCCAAATTTAAAATGTCGCATTACACCCAGTGTTGAAAAATGCTCAGTGAGCATTTTATTTATCCACTCTGTATTTGGGCTGCCAATACGTGTTTTAGAAACCTCGGGGTCAAATCGGATGATGTCACGGGTAACCGTAACCCCATCAGGATCAATATATTTTGCCTCAAAGACAGGAGAATGGACTTCAATGGGAAAAGTCTCATCAGTATCCTCAAGAACATGTGAAACCGCCATGCCCACTGCAATCGTAACACCAATACCGACGATCTGTGCATCCCTTTCAACAATTCTTCCCAGGGGTGAATCGGCATGACTGATATTCGGATCCTTCCAGTGATCTTCAAGCATATAGTCCAAATCCTTACCGATTGCACATACTGAGGAAAATGGGTGTGAGCTTCTTTTTACACCGGTCCATGTCCTGAAAACTTCAGTAATCTTCCCCATATATGATTTCTGGGTCCTGAGATCGATAATGTCACCAGTTTTCATGCCTTCTTCAACGTCTGCTGCTGATCCATAGGCAGGCATCATAATGGTCCCAGAAGGTTCAACCGTTTCCAGAAAACTTTTAATGATGGTTTCTGCACCCTCATCCACATTACCTACTTTTGACATGGCTGAGTGGACCATCAGAATATCTCCTTGTGCAAAACCTGCTGTGGAGAGGTCAGCTTTCAGATCGGCAAGCGATGACCTATCCATCCGCGCCCTGTGAAGGTTTCTCAGAAAGGAGCGTATCTTACTGGAAAGAGGACGAATAGATTTGCGTACAGATAGGGGTATGAGTTTTTTGATTATATTCATTATGACACTTTCATTTCCTGCTTCAGGAACTGCTCGGCTTCCTTGAAAGTAATTGCTTTCAAGTGTGACCCATAAAGGGAATCAAGCTGCCTGTGGAATTTCTTAAAAGCTTTAAGTATTCTAGGATTCATGGATTTTGAGTGACAACTGATTGATACATATAGATCGGTATTATCGTTTTTATATTGATCGATATATCGAGTGGCCACATCCATCATCAGATCGGCGTCCTCACCCAATTCAAGCATGTACCAACCATCTCTAATTATCTTAAACTCTGCCAGGAGTTGCTGGGTCAGTGTGTTATCCTTTGCTGGTGCATGACTCATCTGGATGGGATATCCCAGTCGTTTTCGCTTTTCACGAGATAGAAATGATTTGATCACTTTTCTGAAAAACGCTTTTGCCAGCGGCCATCTAGCTTCACCCTTCCTCAAGGCTAAAACCGGAATCTCAAACACACCGGTATCTGAAGCCCGGGTTAAGCCCTTGTCTGGATCAATTGAATAGTTCCCTAGTGAAGGCACTTTGGTGAAGTCAATGCGGTTCACCTCGGTCTCATAGGTCATACCTGGAACTATGGAAGAGTCAATCTTGTAGCCTGAATTTTGAAGTGCACTATAAATATCTCCTGAATTGGGCTGGACACCATATCCACCAGCTCTATAGGCCATGCATTCATAGTTGGAATCTATAGGAATTAATAAATCCTCTAAGTGCTGCTTTGCTTTTGTATATATACCTACACAAAAATCGCGTAAGCTGGTTCCATCCTCTGGAGACCAGTTTCCCATAAGAAATTTGGAGGGGTCAACCTTGTAAGATGTACTGCCATTCTTTCCATAAGAAATTTCAGTATCAAGCCAATGTGGGTGGATATGGGTCTGAACGTCATGTCCACTCCTGATGGTCTGCACCAATTGCTGTTCCACTGCATCTGGAAACTCAGTATAACCCAATTCGCGATAACGCCAGAGGCAGGTCAGGTCACAGAAGAAGGTCATGGGTACACCAATTTCCTCACAGGATTTGAGTATATTTTCAGTGGTGCTAATCAGGACATCATTTTCCGGCAAGTAGTTCCCACCGAGAAACACCTCATAATCATTTGAATACAGAATGTATATCATTTCCTGAATCTCCACTTTGAATATCACCTGGGTGATACGGACGAATTAAGCTAAAAGGTTAGACCTGTGGTAAAAGGTAAAAGGGGATAACTCAGGATTGCTGTATAAATTTAACAATTGAAACTTCTGGCAAGCGGAAACATCGATTATTACCAAAAATTTTAAGAACTATTTTTGTTACAAAAAAGAGTACTTAAAACTTTAATATTACAGGTTAAGTTTAGGCTATCGTATCAGATTATCTAAATGATGGGGAAATTTATGAGAACTCGGATTCCAATATGGGTGTTGCTGAATTTAATAACCTCAGTATGGTTACTTGGGCAAAATCATGTCCTTCATCTTGATGGAGATGGGGATTATGTCAGCTTGCCTTCAACAATTATTGAGGGTACTGAATTTACAATTGAAGGTTGGGCTTACACCAACGGAACGGGCGGTGGACTCGACGGACAACATACGATTTTTACTCAACGGGATTATTCAACTGGGACTGGTGCTGCATCCATAATCCTGAATGCCGAAAGCCCCACAGTGGGCGACATGATACGGTTCAATATCAGAAGTACAGTAGGACCCAACGATATCGTCGAATATCCTGCCAGCAATTATGAAGAATGGCATCACTATGCAGGTGTCGTGAGCACAGATAGTGTGTATCTGTACTTCGATGGCGAATTAGTTGATATTGTGGAAAATACACAATCTGGAAATTATAATCAAAGTGTTGAGTTGATTGAGATTGGCCGTCATTATCACGCATCAAGTTATCTTGCTGGCTATTTCAATGGATACATAGATAATCTGCGCATCTGGGGAGGGGCGTTGAACCGCTCTGACATCTTAGATGCAAAAAATGCCTTCATACAATACATAGATTTACCTCTTCTTGCGCACTGGGATTTTGAATCTGAGGATTTCATCGATGTGACTCAAAATGGGCATGATGGGACGCCTATGGATGACGCACACATCATTGAAATGAATCTGAACAATATCGATTTAGGCTATAGTCTCTATCTGGATGGTATAGATGATTATGTTGGTATCCCTGAACCAATAATATATACATCAGAGTTTACCATTGAAGTCTGGGCAGCAATGCTCGGTGTTGGTGGTGGTTTAGACCAACAAAATACGCTTTTCACTCAACGTGATTACTTAACCGAGACCGGATCCGCAGTCATCATCCTGAATGCCGAAGCCCCAACGGTGGGTGACATGATACGGTTCAATATCAGAAGTACAAATGGATCAAATGATATTGTTGAATATCCTGCCAGCAATTATGCAGAATGGCACCATTACACAGGTGTGGTTGGGATAGACAGCATTTATCTGTATCTGGACGGCGTATTGGTTTCAACCGCAGTGAATACTCAGACTGGTGATTTTGATTATAGTATTGATCATGTGGAGATAGGTCGACACTTTCATTCAGTGCTTTATGAAGCTGGATATTTCCACGGATACATCGATGAGCTGAAGATTTGGTCAATCCCCAAATCAGCTGAGCAAATTCAAAATGATATGTTTGAGGCTTTAACTGGAAATGAACCGGAGTTGGCAGCATATTATAACTTTGATAATCAAGTTGCTGATGATCTGTCCACATGGGGGAATCATGGTACCCTTCTCAATGGGGCAGATATCATCGTCGCTGACATTTCACCAAATGCGTGCCTGACGAGGGGAGATGCCAATGGTGATGGAATTACAGATATATCAGATCTAATTACCCTTGTCCAATACATCATTGGAAGGCCAGTTAACAATCTTAATGAAAGATGTGCTGATATCTCAGGAGATGGAATCATAACTATTTCTGATGTGATGGTTTTAATCGACTATTTATTGGCAAACTAGGTTTGGTGCAGAATAGTTAATTATTTCCATGATAATTGAGGTGTGCTTAAGGATGTGTTTACACAAATAATCCTCAGTCCGAAGACTCAACCGATTCTCAGCCGATAAATCATTTTCCATAGACCAATATGGGTTTAGCTTCGAAGCAAATGAAGCTTGGTCTGGACTTTTCTTGTTCAGGAGATTCCATATCCTTCAATGAACCTTAACCATTCTGGTGTATCACAAGGACTCACTATGTTTTCAGAATTTATTCGCAAGGATATTGTCAAGGCAGCAGGAATATTTCTAGTAATTCTTATCGTCTTATTCTCCGCAGTTTTTTTCAAAGGATACATTTTTGGTGGGGGTGATACAACAGCAGCCACAGGCATGACCCGACAACTGAGTCTATACCACAGTGAGACAGGGGAGTATCCCCTGTGGCAACCTTACATTTTTTCTGGTATGCCAGCATTCAGTAGCATGATGTACACGAAATGGGTGTATTTCCCGAATTTTATATTGGGTCTCTTTAATAAAATTGGCATGCCCGCACTATGGAGCATGATGCTTCACTACCTCCTGGCTGCCATGGGTGTATATGTTTTATTGCGGAGTCTCAAAGTAGGTTTCTTGCCAGCCCTGCTGGGTGGATTTGCCTATATGTTGACTCCTTTCTTTATCGTCATGGTCTCAGCCGGGCATGGATCCCAGATGATGACCGCAGCTTATCTACCCTGGTTGATTTATGCTACCAAGAGGATATTTGACCAACCCGACTTGAAAGGTTTGATAATCCTTGCCATTGTGGCTGGTTTTCAACTTCAAAGGGGACATGTCCAGGTTGCTTACTATGGCTGGATGGCTGTAGGTTGGTATGTGGTCATTGAAGTAATATTCAGGGCAATGGGCAAAAATTGGAAAAAATTTCCTCTCTCAGTCGGGTATTTGCTGGGAGGTCTTGTTCTCGGAATTGGCTTGGCGGCAGTCCTTTACATCCCTTCCCTGGCCTATGTAGCTCATACTATCCGAGGTGGTAGCGCTGGTGGGGGACTAGAATATGGTTATGCCACGAGTTGGTCTTTTCCACCCTATGAATTTATAGCACTCTTTTTCTCTGATTGGTTTGGTTTTGGTGGCCAAACCTATTGGGGTGGTCGCACTTTTACCGAACATTCCGATTTCATTGGAATAACGCTTCTCATTCTCATGGCTGCAGCCTTTTTTAACAAAGAGAACCTCAAGGAGAAAGTATTCCTGCTATCAACCATGTTGTTGGCCCTGATGATAAGTTTTGGAAGCTATTGGCCCTATCTATATGACGTCCTTTTCAAGTTGCTCCCATTTTTTAATAAGTTCAGAGTTCCTTCTATGATTCTCATTTTAATGGAGCTCATGGCAGCCCTTCTGGCTGGCATTGGGTTATACACACTACTTAATCTGGATGAGAAACGGCGGGCAGAATTGGTAAAGGGCATACTTATCGCGGCCGGTGTCATGGGTGGTCTCTTCGTTATAGTGCTCCTTTTTAAAGGATTGATCACAGGAGCTTTTTCAAATGCTTTGATCGCTTCACCAAAATATCACCCCCAACTGAGTAGCGCCCGGATCGATATGTTTTACTCCAGCCTGATCAAAGGTCTGTTTATTGGAACCCTGGGTTTGGCGGTGATTTGGGCTTATTTCGCTCAAAAAATTAAGGGAATGGTTCTTTCGATTGTAATGATTGCTCTTGTTGTTGTCGAGTTGGGACATGTGGATCTACGTTTTACAAAAAACGCTGTTGCAAAAAAGAGAGTCCAGGCTGGAGAGCAGGAAACACCGGCGATTCGCAAATTAAAAGAACTCACAGCAGCAAATCCAGGACGGATTTTTCCTGTCCATACCCTGTTTGGATCAAATGGCTGGGCTCTGCATGGTCTGGAGTCCATTGGTGGTTATAGTCCTGCAAAATTGAAGATCCTCCAGGATTTCCTGAACTCCACCCAGATTGAACAAACCTTCTTGCTGAAGTATTACTCTCAAACCGAAAGTGGAGCATCTCCCAAACCCATTGGAGATGTTGATCCAGCTCTGAGAAAACGGCATCTGGATTTACTGAGAAATTTGAATGTAAAATATTTGGTTTCACCTTTTCCAATGAATGATCCGCTCTTCAAGTTGATCGATCAACCGCTGCATATTGTCAGGGGACAAAGAGCTCAAGTGCTGATTTATGAGTTCATAGATGACTATTCCAGAGCCTGGTTCGTTCCAGAGATTGTTACAGCAAGCAATTCAAACGAGATGAGCTCAAAAATGGATGCTTCCCTATCCAGTCCTGCTGATATAGCCTATGTCCTTGATCCTGAGGGAACTCTTGGGAATACTACCTACAGTGTAGGTACGGCAATTGTGGAGGAACACTCTCTTCAATCACTCCAGTTAAAAACAGATAATAATGAAGATGGATTCTTAATCGTCAGTGAAGTTTTTTATCCCGCTGGATGGTCAATTTATATGGACGATGATACCAGATTGGAAATGTTTGCAGCAAATGAATTGATTCGTGGTATTCCAGTTCCTGCTGGGCAGCATATATTGAGGTTTGTGTATGAACCACCTGCCGTCCGAGCAGGTTTTAGAATTACGCTATTATCAGCCCTTATCATTTTGGGTCTTGGAGCCTTTCTGTTTTATAGAAGTAGGCAATATCCAGAGCAAGAGTAATGAGAGAATTCAGGTCCACTACCAATATTAAGCTGGGGCTTTTTGTCCTCAGCATTCTGATAATTAGTGGATCCCTGCTATATACAAATTGGATTGTGCGAGAATTACGCGATGACAATCTTCGTTTCCTGAACTACAATTCGAAACTATTGGCGAATGCGCTTTCGGCTGACTTGCAAAGCAAAGCCTACCTGAATGAACAGCGTCAATTTTTGAATTATAATGCAAATCTATATGCCACTGCGCTATCAGCTGATTCGCCTAATATGGATTTTGCCTTCAATCAGATTATCCGCAACATCAGCTTCCCTGTAATTATTACCGTTGTTGAGGATGATCAACCAATTATCTATGCCCATCGCAATGTGAGTGTACCTGATTCTTTGAGCGAGGCTGATCTTCAAGCATTCCTCCTCAAGTCAGCTGCAGCCATGGATTCTCAAAACGAAGCGATTCCTGTCAAATATCTCGATCAGGAAATCATGCAGATTCACTTCGGAAGAATAGAACGACAAGAATTTGATGAAATTGTAGAGAATATCATGCGAGCAGTCAACTTCCCCATGATTTTAACCAAAAAAAATATCCATGGAATTGTCGAAATTCAGGATCATACAATAGATCTTGAGGAGACTCTGGAGCCTGATGAGCGAATGAATGTTCTCCAAATGGCTCTACGCAGGATGGATTCTATCAATGATCCCGTTCCTGTAGAATTTGACAATGAAACCGTCATGTTGATTCATTATGAAGATTCAGGAATGATCCAGGCTTTACGTTGGTTCCCATTTATCGAAATTGGCATCATGGGAGGGTTTATCCTGCTGGGTTTTGCAGGATTTCAATTTATACGCAAAGCCGAACATCGCGGTATTTGGGTTGGACTCTCAAAGGAAACTGCGCATCAATTGGGGACACCGCTCTCATCGCTCATGGGGTGGATAGAACTATTGAGACAAGAGGAAAATAGAGACCAAACCAGTCAAATTGTTGAAGAGATGGATCGTGATCTTCAGAGACTGAATCAGGTTGCAGATCGCTTCTCAAAAATCGGTGCCGGCGTAAAATTAGAGAGTCTTTCTATTAAAGAATTGGTTGAACCAGTGCTTGGATACGTTCAGCGCCGCATACCCCAGTGGGGCAAAACCATAAGCGTTGAATTTGATTGTCCCGAGGATTTTCTCGTTTTGGCCCATGCAGAATTGTTTGGTTGGGCATTCGAAAACCTGTTAAAAAACTCCGTTGATGCCATCAAAGGGGATGAAGGGATGATTCAAGTCCAGGTAATTCAACGTAGTAACTGGGTTCAAATCATGGTAAGGGACAATGGGGAAGGGATTCCCCTCAGAGATCACAAAAACATCTTCAGGCCAGGTTGGAGCTCAAAAAAACGCGGTTGGGGTCTGGGATTGAGTCTCGTAGAACGTATCATTCGTGAATACCATGAGGGAGATATCACGGTTGAGTCTGCACCTGGCCAAGGTACCAGCTTTGAAATAAGCCTAAAAACCTCGGGAAGTGACTGAAAATCCTCGGTTTTCTCACTAGGAAATTATGTTTGACATGCCACAGGGCGCCGGTTAGATTACGTCGCTTTTTTGTGACCGTAGGTGGTCATAAGCCATGAATGAGAAGGAATAGAATTGAAAACGTATAATGTAAAAGCAAGTGAAATCGAGAGAGAGTGGTGGATTGTCGATGCTACTGATAAAACACTAGGTAGACTCTCAACTACGATTGCTCAAATCCTGAGGGGAAAGCACAAACCAACCTTTGTTCCCCATCTTGACAGCGGTGATTTTATCGTTGTTACAAATGCAGAAAAAATTCGGGTCACAGGAAATAAAGAAGAACAGAAGACTTATTTTCGCCACAGTGGCTACCCAGGTGGAGCTCGTTTCACTTCTTTGAAACAGTTGCGCGAGAAGCATCCAGAACGGATTCTTGAACATGCTGTAAAAGGTATGCTCCCACATAACCGTCTTGGTCGTGTCCAGATTAAGAAATTGAAAATTTATAAGGGTGATTCTCATCCTCATGAAGCACAACAACCTAAACCACTCGAGGTAGGCTAGTCCATGACTACATCAACTACATTTTATGCTACCGGAAAACGCAAAAGCTCAATCGCTCGCGTTTATATGACCCCTGGCAAGGGCATTATCAAAGTTAACGACCGCGAGCTCGATGATTATTTCGGTCGTAAAACATTGAGAATGATTGTTCACGAAGCACTTGAATTAACAGAGAATTCAGGTCGTTATGATATTTCTGTCAATGTTAATGGCGGTGGATTGTCCGGACAGGCTTATGCAATTCGTCACGGTATTTCGCGTGCTTTGCAAGGTGATAATAATGAACTACGGCCAGTGCTTAAAAAAGCCGGTCTGCTAACCCGTGATGCTCGTAAGAAAGAGCGTAAGAAATACGGTTTGGCCGGTGCACGTAAAGCCTATCAGTTCTCAAAACGTTAAAAAGTTTTTTCAGGAGTTTTAATGCGCAATATTTCACTAGAGGATCTACTCGCTTCCGGAGCCCATTTTGGTCATATGACCAGTAACTGGGATCCAAACATGGCTGAATATATCTTCACCCAGAAAAATGGTGTTCACATCATTGATCTGTATAAGACAATAGAACAGCTGAACAACGCCGTGGATCTGGTGAGTTCTACAGTTAAAAAAGGTGGATCCATTCTTTTCGTGGCTACGAAAAAGGCCGCAAAAACCGTTGTGGAAGAAGAAGCCGATCGCTGTGGTATGTTCCATGTTACTGAACGCTGGTTAGGTGGAACGCTGACAAACTTCATGACCATAAAAAAATCTATCAAGCGCTTACACCTACTTGAAAAAGACGAAACCAGTGGTATTGCAGAGACCTTGACCAAAAAAGAACTCTTGATGCGTACTCGTGAACGTAGCCGTTTACAGACACAGCATCGTGGTATCAAGGATATGCGACGTCTTCCTGATGTAGTCATTGTAGTCGACGCAAAAAAAGAGACCATCGCTATTGCTGAGGCTCTTAGACTGGAAATTC
>JACKQG010000778.1_pt1 | contig 45344 bp, 41 predicted proteins | sample 8237621 | NCBI WGS metagenome assembly JACKQG01 (sample SAMN15677084, study PRJNA649215) | marine metagenome | biome: marine; feature: Black Sea; material: saline water; isolation source: suspended particulate matter (SPM) from the Black Sea western gyre | collected 2013-06-09/2013-06-10 | depth... | reverse complement strand
GAAAAGTGAAAAGTGAAAAGTGAAAAGTGAAAAGTGAAAAGTGAAAAGTGAAAAGAATGTTAAATAAATATCCGTGGTCCCTCTATTTATTATTTTTGATTGTATGGGTGGTACTCTACTCTAACCTTGTCGCATTCGCTGATTTTATAGTTTCATTGCTGCCGGTTGAACCTGAGAGCCATCTTGGTGAGGCGCTAGCTTTCTTTATTTATGATGCGCCCAAAGTCCTTTTACTGCTCTCTGCTGTTGTCTTTGTAATGGGAATTATCAACACCTGGTTTACTCCGGAGCGGACCCGCGCTCTATTAGCCGGACGTACTCTGGGGCTAGCCAATATTTTGGCTGCTTCTCTGGGGGTTGTCACTCCCTTTTGCTCTTGTTCGGCCGTCCCCTTGTTTATTGGTTTTGTTCAAGCTGGTGTGCCTCTGGGTGTGACCTTCTCTTTTTTGATCGCTGCTCCCATGGTGAATGAGATTGCCCTGACACTACTTTTTGGGTTGTTCGGGTGGAAAATCGCTCTGCTTTATCTCGGCCTCTGTTTAATGGTGTCCATCTTTGGTGGATTGGTGTTAGGACGCCTGAAGCTTGAAAAGTATCTGGAGCCGTGGGTTCAGGAAATACCCACAAAGCGACTTTCATTTGAATCTGAGAAGAGTTCCCTCTCACAGAGACTTGAGGCAGGCTCTTTGGCAGTGAAAGATGTGGTTGGCAAAGTCTGGGTCTATATCGTGTTAGGAATTGGTGTAGGTGCCATTATTCATGGGTATGTTCCAGAAAATTTTATGGCTTCCTTTATGGGTAAAGATGCCTGGTGGTCGGTGCCCTTTGCTGTAATTATTGGGATTCCCATGTATAGCAGCGCCGCTGGGATTATTCCTGTGGTGCAGGCTCTGCTGGCCAAAGGTGCTGCATTGGGGACAGCCCTGGCGTTTATGATGAGTGTTGTGGCGTTATCGTTACCTGAGATGATCATTTTACGCAAGGTTTTAACCGTAAGGCTAATAAGTATATTTATTAGCATTGTCGCTACAGGGATTCTGTTAGTGGGTTTGGTATTTAATCTTGTTTTATAGGAGCGAGTTACAATGATTAAAGTAAAGGTTTTAGGTGGTGGATGTACAAACTGTAAAGTCACATATAAACTTATCGAAGATGTGGCTCATGAAAAAGGTACCGAGGTTGAGTTGGTAAAGGTCGAAGATATACAGGAGATTATGGCTTATGATGTTATGTCTACGCCTGGAGTTGTTATTGATGAAACTGTTGTGCATCGTGGTGGTGTGCCTTCACGGAAACAGATTGAGGAGTGGCTCACTACAAACTAATCACACCACGTAGCTTAATAAAATAACTCTGTCCTTTTTTAATCCTTCCCTGTCTATCTTACCTTCTGTACAAACTGGTGTTCTTTCAGGACTCAATAGAATTTTTGATGACTTCTTTGGAAACAGTGTCTGGCTTCAAATATTTATTCTGTCTAATAATCCCTATAAGCAGCTCTGTTTTAAAACAAATCTGTTTTGTTAAGTATGTCTATCAACTGCATTTGTTTGCATTTGCATCAAATTACACAAACACATAATCTTTCCTGCTTAACCTTTAAATACAGCTTGTTGATGCTAAAATATTTTTGATTGTATTTTTAACTGGGATCTTTTTAGTGCTTCACACTATTGTTTTTGGCTTTGAGTATTCAAACAGCTCATAGTTTGATTTGTTCATGCCCAGTTTTGTGTAGACATTTTGTGCCTTTAGATTATCATCATCAACATAAAGTCTTAAACCAACAATATTTTCATCTTGTTCAATCTGAGTTTTAATAAACTCATACATATGTTTATACAATCCTTGTTGTCTGTTTTCTTTTTTTACAAAAACACTTTGGATCCACCAGAACAACCCATTTCGCCAATCGCTCCACTCATAGGTGATCATGAGACAGGCTTTTACCTGGCCTTCCATTTCACAGACGATGTAGAATCCATGTTCGGGATAATTGAAGATTGCCTCAACCCCGGATTGAAGTGTTAAAGTATTTAGTGATATGTCTTCTGTTTCCAGAGCCATGGCCTGATTAAAGCCAACAATGGCCAGAATATCACTTCTGGTGGCCCTGCGGACGATTGGGGTTGCCATTATTTAATTTTTTTTGGCTTGAAGCCAATTCGATCGTAAGGATTTATTACACTTGAGACAATATTACGCAGGTGAGCATTTATGCGTTTGAGGTATCTGAAATATAAAACTAGAATAGCTAGACTCGAGGTATCCAACTTTTCTTCATTTTTCATTACCAATTTTTGAATATACTTATCACAAGTTCGCCCTATCTCTTTTGTCTCAGAATAAATTTGAAGCGCTTGATCCTCGTCACCAGTTTCTATACATTCTGGAGCTTCTTTAAACATTTTCTTTATAGAGATTTCTATGTCGTGGAGCTTTTCTTGAGTGTCTTTACCTTGAATTTCATCAGGATGCATTTCTGTGAGATCAACAATGTTTTTTATGTAATCACCGATTCTCTCAACATCCACAATTACAGTTGATAAAACTAATCCTGCTGCAAGACTGTCGTTACCCTGCACAGTAAGGTGAGTGATAACCTTTCGTCTTATGTCTCTTTCGTATTTATTAATAAGTTTATCTTTTTTAAATATTAACTTTTGAACCGTTTTACGATTGTCGCCCCATAAAGCATCTGTGGCATCATTAAACATTTCAGCATCAATGTTTATAGCTTCATAGGTGAGATCCCAGGCTTCATTTAACAGGTTATCGCTGGTCCACAGATTTCTTATTTCTTTCCACATAATCATTAACCTTTAGTTTTAATTAACCAAATACGATAAAAAGTATTGGCACAAAATATATCATCGAGTATAAAATTAGAAATGTAATCAGGTTCTTTTTTGATATGGATACATATGCGCTGACTTTCTCAGCTACAGTGATAGGAATAAATTTGAGTGGATAAAAGATGAGTATTCCAAAGATATTAAATGCGAGATGAGCGAAAGATGTAGTGACAGCCACAGGGTTTCCAGTGGCCAGAGCAGCAAGGAGCGCTGTACCAGTGGTACCAATATTGGCTCCCATTGTATAGGGGAATATTTTTCTTAGACTGACTATTCCTGCGCCTGCAAGCGGCACAATTAGAGAGGTGGTTACAGAGCTGCTCTGTACAATAAATGTCATTCCCATTCCCCAGGTCATTCCTAAAAGATCATTCTTAAAAAGATATTTATTTATAATAATTTCAATTTTATCAACAACCAAAGATCTAATAGTTTTAATAAGAAGACCTAAAGCTGTAAACATTCCAATGATGGATAGGATCATTAGTATTATTTCATTGTATGGTACATTGGTCATTAGAGAATCTACTATATCTATTACAGGATTTAAAATTGCTTTGAGAGGGTTAAACATTTTCATTCCACCGACGCCCTCAAAGCTGTCATTTAAAAAGACTGCCACTTTCTGAATGAAGTGAAATTTTAACTCTAAGGGGAACAAGACGATCACTGCGCAAATATTAAAAAAGTCATGAACCACACCAGCAGCGAACGCTCTTTTAAACTCAGCCTTTCTACCAACATGGCCAAGAGATACAAGAGTATTCGTAACTGTGGTTCCAATATTAGCTCCCATAATAATTGGAATAGCATTTTCTAAGTTCACAACACCGCCTGCCACTAAACCTACAACTATGGATGTCGTGGTCGAGGAGCTCTGAATAAGAGAGGTTGCCACAATTCCAATGATAAGCCCCGTAAAGGGGTTTGATGTCGTTTGAAGCATAGCCTCAGCGAATTCTTTACCGAAAAGCTTAAAACTGTGACCAAGAAGTTTAATGGTGAGGAGGAATAGATATATAGTAATAATAACAGTTAATATCTTAATTATCTTTTGGCGTGTTTCCGGGTTCAAAATATCCCTCATAGAGTATGAATACCTAATGGAGCAAGTCAAAGATAATGACAATATCACCCACTGTCATTATGGGCAAGGTAATTTAGTGTCTCTTCAAATCAATTGATTTATCATTATAAAGCCTTGGAATATTTCTACCAAAGCAAGAATTGAAATACTTAGAGCTGAAAACAATGATCAAGAATGGAAAATATACCTTATTGATATAAATAGAAAGATTACAAGGTTACTGATATTTAACTGATTTAAGCAAAAGATGATCTTATACACCCTAACTTACATGCACAAATATGCATCTTAATCATGAAAATATGTCTTATTATCCACGACCAAAAGGTCGGTTATATACTATAGTATTATTCTTTTAATATATTTAGTAGTGGTAGTATAGTGATCTACAAATGTTTATAACTATATGATTGTCATGGTATAAGTTCAATAAAATAATTTAGATAAGCATTTATTATACTGCAGATAATCATGTTGATATGTGATGTTTGAATGTGAAGAGCTGTGCTTCTGTTGGTAGCTGACCCTTCCTTGTTAACATGACTAGCTGAGACTGTCTGGATAAGGTCAATGTGGATAACTGTTTTGTGGATAGCTAGAACAACTTTTTAATAATACTCTAAGTAGATAAAAAACAAGCGATCTTTTAGGAATTTTCAATATGGACCTGTTTATAACCTATCAAAAAAACTACGATGATCCATTTGTAAATATTAAAAAAATGTGAGAGATTCAAATTATGTATAAAAAAGCCTCACTATAAAAGTAAGGCTAAAGATGATTAAAAATTTGGCACCTGATTAAGCTATTTTATTTGAATATACATGCGATTTCGCTGATCGTCTACCCAGGATTGATATCTATCGCGTTTCTTGAATTCCAGGGACATATTTTCAACATCGAACCAATGGTCAGTCAGGTTCACCTTTCCACCAGCCAAACGTCTATGCACCATGATCAGGTGAAACTGATCAGAACTATAAATTGGCATTGAAAGACTTTCAAGGGGGATATTGAGAAGCAGATCATGGATATCCTCTGGCAAAAGAGAAATATCCGTCATACCCATTTTACCTTTACGAGACTTCATAAAATCATCTGTTACGTAAATTTCGACCTGGTCAGCAATAGTTGTCTTTTCAGCAAGAATATCATCCCTAATTGCAGAGAGCTTATCAGAGGTAAATTGTTTATCGGTATCATCTGCTACAGGCATAAGTAAAATATGAGAGATACTGACCTGTTCTCCTTGCCTGTCGTCAAGACGTAAGAGGTGTAATCCAAACTGGGTTTCAACGATACCACTCATTTGACCCACATCAAGCGCGAAGGCAGCTTCTTCAAAGGGTTTTACAAAGACACCGCGACCCACAAGACCCAGACTACCTCCATTGGCAGCAGATCCTGGATCCTTAGAATACTGTGTTGCCGCATCTTCAAAACTGATACCACCTGACTCGATGTCACCCTTTATAGTTAGTAATTGAGAACGGAGCTTTTCCATTTTATCCGCACCCATTTCAACGGTCACAGAGAGTATGGAAAAATCTACCTGAGGATTTTTTGGAGGAAAGCTGTCCTGCCAGGTTTCATAAAAATCTTCGACCTCACGACGGCTGACCTTGATTCCGCTAAAGAGCTCCATTTTAACTTGTTCAACCAGGAGGTTTGTGCGTATCTGATCTTCATAATAGGATTTTATTTTGTAGTGATCTACACCAAAAGCTTCGGCAGCCTTTCTCAGGCTTCCATACTGCGATTCTATATTTTGCAGAGATTGATCCAGCTGCATTTGCACACTTCTGTCTTCTACCTCAATGGTCTCCTGGCGAGCATATTCCAACAAAACCTGCTGGTTAAGGAGTTCATCCAGAGCACGCGCTCGCAGCTGCTGAATCACTTCAGGAGAAGAGTAAGAGGGTAGTTGGGCCTGCATGGCAAAGAGTTGGGTCACCTGGTCTACTTCAGAATATAGAATGGCCTTTTCTCCAACGATGGCTGCTACACCATCAATCAATTGTTGGGCGCTGGCATTCAAAGCAACGAGCGTGGTGAGGATGAAAACAAAATGACGCATTGATTATTACCTATTCTGATGATCTATTATAGAGAACACTCTTGTTAAAGAGGATACTTCCAGACTTTCTGAGACTGTCTACAAGCTGTGTTTCAATATGACGTTGACGGTTAATAGAGAGCCTGGCAGCAATTTCTTCCCAGACCTCATCAAGACTCTTGATAGATCCGCGGTCATGCCAGGTTTTTACCTCTACAAGATGATATCCAAGATCGGTCTTAATTGGACCAAAAATTCCGGGACGCTTCTTTTTAAGAAGGTATTCTTTGACTTCAGGAAACAGGTGTTCTACTTTAAATAAACCAGTTTCCTTGGGGTGCATGGCCACCAGGGATTGTTTCTTTTCAAGATCACCCTTTTCTATGGCTTTTTCAAGATCTCGGGCATCGTCACGAGAGGGTAAAAGGACATGAAAACCAAAAAACTCATTACTCTGGCGCTTAAACGATTCCAGATTATTCTGGTAATAGGCCTCAATTTCATCACGGGCGACATCACCCTGATCCTTTAAAATCACATCAAGCTGTTTACCGGCCAGCAAGCGGCGGCGATAGGTTTCCACCCGATAGTTAAACATGGGGTCCCGATGAATCAGATTCTTCTCTGCTTCCTGTGCCAAAAGGGTCTCTCTGATCCAGTTTTCGACCAGCAGGGATTTTTGAAGGCTATCTAAAGACATAAAGCCAGGGTACATCAAGATCAGCTCATCCAAGGAGAGTTGCTCATGATTGACCTTGGCAATAAGGTTATCGTCCTGGCCATCAGAGCAAGAAGCCAACCCCGCCAAGAGGGAGATGACCAGAACGATATATAGTTTATTCATCAATAAAGAACTATTTTTCGTCTACCTGATTTTCATAAAAGGCATGGACGGCTGAATAATTAATTTTAACGGTATAATCCTTTTGAAGCTCTTTGTAGACATTTTCAGTGCGCGAGGCTCGCAATTCACTCAGGATTTCCGTTCTAACGCGCCCCTTGACCTTGCTATAAGGTTTTGGTCCCTCAGGAATGATATCCTCCAGATGGATGACTGAATAGCCATTGCCGAGCTTAATAGGTCCTGCGATATCTCCAATCTCCATAGAGAAGGCAGCTTTTCCCATGGCGCCATAACGACCCTCTTGAAAAGCGGGCATTAATCCACCACCATCTTTGGTGGCTTTTCTTTCAGTATAACGCAAGGCCAGTTTTTCAACGAGCTCACCAGCATCAACGCGCTTTTTCAGCGCCACAGCGAAAAGGCTGTCTTTTACAAAAACCTCTCTCACGACGACCTTCTTTTTATCCATATACTTATCAGATTTGTTGGCATCATAAAAAACAATCAGCTCCTCTTCGCTGGGAGTAAGGTCTGAATTGATTTCTTTTGCTACAAAAGCGTCATAAGCATAACGCTCAACGAGATCATTAATTTTTCCGGCAAAGCCCTCGTCTTGATCAAAATTATTGTCATAACCATAACTAATAATGAGGTTTTGAGTAACAATCTGATCTATAATACCCAGAAATTGATTTTCCGTAACAAAGCGTGGTTTTTGACCGTCGTCGAGCAGTTTGATCTCTCCGATCAACCAATCAGTACCCAGCTCTTCACCCTTTAGCTTAAACAATGGGGCTTGAAAATTGAGCTTTTTGAGCATCTCATCCATGGCATCCTTTTTTACTGTGGAGCCATCAAAAACCAGGAAGAATTCATGAACATTTTCAGGAATGACTTCGAAGCCTGCGGCTTTTTTCCGCTCTTCCAAAAACTGATTTGCCATCTTTCCAAGCTCAGCGCTTTTTTCGCGACTTGCCTGCTGTTTGAGCGAATTTTTTTCGGTTTCGAAATCACCACGCTCAAGCTCTCGCTTTGCCTCTAGCTTGATGATGTGAAAACCAAAATCTGTTTCAACCACATCAGAGACTTCACCGGGCTCCAGCTTAAAGGCCGTTTCCTGAAAAGGACCAACCATTTTTCCCCAGCCAAACCAACCCAGATCTCCACCATTCTCTTTACCGGAAGGATCATCAGTGAATTCGCTGGCCAGTTCCTCGAAGGTCTCACCCTTTGAAAGGCGGTTATTGATCTGACCCATAAGTGCCAGAGCTTCAACCTTGGTTCGTTCTGAGCGAGAGCGAGAGGCGCCCTGGAATTGCAGTAAAATATGGCGTGCGTTCAATTCGGTACCGGAGCGTTCATAGACTTCCCGGACATACTCATCGCTAACCACAGCATCAAGAATTTCCTTGGTATAGACATACTGAAGCATCTGTCTTTTTTCGGCCTTCATTTTCTTGTCTTGGATATCATCGGTCTCACCCAATCCCTGATCTACAGCGGCGCGTGAAAACAGAGCCTTTCTTACATGCTCATCCACCTTGGAATCCATGAAGTCGTGATCCTTCTCAGCAAATCGAGATGCTGGATTTTTGGAAGTAAACTCTTCCAGCGAGATTGCATTTCCATCTATAGTGGCGAGCGTGTCCTTATCCATGTTTGAGCATGCAAAGACCAGCATAAGCAGACCCAGCGAAAAGAGGGTCGTAGTAAAGCGAGTGTTCATTTCATTAACCTTTTAATTATATTAGAGTTATCATTTATCATTATGGTCGGAAAATTTAGACGAGCGTTGAAGGCTTTCCAAGAATATTCTAAGCGAAGCCAAAAGGGAGTCTTCACCTGTGTGGGTTAGTATAAATGTCAGTGATTTGTTGTTCATTATCTCCACCTCTTTGCCGGTTTCTCCCAGCGTCTTGGACAGAGCTTTAATGATCTCGCCACCTTCATGTTCCACGTGTTCTGGTAAAAAATCATTTTGGGCGCGCGACCCTTTTACAACCACGCTTCGAAGACCCAGAGACTGTCCCAGGTTCTTTATCAAAGCCGCCTCGATGAGGTTCATGGTTTCTGGCGGGAGAAGACCAAACCGATCTCTTAATTCTTCACGAATCCCATGAATGTCTTTTACGGTATCAGCTTCGGCAATTCTGCGGTAACTGGCGATACGTTCAGCCGTATTTTCTACATAGCTCTGTGGAATCTGCATCTCCACATCGACGTTCATCTCGGTGGGAGGGAAGGTGACTACCTGGTCACCACCTGTTTCTTTCAGGGCTTCCAGGGTGTCTTTTAAAATTCGAGTATACAGATGATAGCCGATGTTGCTGATGTGGCCACTTTGCTCGGTTCCAAAGACATTTCCCGAACCCCGAATTTCTAAATCACGCATGGCAATCTCATAGCCACCCCCATAATGGGCATGTCTTTCCAGGGCGTTGAGGCGCCTGATGGCATTCACGCTGAGCTTCCTGAAACCAGGCGCTATAAAGAAAGCCCAGGCCTTTCTGTGAGACCGACCCACGCGTCCTCTAAGCTGATAAAGCTGTGACAAGCCCATGGCATCGGCTCGATTAACAATAATGGTGTTGGCGTTTGGTATGTCCAAGCCAGATTCAACAATTGTGGTAGAAAGCAGGACATCAAATTCCTTGTGGAAAAAGCCCAGCATGACCCGCTCCAGTTCCCGGGGGTTCATTTGACCATGACCCAGGCCAAACTTTACCTCAGGAAGTAGTTTTTGCAATCTGCTTAACATAATTCCGATAGACTCAACCCTGTTGTGGACAAAAAAGACCTGGCCCCCTCGATCAACTTCCCTAAGAATAGCTTCGCGGACACGGCCTTCATCAAAATCCATAATTGCAGTATCAACGGGCTGGCGCTCTTTGGGTGGTGTTTTTAGCATGGAGAGATCCCGAGCGCCCATAAGAGACATTTGCAGAGTACGAGGAATGGGAGTGGCTGTCATAGCCAAAGAATCCACAGACATTTTTATTTCTTTAACCCGCTCTTTATGTTTAACGCCAAAACGATGCTCTTCATCAACAATAAGCAATCCAAGTTGTTTAAAAACAACATCTTTGGATAATATTCTGTGGGTGCCAATAACTACATCAAGCAAACCCTTTTCAAGATCATTCAATGTTTTCTTGATCTGTTTTGGGGTTCTAAAACGGGAAAGCACACCCACGGTTACTGGATAATCTGCAAAACGCTCCAGAAAGGTTTCGTAATGCTGTTGTGCCAGAATCGTTGTTGGCACCAGCACACCGACCTGTTTTGAGTCGCTTATGGCTTTAAATACAGCCCGCATGGCTACTTCAGTTTTTCCAAAGCCCACATCACCACACAGGAGGCGATCCATTGGAAAAGCAGATTCCATGTCCTTCTTGATATCCTCCACGGCCTTTAGTTGGTCGCTGGTCTCATCGTACATGAACGAAGCTTCCATACGTTTTTGAAAGTCGCTATCTGGATTGTAACGAAAACCCTCTACGATAAAGCGGTTGGCGTAAAGCTCGATGAGCTCTTTGGCATAATTATCAACAGCCCTACGGGTTTTAATTCTTACCTGGTCCCACTCGGTGGTACGCAAGCGGGTGAGCTTGGGTGGCGTCTCTAACTGAGATTCATAGCGATGGACGCGGTGCATCTTTTCCACGGGGACATAAATACGGTCACCGGCTTCATATTCAAGAGCCAGAACCTCGCGGACCGTCTTTTGAAACGGCATCAACTCGATACCCAGGTATTTACCGACTCCATAATCGAGGTGAACGACATAGTCGCCCTCTTCAAAAGCCTCTATGCGTGTGGCGGGCTTTACCGGAAAGGACCTGGGAATAACGCTTCGTTTTCGCGTTCTGCCAAAAATTTGATGGTCAGTGAGGACCGCCAGCTTGTTCTTGTGGTCGATAAACCCAGACGACAGAGAAAGCCGTACGCCCTCAAAGCGAAGATCTTCAAACAAGACCTGGAGACGATCGAGCTGAATATTGCTGTCAGCGCAAATAAACACCCGATAGTTTTCTTCGTTAAAATGACTGAGGCGGGCTCGAAAGGCATCAAGATTTCGCTGAAAGTCAGGCTGAACTTCTATATCATATACATTTGTAGACTCAGCCTTTGCCTGGAAAATCCAGGATACATCTTTGGGGCGATCCTTTTTAAGCACGTCAGCAATGGAAAGAGAGTCTGAGTCTTCAATGATGGGACGATATTGAAAAAAGCGAACCCCTGCCGGAACTGAATCTATAAGTGGATCTGCCACTGAATCAACAAAAGGGTTCTCAGGATAAACAATTACCTCTTCGTGCTCAACTCCTGACAACTGAGTAGCCGGGTCAAACTCACGGATAGACTCCAGGGTGTTGCCAAAAAAATCTAGACGAAGGGGTTTATTTTGATCGCCAGGAAACACATCAAAAACGCCACCGCGAGTCGCATAATAACCCGGCTCTACAACAAAAGAGTCGCGTGTAAAGCCATACTCAGACAATTCTCTCTCGAGATCTGACACTGAGTATTCCTGGTCTTTTTGCAAGATAATACTTTTAAGGGCATCTTCTGAGATGCTTCCAGATAGCTCGGCAGCCTGAGTAATATATATACCGGGATTTCCCCCCAATAGCGCTCGCAGAGATCGACCGGACTGTCCTGTATCGATCCCATCCACACGATCGCTTCCGACAAAATGAACCTCTTGGCCAAGATTTAGAGCCACAATATCATTTAGCGCTCGCTCGGCGGAGGGCTTGTCCGGTAGAGCCAGGACGGTGGGCTGGGGGCTCAGGTTTGCGTGAAGGAGAAAAGCAAGGAGCGGTGGCTCCACCCCAGAAATCGAGGAACCAGAAAGCTTATAGGTCCTGGTTATTTGTGAAGAAAGGTCAGCGTGTTTCACGTGAAACAATTTTTTTGATAAGAATAATTAACAAAGAAACATCAGCAGGAGTGACGCCGCTAATTCTGGATGCCTGGCCAATGGTTTCCGGGCGAATTTTGTCCAGTTTTTGTCTGGCCTCAAACGAAATGGCCTGCATGGATAGATAGTCAACAGCATTGGGAATGCTCATTTGCTGATGCTTTGAGAGCCGCTCAACTTGCAAGTGTTCTCTTTCAATATAGCCACTGTATTTTGTGTTGGTTGCTATGAGGGTTAGAAGGGTGGGAGATAGGTCGTTCACCCAGTCCGGCAGTAGGGTTTGAATGTCTTCTACTGAAACCCCTGGGCGTTTTAAAATGTTCGCCAGGGTCTGGCTCTCTTTTACGGTGGTCTGCGTCTCAACCAAGGCATTAATGATGTCTGATTTAATATAGGTTGAGCTAAAGAATGCTTCAGTCTTTTTTGCCAAAGCCTTTTGGTTTTCCACATCATCATGAAGGGCTTGGGTCGTAAGCCCCAGTCGATACCCCTTTTCAGCGAGGCGGAAATGGGCGTTGTCATAACGCAATAGAAGTCGGTGCTCAGCCCTTGAGGTGAACATGCGATAGGGTTCATCTGTATCTTTGGTTATGAGATCATCGATGAGTACACCGATATAGGCTTCGGATCGTTTAAGTACAAAGGCATCAGATCCATCAATACTGAGACTGGCATTGATTCCAGCTATCAACCCTTGTGCTGCCGCCTCTTCATATCCAGAGGTTCCATTGATTTGTCCCGCAAAGAACAAACCCTTAACCCGCTTGGTCTCCATGGTGGCCTTGAGTTGGGAGGGAGGGAAGAAATCATATTCAATGGCGTAGCCGGGACGAATAAACTCCACATTTTCTAGTCCCGGGACGGTACGCAGGCTGTTTAGTTGGACTTCTTCTGGTAATGAGGACGAGAATCCATTTACATAAATTTGGTCTGTATTGGTCCATTCCGGCTCCAGGAAGAGTTGATGAGAGGTTTTTTCGGCAAAGCGAACCACCTTGTCCTCAATGGAGGGGCAGTAGCGTGGTCCAACACCTTGAATAACCCCAGTGAAGAGAGGCGAGAATTCTAAGCCGCCATTGATGATAGCATGGGTCTTCTCGTTGGTGTTGGTGATATAACAATATTCATTGGGCGGGTCAAAGTCCTGGGTGGAAAAAGAAAAAGGCTCGGGGTTTTTATCGCCAGCCTGTATGGTGGTTTTGGAAAAATCAATACTGTCCCGCTTGATGCGTGGCGGCGTGCCGGTTTTCAGGCGACCTGTATCAAATCCAAGATCTACTAAGGACTCGGTGATGCCTACGCTGGCGGATTCATCAATTCTTCCAGCCGAGAAGCTTTTGTTTCCAATATGTATGAGACCATTAAGAAAAGTACCATTGGTTAAGATGAGGGCCTGACAACGAAAAGAGGATCCACCACGGGTCTGTACGCCAGTGATTTCTGAACCGGATTCATTGGCGATAACGGCAGTAGCTTCATCTTCAAAGATATCCAGGCCAGCCTGACCGTTACAGACATCAACCATGTAGGCGCTATAGGCTTTCTTGTCGATTTGTGCGCGGGGAGACCAGACGGCGCGACCCTTTGATCTGTTCAACATCTTAAACTGAATACCTGTGTGGTCTGTGGCTTTGGCCATTTCGCCACCAAGGGCATCAATCTCGCGAACAAGGTGACCTTTGGCCAGACCACCAATGGCTGGGTTACAGGAGGCGCGTCCCAGGGCAGCCGTTTCCATGGTTATAAGTAAGGTGTCTTTGCCTAGCCGGCTGGCAGCGAGAGCAGCCTCAATACCAGCATGACCACCACCAACCACAATGACGTCGTAAAAAGCCTGTGGTGTTGGGCTTTTGGTCTGGTCTTCACTCATTGAGTTTTTTTCCTGAACCAGGTGGGGAGCACAAGCAGGCAGATGCTTCATGTGAAACAGTCAAAGCTATTTACCCACGCAAAAACCGCTAAAGATTTGATTAAGGATGTCGTCAGGCGTTGTCTTGCCGGTGATCTCTCCCAGAATATCCAGGGCCAGCCTCATATCAGAAGCGATATACTCTGGGCCAAGTTCGTTTTGTATAGACTCAATGCTTGCGGTAACCTGATCCTTAAATCGAATAAATACATCTCTATGACGCTCGCTATTCAACACCACCCCACCCACACCCATGTTAACCATGTTGACAACTTGTGCATAAAGCGCTGTTTTTAATGATTCAAGGCCCTGGCCCGTTGTGCAGGATAGGTATGCATCCATGTTTTCGGGACGCTCAGAAACAAGATCAATCTTATTAAAAACAACAACTTGAGGTGTGTGGATAAGTTCTTCTGGAATAGAGGTTTCAGTGTCGGGAGCGTGAACCAGGATAACCAGGTCTGCGCTATCAATTTCATCCAGGCTGCGGTCGACCCCTGATAGCTCAGCCTCGCCTTGGGCATCACGAAGGCCCGCTGTGTCAACCAGAACAATAGAATGCCCGGCAATAACAATGGTTTTCTCTATGGTATCCCGTGTGGTGCCTGCCTGGGCAGTAACAATCGCCCGCTCTTCACCAAGGAGGAGATTGAAAAGAGAGGATTTTCCACTGTTGGGGGCTCCGACCAGGGGAATGCGAATTCCATCTTCTAGTCTGCGTCCATAGAAATAGGTCTCTAGCAGAGCTTTTGTCGTCTCATGAATTTCCGAGAGGGGATCAATAAGGGCTTGTGGTGGAGAAAATTCTATCTCCTGGTCAGAAAAATCCAGCTCTGCCTCGAGAATGGTAAGGCTGTGTATCAGTTTTTCTGACATGGAATCAACAAGCAGCCGAAGATTTCCAAATAATTGGTTTCGGGCATTTTTATGCGCGGCTTCATCCTTTGCATGGATAAGATCAGCCACGGCTTCAGCTCGAGAAAGATCAATCCGCCCGCTTAAAAAGGAGCGAAAAGTGAACTCGCCGGCACTTGCAGCTCTAATGCCAGGTGCACGAAGAAGCACTTCAAGCAGTTTTTGTTGCAAGTATGCACCTCCATGAATGGAGACTTCGACCAAATCTTCACCTGTAACGGAGCGTGGTCCCTTGAAATAAGTGACAACACAATCATCAAATTCACCTTCGCCAAGGGTGGCATGTTTCAATTTCCCAAAGGTGGCGTAGCGGGGTTTTAGCTTTTGAGTGCTGGTAAAGTATTGATTGATTGTTTCAAGGGCCAGGGGTCCAGAAATTCGGACAACCGCCAAGCCGCCTATGCCAGGCGGCGTGGAGATTGCGACAATGGTATCCTCAACAAAAGGGAGCACAAAGGGTCCTTCAACTTATTTCTTACGCTTCTTTTTGGGTCGTACTGCTGGAGCTGGCGTCGTAACCGAAGCAGGAAGCTTCTGCATTGGAGTAAAAAACTTCTGTTGTACGATAGACATAACATTGAATAGCGTGTAATAAAGATTCAATCCTGATGGAAAAGTGTAGAACATAAAGAAGAATACAGCCGTCATTATGTAAGGCATGTTTTTCATCTGTGGGTTTGCATTGGCTGTGGGTGTCATCAGTTTCTGTTGCAGCATCATGGTTGCAGACATAATGATGGGTAGCAGGTTGATATCTATCCCGGCAATGTTACCGACAGTATCTGGCAAAGAAAGATCAGAAATCCAGAACTCTAAACCTCCAAAGGCAGCACCCCTCAGCTCTATGGTTGTTCTAAACAGGTTGAACATGGCAATAAGAATTGGCATTTGGATCAAGAGCGGCAAACAACCACCAAGTGGATTCACCCCAAGCTCTTTGTAAAGTTTCATTGTTTCTTCATTCAGGCGCTTTGGATCATCTTTATATTTTTCCTTGAGCGCGGTGATCTGTGGCTGAGCCTGCTGCATGCTTTGAGTTGAAGAAAACTGTTTTTTCGTAAGGGGGGCCAGCAAGAGTTTAACCAGGATTGAGAAGATGATGAGCACAACCCCGTAATTTGGAATAATACTATAAAGGGATTTAAAGACCCACAAGGCACCCTTGCCAATGAGTCCAAACCAACCCCAGTTCATCATCTCTTCAAAACTCAAATTGTAACCCTTGAGAATGTCAAAATCCAAAGGTCCTACATAGACACGGTAATTTGATTGGCTGATTGTGCTGCGACGATCAAAGGCGTCACGGACATCAAAATCAAAGATTTTCTCTGAATTATCATCCCCACCAGGTGTCTGATAGCGATCCATTTTAAATTCAGAAACAGATTTCTCCGGGATAAGGATAGCTGTGAAGTATTTGGATCGGGTGCCAACCCATGCGGTTAGGGCTGTCTGAACTTCAGACTCCCGATCTTCATCAGCTGAATAATCTGAAGGACTGCTGTCATCTCCGAGAAGCGCATACATTTCGGAATAATACAGATCATCCTTACGGTTCTTCTCTGTAGGAGCTATGCCGCCAGACCAGCTTGTGGCGAAATAGCGACCGGCATTTACCTGGTCGAAATTGATCAACTCCTGTGAAAGATCAAAGTGAAAGCTATCGGGATAAAAGGTAAAGGTGCGAATAATCTTAGCTCCGGCAGCCATAGGTATTTCAAAGGAAAATGACGCGGGATATTCGTAAACGCTGAAATCAATGTCGTAGCCTTCACCCAGGGAGCAAACAGACAGCAACTCTTGTGTATCAAAGTTTTCAACATCATAACCAATAAACTGATTTGCCAGGACACCCTCAGCCATATCCGAAATCAACTGGACCCGGGAGCTGTCTTTTTCCAAGTAATCATTTAAATAGACCTTTTCGAGAGTACCACCGCCACGATTAGAAAAATGCATTTCATATAGAGGCGTGTTAACTATAACTCGAGTCTCGGTAAGATTGCCCGTCACCAGAGTATCTAAAAGGCTCTGCCTTGGTGCAACAACAGGGGTGATGGCGACGGCAGTCTGTTTAGTCGTATCCGATTCACTTGAAAAGGAGGATTCTATATGTGGTTTTTGTGGTGCCGTGCTACCAGGAGCCACTTTTTCTTGATACCAATCAGAGAAAAAGATCATGAGGATAAGCCCCATCAGGGCGATAGCTACGAGCGTTCTGTTTTGTTCAGTCATGGGAAGTTAAAAATCCTTATTCTTTAATAACTGGATCAAAACCGCCTTTGGTGTAAGGGTTGCAGCGGAGGATCCTCCAAGTGGATTTAGGCAATGCTTTCCACAGGGGTAGTTTTTCAAAAGCTTCAACGGTATAATGTGAACAAGTCGGATAAAAACGGCAGCTGTCCGGAAACAAGGGACTGATAGCCAACTGATAAAACCTTACCAACAGGACAAACGGCATGTTTATCCACTTATTCATAGCGTGCCAGAAGTTGATTAATGGTGCCCAGGGTTGACGGGGTTGAACGGAAGGCCCTGTGAAAAAGAAACAGATATCCCCGACCTGGAGAAAGGTTCAGGAGGGCGTTCAATAGGAGCCCCCGGAAGAGACGCCTGGTTTTGTTTCTTTCAACAGCATTCCCCGCCTTGCGACGAATTAAAAAACCCACTTCCAAAATGTCTGTGGGTTTTGTGTACAAAGTTATTCCCCGTATTGTGTATCGTTGACCACGCTTGAGATAGTCTTCGACACTGGCCCGGCTAATTTGTTTAACCAGAAACGGTGAGGCGTTTTCTTCCCTTGGCGCGGCGGCGGGCCAGTACTTTACGACCATTCTTCGTTTTCATGCGAGCGCGGAAACCGTGCTTGTTGCGACGTTTGCGCCTGCTGGGTTGATAAGTTCTTTTCATTGTAAATCATTACTCCAATAAATAACATGTTTTTTAAAAGCCGACCAATATAACAAAGAGACCAGCAAAATCAATTTTTCAAAACACTTATGGCAAGTTCTTTTGAAAATACTAATGTGGACTAAAAGAGCTCAAAAAATGCATTAGATGAGCTATTGAAAAGGTCTTTGGAATCAATAAACCTCAACAAACCTCTTCTAAAAATGAAGACAAGACCGCCAACCTGCAGGAATCAACAAGCTTATTCACCTCTCAGGTAAATATTCATTTACACTGGAATATCGGCGCTTATTTTAACAGCGGCTTTAGATTAAACCCTGGCCAAATAAATGTTGATAACTTGTTAATAAATCTTGGGGTGAGCTTTGGGCCACGAGCTTTGGGGTAATGTAAAGACAGTACTGGAAACACGGGTAGCGAATCAAACATTCCAGACCTGGTTTCAACCAATGACACAACTTGCAGAAGACCAAGAAGTCTTAACCCTCAAGGTCCCCAACCAGTTTTTTTATGACTGGATGAAATCCCATTACGGTGAAATTATACAATCTACCCTGGCTGAGGTCAGTGGTCGTCCCATGCGTGTGGAATACACCATTGTCATGGATGACAACACGGACTCACCCATGCCAGAGCCATTCTATGAACCAGAAGAACCCGTGCTCAGAACCCAGGGCTATGAAACCAACCTCAACGAACAATTTACCTTTTCAAATTTTGTCGAAGGCCCCAACAACCAGTTTGCCAAAGCGGCAGCGGAAGCGGTGGTCAACTCCAATGACAACAACATGTATAACCCACTGGTTGTTTATGGCGGTGTAGGCCTGGGCAAAACCCATCTCATACATGCCATCGGCAATGCCTATCATCAATTCAACCCCAACAAGCGTATCTTGTACATTTCCTCTGAAAAATTCACCATGGATTTTATCAGCGCCATTCGCGAGAACAAGGCTGGTCTCTTCAGCCAGCGGTATCGCAAAACAGATCTGCTTATTGTAGATGACGTTCAGTTCTTTAAAAAGAAAGAACGGACCCAGGAAGAATTCTTCCACACCTTTAATGATCTCCACATGAACGGGAAACGCATCATTCTTTCCACAGACCGCCCTCCAGGCGAGATTGGTCTGCAAAAAAGACTGACCTCAAGATTTCTGGCTGGTCTTATGGTAGACATCACATCGCCAGACTTTGAGACGCGGGTAGCCATTCTGCGCCAGAAGTCTGAGGAAAGCGGCATTGAGATGCCCTATGATGTGATTGAGTATCTCGCTACAAACATAGAAAGCAATATCCGGGAGCTCCAGGGTGCACTGATCCGCTTGTTGGCATATTCATCTCTGGCCAAAAGCGATATCAATCTGAACCTGGCCCACAAGGTGCTCATGGATCTTACTGGCAAAATGGCCAAGCCCATTGTGAGCATGGAAGATGTGTTAAAGAATTGTTCTGAATCATTCGGTGTTAAAACCGATGATATCTATGGCAAGGGACGTAAACAGGAAGTTGCCCTGGCCCGGCAAGCAGCCATGTACCTTTCAAAAGAGCTTACCCACAACTCACTCAAATCCATTGGTCTGTTTTATGGTGGTCGCGACCACTCCACAGTGATTCATGCCTGCAAGACAATTAAAATAAAAATGGATGAGGACGACATTTTTAATGCCGAGATCAAGGCGCTTTTACGTCGCCTGTCTGGCCCTGTAATGCGTTCCTGACCCAAACTAAGGAGAACTACACATGTTAAGTGTTGGAGATAAAGCACCTCAATTCAAACTCAATGACCAGGACGGAAACCCTGTCCAGTTGTTCGATTTTAAAGGACAGAAATTGGTTATCTATTTTTATCCCAAAGACCAGACCCCTGGTTGTATTAAAGAAGCCTGCAGCTTCCGTGACAATATCGAGGCATACAAAAAACATGATATCGCCGTGCTTGGCGTAAGTATAGATAGTGAGAAATCCCACCAGAATTTTATCAAGAAACAAGATCTGAACTTTCCTTTGCTGGCTGACGTTGAAAAAGAAATGGTCAACAGCTATGAAGTCTGGGGCGAGAAATCCATGTATGGACGCAAATATATGGGCGTATTTAGAAAAACATTTCTGATAAATGAAACCGGCCTAATTGATAAAATTTATGAAAAGGTCAAAGTCGCCACCCACGCAGAAGATGTTTTAACAGACTGGGAGATCAGCTAAACCCACATGACAATATCCGCCAGAGTCTTCTCGTCGTCTGATACCCCTCTCTGGGAGCAATTTGTTGCCACCGCGAACAATGGCACCCTGTTTCATGAGCGCAAATTCCTGGGTTATCATCCAGAAGGTCGTTTCAAGGACCACAGCCTTATCATTGAGAAAAGCGGAAAACTAAAGGCACTTTTTCCCGCGGTTGAGATCTTGACCGATGAAGGCCGGGCGCTTGTAAGCCACCAGGGTTCCTCCTATGGTGGTATCATCGTCCAGCAAAATCTGAGTTTTCAAGAAAGTTATGATTTCGTTGAAGTCATTTGTGATTACGCCCAGAAAGCTGGTTTTAACAGAATTCAAATGACCCTGCCACCGGCGATTTACCAGCACACCGTCAGCAATTATCTTGATTTTTCCCTTATCAAGCATGGTTTTACTTATAAAAAGCGTGATGTTTCATCCATGCTCACCATTGAGTCATCTCCTAAAAAAAACCTGGAAAGATTTGCTGCTTCACACAGAACCGCAGTCCGCAAGGCCATCAAACAGGGTGTCACAATCAAGGAGTCTGATGATTGGGCAGCCTTCTATGCCCTGCTAAAGGAAAACCTGAAGATTCGACATAATGTCCAACCTACTCACACCCTGGATGAACTGCTCCAACTTAAAGAGCTGTATCCCGATCAGATTCGACTTTTTGGGGCATACTGGGAGGAGAAACTCATTGCTGGGGTGGTGAATTTTTCAGTAAACAATGATGTTGTCCTGGCTTTTTATATCAGCCATATCGAAGACTATCAACACCTGAGAGCCGTAAACCTGTTGTTTTATGAGATTATTTCCTGGTGTCATGAGAACTCATTCAAATATCTGGATTTTGGCATCTTCACAGTCAACATGGAACCCAATTTCGGCCTGGGTCGATTTAAAGAAAATTTCGGTGCTGCCGGCGTATTTCGTGATACCTTTGAGCTTAATTTCTGATTGAATCAGGGAGGACGAGCTGGCCATAAATCCATTTACACGTAAACAGCACTATCTCGTGTTGTTTGTACTGTTTTTGATAACGGTACTTCCACGGTTACAATTTCAAGGCCCCTATCTCTATAATGGAGATCCAGTCGCTTATTTCTCAGGCGCCGAAAGCATTCTGGAGCATGGAAAATATCTCGTCGATGGGAAGACACCTATCTGGCCCATTGGCACCAGCCTGACATTAATACCCTTTATACAGCTAAGCGAGATCCTGGGAGGCCAGGCTGAATCAGGTGCTTTCTGGCATGGGATGTTCTTCATCTTTCTCGCTGTGGCCTTCACCTACTTATTGGGTAAAAGAATCTTCAATCCGGCCACAGGGATTATTGCAGCCATTTTTGTGTCCCTGGCTGAAAGTCCATTTATCCACAGCATAAATTCGGCCTCGGATCCAGGCTCATTGGCCATGCTGCTGGGCGCCATATACCTCATGTTGTTATTCCTGGACACCCAAAGCCCCCGCGACCTCTTTCTGTCTTTCTTTATGTTGGGCCTGGCTTTTGTCTTTCGCTGGAATTACGTTTTCTTTTTACCGCTATTTCTGATTTATCTCGTCGGTGATCGTCGCATCTGGGCTTTTCATCTCTATCCTTCTTTTTGGTTCCTGGGATTCTTCGGCTTTGTAGCCGGAATTTCCATCCAGTTGGTTACCAATTACTCCCATTTTGGAAATCCACTGCAGATTGGCTATGGTCAACTTGATTATAGCGAACAATTCATTTTTAGCGGTTTTGTCTATATAAAAAACATGGTTCGAATCATGTACCGCATGTTGTTTACCTGGGATTTCTTCTCGCCCCTGCTGGCCATGTTTGGTGTGCTTGCAATAATTGGACTGTGGAAGGAAAAGCGACGTGATGTTTTCTGGCTGATTATGCCCTGGGTGGTTCTGGGTTCACTTTCAGTTGTCTATTTTGGGGTTAAACCACGCCTACTCATGCCTATTATGCCAGCCATGTTTCTCATTGGCGCAGAGGGCATTGTCAGGGCTTTTTACGCATTGAGAAAATCCCTTTTAGCCAGCGGTGTTTCTGCCAGGGTTTCTGTAATCGCGTTTGTACTCATGGGAATTATTCTTTTTTCGCCCATGTTTGTCCGCACACTGCTCCACTCCCATGGACATTTTCAGGATAAGGTTGTGATGCAGCAGGCTTTCCGCTGGGCGGGTGACAATATGTCGAATCCCGAGGGCAGAATTATTACCCAACCCTATTATGCCGGACAAAACCCGGATTGGCTCAGAGCCGGTTGGGATGTCTGGGCTTCGAAACGGTATTCAGGACGATCCATTAAGTCGCTTGAGTTTCCAGAGACCTGGGCCACAGGTAATGATTGGGCTGTTGTAAATCGGTTCTGGTTTGAAGGCAGCAGCGTGCGTTTTGAAAATTCCCGAGAAATGGCTGCCCGGTTCGACTCTTTGTGTACATCAAGAAACTATGAGCTAAAAATGACTTTTGAAGCTGAGTCAGAACCGCGGTTTCTCAAGAAGCTCAACATGTTGACCTATTACCCCGTTGATTTTCTAGAGTATCGCCCCTTCTTTGAAGTCTGGGGTCCAGTAGAGTGAGCAAGGCAGCTTCAAGCATAAAACAACTTTCAAAGCATACCCTGGTTTATGGTATTGGAAACATCCTTAACCGGGGCATGACCTTTTTACTACTGCCCTTTTATACCAACCTAATCAGCACAGAAGACTATGGTGTCTATAGTTTGGTATACTCCTTTATTGCTTTAACCAATGTTTTCTTCATTCATGGGATGGACACGGCTTTTATGCGTTTCTTTATTCCAGAAAAGGATGAGAACAAACGCAAACAGATATTGAATACAGTATATACCAGCATTTTTATCTCTACCTTTTTGCTGACAGCAGGCATCTATCTAGTTTTACCCACGTTCTCATCTGGATTGATCAGTATTCCCCCCAACTCTGTCATGCTGCTTTATCTGTCTCTGATCATTCTGTTTGACGCCCTGGCTTTTCTCCCAATTGTCTATTATCGAGCCGTGAACAAACCGGTCAATTATGTATTGATCGTCTTTGTGGAAGTTGTGATCAACCTGTCCTTGAATATCTATTTTGTAGCTTTTCAAAAAATGGGGCTTGAGGGTATCCTTTTATCCAACGCCATCAGTTCCTTAGCCAAGTTTCTACTCAGCTCCCCCGTTTTGTGGCAATATTTTCGATTCCGTTGGGACAGACAGATCTGGAAAGACATCCTTAAATACGGCCTGCCCACAGTTCCAGCAGTCTTCTTTTTAATTCTAATCAGCGTGAGCGATCGCTTTCTGTTGAAACATTATTTGGGAGCCCATGATGTCGGCCTGTATGCTTCCGGTTATAAGATCGGTGTGGTTATGGCCCTGTTGATTACAGCCTTTCGGTTTGCCTGGCAGCCCTTTTATCTTTCTAGGGGAGAAGACCCTGATGCCCCCTACATCTTTGCTAGAATTTTCACGCTCTTTGTGGCTGTTACAGGCTTCATTTATCTAGGCGTTTCCATCGTGCTGGTGGAACTGCTTAAACTGCCTTATGGTGATATCTACATAATTGCCACAGAATACCATCCAGGACTCAAGGTGGTTCCGTTCATTTTGCTGGGAAATATGCTTTTTGGACTATCCCAAAACTTTATTGTTGGGGCCTACATCAAGAAAAAGACGCTATACATTCCCCTGTTTACCGGGATTGGTTTTTTGGTGAACATCAGCGCGAATATTCTGTTTTTATCAGTGCTTAAATGGGGCTTTCTGTCTGCCGGTTATGCCCTTGTATTGACCTATATTGTTCAAGGCCTGGTCATCTATTTTACAGTTCGCAGGTTTTACCCCGTGCCCTACAATTTCGGGAAAATGGCCAAAAATTTTATCGTGATCGCGCTGCTCTTTTTTATCCCCATGCTCCTGGAAAACCAATATTTACTGGTTAACCTGGCGCTGGTTATCATCTATTTTCCATTGTTGGATCTTGTCGGGGTTTTGTCGCTGAAGCAAATCAGACGAGAACTATTCAAACATTAGAAAAAACTGAACAGACTTTAATAGGTATCAATCACCTAAGATAAAGTTTTTACAACCCTGGCAGGATTACCTGCAACCATCACATTGTCTGGAACATCTCTAGTTACTACTGAACCAGCACCGATAGCCACGTTTGATCCAATTTCGACTCCTGGTAGAATGATGCTATGGGCACCAACACGAACATTTTTACCAATAAAAACATCAGCCGTTTTTCCCGAATGAGTCCCAATTGAATCATTCATAGACGCAGAAAAAGAATCAGCAGTTATAAACACATCCGGACCCACCATAACATCATCTGATAACACGATTTTTGATTCCGGTCCGGCATAGAGTCGGTTGTTGTGATTGATAAGACAATTAGCCCCCAGAGAAATATTCTCCGGGTAGGCAAAAGCTGCTGAAGGGGAGATGGTGGTTCCAGAACCCATGGCTGCCAGGCGCGGTATTGCCAAAACATTATCATGTACAAAAAAGCGAAACTTTTTTACACTTTGTCGCCAGAAGACCACCGAGAATAAGATTCGTATAAGTTGAAATAGATGCCTGAACACTTCAATTCTCCATCATTTTTTGGAAGTTAGGATTTCTTAAGGCGGACTCAAGCAAATTGAAGATCAAACAGGAAACTCAAGTGCTTCCCAAACCACAGAGACAGAGGGTTTGCCTGATGAATCAATGGGGTTAATCTTTAAAGAGAGCTGTTTTTCACCACAAAAAAGGGTGATTTTTTCAGGTTCTGTGCAATAAAGAGTTATGCCCTGGAGGGCTTCTTCTACCAGCGGGCGGTCATCAAGACGGGAAAGATGGATTTGTGTTTGATCTGACGAAAACTTCGTTTCCCAGGCAAGCTGCTCATGAATATCAGCATACTGTAACAAGCGCGAGCTTGTTGTCACCAGTAAATCACCTGCTTGAGAATATTCTGACAGCAGGCGAAACCCCGCCTCAACACCAGCTGGGAGAGCTTGTTGTTCGGGCAGGTGCTCATTCATATGGGTATACAACAGCATGTAGCCTTCATTTTTAACTAAAGTAGATAAATTGCCTCGAGTTAACTGCAGGCTGAGGTCGTGTAAGTCAGTGTTTTTAACCTGGCCATAGCGCGAAATAAACCGCTGGAACTCAAACAACTCACCGCCATCTGTCTGTTTGGCTGGTATTAGAAGACGATTCAGGGGATCTGGAAGCGGTCGGTCGATATGTCGATATTTGGTTTTTACAACTAAAGATTGTAGAAGTTTATGAGCGGCATGTCCCAGAGAAAAAGTAGCTCTTTGACCGCAAACATGGGTGGTCCTGCCAGCCCAATAGAAGCGCGTTCCATGTTCTCGAAGAAGATCAAAATGGTAGGCTTTTGAACTGGGGTTTGCACCGTCAAACCCAGGATAATTTCCCAGCTTCTGGTGGTTGTTATCGTTCCCATGATTTACCCAAACGGGGATTTTAACATTCCACTTATCAAGCTCCTCTAGAGCTTGTTCTGCATAGTGTCGCTCAAAGCCGCCCCTATTGAAGTCACCATAACCATGCAGCGTATCAATATGCCCGGAGTTCCAGAAATCACGGCAAACACCAGCAAACTCACTCTCTATATCTGAAGTTCCTTGAAAATAACTAAGCTGCTCATCCCCAACAGCATTGTAAAACCAAAAGCTATTGGATATCTCCAGGCTAACACCCTTTCCGTAGGATGTTTGCTGATCCGTGTTTAGAAACCGCATAAAATCCAGATAGGCCGGGAGGGAAATTGCATGGTCTACATCGCTACAAATGGCGAACATGGCCTGAAAGGGAAAAGGAAATTTCCTCAGGGAAATCTGGTTTTCAGTCTTTGATTTCACAACATTCAATCTAGAGGGAACAAAATGAGTCTGGAAAAGGTTTTTCAATTAACTTGAAAATGTTGAGAGCTCCACAATGTGCTTCATCCAGGAGGGATTGGCTTTATTTTCAGCGGCAGACGAACAGGTTCTAACAAAAAGGGTTTTGCTTGGTGTTGAGTATGGATCACAAAGGGGTGAGGGCTGGGTCAATTATATGAATTCAGATGTAATGATTTCAATTGTGCTTCCGGCATTCACCGATCAGGATAATCTGGATCGGATTATAGGCGAATTTATTGCCAACCAGCCTGACAATAGCTGGGAAGTCATCGTTGTAGATGATGGTTCACCTAAACCACTTGAGCTGGTTTCCACAGCTCCAGACCGGTTTAAACTTTTTAGAAATGAATCCCGGAGCGGTGCTGCCAGCGCCAGAAACACCGGCATCAAACATGCCCAAGGGGATTTCATTGTTTTACTCTCTGTGTTTCTGAAGATTCCAGCAAACTATGTCTCACAGCTTTCAAGTTTTATTGAGACACACACCTTTGATGTGGCCCAGCACCTACTGGTTAAAGAAACCGAACTCGTCGCAGACCATTTTCAGGACTTTCTGGTGGACCAAAGTGGTCGGATAGCTAATGCAGGTGGGAATCTCCCTGTAAAAAACGCTCAGTTTGGAGCAGCTCTTCTCAAGAAATCAATATACAATGAGGTGGATGGTTTTGACGAAAGCATGGACCACTACGGTGGCCATGAATTGGACCTGGCATATCGCCTGGACCAAAAGGGATATTCCAAACGAATCATCATTGAAAACCTACCCCTGGAGCGAGTCACTCTTGAGTCCCACGTGAAAGTCCGCACCAAACTCCAGGAATATGGGCGCGTCGGTCTGCCAGCCCTGCTGATGAAACATCCCGAACTGGAAAGAACCATTTTGACCTACCCCTTTGTCTGGTCGCTCTTAAAAATGATTGACCTCCCCAAAAGCATGGAAAGACGGTTCAAGCGACGAATTGAGCAAGATTTAGAGCTAACCAGGAGACAGTACCGGCTGTATCTACATCTCATAGTAAGGAACGCATGGGACGCCCGCTAAAAATACTGTATCTGCGCTCTGAAAACACTTCGGGGACCCTCCAGCTCTTTGTGGATGCCCATCGCAAACTGGGAAACGAGGCTAATTTCGTGACGCTCTTTCCCACAGCAGAAGGTTTTCCTGAAGACATTTGTCTGGATCTGCCATTCCTGCCTAAAACAGAAATTTTTAAAAAGACAAAAAGCATCATAAGCGACGAAAGCAAACTTTATGAAGATGCCAAGGGGTATCCACCAGAATGGAAACCTTCTTTTCAGCGAGCCCTCTTTTTTAGCATGCGTGACCAGATATGGAAACCCTTGCTGAAACGATTTTTTAAGGCTCACGACCTGCTGGATTATGACATCTATCATCTTGAGGGCGGTCACGGTTTTCTCAGGACCTCAGCCTGGCCTTTTGATGAACTAAAAAAACAAGGCAAGCACATCATCGCTAATTATCACGGCGTGGATATGCGCACCCGCGGCGTGTTTCCCTGGATCGACAAACTGGTGGATATCAACACCTCAAGCGAATTGGATCTCCTGGAGAAACACCCCAATATGGAATATGTGTTTCTGCCCTTCGAGGTGAACAATCATACCCCGCGCTATGAGCTCAACGAACCTCTAAAAATTTGTCATGCTACACGTGACCGCTACTGGAAGGGCTCTGATGTCATCATTGAGGCCTGTCAAAAGCTTGAAAAGAGTCATGGTATTGAGTTTGTCCTGATTGAAAACGAGCCCCATGATGTGACTCTGAAAAAAAAGGCAGAATGCGATATTTATATCGATCAGGTTGCCAATCTGGGTGGCTGGGGATATGGTATGAATTCTGTGGAATCTTTTTCCATGGGTCTGGCCTGCTGTACCAACCTTTTACCAGAATATGAAACCTTCCTGGGAGAACATCCCTTTGTGAATGTCCACAAGGAATCTCTCTACGAAGACCTGGTGAAACTGATCTCAGACAAAGAGCTGATCATTCAGAAGAAAAAGACTGGAAGAGCATGGGTGGAAAAGACCCACAGTGTTGAAGCTGTCATGCGTTCGGTCTATGATATTTATCTGAAACAGGGCTGGATCAAGGAGTTGCCCCATGACCTGGTCTAAGTTGAGCATTGTCATCTTTGCCAACGCCGACCCCGGTGCCTGTGTGCGCATTCTCACTGATTGCGAGCGTCTTGAACATGAGGATCTGGAGTTTGAGGTCATCATGGTCTTACAGGGTTTAACAGGAAAAGTTGAAGCCGTTTTAAAGGACTATCAATTCTCATTTGATTTGAAGTTTGTTTCAGTGGACAGTACCACAAATCGAGCTCGAGGACGTAACCTGGGTGTGGGCGCTGCCAAGAATGAGATCATCCTTTTTCTGGAGAGTTCTCTGGAAATTTCCCCTGGTCTGCTATATCGTCACCTCGAAGCTTATGAAGACGGAGCCACCGCTGCAGTTATGGGTGAAATCTATCTGCCGGCCTTTGTAAAAAAGAATCGCTGGTTTCGATTTCTGGATAGTGATTATCGCAGCACCCGCCGCTGGGCAGCACAGGCAGGATCAAAACAATCACCACCCCTGCGTTATGTAAACACTTCAAACTTTTCAATCCGGAAGGCAGTTTTTGAGGCTTTTGACGGATATGCCGAAAATATTGATCACCACGAAGCTGAAGATATCGATTTAGCCCATCGTATAAGTGCCCAGCCACAAAACCAGATTCACTTCGAACCTGAAGCAGTAGCCTATTGCCTGCATAACTCCCTGCGAAACAGTCTGGCTTTGAAGTATGAGTTTGGAAAAGAGGGCATTCCCAAACTTTTAGAAGCCTATCCGGAACTCTATCCCGTGTTGCCCAGCCGTTTTGTAAAAATGACTGGATTTCCAGATGTATCACCCCTTTACAGAACTTTTATGAACCTTCTTTTTGTGGGACCTGTTTTCTTTATGGCCAGGGGTGTTCGATTATTCAGCCCAGAATTTGTGGCTTTTCGAATGATGCGCTATATGCTTCAAGCGGAGAGCGTCAGAGGTCTCAAGCAAGCCAGGAAATCTCCATAAGCTGTTTCAGTTTTTAGTTAGATCTTTTTCTCGGTAATCAGATAGGATTCTTCAAGCCATTTCTCCCAGATTTCCTTTGGGAGGGGGTCTTTTGTGGAAAATCTGGTGGTTACCCAACCAGTAGAACCGACTTCGAAACGACTGGGCATATCTTTGGCGAGTGCTTGAGCCTGTGGCATTGAGGCCTTTAACTTGAACATGGCTTTAAATCCAACGCCTTTTGCTCCAGGGCCAGCAAAGAAAAATGATCCACGCTTTGTTTTGAAGGAGCTTTGATTGCATGAAGTCCCGGTAACGACATTTTCAAATGCCGCAGCTTTTTCTCTGATTGGAAAGGTTGGGTCGCCGGATTCGCTCATGTCGTTTTCTCCTTTGCCAGAAACAATCTATTCACTTCAAACCCCGCCCAAGGCAGGATTACCTGATGTCGATCCACAGGTACAAAGACGGTCCTTTATTCGGTAGATTCTGGTTCGCCCTGACGCTTTCCAACCAGCATCCCTGTTCGATATGTTGAAAGGAAAATGAATAAAAATGGAATCCACGTACCTATCGGGCTTAAGAACATATCGAAACTCCGATTTATCACCAATGCAACCAAAAAGAAATCCAGAAAAATGATGATCGACAAAAAGATGATACCCGTTTGTAGGGGAGAAGTGTAATTCAATTTTGTGAAGTAGAACAATGAAATCAGCGTAAAAATTATTGGGGCTCCAATTAGATGAATTATCAATGTCGTTTGGAGATCTATTAATGCCATTCCGACAAACATAATAGTTCCACAAAGCGCCCATCCCAATAAACCCAACAGGAACAGAACCAGTCCTTGCTTCAATCCTAAATGACTCATCTTTACCTCCAGCTCATTTCTCTGCAGTTGATGGTTGAACCAAATTCTTCCTAAAACCTTGAACCCGTTTACGCCCCCTGGACTAAGATGGGCTCAAAACCCGCTAAGCTGGGCAGGCTTCTCTGTCATCGTTCCCAGGGAACAAAGACTGGCTTTTTGATGGATCCGTCTCAAGGGTTACCCCAGTCCATAAATCTATCCAAAAAACGATTGTACGCGAAGTAGGCTGAGTCTGATCCTTGAAAAGGTGTCCCCTGGTAAAAAGGCGTTTCGGAATTGTACTCGAACATATGATAGGCCGTGGGAAAAGGCCATCCTCTAGCAAATAAGTAGCTGTTACCGGAGTCACCATGAACGATCGCCAATGGAACCTTAGGAAAATCTACCCACGCCATTCCATTTGGCTCGGCATATCTGACTCCTGGAACTTGCTCGTAGTATTCGCTGAGAAGGACTGGGTGAAACCCCGTTGGGGGATAAATACGACCCCACCCCAATTTACCTATAACACCGACCGAATCTGGTCTCATCTCAGGAGGAAGTGAATCCCAGCCCGAGTATGTTCCGTTATTGATTTGGGTTGCGGTTAAAGTGTCAACACCAACGAGAAGCATATCTGGGACCCATGGTGGAAAAAAACGCACACTATCCACAAAAAGGAATGAATCTCGAAAAGTTAAACGAAGATTGTTTAGGAGATACAATTCCCTCTCATGAGATGAATCTGAGGCAGTAAGTGATTGGTCCATGAAGTAAGCAATCATCTCTGCTTCGAGAGTATCATCACGAGTTAATCCAAGATCTGGATATAGAGATACCGGATCACTTGGTTCATTTGAGCTTTCCTCACAGGTAGTGAGGATTATAAATGAGAGAAGAAAGAAAGTTATTATGTATTGTTTTGAGTTCAACCGGTTAAACCCAGCATAAGAATCGGAATAATGAGTGTTGTTTTCATTTACTTACCCGTTTCATTTCAAATAAACCATCTTAACCACACTGGAATACTCGCCAGCTTGCAACCCGGCGAAATACATGCCTCCGGCTACCTGCTGACCATCGAAAGTGAATCCACCCCAGTTAACAGCGTATTGTCCGGCTGCTTGAGATATGTTGACAAGTGTGTTTACTTCGCGACCAGCGACATCAAAGATTTTCAGCGAGACTTCTGAGTTTTCTTGTATCTCATACTCAATTGTTGTGGTGGGGTTAAATGGATTTGGGAAGATTGAAATAATTTCTGGTCTATTTGGAAGCGCACCCAGTGGATCAATGCCAAGTGGACCTGTATAGGTCACATTTACGCGCCAATCCCAGACATGACTTTGTATATACCAACCCCAATCATCTTCACCACAATTGCCGTTTGGATTTGATTGTGGATGGAAAAACTTCAAGCAAGGTTGGGGCTCCTGGTCTAACTGTGCCGAGTAGAAGCCCATCCTGGTTTGTGTCGAGTCTAACACTGAAGAGTCCTGGCAGAACAGTTGAACCACGATGGCGAGCGGTGTGTTGGCCAGAATCGAGGAATCAGTTATGTAGTGCATCAAGTCAAAGTTCACCAGCCCCTCATCTAGCTCATTTGGCTCCAAAGACAGGCTTCCCCTGCCAAATGCCGGCCAGAGTTGGCCATCAAGGGGGTCATAGTTAAAGCCAGGAATTGCACCGTCAAGAGTATTTATTCCACCTTGAATCCACTCTCCAGAAGATATGCCCAGGGCATTTTCATTTAAGTAGTATCCGAGATGACCAGCACCACAAGAATCCGCGATGACACAAGTTTCAATCTCATCCCAATCTGGATAGTCAGTAAAAAATATTGTTATACCTATTCCACATCCTGGAATGTCTGGCAGGTCAGAGAAATTGAAGTCAATTGAATTGATATATCCATCTGCTTCGGGAATAAAATATTCAAAGAAATAATCATAATGATAGCCACCTAAATCGACATCCGCTTCAATCCCATTCAACCAGCTCAAAGTGGTATCATGATCTTGAACGTCACGTTGAATGTCCTGTGAAATTCCAGAGCCCATTAAACCCAGCATGAGTATGAGAAGGATGAATGCTGCTTTCATTTGCCTTCCCGTTTCATCTCAAGTATACCATTTTAACAACGCTGAAAGAGTCACCGACCCAGAGCCTCGCAAAGTACATCCCTGCTGCTACTTGCTGCCCGTCTCGGTTGGTTCCATCCCAGCTAACCTGGTAGTTACCCGGCGACTGTGATGTGGAGACGAGAGTCTGTATTTCTCGGCCCGTGATGTCATAAATAGCAAGAAAGACATCTGCTTGTTTTGGTAGATCGTACTCAATAGTTGTACTTGGGTTAAACGGGTTTGGATAGTTTTGAGCTAGACTGAATTCGCCTGGAATACCGGCATCATCATCAACATCGACGAGCTCATCCAGGATGCCAAACCACAACAATGACTGAGTCTGTACGCTGAGTGAATCATATCCCCACCAGGTATACGGTCTGGCATTAATGCTCATAGGGTCGAATCCCAGGAAGACAATCTTATCGCCACTGACTTCGCGATTTAAACCAATTGCAGTAGAACCATCCAATAAAGTCATCTTGACTTCAGCCGGGTTAATGGGATCAAAACCGTCCAGCCCATTTAAACCACCTATTTCGTATACGGGATCATATACAAGTGTATCCCCAAGGGCATTGTGGGCAGTATACAACCCTCCGGTCAATATATTCCCGGCGACAGCCTCAATATCTGTTGTAGCATCTGATGATTCAGCAATATCATTGTAGATGTGATTTATACCTAAAACATCATATTCAAAATCGCCGACGACATAGTCCTGATCCTCCCAACCTGTCCAAACACCAAACAATTCATCACCTGATAAGAAGTAGTTTTTATGACCCTCTGCGAGCCAGGCTCGAATCACTTCCCGGTTATCATCATCTGGACCATCAAATGGATCAGAGAATTCATAGATAGTGGTATACGCAGTCGCCAAGTCAGCTTGAATTTCTGTTGCCCATACATCGTGAGGGAAATCTGCGACCAGATGTGCTAAAGAACCACTGATCCCAAAATAGTATTCATATGGATATCCCGAGATTGCCCCGCCATTGAAAACAACGAGAGCGGGTGCACCGGGTACAAATATGTCGTATCCGAAAGGTGGAGTGGTTGTTGTTAAATCATTAATATCAGTAGCCGAAAAATAGTAATCGACGTGTCCACTAGCTTGACCAGGAATGTCAGCGATCCAGGCCGTATCATTCTCAGTCATGGCAACTGCGACATACTCACCGCCATCAATGCTGTACATTAGTTCAGCAGAGGCAACGCCAAAGGTGCCACCTGCCGGGTTATCATCAAAGATATCAGCGGTAACCGTACGAGGTCCATGATCCAGGGTAACATCAAGTTGTGTCCAATTGGAGATAACCGGACCACGATCACCAGTAAGCGTCACATGCACATCCCAGTCCCAGATATAAGATCTAATATACCAACCTCCATACCAATACTGACCGTTGAATTTCATTGTGGGTTGAGGGTCAACGTATCTTCTGGCTGCATAAAAACCCATACGATAATCCATATCATCGTAAGTACCGTCACCAGTGCCACACCAGCCATCAGGTGGTCTGTATTCAGGGAAACCAACAAATTTTGCTACCAAAACAAAGGGCTCATTACGGGTAAACTCATAGCTACTTCCCCCTGAAGCCAGAAGATCAAAGTTAAACCAATCACCATCATCATCATTGGGTTCAAGAGAAAGTTCACCAAAACCATCACTGGGCCATACCTGAGCCCCAAGGGGATCATATACTTTATCAACGATTGCACCGTCATTATTATTTATACCTCCAAAGATCCAATTTGAGCCCATGATCTCAACACCACTTTCTTCATCATAGTACCCCAGGGAAGAATAATCAGGATCATCAGCAATCTCTGATGTGTTAATTTCCGGCCAGTCGTAATTGGACTCATAGATCTGAACCTGGATGCCACCGCCGGAATATTCAGCCAGGTCTGAGAAATGAAAATCAATTGAATTGATAAAGCCATCAGCTGTGGGGACATAGAGTTGCATAAAATAATCTCCGGTCCAGCCACCGAAATCGACATCAGCATTAAACCCATCCAGGTTTGACATAACCACATCAATATCTCTGGTAATATTGTTACGATTTGGGTTTGGCTGATATTCACCTGGAGCAGAGGTAATTTCCCCCACACCAAAAGGCTCAGTTTGAATAAAGCCGAACAGGGATGGCGTCATTAAACTGATCATTAACAATATGTATCGAATCTTGGAATGGATCATTGAGGCCACCTTTCCCCAAATATAGCTAAATGGTTACTAATTAAGAAACTAAAGCGAGCTTATCGCAAATAAACCAGCTTAGCTACATTTGAATATTCGCCAGCCTGGAGCCTCGCAAAGCACATTCCTCAACAATCGCTTTCGAACTGATCAGCGAAGCATCACAAATTTCCTGGACTCTCGCCAAGTGGTTGTGGTTACGGTTGCTATGTAGAGACCTGATGTGACCTGACCACCCCTCTGGTTTATTCCATTCCACTGCTCCCGATGTTCTCCTGCGGCTTGTGGGACAGCCTCCGTAGACCAAACCTGACGTCCCGTCAAGTCAAAGATCGACATGGTAACCTTTGTGGCTTTAGAGAGCTCGTACACTATTGCTATTGATGGGTTTGCTGGATTTGGTGAGATATGTAGCATGTGATGTGCGGACGGCAAGGCCTTATAAGATTTCAGCGCCAGTGCTGTAGTGTCTAAGAAATCATATTTAAATAAGCCACCGTCATATGACCCAGCATAAATGGAATGGTTAACTGAGTCGTAGATCACCTTTCTCACATCACGGTGACCCATGCCATCGTTAAACTCGTGCCATTCTTCCTGGTCGGAGATATTCATATAAACGCCATCTGAGGTAGCTATGAAACTTGTATCATTCTGAAAAGTGATTGAAAAGACTTGTTGTCCCGCGGGACCGACCTGTTCCCAATTCCACACATTCCGCTCTGCCCGAAATAAACCCAAATGAGTACATGCATATATATCACCGAATGAATGGGGAGAGACGCCAATCTCGAAAACGACAACCCCCTCCAGTAGGCTATTAGCAATTGAAGTCCACGTTTCTCCAAAATCTTCACTCAAAAAAACACCTGGTGAGCCGGCTATGTACAGGGCATTTGAATTAAGTGAATCGAATCTGATCGTATAGATCGAGGCCTCAGCAATTAATGGATCAGTTACATGATCCCAGGTCAAACCATCATTTATTGACTTGTATAATCCAACATCAAAACCCTCAAACGCGTAGCTACCTCCCAAAAAGAGTGTACTTTGATCAAGTGGATGTACCTTCAAATCGTTGAGGTACATAAAGGGAATTCCACTGTTGATCAGCGACCATGAATCGCCATTATCCGTGCTTGTAAACAGAGTCCTGCCTCCAGTATATAATGTGTTTTGAAAAGGGCTGCTGGTTAAAAACTGGGAGTAGCTCGAGGCAACCGGAGGCGAGATATCAACCCATTCATCAAGTTGAGTATTTGCCCGGAGAATGTTTCCTTCTCCACAGATAAAGATATATCGCCCATCATTATCCACGAGATGAACATCTTCGACTCTCATCCCCTGAAGACCCGTATTCATTTCTGTCCATAGCAGACCTGAATCGTCGCTGCGAAACATTCCATCATGGGTGGTTCCCGCGTAGATAATATTTGGGGCTTGCTCGCTCGTAGACAGACCGATGCTTCCATTGTCCAGAACCTCCGCCCAGGTTTCTCCTTGATTTGTGCTCTTGAACACGCCTGAATACGAAGCATGGTATACAACTTGCGGATCATCTGGTTTTATCCGAATTGCATGGACCTGGATGCCCCAATCGGCTACCTGTACCCAAGTAGCACCGCCATCAACAGAGCGATGAATACCATCATGTTTTGTCGTCACGAATATCAGATTGGGGTCCATAGAACAAGTAGCAATATCTGTTAGGTATGCACTGTCATCAAAAGATACTAATCTCTGCCAGGTCGCACCAAAATCAGACGATTTGTACAAACTCTCAGCAGTCCCTGCATAGATTATTTGTGGGCTTGAAGGATCACAATCCAGTACCGTGACATATTGGTCCATTCCCTCAAAGCCTGCATTGGTACTCTGCCAGTTCAGCCCTCCGTCCAGCGTCCTGTAAGTACCGACATTCGTTCCAACAACTATGGTATCACCACTTCCAGAGGGAATGGCTATGGACATGCCATCAGACCAACTAACACCCTCAGTCAGTTCAACCCAAGTGGTGGTAGTTGACTCCTTCTTAAAAACACCTCCATTTGTAACAACATAAAATTGCTCAGGGTTAAAGCGATTATACTTAATATGCCTCGTATAAAATTGATTGAAGTCACCTTCAAAGTTCCATGATTGACCACCATTGGTGCTCAAATAAAGACCTGCTTGGAGTGAGGCAAAATATACTTCATTTGAATTTTCTGGATTGCTGGCTATCTCAATACCATCTGGTGGTGAAACGGGTCCAACTGCTTCCCACTGCTGGGGTAACAACACTCCGGACAACAGCAGGAGAAGAATAAGCAGCTTGATGCTTGCACCAAGCCGATACGAATCTGTATAAGAAGTTCTATGCATTAAGCCCCCCACCTGCAGTGTTAATATCCCCAGGAATGACTTTTATTTGAGGGCTCAGGTGAGAGGGTTTTCTCCGCCTTCACAGGTTTTGACTTCTTATTAACTGGAGCCTTGTCTTTTTCTGAGGTCAGGGCGAAGCCAAAGGGCTCCAGCAATTTAAAGACCCGTAAAACCTGGATCATGGTGGAGAGTTGGATAGAACTCCCTGCTTCAATCCGCTCGACAGTGCGCTTGGAAACACCAGCTTTTTCTGCCAGTCCAGCCTGGGTGAGTTTTGCCAGAACACGCTGTTGGGTCAAACGCGCGCCAACTTCTTTAAGAACAGCATCTGTCTTGGTTGAATTTTTGATATTCATGATGTGGGTCCAGTTCTATAGGTTTCGCCAATATTAAGAACCGGGGTGGGTGATTACGAGGGAAAAAGCGGGTAAAAGAGCGAGGCAGAGAGAGGTCGCCAGAGCTGGCGAGGATGTCCCCGAGGGAAGGGTTAGATTAACATGTGTTCCCCAGGCGGGGATTCGAATCCCCGCTTTGAAGAATTTTTTTACACCAACGCTTCCAATTGATCCACCAACGTCTCGATATACCTTAAACTTTTCCGCCAGAAATCAGGGTGGTTGATGTCTGCACCCACAATGGCCGTTAAGTCAGCCGGACTGGCTGAGCTACCCATTGACAGAAACCCTTTGTATTTGGGAATGAAGGAGTCTCCCTCTTCCAGATATTGCTGATACAGGGCAAAGACCAACAGATTTCCAAAATTGTAGGCATAGACATAAAAAGGCACATTGAAAATGTGGGGGATGGAGGACCACTCCCAGGCGTACTCCGGTGTGATGGTCACACTGTCGCCAAACATTTTCTCTAGCTCTGTCGTGTATAGCTCGCATAATGCCTGAGGACTCTGGAGTTGATCATTGATGGCCTTATGGGAAGCGATTTCAAAAGAACTGAACATGTTTTGACGATGTGAGCTGGCAAAAATATCCTCCAACTTTCCTGTGAGCATGGACTTCTTGACCTCAACATCTGTCTCTTTCTTCAACAGCGAATCAGTAAGCACCATCTCCGAGAAAATGGAGGCGGTTTCAGCCAGGGGGAGAATGGAATGATAGTTTGCCAACTTCTGCTTGCTTGAAAGCATGGCGTGGATGGCGTGTCCCAGTTCATGGGCCATGGTAGAAACATCACGAACCTTGCCGGTGTAATTCAAGAGGACAAATGGTTTCAAGTCAGGGGTTGAGCTGGCACAGAAAGCGCCGCCACGTTTTTTTGGCTCAACTGGCGCATCGATCCGGTTTTCATCAAACATTGATTTGGCCATCTCATAAAAATCATTATCAAAGGATTTGAACCCATCCAGAACCAGCGTCTTGGCGTCTTCGAAAGGATAGGCCTTTGACGATTGAGGCAGAGGAGCATAAATATCAGCCAGGGTCATCTCGTCCATTCCAAGCATTTTAGCCTTCAGCTTATAATAGCGATTAACCAGAGAATAGGACTCGGTGGTCACATCATTCAAAGCCTGGATAGCTGCATCGCTCAAATCATTGTGGGTGTTCATGGTGCTGATAGGTTGATCAAAACCACGGACATCAACTTCAATACCATGGTCTTTAACCAATGAGTTATACAGGTGATTAATAACAAGAGAGTTATCCTTATACCGAGAGAAAAATATCTTCATCGCCCTTTGTCTCACATCTGCATCAGGATGTTGTCGCATGGCACGTAACTGGTCTCCGTTAAGCGTTTTAGTCTCACCATCAATTTCGAAATCAAAGGAAAATGAGGAGGTGAGTTCACCATAGAGTTTTTGATGGGCATTGCTGCCATTCAAGTCTTTGAGGTTGATGATCTGCTCTTCTTTTTCAGAGAGGTTGTATTTAGCATTTTTACGCATTTTGGTAATTTTGTACTCAAAATCTTTCAGCGCTTCAGCACCTTCAAATTTGGCGAATTGATCATCAGAAAGATTACCCAACTCCAGGGAGAAAAAGACCACGAGGTTTGCGGTGGTTGATGAGGATTGCTCAATTTTACCCAAGAGGGCTTTGATGTTGTCGTCTGCGGTATCAACAGCATATTCAAGATTAACAAACATGCCGAGTCGATAGAGGGGGCCACTTATGATCGACAGCTCATTGTAGGCATCTGCCAGAGCTTGCGGCGTGAGATCACCGAGGTTACCTCTGTATTGCTGGACAAAGCGCTCTGCCTTTTGACGGCTTTCGTTTAAAACGATGTCAATTTTTGGATCATCCAGTCCTGAAAAAAGCTCACTCAAATCCCAGCGGACGTTTTCTGCTCCAGTTACTTGTATACTCATTTATTTCTCCCAGTCATATAATTTCATAATTTCGCCCCAAACTAAGCGAGGCAGATGCTGTTGTTAAGAAAATTCGTCGAAGGTCTAGTTTGTCATGGATGTAAGAAGACAGACTGTATTGGCAGATTACATCTGAATGCCAAACAGTAGAACAGGTGCCTTGTCCAGGGGATATCCCTCAAGAAAGCCCACAGATTTGTAGCCCACCTCAATGATGGCTTTAATTGGATAGCGTGTATCTGGGATTTTGAAATATGACCTTAGAGAAAAGGCTGCCCCAGTCTTTCCACCGCGTAGTTCTTCATCTCCACCAAACTTCAAAGAAGGTTGCCTCCAGAGATCAAGTTTCAGGTCAACTGAAAATGTCGATGTTGAGAAAGGGTATGAAACAAGGCCACCGACTCCACCCCAGTCATCATAATAACTGGTTTCTCCCCAGCGGAAATAGAGCAAATACAGAACCTCGTCCAACAGGAGATAGTTTTCAAGATAGGTTTCCATGCCAAAAGGTGTTAACCCCACATGAACAGAGGGTAGGTATTTAGCCTTACCCAGCTCGAGGGAGGGCATAAAAGCAGAGGGTTGGCCACCCCAGAGATAACCGATAAGGTTGTTGTAAATGCTCAACCAAAAAAATGGATCCAGAGCATTTAAATTGCTGGCTTTCTTTAAATCATCCAGGCTATACGGGTAACTCGATATGGTATGAAATCCATTGTCTGCATTCAGGTAGTGAATGTAGGCCTGTGGATCATTAAAGCGCTGTTGATTTTCCACCAGATCCAGGGCATCCCCGATATAGACAAGTATGTTTTGAAGGGACCAGAAATAGAGCCAGCTCTCACGATAATGCATTGAGCCAGTGACCATCCAGCGTTGTCGTAAGTGACGGTTAAGCACATGCTCAGATTCAATTCCGCCAATCCATATTCCCAGACGTTCCTGTGTACTGTACTCACCAGGAGAAGAAGAATAGCCTGCCCAACCACCCCCGGCACCATAAGGCGGGGGCCATTCGTAGCCGTAATCTATTCCGCTGAGACCCAGCTCACGATAACGCGCACCATGTCCGTACCACTCATGCATGAATACCATGCTGAAGTAATCAACTGGTAGATCAAGCAGTGCAAATTTAAGTGAACGACCTGCAAGTCCTGCCATTTTGCCAGTGACCGTGTTTTCGGGCCCCCATTTGGTCCCCAGCAAATTGTCTTCTAGAGATGCCAGGTGGAAATGCAGGGAGGCTATGCTTTGGGCACCCCCGCGCATCTCAAACCCGGGGCTTAAAAGTATTGGCCCTGGATAGGAAATCTTTTCATATGTCCAGCCCGAGATAGTGATGAGCAATTGAAAGGTAAGCAGCTTAATGGATGTTGAACGCCACATATCAACCCTCCCCCGTTTTGATTGACAAAATATATCGTTTGAAGCGTTTAGGCCACCTTGAATTCGCTGGATGGTGGTATGGTTCTATATTCGGCAGGGATGACACACAAGCGAAGCGGGCAGGTTGAAAGCAGAAATGGAGCAGTCGAAAAAGGTTAACACCAATTGATGGGAGAAATATTAGTTTATCGGGTCTAAATAACAGGAAGACCATATGGCAAAAAATCTAGATAAACTCAATGTGATTGGTGACCGGGTGTTGATTTACCCCGATTCAGGCCAGGACCGCACATCATCTGGTCTGTATTTACCACCAACGGTTACCGAGAAAGAGTCCGTTCAAGGGGGCTACGTGGTTGCAGTGGGACCAGGAACCCCACTGGCCAGTACAGAGGGTGATGACGATGTCTGGCAGGCTTCTGACTCAAGCAAGGTGAAATACATTCCCCTGGAGATCGAAGTGGGGGACTACGCTTTGTATTTGAAAAAATTCGCCATCGATATTAAATATCAGGACGAAAAATATATCATTGTACCCATGTCGGGTATTCTGGTGGTAGAACGCGATGATGACAGTATTGACCTGAGCGATATTTTAAAATGAGAATGTGAGAGACATAATGCCTAACACCAAGATTAACCCCAATGAACTATTTTCGTTACTGGTGAACCAACTGAGTGCAGGAGCCTGGTCTCAGTTGGGAAAAACCCCTAACCCCTTGACTGGCAAACCAGAGAAAAATCTCGAAGCAGCTGCAATCAGTGTCGGTATTCTGGAGGCCCTGCTTTTTAAAACAGCGGGCAACCTGACCCGTCAGGAAGATGTGTTGATTTCTGATAAGGTGAGAGAGTTGAAGTTAAGTTTGGTGGAAGAATCAAATAAGAGACAGCATGATCCATCTCGTTAAAAATTCCGGTCAAGCGAGCTGAATAGTGGGTGGTTTGCCTCATCTGCAATCCATCCAGAATGAGATAAAAGAACAATAATCAAATAAAGGAACTAGTTATGGCTATAAAAAGAAGAGCTTCTGCTGTATGGCAGGGCGGACTAAAAGATGGTAAGGGCGTATTGTCCACAGCCACAGGAATATTGAGCAATACACCCTATAATTTCAATATGCGTTTTGAAGATGAACCAGGGACAAACCCAGAGGAGCTCATTGCGGCTGCTCATGCTGGATGTTTTGCCATGGCCTTATCTGGTCAGCTAGATGCTGCTGAGCTAAAAGCCGAGCGTCTTGAGGTAAAGGCAACGGTTAAGATGGAAAAGACAGATGCCGGCATGACAGTGACAGCGTCTCATCTCGACCTGGTGGCCAAGGTTCCAGGGGCCAGTGAAGCGGCTTTTAAAACCGCTGCTGCCAATGCCAAGGCGGGTTGTCCAATTTCTCGTTTATTGAACTGTGAAATATCTCTGGATGCACGCTTAGAAGCCTGATTCCAAAAAAGACCTGTTTACAGAAACCGAGGAGGTGGGTTGACAGTCTACCTCTTCACCTTATTTCCACTCTGGAAACTGGGTTTTATTTAAGTCTAACCCCGCAATAGTCTGCATGTCAGCGTCATCAAGTTGAAAATCAAAAATATTCAAATTTTCTATCATATGGGCTTTTTGAGAGGTCCTGGGAATAGCAACAATCCCTCTCTGGTAGTGCCATCTTAAACTTACCTGAGCATTGTTCTTGTTGTACTTTTTGCCGATGGTTGCCAGGGCTTCATTTCTGAAAATGCCATTTCGGCCTTCAGCCAGGGGCGACCAGGCTTCGTGTTGAACCCCCATACCGCTCAAAAAATCGTACTGTTTATTTTGAGTGAAAAAAGCATGGGTTTCAATTTGATTCACAGCAGGTATAATGTCACTTGAAGCAATCAATTTCTTTAGCTGGCTGGGGTCAAAGTTACTCACACCAATAGCTCGGATCTTCCCCTCTTTGTAAAGCGCTTCCATGGCTTTCCAGGATCCTTTGAAATCGCCACGTGGCCGGTGGATGAGATAGAGGTCTAAATAATCCAGATCCAGTTTTTTAAGGGAGACATGAAATGCTTTCATGGTGTTCTCATGCCCGGCATCACTAACCCACAGTTTTGAGGTGACAAAAAGCGTTTCTCTGTTTGCAGCGGATTGTTTAATGCCCCTGCCCACACTTTCTTCATTGCCATATATTTTTGCCGTATCAATCAAGCCATAACCGAGAGAAATGGCCTCAGCAACACAACGCTGGCCAATTGACCCATTGAGGGTATTTGTACCAAACCCAAGGATGGGCATCTCTACATTGTTGTTAAGGGTAACCGTTTCAATGGTCTGTTTTGACTCACCGAAAAGAGGTGCACCAAGTAGGCTGGAAGCACCAGAACCCATAAACATGGCGCCAGTAGCCAGCTTTAAGCCAGTATGTAAAAAATCACGGCGTTTCATGTTTTTAGGGTTCATTTAGATATCCCTTGCTGAATTTGACCTTCAAATTTTTCATCATCCTTATATTCGCAGGCGTTCCCGTCGGGGTCTTTAAAATTGGCTACGGTGCCCCAGGCATATTCCGCATATTTGACCTTAATTCCCTTTTGGACTAGATTATCTGCCATTTTCTTAACATCAGGAACATTCATGCGGAGGATGGTCGCGTTGTTTTGTTGATTCTGCTCGTCTGGAGGACTTTGGTCACCTCTTTCAAGCATAAGGTAACTACCACCGAATTCAAAACAGGTCAGATCAGTTGTATCAAAAAGAATTTCGAGGTTGATTGTATCACGATAAAAACGGATGCACTCCTGATACTTCTGCACATATAGTATGAATCCAGTTCTAGTAAATTGCAATTCGCACACCCTTTCGGCTCGTCAGTTAAACTTTTTTGTTAAGCAATAATTAATATGGCAAATCCTGGGGTTGTACATCGGTATAATCAGGTTTTGGATCTTCGATAAACCGCACTGCTGAAATGGTTTTCAAGCCAGCCATTAAGGCTTTTGAAACACGATGCATCCCATCCATAACCCGGCCATCAGATGATAGAATAATGGGGTGTTTTAGGTCTGCCTCTTTAATCAATTTTGCATGATCAACAACGGCACGACATGTTGGAAGACTATCTTCGCTACCAAACCAAAAGGCCTCGTCCAGCTCAGCAATGGAATCCAAGGTTACACTTTGCGGTTCAATATCTCGAGTTAACTCAACTAAAGAATCAACATCCCAGGCATAAAAACCATGAGCGGAGGGACGAAAGTGATATTGTTTTCTCAAGGAGTATCCTTCTGTTTGTCAATCACTCTAGGCCGTTAAACACAAAAGTGCAACTTTTGTGGGTTATCACATTAAAAACAAGGCTTTTAATGGCTTTGCTACTTCATGTGAAACATTCAATACACTTCTGCTGCCTTGTGTAGGTGATATCAATTTTGTTTCACGAAACAGAGCAACAATTACTGTTTTCCAGAATGTTCATCAAAGTGAATCGTAATGACCACCAATTGCAAAGATGTATATGGCTTTGTCATCATATTTATAAATTACTCTATCTCCTTTAGATAATCTTCGTGACCAAAACCCCTTAAGATTGTGTCTGAGTTGTTCAGGCTTGCCTAATCCTCGTGCTGGATCTCCTCTTTGCATTTCCAGGATAATCTTACACAGATTAGCGTGTAGCTTTTTATCCTTCTTTCGAAGTTCTTCATATTTTGACCAGCTTTTACCCTCAAAGACTATCGATCTCATCTAACTCCTCAGAAGTTGGGGAATATCCCGATCCCGCAATATGAGATTCAATAGATTCGATAATTTGTGCAGAAAGTGAAGCGTTCTGCAGCACAAAAAGTGTTTCTTGCTCCCTTTCCCAATCCTCAGCACTTTGTACAACAAAATCTTTACCCGCACGTCTTTTAACGCGAATGCTAGAGTGTTCAGAAAGTGCCTTATCCACATAGGCTTTAATATTTGCTCTAAACTGGTTTACTGAGACCTCAATCATTTTAGGTCCTTTCATATTTCTCGTGCAATGTACCATACTACAGTACATATGACAAATTATCATTCAACAACCACAACCAATCCTCTGGGGCGCCCCTTACGCTTTAGGCTGTTCAACACAAAAGTGCAACTTTTGTGAATTATCACATTAAAAGCAAGGCTTTTGATGACCTTGCTGCTTCCTGAGAAAACATCGCTTTGTAAATTCAATGTGTCCATCCACGTCATCTTCGTATTGCACTCCATTGCGTGTGAGTCAGCTTGAAGCTAGGGCCACGCCCAATACAGGTCATTATCTGGTCTCAGGTATTTCCAGGGGAGTGTAACCTTTGGGAATAGGACCCAATGTCTTGGCTCAACCTCACTAAAACAACCAGGATTAAAGTCAAACCAACCTTGCTGTGTTGTTTGAATGAAAAGGGTGTCTCGTGATAAAAAAAGAAAATCAATGAATTGTATATCCTCATCACAACCGCTTGTATAGCCATATCCATAGCTAATTATCGCAACTGAAAGAGAATCAAAGTCTATCTCCGAGCTGGGTACGCTAACATCATTGGTATCGACATCTGGATGATTGGTGAGCCAAAGTGATTTAAAATCCTCTTCTGTATTCAGAATCGTGAGAGTAGGGTTATTCAGCCTAATGGGTGCAGTAATCGATGAATCTGGTAAATTGACCGTATCCCGATAAACTTGAACCAAAAATGTACTTTCATCATATCCACCTTTCCCATCCTCTACACGAATCTCAAAAGGATAGCTTGCTACAAAAGTTGGAGCATACCAAACTGCAGTATCGTTGATTGTCACAAGCGAACCCGCGAAAGCATTCCACCCGAATGTAAGCATATCACCATCGGGATCAGAAGCAACACAGATGAGGGTGTCATGCCAACCTGTAGCGATTCCATTCCGCAATTGAATTATCTCCTCAATATCTGGGTGATGATTTAAGGAAGTGTCATCTTCCTGTGGATTTACACAGGCTACGATAAGCATAGTCGCAATGATTTTTATAATGTCGAAAAAGCTATTCGGCTGTTTCATCTCCCCTACCTTTATTCCTCACAAACGTTGGCCCAAACGCCTTAAGCTGTTCACCACAAAAGTGAAACTTTTGTGGGTTATCACATTAAAAGCAAGGCTTTTGATGGCTTTGCTGCTTCCTGAAATAGACTGTTTTGTTTGAAATTTGTATCCGTCCACGTCATATTCGTTTTGTACTCTCCTGCGTGTAAGTCAGCTCTAAGCCTCGTATAGTGCGTTCAGCTGTTTTTGAATAGCTTATTTTAGGAAATGTGGCAAAGGAGAGGGAGAGAGATCTATGCCTCGGTACATCTCGAATGATATCGTAACAAAGAAACATCTCCCCACTCCCCTTTTACAGTTTCCTTAATTCTGGACAGTA
>JACKQG010000776.1_pt1 | contig 45447 bp, 31 predicted proteins | sample 8237621 | NCBI WGS metagenome assembly JACKQG01 (sample SAMN15677084, study PRJNA649215) | marine metagenome | biome: marine; feature: Black Sea; material: saline water; isolation source: suspended particulate matter (SPM) from the Black Sea western gyre | collected 2013-06-09/2013-06-10 | depth... | reverse complement strand
TTATGAACTTAAAACCTGGCCTGGAATCCTATGTTCAGTCTCTATTTGGGGATGATATTTATCAGGCAACCCCGCTTTTTCGAGGGATCTATTTTTCCAGTGCCTGCAGAAAAGGACAACCCGGGTCAGAATTTTTAAAGACCACTGGCATCACATATAATAATGAAGTATCTGTGGATCAGAACAAGGGATTTTTTCTAAGAAGTTTTTTCAGTGCCATTTTACCCAAAGACAGAAATATTTTTTCGCCGTTGTCTGAATTTATCATGTGGAGAAAAACAACACTCACCCTTGGTATTTTTTCACTTATGTTGATCTGCCTGGCCATGAGCGGGGTTATGGCATTTTCTTATTTTAATAATGTAAGGGCGCTAAACAGTTTTGACCCCGGTTTTTTTAAAACCCAATCAATGGTATCCAATACAGCTGAAACAATTCTTCTTCTTGACAGGCAAAGATTTGAAATCGAAAAACTTCAAACCAGTAATGATAACTGGATACTTCCCAGGCTGGGCCTGAATCAGAGTCTTGCGCTTGAAAAAAACTTAAAAGAAAAATTTGTTAATGATGCCGGAAAAAATGTTGTAGACCTAATGGATGATCTTTTTTTTGAAAAAATCAAAACCACCAATTCCATGACGTCTGATGAAGATATTGTTGAAAGGGCTGTTTATACGATTCAAAGAATTACTATTCTGAAAAAGGCGATTCAGAATGATTCTTTTCCCGATAAAAAAGAGTTTGAAAAAACTATCCGCAACTTACTCCCCTCTCTTGATCCCGGCATACCAAAAGCTGTTGCCTCAAAATTTGTCAATATTTATTATTCCTACCTAACCTGGAATGATGATCATTCTTACTTTGTTAGAAAACTTGAGGTATTTCAAAAAACCTTGTCACAAATTGCTGTTAACAGCGACAGTTTTAACTGGCTTTTGAGCCGTCTGGTGTGTTTAACCCCTGATATTGATATTTTTACTTTTTTAAAAGGGTATCAAATTAATCAGTCCAAACTGGACTCAAAGGCACATGTTAATGGGGCTTTTACCCGGACAGGAAGACAAGAGATAAGTCAATTCATTCAGATGATTCAAAAGGCCTTTGCCAGCCAGGATGATTTTTTGCAAATGGAGAACGATTTCTGGGCATGGTATGCAAAGGAATTTTACCGGGCATGGTTTGATTTCGCTTCAGTGTTTCCTCACGGCAGAAACTGGAAATCCCTGATTGATAACTGGACAGATTTAGGGACCTTAATGACCACGGATCAGAATCCTTATTTCCTGCTTATGGCAAAGATGGGGGATGAGTTTGAATGGATCAAATCCCAGATTAACCTTGAACCTGCCTGGGCAGGAACAGTTGTAACACTCAAAGAGATCAAATATCTGGCCCAAACGGAGGTGGAAAAAAAAGAGGGGTCATTCATGGCCAAACTTTCACTCACAAAGGAAAAAATTTCAGAAAAATTAGGAAAAACATCAGAAAAAATTTATAAGCCCATCAACAAGAATCATGCAGCTGATCTTGAATATAAATTGAAATTTGCCGAAGTGTGGAATGATTATGCCGACAGCCTTAAAACAATAGCTTCGGCAACATCGTATAGTGAAAAAGGCTTTCACATGTTTGCAGATTTTTTCAAAGCATTGTCTGACCCGTCTAAACAGCAGGAGCCTTTCAACCTGACCTATGATAATTTATTAAAATTAAATTCTTTTTTAATACAGAACGATGTATCTCCCGTTGTCCAGAATTTAATAAAGGGACCTTTTGATTTTCTTGCTGAATACGGCATTCATCAAAGTGTAAAATATTTACAGGATAAATGGGAAGAGATTGTTTTAAGTGCAGCCTATAGTATTGACCCGGATAAATATTATTCCATCATGTTTGATAAGAGTACTGGTGTCATCTGGCAATTTATCAATGAAGAGGCATCTGCCTTTATTGGCCAGAACAAAACCGGTTTTTCATCCAAAAATGCATTTGGTCTTAATCTTCCTTTCAACAACCGGTTTTTTAAATTATTAAATAAAGGAGAGCAGCTTACCCTGGAGCAGCAGGATGAATACATAGTTTCAATCACAACTCTGCCCATAAGCGTAAACAATGAAGCCAGGATAAGACCCTATTCAAATACCCTGAAGATGGAATGTGCAGATGAAAAGACACAGCTTGTCAATACCAATTTTCCAGAGACACAAAAATTCACCTGGCGGCCGGGAACCTGTGGCGATGTTGTTTTGGAAATACAGTTCGGAGACTCATTACTGCAAAAAAAATATAAAGGCCGGTTAGGGTTTGCCCAGTTTTTGTCGGACTTTCAAGACGGCACAAAAATATTCAATGTTACTGATTTCCCGGAGCATGCCGGATATTTAACCAATAATAATGTAACTGACATAACAGTTTCTTATGAGGTCAATGACATTGAACCAGTATTGAATTTTCTGGATCGGCGGCCCCCGGTCATTCCTGATTTCATATTCAAGAATTACAGGCAGAAAACCGGCAAATATCCGATAGTGGAAAAACCCGTAGAAAAAGCACCACCGATTAAAAAACAGAAACCGGAAATCAGGTTGAAAGATCAATACATCCTTTCAATGAAAACACTTCCCATGGAAGTGAATGCATCTGCAAAGGTGAAACCTGTTGCAAGTATTATATGGATGCAATGCAAAGATTTAGTTATTCGTTTTGAAAACAATAACTATCCTGAATCCATGAAATTTAACTGGGAACCTGCAAACTGCGGCAAGGTGGTGTTGACCATACAATTTCCTGAAATAAGCCTGTTGAAAGAGTATCAAACCTTTTTTGAGTTTGTAAAAGATTTCAACTATGATTCCAGAACGTTTATCAGTGATGAATTTCCTGAACAAAGAGAAGCTTTAATGGAAAAAGACATTTCAGCAATAACGCTTTCCTATGAATTCACAGGTGATCTTCCTTTATTGGACAGAGTTGATATTGAAAAAGCAGAAAATACCAATGAAAATTCTGTTCCAAAATTTGATAACACCCAGGTCCCGCAGGTTAAAGACAAAGTTAAAGATGAGGTTAATGCGCAACCGGTTAAATCATCATCTGAAAAAGAGGTTCATGATAATAATTCTATACAGGCAGAAGACTGGATACTCAAACAGGAAACAACCCACTATACCCTTCATGTCATGCTGGGGCCTCATAAAGAAAAAATAATTGAGTTTGCAGAGGAAAACAGTCTGCTTGAGAATGCTGCTATTTATGAAAGCCAGTTAAACGGTCAAAAAACATATAATCTGATTTTTGGATCATTTGCTACTTTTCAAAGCGCTCAAAAATCATTGGAAGACTTGTCTGATTCTGCTTCCAGATATTCTCCCTGGATCAGGAAGTTTGCCTCCATAAATAATGAAATTAAATAAGAGTATCCATTATGGAGATTATTAAGTTAGGAAATACCCCGATATCGGAAGATGCCCCTGCCGGAAAAGATGTGAAATATGAGCCTAGTTTTGAATCTCTTTCACAGGAAATTGCCAAGCTGAGCTCCCCTTCCGTCAGTTCCGGCATTAATTGGGATACAGTGATTAATCTGTCCGTCCAAATCCTTGAAAAAGAATCAAAACATCTACAGGTGGTAAGCTATCTGAATTATGGTCTGATGAAAACACAGGGCCTGGAAGGCCTGTGCCAGGGCATCCATGTTTTAAAAGAGCTTCTGAAAAATTACTGGGAAACCATGTTCCCTCCCAAAAAACGAATGAAGGGCAGAAGAGGTATCATTGCCTGGTGGTCAGAAAAAACAATTGAGTTCATATCGAGTGTTGATCCGGTTATCTGGGAAAAAGAAAAACGTGACATCCTTATTGATGATATGAACTTTATTGATAAATTTTTAGGGGAATCCATGGAAGATGCTCCTCTTTTGATTCCCATGATAAAAAGAATCAAGGAGACAATTTCTGAAAAAGCCATAGAAGCCGCGGGGGAAAATGCGCCAGAGCCAGGAACAGGCACGTCAAAAGGACAGCCGGCTACAAAAAAAATGATTGCTGAACCGCTGTTGGATTCTGACACTGATGCCTCGGCAATGGTTGGGCAGGGATTAAGTATTCTTGGCAAATCAATATCCGGTCTGAAAAAAAAAAATAAGTATCAGCCTTTACCCTATCGGCTGAGCAGAATTGCAGCATGGGCAACCCTGGATAAACTGCCCGTAGCAACAGGTGGAAAAACAATGATCCCCCCGCCGGATGACCAGATTATATCCTCAATAACAGGGCTATATGATTCAGGTAATTGGGAGGCTCTGACTGATTCATGCGAAGGCAGGGTCAGACAGTTCCTTTTCTGGCTGGATTTGAGTCGCTATGTGGCTGAGAGCATGGAACAGATGAATCATCCTGAGGTTGCCCTGGTAATTGAAGCTGAAACAGCATTGTTTGTTCAAACGCTTAAAGGAATTGAAAAACTTTCATTTTCAGATGGAACACCATTTGCCGATTCTGCGACTCTTGAATGGATCAAACAACTTAAGTCCAAAGATGCAGGCAAAACCGATTCCAGTGATGCAGGAGGGACTGGCGGCATCAATCAAATCATTTCACAGCAAATGATTGCTGCACAACAATTGATTAAAGAAAAACAACTGGACAAAGCCCTTTTGCTTTTTCAAGAACATCTGTTAAAAGCCAAATCAGAACGGGAACGATTTTTGTGGAAAACAGGATTGTGCCAGTTATTGATCAATTCAAAACAGCTAAAAATAGCAGCATCATATATTGATGATATTTTAGAAAATATTAATAAATTTAATTTGGAAACATGGGAGCCTGAAAATGCCATTAAAGCCTTGTCTCTGGTTTTAACAGGTCTCCGGCTTCAAAAAAAAGGTCAGCATGAACAATTGATTGAAACAATCATTAAAAGAATTTCCATGCTTGATCCGGTAAAGGCTTTACAAATTGTTTGATTTTTATAAACCAGTAATTTTTATAAACCAATAACAAGGAGGTAATCTATGGCTAAAGAAGCGTCAGTAGCACCAAAGGAGAGGGTTAATATTACTTACAAACCTGCCACGGGAGATGCAAAGGAAGAAGTGGAACTTCCCTTGAAAGTTTTAGTTATGGGGGATTTTACCATGGCAGAAGATGAAACGCCGATTGAAGACAGAAAAGCAATTAATATTGATAAGGATAATTTTAACGATGTCCTGGATTCCTACAATATTTCATTAGATGCGGTTGTCGACAACAAACTTTCAGCTGAGCCTGGTGAACAGATGGCTGTTAAACTGAATTTTAACAGTCTTAAGGATTTCGATCCTGATGCCATTGTTGATAAAGTTCCTGAATTAAAAAAACTGGTGGATTTGAGAAATGCACTTAAGGCAGTTAAAGGCCCCCTGGGAAATGTTCCTGAATTCAAGAAAAAGCTGAATGAACTTGTTAAGGATGATGGAGCAAAGGAAAGAATTCTAAAAGAATTGGGTGTTGACGAATAAAGGAGATTCAATAATGGCAGAACAAGAAAAAAAAGCAGAGGGACAAGAACAGGTCTCCACCACAGAGGAGCTTTCTCTTCTGGATGAAATTGTTCAGGCAACACGTCTGAAACCGAATCAGGAAGGTTACGACATAACAAAACAGGGCGTTCAGGCGTTTCTTGACGAGCTTCTCAAACCGGAACGTGCAGGCATAAAAATAAGCAAAGACCTGATTGATGAAATGATTTCCAGCATTGATTCAAAGCTAAGCCTTCAAATGAATGCCATACTTCACAATAAGGATTTTCAAAAAATTGAATCCTCCTGGCGCTCACTTAAATATCTGGTGGATCATACGAATTTCAGGGAAAATACCAAAATTGAACTTTTAAACGCTTCAAAGCAGGACCTATTGGATGATTTTGAGGATGCGCCTGAAATTACAAAATCAGGTCTTTACCAGACTGCCTATACGGCTGAATACGGCCAATTTGGTGGGCAGCCCTATGGCTTGATGGTGGGAAATTATGAATTCGGACCAGGACCCCAGGATATTGCTCTGCTTCAGGACATTGCAAGCGTATCAACCATGTCCCATGCGCCGTTTATTTCTGCCGCAGGCTCGCAGTTTTTCGGTCTTGACAGTTTTGAAGGGCTTCCAAACCTAAAAGATCTCAACTCAATATTTGAAGGCCCTCAATACGCCAAATGGCAATCTTTTCGCGAATCAGAAGATTCAAGAAACATCGGGCTTACCGTCCCACATTTTCTGCTGCGGCTTCCCTATGGTCAGGACACGGTTCCAGCCAAGAGTTTTGATTTTGCAGAAGATGTTACAGCAGGTAACAATGATTTTCTCTGGGGCAATGCCGCATTTACGTTTGCATCCAGAATGACCGAAAGTTTTGCCAAATTTCGCTGGTGCGCCAATATTATCGGTCCCCAGGGTGGTGGAGCTGTTGAAGATCTTCCTCTTTATCAATATGAATCAATGGGGGGAATTGAAACAAAAATACCCACAGAAGTCATGCTCTCGGAAAGGAGAGAATTTGAGCTGGCCGAGGAAGGCTTTATCGGCCTTACAATGAGAAAAGGCAGTGATAATGCAGCGTTCTTTTCCGGAAATTCGGTACAGAAACCAAAAAATTTCGGCAATTCTGCAGAAGGAAAAGCCGCCGAACTCAATTACAAACTGGGAACCCAGCTTCCTTATAATTTTGTTGTGGGCAGGCTGGCACATTACATGAAAGTTATTCAACGAGAAAATATCGGTACCTGGAAAGACAGAGGGGAGCTTGAAAATGAGTTAAATAACTGGATCCGGCAATATGTTTCCGACCAGGAAACACCAGGACCTGGTGTAAGAAGCAGACGGCCCTTAAGAAAGGCACAGATAGAAGTGTCAGATGTTGAGGGAGAACCTGGTTGGTTCATGTGTTCCATGAAAGTCCAGCCTCATTTCAAATATATGGGGGCATCTTTCACACTATCTCTTGTTGGAAAACTTGATAAATCATAACTTTTAATCAAAGGAGAATAAAACCATGGCAATGACTTCGTACATAAAGATAACCGGGAAAACACAAGGTGAACTAAAGGGAGATTGTCAAGTAGAAGGAAAAGAAGATCTGATTGTAGTTTACAGCATTGATCACAAAGTAGACATACCAATAAACCCTCAGTCAGGGCTACCGGTGGGGCAACGTATTCATAGACCTTTCGAGATAGTCAAACATAAGGATCCAAGTTCACCGTTATTATTTCAGGCATGCTGCACAGGTGAACATGTTGATACTGTGCACAACTTCTATCGTATCAACTCTGAGGGGAAAGAGGAACTTTATTATATCATAACACTGACGGATGCCATTATTGTCGAGATGCAGGAGTACAATCCTTTGAATTTTGTTGTGGGTAATGAACCTTATAAAGATATGGAATCCGTAAAGTTTACTTATTCAAAGATTTCCTGGAGGCATGAAATTGCAGGCACGGAATCCGAGGATGACTTTTTAAAACCCGCTTAATAAAAATTCACGGGTTTATAAATAACAAATGCAACTTTTCAGATGGATAGGCTGTGAGGCTTTAGACTATAAGGGAAGATCCAACGCGATCAAGTGAAACTCAGGGCGTTTGAACTGTTTGTCAAAATGACATATTGATATACAGGATAAAACCAGTTAGGCTTGGACAGGCGTTTGGGGTATTTAGATGAGCCGGATACCTCTTTAATGGGACTTGAAAATGGTGGGGGCATAAAAACGTCCGGGCTGCACTATTACGATTCATGCGCAATGTCTAACAGCCTTCATCCTAAACATCTGGAGTTGTTGCTAACAAATAAGGTATCCTTGCATGTATGAACTCACTCTGCTTGAACGTATTGATGCCCTTGAATCAACCGGGGAAGAAGAGATTCAGGAGAACCCCGTTGAAATCGAAATGCGTTCAATCATGACCCATTTGAAAAAATTACTAAATACGAATATGGGAAGTGTTCAGATTGCCGATGATTACGGCATGCCGGACATGACTGTTTTTGCCGGCGGTGGTCTGTCAGAAACTATTAAAAATATTGAAAAAGCTGTTCTGACTGCTGTAAAAAAATACGAGAAGCGATTATCAAAGATAAAAGTAAAAATTGAATCTGATAAAAAAGATGTCTTAACGATTCATTTCAGCCTCGAAGGTGTTCTTGCAAGACAGAAAAATGTTCCAATATTTTTTGAAACATCTGTCCGGCCAGGGGGCAAGATAAGTATAAATAGACAGGGAAACAGAATTGTTTAATAAATATTATCAAAATGAGCTGCATAAATTAAGGAAACTTGCCAAAGAATTTTCCCAGGCACATCCTGCAGCGGCTCCCATGCTGGCCAGTGAATCCGTCGATCCGGATGTGGAGCGACTCCTCGAAGGAACCGCATTTTTAACGGGTCACCTTCAGCATAAGATTGATGATGATTTCCCTGAAATTATCCACGGGTTAATGGATATTGTCTATCCCCATTATCTGAAACCGGTTCCCTGCACATCCATTATATCGTTTACACCCAAACCATCACTCATTGAAACAATCAAGGTGCCTTTGGGAACCTATTTGTCTTCAAAAGAAAAAAACGGCATAAAATGCATGTTTCAGACCTGTTTTGATCTTGATGTCCATCCCCTGAAAATTGTATCAGCCAAAAGTCTGACCAGGGAAAAGGAATATAAAATATCCCTTTCCTTTAAACTTGCAGGGATTTCTCTGTCCCAGTGGGATCCGGACAAGCTGTCCTTTTTTCTTTCCGGCTCATATGCAAAAACATCTAATATCTTTGCCTGTTTTACACAATTTATTTCCAAAATTAAAATTGTTACACCAAACAATCCGGAAGCTTATATCCTGCCTGAAAATGATTTTAAATCTCTTGGGTTTGAAAAAGCCAATTCTCTTTTTTCTTATCCGGCTCAATCTTTTTCCGGATTTTCCCTTTTACAGGAATATTTTATTTTTCCCCAGAAATTTTTATTTTTTGAATTATCCGGCTTAAAGAATTGGAAAAATAAACCAGAGGAAAATCAGTTTGACATTGTATTTGAATTCAAGGAGCCTTCCTTTGATTTTCCAAATGTATCGCCGGATAATTTTTCTTTATTTTCAGTCCCAATAATCAATATTTTCCCTTTTGAGGCCGAGCCCGTTGTGATGGATCACACAAAGGAAAAAATCAAGGTCCGGCCATCATCCAAGACCGGGAAAGGATACCAGATATACAGCGTTGACAAGGTCACTGGGTTTATCCAGGGAAGTGTCAAGCCCATTGACTACAGTCCCATGGATTATTTTTCGTTTGATACCCAGGATCTTTCCTTTTTTAAGGCAATTCGGCAGCTTTCTCCTATTACCAATACCTATGAAGTTTACCTGAACCTAACCTATGCAAGTCAGAAAAGCGAATATAAACAGGAAACCTTAACCGTGGATCTGACCTGTACAAATGGTTCCGTACCTGAACAGCTCATGCCGGGCGATATCTGTGAACACACCTTTAATTCACCAGAGCTTTTGCATTTTACTAATATTACCGTGCCGACTACAAATGTCGAGCCCCCCCTGGAAGGTGATACGCTTTGGCGGCTTCTGTCACATATGTCTTTAAACCTGCTTTCCCTGAAAGATGCGCCAAGTTTTAGAAAAATCCTTCAATTGTATATTTCACAGAACAGTCGGGACAAGGGAATGGTTGCCACAAATCTTAAACGGATACAGGGTATTCTGGATTTTAAGATTGAGAATGAGGACCGGCTGATCCGGGGAATGGTTGTCAGAGGGGAAAAGATCTCCATTTCCCTTAGCAAGGATGCCTTTGCATCCTTAGGAGATGTTGTAGTATTCGGGGCTGTAATTGATGAATTTTTCAGCCGGTACAGCAGTATTAACAATTATACGCGATTGATTATTAATGAAACCATTTCAGGAGAATCTTTTTCATGGCTGCCGAGGATCGGGAACATAAGTTTGAAATAATTGAAAAACTGATCGCAAAGAGTTCTTCTTTTTCCTTTGCCCAGGCAGTCCGGCTTTTATTGCATCATGTTTCTTTAAACCGGAAAAATGATTTCAGCAGAAATGATTTTTTAGACAACCAGATACGAATCAGACCGGAACTCTCTTTAAGATTTCCGGGAACTGATATTACACAAATAGAAAAAATCGGGGATGAACCGATACAATATCTGATTACAGCCACTTTCCTTGGGCTGTATGGAACATCCTCTCCTCTCCCGACCTTTTACACGGAAGATCTTATTGAAGAATTTAACAATGATAAATCAATAAAGCGTGACTTTATTGATATCTTAAATTATTCAATTTATCCGATATTTTTTAAAATATGGAGTAAATACAGACTATTTTATAAAATATGTGAAGAAAATGATGAAACCGTCATCAATATGATTTATTGCCTGCTTGGTCTTGAAAACAAGCAGTTGCGGGAACAGATATACAATACTGAAAAATATTTCAGATATGCAGGACTGACAATTCAGTTCCCAAGGTCTGCAGAGGGGCTTATATCCATCATTGAAGACTGTTTTAATCTGAAAAACCAGATAAAGATTAACCAATGCGTTTTAAGAAAAGTCTCCATTCCGGATGATCAGCATTCTCTGTTAGGCATATCATCCTGCACACTGGGACAAGATTCTGTCATAGGGTATGTGATCAATGATATCACAGGAAAATTTCAAATGGTGATTAAGGATGCCAATGCCGATATCCTTCATTTGTTTCTTCCAGATCAACAATTGTTCCTGGAATTAAAACAAATGGTGGACTTTTATGTGAATCAGCCCCTTGAGTGGGAACTGGTTATTGAACTTGAAGGTAAAAACATTCAAACAGCACAACCTGGCAATAAAAAATGGTCAAATTTAGGATGGAATACATGGCTGGTTTCTGAAAACAACATGCTTGACAAGGTTGAACCGATATTTTCAGCAATATAAAAAAACTAAATTCAACATAAATAAGGGAGGGTGACAATGGTAAATGTTGACACAAAATCTTTACTTCTCCATTTAAATGATTTTTGTACAAACACCTTGCATACGGGTGCTGGATTATGCGTTTCCAGAACACATTATGAAGTGTTTGTTGAACATTTTATTCTCAAACTGCTTGAGGATTCCAGATCTGATCTTTCAATGATATTTCAGCAATTTGAAATTGAAACCGGCGCTGTACAGAAAAAAATTGAAGCTGCATTAGAAGAATTTAAAACAGGAAATTCCGGCAAACCTGTTTTTTCACCAAGGCTTCTTGATCTTTTTCAGGATGGCTGGATGATTGCATCCATTGAACTTGACGAAAGAAAAATCAGGTCCGGTGCCATTTTGCTTGCACTTTTGGCCAGACCCCACTCCTATATAACGGGAAACTATGCAGATATTTTAAAAAAAATAAATAAGGACACTTTGCTGGAACAATTCTGGGGCATTACCAAAGGGTCGGCTGAAACCCTGTCCACAAAAGAGAAAGTTGCAGCAGGGGCTGCTGCCTCTCCTTCCAGGGGAGGTGAAAGTTTTATTGCCCGCTTTTGCAATAATTTCACAGAAAAAGCCGAACAGGGCGGGATTGATCCTGTTTTTGGAAGGGATGAAGAGATCCGTCAGATGATTGATGTTCTGGCAAGGCGAAGAAAAAACAACCCTATTTGTGTTGGAGAGCCGGGTGTTGGGAAAACAGCTGTGGTTGAAGGGCTTGCCTTGAGAATTGTCCAGGATGATATTCCTGATGTGCTGAAAAATGTAACCCTGCTTGAACTGGATATGGGGCTTTTGGAAGCTGGGGCCGGCATGAAAGGGGAATTTGAAAACAGACTCAAAGGAGTGATCAATGAAATAAAATCCTCTGAAACCCCTATTATTTTATTTATTGATGAAGCTCATACCCTTATTGGGGCCGGTGGAAGTGCAGGTGGAGGGGATGCTGCCAATCTTTTAAAACCAGCGCTGGCAAGGGGTGAATTGCGTACTGTTGCAGCCACCACATGGGGTGAATATAAAAAGTATTTTGAAAAAGACCCGGCACTGGCAAGAAGATTTCAGCCCATAAAGCTTGAAGAACCAAGTGTAAAAGACACAGAACTGATCTTAAGGGGATTAAAGCCAGGATATGAAGATGCCCATAAAGTCATCATAACAGAAGGTGCTGTAAAAGCTGCTGCTGAATTTTCCGACCGTTATATTACAGGAAGATTTCTTCCTGACAAGGCAATTGATCTGTTGGACACAGGATGTGCCAGGGTAAAAATAAACCTGTCAACCAAACCGCCTGCCCTTGAGGATAGGCAGCGGTCCATCCAGGCTTTTGAAAGAACCAAATCCGCCATGGAACGCGACCGGAACAATAATATGGAATTTGACTCTGATGAGTATGATTTAATCGTAAATTCCATAGCAGAATTTGAATCCCGGGCAAATGAAATCAGACAAAGCTGGGAAAAAGAAAAAGAGGCTGCCCAGATCGTGCTTGATTTGAGAAAAACATTGCAGGATTCCGACAAAAACGATCTTGAAACAGTGAAAGATCTTAAAGCCCGATTAAATGATGCAAATAAAGCGCTGGCCCACATTCAGGGGGATAACCCTTTGATGCAGCTTGAAGTAAATCCGGATGTTATTGCACAGGTTGTTTCTGACTGGACAGGGGTTCCTTTGGGGAAAATGGTGCAGGATGAAGCAGAAAGTATCCTCAACCTGGAACATCTTTTAAACAAACGTGTTAAGGGTCAGGATCATGCACTTGCCGCTATTTCAGAAGTTATCAGGGCTTCCAAATCAGGGATAAAAAATCCAAATCAGCCCATTGGGGTATTTCTTCTGGCAGGTCCCAGTGGTGTAGGAAAAACTGAAACCGGCCTTGCAATAGCAGAGATTCTTTTTGGCAGTGAAAAAAACAGTGTGACCATCAATATGAGTGAATTTCAGGAAAGCCATACGGTAAGCCGTCTCATCGGATCTCCTCCGGGTTATGTCGGATATGGGGAAGGCGGCATGTTAACTGAAGCCGTAAGACAAAAACCCTATTCTGTTGTTCTTCTGGATGAAGTGGAAAAAGCCCACCCAGATATATCAAATCTGTTTTACCAGGTTTTTGATAAAGGTATTCTGACAGATGGAGAAGGCAAGGAGATCAATTTTAAAAATACGGTCATCATACTTACCAGTAATCTTGCAACTGATATTATCCAGGAGATGACGGCAAATGAAGAAGAAATTTCAATTGACGCGGTAACGGCTGCCATCAGGCCGATGTTATCAGAATATTTTAAGCCTGCACTTCTGGCAAGAATGAATGTGCTTCCGTTTATCAGCCTGAGACCTGACGCAATGGCCCTTATTGTTAAATTAAAATTGAATGCTGTTAAGAAAACCCTGTTGGCTAATAATAAAATTGTATTTAATTATTCCGACAAAGTTATGGAACAGATAACTGCAAGATGTACTGAAGTTGAAACAGGTGCCAGGAACATTGATTACATCTTAAATGCCAACATTTTCCCAAGAATTTCAAGGGAGCTTTTATCAAAAATGAGTTCAGGTGACATGCCTTCAGAAATCCTTCTTGATCTGGATGAAAGTGATGAATTTTCAATAGAATTCACTGAATAATCTTTAAAGCAAAAAGGATAGCCAAAAAGAGTTATTAATGCACAAAGGATAGCCAAAAGGAGTTATTGATGCAAAAAAAAGTATGGATTACATCAATGTCCAGGGAAGAAAAGCAGATTACAGGTCTGCTTAACCTTGCTAAAAAATACGGACTTGCGCCTGACGGGCATTTCTGGGTGGATGACCTGCAAAAAATGGCGTGGCAGTCGCCATTGGAAAACCTTATTGCCAAGGATACAGCCCTTTGGGTTATATCCTGCACACAAAAAGATCTTGAATCAGAATCTGTAAGATATGGATTGTCACTTCTTTGCCTTTCCATACAGCATATAAAGGGAATTGGGTTTCCGATACTATTTGTCTGCCCGGATGAATCATTAAAGATAGAAGATCTGCCAACTCCATTCAGGGGATGTGATATCATCAAATCAGATAATAAATCTCTGGCTGCCAAGATGACAGCAAAGGCAAACACACCCGTTAAAAAAATCCCCACTGAATACAGAATAAATATCCATGCCAACCAGGGCTATGGCATCTGGTTTGAATTCGGCCCTGCAAAGGGTACAAAATGGAATGGTGTGCTGGCAGGAGGCCTGACATCTGAGGCAAATGCCCATGGCGTGGGACCCAAAGGTTCCATTCCCCTGAAAACGATTCTTGAATATCAGATGCAGGGTCTCAAGCTAAAATCAGGCACAGATGACTACACAGCCTGGGCTGTAAAAAATTCAATTGATGAAAATCAATCCTATTATGTAAGATATACAGATATTCCAGGCAATATTTTATTTGGCCAAATGCCTGATGAGGAAGATGAGGCTGATTTTCATGTATTAAAACTTGTGTAAACTTTTTTTATTTTTTCATATAAAAATTTACAAAATTGTTAAAAAATTCACTTTAAGAATCATAATGTATATGGGGTAAAAAATGTCCTTATTAAATAAAATGAAATATTCTTTTATCTCCAAGGCAATGGACAAAGAAACTTTTACAGTTGTAAGTTTTAAAGGCTTTGAAGCTGTTTCCAAACCCTATGAGTTTGAGATATTGCTTGTTTCGGAAAAAAGGGATATTGACCCGTTGCTGGTTTTACAGAACCCTGCAATCTTTACCATTCACAGGGATGAAGAAGATAATGTGGATTTCAATGGAATTCTTATACAATTTGAAGAAAGCCAGGAATTTAATGACTATCTTTTTTTTAAAGCTGTTCTTGCACCAAAACTCTTTTGGCTTTCTTTAACCCATCACAACCAGGTGTTCCTGGATTTGACCATTCCTGAAATAATGGAAGACGCTTTAAAAGATGGAGGACTTAAACAAACATACGATTTTGACTTCAATCTTAATCCTAATAATATTTACAAAAAACTGGAATATATCTGTCAATATGATGAGTCCCATTTTAATTTTGTTTCAAGATGGGCGGAAAGAGAAGGACTTTACTACTTTTTTGAACAGACACCAAAAGGTGAAAAAGTAGTTTTTACGGACACTAAAATGGAACATAAAGATCTGTTATTAGGCAAGGATCTTATTTATGACCCCCAGTCAGGGCTTGCTTCACTTCATACAAAGGAAGTGATACAATCGTTCATATGTAAGCATAACCTGCTTCCCCAAAGGGTTTATTTAAAGGATTATAACTATCTTAAACCATCCCAGGCCATGGAAGGTATTGCAGATGTAGATGAAAACGGCAGAGGGGAAAACTATATTTACGGAGTACATTTTGATTCGGTTAATGAAGGGAACAGGCTGGCAAAAATAAGGGCTGAAGCACTTTTGTGCAGAAAATCAATTTTCCAGGGAGAAAGTTCAGTTCCTTTTATGGTGCCGGGATATACATTTGATCTCAATGAACACTACAAAGACGTATACAACAGGAAATACCTGGTGACTGATGTTACCCATGAGGGGCACCAGACAGGATATTTGATTTCAGGAATAAGCGGTGCCGTTGAACACAGAGATGAGGAGATGTTTTATTCCAACACCTTTACAGCCATTTACGCCAACGAACAGTTCAGGCCTGAGCATTTAAGCAAAAAGCCAAGGATATCAGGAACCCTCAATGCAAAAATAGATGCCAGCGGCGAGGGAGTTCATCCTGAACTGGACGATCATGGCCGGTACAAGATCATTCTCCCCTTTGACAGAAGCGGTCGTTTTGGCGGCAAGGCTTCAGCATTTGTACGCATGATGCAGCCATCAGCAGGTCAGAACCAGGGTATGCATTTCCCTCTGCATAAAGGAACAGAGGTATTGTTAACTTTTATTGACGGTAATCCTGACAGACCAATTATCGCCGGAGCAGTTCCCAACCCTGAAACACCAAGCATGGTAAACAGCAGTAATCAAGCATTGTCTACAATTACAACAGGTCGGAACCCTAATAACATGTCGGCCGGTGCCGGTGATGCCAGGGCCAGGGGCAATTCCAATCCCAATAACTATATCGAATTTAATGACACAGACGGCAGTGAATCTATTACCATCCATTCCCCTAATAAAATCGAAACTTTTGCCGGAGGCAAGTATAAGCGACGGGAACTGGGACCTTCAGAAGAGAGCGGCCATGACAGATATGAGGCTGATGATGATGATGATGACGGTTTTCTGGGAAAAATTGATACCCCCTCTGCTAATTCAAAAGCGGATGATTTACTTGAAATAATGCAGAATTTTTCGCCATCCAATGTTTATGGTTATGATGAAAAAACAACTTTGCCGGAGGATGATCAGCCAGCTCCGAACAATCTGGAAGAATTTATTGTTGCGCCTGTTCCGGCCATTCCCGACACCTTTACCGATTTTTTCAAAAATACTCCTAAAATCTGGTGTTTTACAGATGGGACTGCCGATGACTATGATTATTATGAATTACCAGATCTATATGAAAGCGTTGGAGAAGCCTGGGAAGACTATTGGAATTATTGGGTTAAACAAAACCACCCCGATGCAAAAGGATATCAAAACATTGAGTATATCAACCATACCCCCAGCCGCCCCATTAACCATCCCTGGTATGTGAGTGGATGGGATGTTTCAGACAACGATACCAGTAAAAGATTAAGAGATTACCTCAGACAATCGGTTTGGGACAGCCACTGTGATACAAAATGGAAGGCGTGGATAGAAAAAACCAAAGAGGACTGGAAAAAATGGATGCCTCATTATGCCCGGGGACATGTCCGCGTTTCCCACCGGGATACATTCCACATGCAGGAAGGCAATTATTACGATTTCGGAGGATACTGGGTTTATAACCTGGGAAATGCCTATATTGAGAATCATATGGATCAATCCGGTGTACTTAATACTGATAATATTAACGAAGATCTTTTAAACAAAGGTGGTCCTTACTGGAATAATGTTGATTGGTCAAAAGCTTATGGATATGGGCAGACTTGTACTAACCCAGATGAAGACCCTCCAACATGGAGTTTTAATACAGACCGAAAGCTTGGAAAGGCTGACCTTGAGATTGGCACTGATGTTGACTGGAAAGAAGCGACAGCAGATGCCAATGACACAAGCGTATGGGTTGAAAAGTCTTTTGGCAATTCATACAGTTATAAAGATGGAAATTCCATTGAGGTAACCAAAGGAGATACCCTTAATATCCAGCACTCCTCCAAAGAAATTGATATAGTATTCAGAAAAGGCGGTGCTATTAAATCCTGGGAAAAGAAGGAAAAAGGCACCCTCAAAGCAAAAAAAACTTGGGATTCAAAGGGAAGGACTACCTCTGAAATGACATATGGGGATGGGATACTCAATGAAACAACATGGAATTATTTCGCAAAAGGGGAAAATGACGGAAACTTACCAAAACTCTCCCAGAAATATGAGGATAAAAATGCAGGTATTATCAGTGTTCATACCCATTGTCGAGACACTGGCAATATTATTGCATTCAGCAGCAAACACCAGGGATTCAATTCAACACACAATTTCAATTTTAACTGGGCCAACACGGCTAAAGCCAGCTTTACCTTTGCCGCAGGCACCTCATTTAGCTTTAAAGCAGCAACAAATCTTGATTTAGCAGTTTCTGCAGCCCTGGATCTCAGTATCGCAGCCTATGTGGCGGGCAAGATAAATTTGTCAGCCTATGCGGCGGCCAAGTTAGATTTGTCAGTGTATGCCGGTATTAACCTTTCAGCGAGCCTAAGTGCCTCTCTAGATGTGAAGTTAAACTTAGGAACAGGAGTTGCGATAGAATTAGATGCCAGAAATTTTGGTAAAATAGTATATTGTGCAGCAGATGGAACGGCAGAGGTAAAGGTCGGTGGCGCAACAGTACTAAAAAAAGGAGCCACACTAGATGTATGTATTGATACCCTGAAACTCGAAATGTGAAAGAGTGATTATGCCTGCCATACAAATATTTAGACCCCTGCAAGTGGGATTTAACAATCAGGTTCTGGAGCAAAACAGAAAGTTTTATTTCATTGCTTCAGCTATCCTTGGTGTGAATCTTCAGACAAGTGAAGAACTTCTTGATGTGAATTATCTCAAAGACGCGTTTGAGGGCATGGAGGAAAATTCCCTTCCTGACATGGGGATGCCGAAACCAAATGGCGAATTTCTTGTTTCAGGTAATTTTTTTGCCCCGGACAATCAGGCAGTTACAGGGGGTGAGATCAAAATCAGACTCGATGAAATCGAGAAAAAGTTATTTATTTTTGGCCCAAGAAAATGGAAAGCAGGTTTTCCTTCAAAGCCTGAAGAAATAAGATCCATGCCCCTTGACTATACAAAGGCTTTTGGCGGACAAGGATTTAAAAAAAATCCTGATGGAATTGGATTTAATGACGGCCTGCTACCCTGCATTGAAGACCCAAGGCATCTTGTCGCATCCAAAGGAGACAAACCTGACCCTGTTGGTTTCTCATATCTTTATCCCATGCTTCCTCAGAGGATGAAATATCAAGGGACCTATGATTCTGATTACAAGAACAAGTATTTCCCCGGATATCCTGAGGACCATGACTGGAAATATTTTCTATGTGCCCCTTCTAACCAGTGGATAAAAGATTTTTATAAAGGAGATGAAAGTTTCTCTATTAATAATATGCATCCTGAGATTCCAATAATAGAAGGGCGATTACCAGGGCTTTATACAAGGTGTTTTATAAATCAGGGAAAAGAGGGCGAGGCGGTATTTGGAGAACTTCCTTTAAACCTTGATACAATCTGGTTTTTCCCTGAAAAACTGCTTGGACTCCTTATCTTCCGGGGGGTTATTGAAGTTGAAGATGACGAGGCAGAAAACATCTCTCATGTTCTTTGTGCCTACGAAGACAAATCACAAGAACCCCGCTCTCTTGAATATTACAAAGCTGCTTTTGAAAAACGGGAAAACAGTGATGACGCGTTGCTAAACAATCTTAATACCAAGGATCTAATACCTGAAGGTCATAAGTGCGCAATGGAACTTCTAATGGAAATGGGGCTTTCAGAATTAGACGGTGAGGAAAGCGCGTTTTCAAAAAATATGGATGCAAAGGCAAAAGCCACGCAAAAAATTAGTGATGAAAAAATCGAAGAAGTTATCCAGCAAGCTGAAAATAATATGGAGAATGTTGATACTCCTGATGACGGAAGAATTGACATCAGGAAAATGATGAAAGAACCACCAGATGTTAAACCTGACCCGGATATTGAAGCGATGAGCCAGAAACTTGAAGCGATCTTGCCTGGAATAACCGCAGATACTCCACAAAAACTTGATATGAAGAGGTTCTCCTTTGACAAAATTGATGAAATTATGGAGGCTGTAGATGAATTATCAAGCAAAAAACAAAAAGAGGCACAGGATCTTACTAAAAAAGAGATTGGAAAGGTTAAAGAACAGGTAAAAGAGCAGATTGAAACTATTGATAAACAAATAGAAGAAGCAAAAAAGGTAGCTGGTTCTAAAGGTTCAGGCCAGGTAAAACTCCTGGAGGATTCAAAAAAACAGATTAATGAGCGTCTTAAAGCCTTGGATGATATTGATTTTAACGGAACCTCAAAAGCAAAAGCACCCCTGCCCCGTATTGATATAGAAAAGATTAGAACACAAACAGAAAAGATTAATCCCCAGATAATGGAAGCAATGCAACATGTTCAATCAATGAAGGCAATGGGGATTGAAGATGAAAAGACAAAGGATATAGAAAAACAAATTCAAGAAATGTTTGAGACCAGCACAAAGCAGGTGGAAGAAGGATTGCAAGAAGTTGAAAAGGGTTTTAAGGAAGGCTATTTGATGGGTGCCCATTTTATGGATGAAGGGCTTTCCCCGCATAAGGATTCTTTAGAGGATGTTAAAGCACGTTTCCTTGAGACTGTTTCATTGGGTGAAGATCTATCAGGAAAAGACTGGGCCTGCATTGATCTTGAAGGAGTCAATCTTGATGGAATTGATCTGAGCGGGGCTTTCCTTGAACAGGTTAATTTCAAAGGCACAAGTCTCAAGAATGCAAACTTTTCCGAAGCCATTCTGGCAAGGGCAGACCTTGAAGATGCAGACCTTACAGGTGCGAACTTTGAAAAAGCAAATGTGGGTGCTGTTCATGCCTTGCGGACAAACTTTACAGATGCAAACCTGAACTCAGCAAAGCTTTCCAAAGGTGATTTTACCCAAGCCAATTTCACAAATGCAAACCTTGAAGGAATTGAATCCCTGGAAGTAGTGATTGAAGGTGCAAATTTTTCGAAGGCATACATGTCTAAGGTAAATTTCATAGAAACAAAAATTTCAAAAGCAAAATTTATAAATGCTGATATGAATACTTCTGCTTTTATAAAATGCAGTATTGAAGATAGTGATTTTTCCGAAAGCTTGATGAATAAATGTGCGTTTGTTGAAACTCAATTGAAAAATGTCAGCTTTGAAAAAGCAGACCTTTCAAATGCCTGCTTTGTTGCAACTGAGCCTGAGAAATATTCCATGGAGAATCTTAAATTCAAAGGTGCCTGTCTTGCGCAGGCAAATTTCCAGAATATGGATATGCAAAAATCGGATCTGTCATATTCAAATATTGAAAATGCCTTTTTTGGCAGTACAGATCTTTCAGAATCTGATTTGTCTTATGCACAGGCTAAGAATGCTCAATTTCGGAAAGCAAAACTTACCAGAGCTAAACTATATAAAATAAACCTTGATCAAGGTTCCCTTGCAAAGGCAAATCTGGTGGGTGCATCATTTATAGGCGCCAATTTACATGCAGTAGATTTTTTAAGATCTACAATAACAGATACGGATTTCAGAGGCAGTAACCTTGATGCAACTCTAATTGAACACTGGAGGCCGTAATAATGACAGGTGAAGAACTTTCAAAAAAGATCAAGTCCGGAGAATTTTTCCATGAAGAAGATTTTTCCGGAATGGATTGCAAAGGACTTGATCTGTCAGGCGGTGTTTTCAGTGAAGTCTGCTTTGATAATTGTGATTTTACAGGGGCCAAACTGAAAGAAGCAATTTTTAACAACTGCTCTATAAAGAATGCTATATTTTTCCAGGCAAACCTGAATGAGACAAATTTCATTAAATGCAATCTTGAAAAAGCGGGTTTTAAAGGCATCAGCTATGAGTTTATTAAATTTATAGGGTCTGAAATGGTTCAGGCAGATTTTTCAAATTCCAAATTTGAAGGGATGTGTGTTTTCTCAGATGCCAATCTGGATGGAGCGTCTTTTATCAATTCCAATCTTGCTACTACAGTTTTTAATTCTTGTAAAATGCAAAATGTTAATTTTTCTGAGGCAGTTCTCTATAAAGCGGTATTCTATGAATGCGAATTTGAAAATAATAATTTTTTAAAAACATCTATCCATTTATCAGGTTTTTTTAATGCCATATTTGAAGAAACAAATTTTTCAGATATGGATTTAACTCAAGTTCAGTTTTATAATAGTAAGCTGAATAATTGTGATTTTTCCGGAGCAAAACTCAAGCAGTCAGGATTTATACAATCATCTTTAAAGGGATCCAAATTTGACAATGCTTACCTTGAATATGCAAATTTTTATGAAGCTAAGCTTTCTGAAGCCAGTTTTATTAACGCATATATGAAAATGGCAACTATGCAAAAGTCTCAGCTCTTAAAAACTAATTTTACTTCTGCCAATCTTTATCAAGCTCAGATGGAAGAAGTTGCAGCAGAGAATTCCATTTTTGAAGGTGCTGATCTTACCTATGCTGATCTTTCTCATGCCAGTATAAAAAACTCAAATTTTTCTAATGCAAATATGTTTATGGCAAATATGCATGAGGCAGATGATGAAAATACTGTCTGGAGAGGATCAAACAAAACTCTCGCCAGGGGAACTGACCAAGATAGATTAAAATCAGAACAATGGGGGAAACAATGAACAACTCAGCAAGAAAAGTAATTCCGATTCATTCAAACAATAGATCTGTTATCCGGACCGGCTCTGTGGTATCTATTATATCCGATGAAATAATTATCAACATGACAGGAGACACCATAAAGGCAAAAAAAGCATTCTCCTGTATTATTGATCCACAACCGGGTGACATCATTATCTGTTCGGAAAGTGAAAATGGAATGATTTATATTTTGGGCATTATTGAAAGACCTGCCACCCAGAAAATGAATATCTCCTTTCCGTCTGACGTGGCATTCCAGGCCAATCAGGGAAGCCTGAATATACATTTCTCAGACAATGTGACCATTGCATCAAAAGATGTGAACTTTTTTTCAAAAAAGGTTATACATAAAAGCCAGGAGGCCATTGTGTCCTATGATAATATTACAGCCAATGGTAATGAGCTTCAGGCAAGTTTTAAAACTGTACGTCTGATCAGCAATTTGATCAATACAATGGCAAAACAGGTGATTGATCGTTTTAAAGGATATATCAGAAGCACAGAAGATAACGACATGGTAAAAGCTGGTCAAATGACCAGACGAGCTGATGGATTATGCTCCATTGATTCAAAATATACCATTATGAACAGTAAAAAAATTACAAAAATAGACGGGGAAAAAATCCTCATGGGGTAATTTTTTATTAGGAGTATTTTATGTTTGCAAATTGTTCAATGCCCGGTATGGATATCGCGTTTCCTGATGTCTGCAAGACACCGGCACCACCACCTGTTGTAACTGTGCCGATTCCATATCCAAATATGGCAGTAAAGGTTATGGCGATTCCGCCAACCGCATCAATGAAGCATTTAATCATGTTCATGCCGGCTCATCATATCGGGACAACAGTTCCAACAAGTATGGGTGACAATACAGGGGCTTTGGGCGGTGTTGCATCCCAGATTATGATGGGACCTGCCCGGAATATAAGATGCAGTATGAAAATAATCACAGGTGGCCTGCCAGCCACAAGGATGCTTGACAATACTATGCAGAATTTAACCAATACCAGTGGGATGACACTGATTCCAGGACAATTCAAAGTCTTGTACCTGACCTGATGCTTATTTAAAAATGATTGGAGCCAATAATGACTGAAGAAAAAAAAAGACGAAAGACGAAAGACGAAAAAGAAAATCCTCAACCGCCAGAGATTCAGTTTCATGTTCCCCAGGAACTTGAATATGTATATCGTGATATTTTTAATGTATATGCCGGTGTTGGGGATGTAACTATAGAATTTGGCAATCATCATAAAGCTATGCCTGAGCATGCCAGCATTTCAAACCGCATTGTAATGTCCGTGGGTAATGCTTATTTACTGGTTCAAACACTTCAGCAAGCCTTGCAGAAAGCACAGGCAGCCCTGCAGCATAATCTTTCAAAGCAAAAGGGAGAATAAAATGAGCTATGAACAACTTCCCTATAAAATCCTGGCTCTTGGGCCATTTGCCCCTGTGCCTGAAGAAAAATTTAAACCAGATTTTGTTGAAGTTGATCTCTATTCAATTGATGAAGCAATTGAAAAATTGTCACCCGTTCTTTATATCCCGTTGCCGCTGGATATTTGCCCTGACGGCGCAGTCTCCTTAAAATTCAAAAGAATAAAAGATTTCAAGCCTGAATCCATAATAAAAAACAATTCATACCTAGCATCACTATCAAAAACAAATGCATCATCACAGACTACGGGTCAAAAAAACAAATCTGTTCAATCTGGTAAAGAAGAAAAAAGCAAAATAGATGACATCCTGTCCATGGTTGCAAGTTCTGAAATTGTAACGGATACTTCATCGGATAGTTTGTTAAAGAAAAATCAGACAGATTCTGATGCCTCTCCCATTATCCGGGAAATTTTTTCAAACAGGGAATTTCAAAAAACCGAATCTGCATGGAGAGGACTTTTGAATCTGGTTAAAAAGGCAGGTATAAAAGGTTTTGAAAAGATATGTGTCAGCATATCTTCTGTATCCCATAACAGTCTTGAGACTGTTTTAGATGAGATAGCATCACTGCCGCAGGATGAGATTCCCAATATGGTTCTCATTGACCTTGGTTTTGATAATACCATGCCGTCTATTGAACTTTTGGAAAAAGTGACACAATTCACAGACACAATGCTTTTGCCTGCCTGTATATGGATAAAACCCGATTTCTTCAGAATAGAAAATTTTAATCAAATCCACAAAATTCCATATATAAAAAATCATCTTGACGATGTTTCCTATGCAAAATTTAAAAAAATCAAAACACTTCCAGGTGCTGCATGGTTACTTGCAAACTGCAACAGCTTTGCCGTAAGGCCTGCCCATGATTTTGAAGAACACCCGCTTTTTGTCTCCCCTGTATGGGCCATTGGAACCTTATGCGCCATGTCGGTTAACAATTCAGGCTGGCCCATGGGATTTACAAGATATAATACAAATCGTATTGAGGATCTTGCCATGGTTGATTGTGATGGGAAAAGCACGGCTTCCACCCAGGCCCTGTTTTCTGAAGACAGAATTATGCAACTTGTTGAAGCAGGGATCACCCCTGTTGTGGGAATGAAGAACAAGGATGTGGTATTTATTCCCAAAGAGTCTTCGCTTGCAGGTGATTCAATAAAGTTTCAATTGTTTTTCAACCGCATTATTGAATCTCTCATTGATATCCGGAAAAAAAGCATATCCAGTAACAGGCCGGAAGATGAAATCAGGACAGCTCTGACAGGATTATTCAAACAAACCGGACATAATCCGCCGGATGATATTCTAGTTATAGATAACAGAACCGCTTTAGACGACCAAAAAATCTTTAATATATCTTTTATACCGCCGGAATCTATTCTTGCAGGTTCCGGTAAAATAGAATTTTCTTTTACATGGTAATTTTGAAGATATAAAATAAATTGAAAATTATTATTTTTAACACTAATTAACTATCGGCTTGAAATCAATGGTTGTTTAGTGTATTTTTTTTTCTTTTATAATAAATGATGCTTAAAAAGCGGATTTCTTAATGAAAAGCGTTATCCGGTCTGTTTTTATTTTTTATTGGCTCTTTTAAGTATTCCTTTGCAGGATCAAAAAATGCTTTTGACAGATCAAGCTATTTTGAAAATTTCAGAGGATTCAGGATTGGTGATTCAGGACCATTGTTTTTTTGACTTTATTCTCTATATTTTTAAACTTTACTTTAGGATAACGTATGAACCAGATAAGGATTGCATCAGAAAAAGATCACGATAAGATAACTGATCTTCGATTGACAGAATTCAGTAGATCAAAAGATTTCAAACTGTTAAAACCTGAACTTTTAAAATGGAACGAAATTGATGATAATAATAATGTTATTGAGGTATTGCATAAAGGTAATGAAGTTATCGCAACAATTCGTGTAATCCCGGTTTTTAATAAAAAACAAGCTACCCATGTCCTAGAATGTGATCTCCCGGTTAAAATAAGTTTTCCCGCACTTGTTTTTAATAGTGCTGTAACAAAAAAATCCTATCAGGGAAAAGGCCTGAATCAAATTTTAAGATATTATTGCTTAATAGCTGCAATAGATCATGATATTAATACTGTGATGAGCCCTATTTACCAGACGGCACCAAGAATAAAATTTATGAAAAAACTGGGATATCAATGCCATACTCTTGCTCATTCATGGCAAACGAAACTGTTTCCAAACAGTCCCCGAGAACTGGCTGTTCTAAATCGTAATCAATTTAGTAATGCAATAAAGATTATTGAAAAATCTATTCCGCAACTTATTAAAAATTATCCCTGGTATGGAGTGCCGATTACTTTTTAACGTCCATTTCTTTATAAATATCATCAGCTGCACTTAAAATATCAATTGAAGGATTATAACCAACAATTGTAGCTGCTTCGGTATTCAACGATATAGAAAACGATTTGCCGACATCCATAGGCAACAAGGCTGGATCAGTCCCATTCAGAATTTTGACAACATATTCTGCACATTGTTTTCCAAACTGTTCCTTATTCCTTCCAATGCCCATAACAAGCCCTTTTTTTATATAGACAGGATCGCCTGCACTTGGGATACTGTTCGTTTTAAAATTTTCAAAAAATAAGTCAAAATTTATATTAAATGTCTTTGATACCTGGACATAAAAGACATCAACTTTTGGAACAACATAATCAAGAGCTTCTTTAATATTTTTTCTAATTATTTCTAAAGGGTATTCTTTACCTTGATTATCCCGAAGGGAAAATCCCGTGTAAATGAAATCAAACCCTGATGTTTTAGCAGTCTCTGTTACCTGTTTAATCGCACCTTCATGACTGGGAGATCCTTTCAGATATATCATCCCTATTTTTTTAAACGCAATTAATTCATGAAGCAGATTTATTCCAATTGCAATATAATTCCTTGTTTCCACACCTGTGTAATTTGCATTGGAAGTTTTCCAGTCTGTTACAATTCCAGAATATTCCGGTGTACCAAGATCTGTGAATACAATAGGAATATTTTTTATGTTCTTAATTACTCTTTTTGTTGCCTGGGTACCAATGGAAAAAATAATGTCTATATCATCCCCATTTTTAATTTTTTCAATATATATATCCAAAGCTTTTAAATCTCCCATGGCGTTATACTGTATTATATCAACTTTATCTTTGTAACCTGATTCTATTATGCCGTTTTCAAATCCTTTTAAAGACCTGCTATATGGAATGAAACTCTGGTGTTGAATTGATAAAATTTTATATTTTTTTTCGTCGGCAAAGATAGTACCCGCATTAAAAAAAATCATCAAACATATTGATATATATATTGTTTTTTTCATTTTAAGCATAGCTCCTTTTTTATAATGTTCAATTTGAATTTCTGAGATTGAAAAATATCATAAATACCAAATTTCCACAAATACATAATAATCCTCCAAGAACCACTGCCATGTTTATATCATAGCAAGCTGCAAAATATCCAAAAACAATTGGACCAAAACTGCTGCCTATTCTTTCAATTGAATGATATACTGCAAGTGACGTTCTAGTTCCTATAGTTTTAGCGGTCTTAGTTGTTAAAAAAAGTCTTAACTGAGAAGGAAACGATATGCTGTTTGAAATTCCAAGGAGCAACAGAATGAATATAATCGAGCATGCTTTAAACATTGTAGAACCAGACATAAAATAGTTAAACATCATAAAAGAAATCCCCAGAGCAATATTTGATACTATCACGAAAAATTTGCTTTGTTCTACTCTTTTGATTCTTTTGTTAATAATGCTCGCAAAAAGAATACCCGGCAAACCATAAAACATCATTATCCTTCCGATGTCTGAATAAGTAAAATCTGGTTTTAAAACAATCGGCAATGAATAGTAAAAAAAACCGATAAAAGTTATCCTTGTGATAACACTCTGTATAAGTATGCAGATAAGGTTTTTGTCATTAAACCCATACTTTAAAAAGTTCAAAACCCCAATTTTTTCTGTGTTTTCAATTTGGTTGCCGATTGGAAGATTCTTAGACAATACCATATAATCAAAAAAAAATATTAAAAGGATCATGATCGAAGCTGAGAAAAAAACAAATCGGTAGGAAAAATAATCTGCCATTATACTTCCAAAAATAATACTGCAAAACAAGCCCCCGGCAAAAGCGGAATTAAAACCGGCAAGATAAAAAGATCTATCTTTTTCGCTGGAATTATTAATAATAAATTGTTTACAATATATGACAACAATTGCGAATCCAATAGCACAAATAACTCTTCCGAGAATGAGCTGTACAATATTTTCTGAGATTCCACATATAAAAAGCCCAAATGAAGTACAAAGGGTGGCAAAGCCTACAGCATAATCCTGCCGAATCCATTGGAATAGTTTTGTTCCTGAAGCAAGCATAAAAACAGTGGCACTTATCATGTAACTGGTGATAGGGAGACCCATAAGAATTTCATCGGAAAAAAAACCAGTTAGAAAAGTATCCTGAGCAAGAAGATCCCTGGTAAATATTGGAAGAAAGCATGAATGAAGATTTGAACTAAAAAAAAATATAAATACTATGGGTCTAACAAGGGAAGGATCAATAATTTTTATGACCTGGTAATTTTTTTGTACAATCTTTTTTAAAAACAATTTTTTCTTATTAATCTCTTTTAACAATAATCCCCTACCATAAAAAATAGTTGAAATTGCTTCCAGCCCAACCAGATTTAATTTATTATAAACATCATCAATCTGAAGAATGATTATGTTTACACAGTGTTTCAATCGTGAAAGAAATGAAGTATATTCTGAAGGAAATTTCTCGTGGGTATCTGGATCGAGATTTTTCACTATTTTATTCAGGGAAGAAATAGACTCCTGAAAAGGAATTATAACCAGTTTTGATGTAAAAAACCTTATAATTTCATAGGTAATTATAAGCCCTGCTAAAAATATCGTAATCAGATCAAAAAACATTATCCCAATTTTTTTACCTAATTCATCGCCTATACCAAGTAAAATCAGGGCTTTTTCATTCTTTGAATCAGAAGCAAGTATATTGATTTTTATTTCTTGTACAACCTCATTTTGTCTTGATGCTGAGTACAAGATATTGTTTTCACTAAGTATTTTAACATAAACAAGTTCAGGAGAATTCTCCAGTATTGATTGCAAAAAGGAATCCATACCACCTAAAGTTTGAATAGATAGTCCAAACTGCAGTGCATACTCAATTTCTTTTTTTACTGCATCTCCAAGCTCCTGAACCTGTTCGATAATCTGATTTTCATACTCATGCTGGAACATTTTCACATTAAAGAACATGTAAATGAGATTGGAAAGACTAATAAACAAAAGAACAATTATTATGAGTCGTCTACCATACATTGGTGTGAATTCCTGATTCTCAATTTGAATTTAACAATTTTATAAATTTTTTATAAAGCGACTGGTTATGGGAAATATTTTCTGAATCATGAACAATAAAATCAAAATTTTCATGAATATTTCTGTTTTTTTGAAACAGCCATTCTCCTTTTTTAATTTTTTCGATCTGATTCCGGATATTAATAACGGGGGTCAGATCAATCCCCTTATCTTTCAATTCATCAAAATTCTCATTTTCTATTAATCTTTCCAGATTATTTACATACCGCATAAACGGTTTGTTTATAATCATTGTGAGCAAAAAATATAAAATCGGAAGAGTAAAAACCACAACTAGTAAAAAATTGATTAGGGATTTTTTTACAAGATATAAAAATTTTACTTTATTTTCTTTAAGCGAAACAATTATTAAAATATTACCCTTAATCTCAGATTTTACTTCAAGAGGAATATAAATGTTATAATGCTCTGATGTTTTAATTTGAGCCGGTGTTTCTTGAAATAAAAATGAGCCCTCATTTATATTTTCCTTCAAAGAATAAATGGGTTTCCCTTGGGTATCAATGATGTGCAGATTTTCAATATTTTCAGGAATTATATATGACAGAAGTCTTTCATAGTTAATATGGGTTAATGGTTTACCAAAAATTAAGGATTTATTGAGTTTTCTTTGGATTTCATTACCGATGATCTGGTACTTTTTTATACTATTTTCTTCAAGGTTATTTAGCAGAAAACCAATCCCAAGAAAACAATTTATTCCCTGGACAAATAAAATCGTAAAAAAAGTGACAATCATAATTTTGCTACGTAACTTCATTCAACAGCCTTCAATTTTAGTGCCTGACCTGCTATATCATCATACTGGTATGATGTGGTCAAGCAAAAACTGATGCTAAACAGATATTATAATAGAGATAGGCACTTACAGATAGCAGATAGAAATATTCTTCAAAGAGTTAAATAAACATTTGAAAGTTATCCTTTGATTGCCGGAAGTGAATATGTTATAGCACAAATAGTCGGTGAATTTATCACATAATTGTTTGTGATAATATATTGCCAAAAAAACTGTTAATAAAAAGAAAAATCATTTATGAAAAAACCTATCCGGAAACTAACCAAGACAAATAGGTGATTTAATGTTTTTAACTATTAAAGGAAAAATCATTTTTTTTGTCACTCTGGTGATGGTTATCAGCGCAATCGTAAATATCTATTTTACGAATAGAGACGTTGGGAATGCAATGCTGGTAGCTCAGAAAAAGTCTGCAATAAATATCCTCCACTCCCTGGATCTTATTATTAAGGACGAATATCACAACCTGCTGTCAGATAAGAGGACAATGACTCTTTTAAAAAGGCAGCAGTTAAAACAAGCAGCCAGTATGATTGAATCGGTTTTCAAGGGTTATCACAGCTCTGTAAGGGAAGATCTGCCAGAGCCCCAGGCTGTTAAACATGCACTTGAATGGTTAAATGCAGCTCCTTTTGATGCAATTGATTACTTTATTATAAGCAAAGATTCTCAAGTTTTAGCCAGTTCCAATAAAAACATAACAAATGAAACCTATAAAAATGTAAAAGATATAAAACAAAGAAATATATCCGAAGTGATGGGTTTTAATAATTTAAAAAAACAAGGAGATTATGCAGTTTGTATGATCAACTCTGATGACGGAAAAGCTAACTCAGTACTAGCCTTTTTTCTGCCTTTAGACCAATGGGGATACACCATAGCAACATCAATAGATATCAGCGATATTGAAGCTGAAGCACAGATTAAACAAAAGAAAATAATAAAATCACTCATTCAATATTCCAAGCAGTTAAACATCACAGAGAATGGATTTGTTTATATGTTTGACTCAAATGACAATATATTTATTCCGCCTCCAAAACATATTAAAAACGATATTCATCTGTCCATGAATATATTGACTAATAATACTGTTTACGAAGATATTAAAGAATCTTCAAAATCTGATATTTCAGAACTTCGTTTTATATCATCAAATTATGATACCAATAAATCCATGATTGCATATTGTAACTATTTCAAACCGCTAAAATGGTATACAAGTGTTATGGTACCTGTCAATGAAATCAACAAACCTGCCAAAAAACTTGTCATAAGACAGAGCTTAATAATACTTTTGATGTTCATGGCCGGGTTAATTGCTGTTTTTATTCTGGTGACCCGTATTGCAAAACCTCTTAATCTATTATCATTATATGCGAAAAAGCTTCCTGAACTGGATTTTACAAAGCCGTTGGAAAAGAGAACACCCATTGATGATTTACCGGACAAATATAAAGATGAAGTCGGAGACCTTGCTTCATCTTTTATCTTGATGAGACAGGAGTTAAGTAAAAATATTCAAGATCTTATTAAGATAACTTCTTCAAGAGAAAGAATTGAGAGTGAACTCAACATTGCCAGAGAAATTCAGCTCGGAATGGTGCCTAAAACCTTCCCTTCTTTTCCTGAATACAAGGAATTTGATCTGTATGCCACTTTGATACCGGCAAAGGAGATTGGTGGTGACCTGTATGACTTCTTTATGATTGATAAAGATCATATGTGTTTTACTTTAGGCGATGTTTCAGATAAGGGGATTCCGGCTGCATTGTTCATGGTTGTGACAAGAACGTTGATCAGAACATTAAGTGGAAAAGAGCATTCACCCAGTGCAATGATGCACAATATAAACAATGTTTTAAGTGCGGATAATCCAAGGTCCATGTTTGTTACACTTATTATCGGTATTTTGAATATAAAAACCGGTGAAATTAAATATGCAAATGGCGGGCATAATCCGCCGATTGTTGTACCCAATGACACTGAGGTATTTTTTAAAGAGGGAAAAAATGAACCGCTGGTTGGAGCAATGCCGGGTATATCATACTCTGATAATTCATTGTTCTTGTCTTCTGGAGAGAGTTTTTTCCTTTATACAGATGGCGTGAATGAAGCAATGAATATTAAAGAGGAGCAATACTCCAATAAAAAATTGCTTTCCCAGGTATCAAAAAATAAAGACAAGTCAGCAAATGAAGTGGTTGAGACAGTCTTGAACAGCGTACGGGAACACTCACACCCAGCGCCTCAATCAGATGATATTGCCATGTTGATGATAAAATATAATGGAAATAAACTTTAGTCTTGATTTTGTTAAATTTCAATTTGAAAAAATATTTGAAAATGATTTGAATACGGAACTTAAAACAGATAGTCAGGTTAATTTGGATGATTATATGATATGGCAATAAATACATGGCCCAACTGACAATAGACATAAAAAAACTAAAACATAACATACAATTCTTAGTGCAACATTGTAATAATTTTGGTCTTAAAATTACGGGTATATTGAAAGGATCTGGATTAAATCCCATTATTATTCATGAAATGATATCAAATGGTATTGATAATGTCGGATTTTCCAACCTGCCTGTAAATAATACCTATGAAAAAGTATTCCCCCAAAAGCCTGTTTTTATATCTTTGCCCTCCATTCATAACCTCAGCAATATTATTCAATATTTTGGCACAAGTTTTAATTCTGAAATATCAGTCATAAAGAAGATAAATGAGGTATTGATTGAGGAAGACAGATCTCACAACATTATTCTTATGGTTGATACAGGTGATTTGCGTGAAGGGGTTTTGCCGGAAAATGTTGTTGATATAGTAAAACAAATCCATGAAATAAAAAATCTAAGGCTGGATTTTTCTGGTATCGGAGCGAATCTAGGGTGCTGTGCCGGAATGATTCCAAACGAGCAGAATATTAATATTTTGCAGGAATTGGCAATCCAGATAGAAACGCAATTAAGCTTGCCTGTTAAAACAATCTCAATTGGTGGTTCTGTTATGCTTGATTGGTTGGAAACAAGTCGCCTGCCTGATAAAATCAATCAAATCAGGCTGGGTGAAGCTATTTTTCTTGGCAATATTCCAACCATTGATAAAAAACATAAAGACTTGCATGATGATGTTTTGATTTTTAGAAGTGATGTACTGGAAACAAGTGAAAAAAGAATTGATCAGCCAAAAAATATTGGTAAAAATGCATTTGGATATAAACCTGAGTTCCTGCATACCGGAGTGAGGAAAAGAGCAATAATGAATTTTGGTATTTGTGACACATACCCTGAAGGACTTCAACCTGTGGGTGATGGTTTGGAGATAGTTTGTGTCAATAGTAATTATACAATCATTGATTTTACAAATAGCCGGGAAGATTTGAAACCTGGGGATTTTGTTGAATTTAAAATGAACTACATGAGTATGCATCAGAGTTTTATTTCTCCGTTTACCAGTATTATCTATAAACAAAAGTCAGATGAATAAAAATTTAAATATCCTGAAAAACAATTGCATTATCAATTGCACTGCCTGATGGAAAAATTTTATACAGCATAGATCCTGATAAGGTTCAAAAATTTATCCCGTCAAATTTAATTCCTGATTATTCAATGGATAAAAAAGGAACCAGCAAATATAACTCTAAGGAAAATTTGTATGATGGAATGTATCACATTTTTCTTACAATATTATTTATAATTGTTTCAAAAAAAGAGGCATTGATGTAAAAGTATTGAAAAATAAATTTTAATACAAAATTATTTAAGTTATAATCTTGTATTAAAACTTTAAGGGAAGCAGCAGTAAGGATGGATAACTTTATAAATTATTATTAAGCAGGAGAAAAGTATATGGGTAAAAATAAATTTTCATTATTATTAATTCTTTTCATTTTATTGAGCTTCATTCAATATTCTTTTGCTTCTGACAAATTCAGTATAAAACCAATTAAAAAAAATAATACACAAAAATATAAGATTGGCTATCTTGAGGGCGGAAAATATTCAATGTATCCGACTATACTCAAAGGTATTGTCGGAAGTCTTGCCGAACTCGGGTGGATCGAACAAATTAATATCCCTGATTTTGAAGACCCAACTGATTCTTCCAAACTCTGGCATTGGATTTCTAAAAATATTAAAAGCGACTATATTGAATTTGTTGATAATGCATATTGGTCTTCTGGCTGGAAAAGTGAGTTGAGAACGAAAAATAAATCAGAAATCATAAAACGGCTGAACAATAAAAAAGATATTGATCTTATAATTGCCAATGGTACATGGGCAGGGCAGGATTTAGCAAATAATGAACATTCCGTACCAACCATTGTATGCTCTACAAGTAATCCCATTCAGGCAAAAATAATTATTAGCGAACAAGATTCAGGGTTTAGTCATGTTCATGCAAGGGTTGATCCTACACGTTTTCAAAGACAAATCAGTCTTTTCCATGATATTGTGGGGTTTGAAAAACTAGGGATTGCATACATTGATACTGTTGTAGGTCGAAGCTATGCTGCTGTAGAAGATATTGAGGCTATGGCATCCCAGTTGGGATTTAAAGTAGAAAAATGTCTTTTGCCAGATAAAGTGGAGGGGCAGAAATTGATAGATATGACTGTAGAATGTCATAAGAAACTGGCCCAAAAAGTGGATGCAGTATATATTACGGTACAGACAGGGGTAACCTTAAAAAGTCTTCCTCAGTTAATGAAACCATTAACTGAAAATGAAATTCCAACATTCTCCCAGGGCGGATCCAATGAAGTAAAACATGGCGTTCTCATGAGTATTTCCCAGGCAAATTACAAATATATATCCATGTTTCATGCTGAAACAATTGCAAAGGTTTTTAATGGTGCTGCTCCGGGTGACCTGGTTCAAGTTTTTGAAGACCCTCCCAAAATAGCAATCAATATTGCTGAGGCTGAAAAAATTGGTTTTAATCCGTCTGTGGATATTCTCAGTGCAGCAGATGAGATTTTTAATGAAATTGAAGTCGCAGAATGAAAATTTAATTATTTCTATTAAATAGGAACCAAAATGGAATTGGAAATACAATATCCAAAAAAAATTGCAGCGGTATTTGGTGGCCTATACGCAGAACATGATGTCAGTATTTTCAGTTTTAAAAATTTTTATATAGATATACAATCGGCAGCAACAGATGATGAAATTGAGTTGTCAAGTATATACTACATAAAACGAAATGGTAAAGTGGTGGTTTCTTCAGTTGATTTAATAAAACCAGCCGAATTTTATTTTAATTCTGAATGTACAACTTCTTATAGCCTTATGGATGCCTTTTCCATGATCAAGGAAAATAATGAATTTGTTTACCTTATTTGTGATGGATCCATAGGAATAGACGGACGATTTACAAGCATAGCCCAGAATTATGCACTTAAAGGTACTTTTGGTTCGTCCTTGAGTTTTGGTATTTGTCGAAGTAAGTTTCATCTGAATCAATTTGTGGGTACAAATTATTCAGATATTAAAATTCCAAACACTGTGTATATCACTTGTGTGGAAGAGTTGGAAAAGGCTTTTACAGCGTTTGAAAATCAACGGATTATTGTCAAACCCAATTCTTTGGGCTCAAGTATTTATACAATGATGTTTCAGTGTTACAAACAAAACCATGGAGCAATTAAAGATCTTGTTGAAAAAATTCTTGAGTATGATCGCTGGGCTATTATTCAGGAATATATCCAGGGTGAGGAGTATGGCTGCTATTGTATGGAAAAGGATGGAACCGTTGATATCCTGGCCACAAAGCAATTTGAAAAAAAAAACGCCTTTTTAAGTACGCAGGATAAATATAAGGTCATTGAAAAATCCCATGATTTTTTTTTAAAAGAAGAAATCCCTGCCATAAGTGAATTTGTCCGTAAGGTTTTTAAAGACATTGATTGCCAAAATTTATCAAGAATGGATTTTATAATTACGGCAGAAAAGGAAATATATTTTCTTGAAAATAATTGCAACCCTGCTTTAAGGGGGTTTATTGAAGCGTATAAGAAAAAATATGATTCCTGCAATGCATATCACATGTTAAAGATCTTTATTGAAAATGAGTATAACAGGCATATGCTCAATACTGATTATTATTTGGATATTAATTTCTTATGAAAATCATTGTTTGTATCAAGCGTGATCTGGAAGGGTGTATAGCACTAAATTATGTGCTGAAACATATTGCATCCCATGAATACCATGTGATCCTGAGCGATAAATTTACCGCAACAGAAAGACAAATAAAAGAGTCCGCTGATTTTATCTTTTATGAAAGAGATTTGCTTATTCATCAGATTTTCCCATTGCTTGAGAAAAATGATAAGGAAGAATATCTCTCAGAATATCTCACCTTTAACCAGATCAAAAAGAAATATAATATCCCTGTTGTAATTTCTGATGATATTAATTCCAACGACTGGGAAAAATATATAAGGAATATTAATCCTGATATTATTTTATCAATTCGAAATGATTTTATATTTAAAAAAAATATTATAGATATTCCCAACTTAGGTATATACAATATACATCCTGGATCTTTGCCGGAATACAGGGGCGTTTATGCTCCATTCAGGGCAATGTTCAATGGAGATATCAATGTGGGTTGTACCCTGCACAAGGTGGATGTAGGAATAGATACGGGTCCGCTTATAGGTATCAAAATGATGCCTGTTGATTATTCCAAGTCAGTTTTATGGCATATGTGTCAATTATATCCCCATGGCATTGACCTTTTTGAACAACTCTTGTTGGTATATAAAAGTCAGAAAAGAATTGAAACTTTCCCCCAGGATGAATCTGGAAAAAGATATTACACATTCCCGACTTCTGAGGAATTCAAACGATTTTGCAGAAATGGACTTAAATTAATAGATAATCAGGAATATCTTGAAATTCTTAACAGGTTCGGATCATAATTTTGAGCACAATCGAGTAAGGTTAGACTGGATAAAAATAGATTGATCTGATAGAAAAAATATGGACACTTTCTTAAGGGATGAATTTATTAAAAGCAGGTATTATGAAGAAAAAATATGATTTATCAAACTTTAAGGGAGATTTATCAGGAGCTCTTGCTGCAGCTATATTATCCTTAGGTGGTAACATCGTTTATGGAATGATCTCATTCGCCCCACTCGGGCCTAAATTCGTCGGGGTCGGTATTATCGCAGGGATGTTCTCTTCAGTTTTCAACGGATTGCTGGCCTCAATCTTTGGAAGCACAAAAATAATGATATCCGGACCTGTTGTTCCGGCAGCATTTATTTTTGCCGCTGTAATCACTAAACTCATCAATACCAACAATTTTAATCCCGCTGTAAATCTCGACATGCTTTCGGTAATTTCCATCACCTTTTTCGTTGTTTTCCTTAGCGGAGTTTTCCAAATATTTTTTGGGCTGTTACGTCTCGGAACTCTTGTAAAAAATATTTCATATCCTGTTATCCTGGGAATTATAAATGGAACATCTCTACTGATTATTGTCGGTCAAATCGGGCCTTGTCTCGGAATACAAATGAACAACTCAAATGGAATATTAAATAACCTGACACAAATATCAATTCCAACTCTTATTGTTACACTCTGCACTATGCTGATAATGTTTTTTGGAAACAAATATAAAACAAAATTCCCGGCTAATATTTTAAGTATAATAGGGGGAACATTTATTTACCACATCCTTAAATTCACTTTTTCTGTCGATACGCTGGGCCCGGTTATCGGTGAAGTTCCTTTTGCCGTTCCTTCTTTATCCAACCTGGTTACATTTTTTAATATTTTCCCAGATGAAGTTGTTTCTTACCTTTTTCCCATTATCATACCCGCTGCCTTTGCCATTGCAATTCTCGGATCTATTGAGTCATTATTAACAATTGTTTCGATTCAAAATATTACTCAATCACGTCCACAAGGCAATAAAGAGTTGATTGCCCAGGGAATTGGAAATTCAGTTGGTGGAATATTCGGTGGAATTCCAGTTTCAGGTTATATGGGACGCTCTTCGATAAATCATTTCTCCGGGGGAAGGACTAAATTTTCAGGGGTATTCTGTGGAATATTCATTCTCTTTTTTATTTTGATCCTTGGCAAGCCGATTGGCTACATTCCAAAGGCAGTCATGGCAGGGGTCGTAATATATATATGCATACAATTAATGAATAATAGAAGCGTTCAGATCATAAAAAAGCTATACCAAAGAAAGAGTATAGAAAAAAGTCAATTGCTGCACGATTTATTTATTATTGTAACAGTAATGATTGTAGTTCTCATGCTAAACCTCATAATGGCCGTTGTTGTGGGAATTCTTGTTTCCATATTAGTATTTATCGCCCAGATGGGCCGTTCAATTATTAGAAGTATACATCGAGGATCACAGATTAGTTCCAAAAAACAACGCTTCGAAAAAGCAATTGAAATTTTGCAAAAAGAAAGGGACAAAATATATGTTATAGGCTTGGAAGGGGCTCTTTTCTTCGGGTCAGCAGATAATCTTGTTGACGAGATCGATAAAGTTGTAAAGGAAGGGGGACAATATATTGTTCTTGATATGAAACGAATTAACAGGATCGACAGCACCGGATGTCAAGTCCTCGGACAAACATATTTATTATTCAAACAAAAAAAAATCGAACTCGCCATGAGCTATATGGATCCCCACAGCAATCATTGGGGTCTGCTTTCAGAAGAAGGATTGGTTTCTATTTTTGGAGAAGAAAGATTCTTCTCCGACACTAGTCTTGCCGTAGAATACTTTGAAGATAGTATATTAGAAAAACATAAAGATGAACTTGATTTGCCCCAGGAAATCTCTCTGGATGAGTTCTTTAAATATAAAGGGATTGATGAAAAAGAGAGTAGGATTATTTCAAACTATCTCGAAAAGGTAGATTTTCGTGCAGATGAAAAAATAATATCCTTTGGTGATAATGAAAAGTCCATGTTTTTCCTGGTTAAAGGATCGGTGGATGTCATTATCCCGATCTCGAAAGAACGTAAAAAAAGAGTACTAACAAGCACATTCGGTTCGATGTTCGGTGAAATGTCTTTCATAGATGGGTCACCGAGGTCAGCAGATATAATTACCCGTGAACTTTCCACCTGTTTCAAATTGAGCAGTGCTAATTTTTATAAATTAAAGAATGATTACCCAGAAATTACATTAAATTTGTATGCGGCAATTGCTCGTATTACTACAGAAAAACTGAGAGCTGCCAGTTATACCATATCAGAACTTGAAGAATAGATGAAAAAGAACAAAATAAAAGGAACACAACAACAATAAATTTAAATTTCGGAGCAAGGTAAGGGAGCTTTGCATATCTTACAAATATTTATCCATTTATCAATTGTTTTTTGTAATTATTCTCAGTATGGTGGAAGAAAGTACCCGTAAAATAAAAGGAGATGGCAGGCATTACGTCAGGGGCCAAGAAAGGTCAATAGATGTTTTTAAAAAACTTATATTCAGGAGATAATCATGAAAAAAATCTTTTTTTTATTTCTTTTTTTAATCATGGGTGTGACAACCCAGGTTCAAGCAGGACAGTTTTCTAATGCTTTATCAGATTTTATCAATAATAATTCAGAAGAAGAGAATATTGCATTTTTCCAGGCCTGTTATCCTCTTTCCGTTAACCTTCCTGGCGATTATGGTGGTTCATGCCAAGTGAATGGAAGTTTTTGTAATATTTCCGGGAATTTCAACTTTATTTATACTGATTATCAAACAGCCCCAGGACTTGTATGTAATGGCACTGTCAACACAACTCTTGAGTTTGACTCATTGCTCTCCCCGACCTATATTAAAATTACCATGGATGGCGGCCCCATTAATGTCACCTATGAAGGTCAGCTTTACGAGGTTTATTACAGCCAGGTGGAGGTAAACCTTAGTCTCACTACATTAGAACTCATGGCAGTAAACGGATATATAAGCATTAATGGTCAGAGTTATCCCCTGGACAACAACTTGGCAGGCCTGCTTATTTTATAGTTTGAAAATGAATTTTTTGATTTTCATGAACAATAATTTTGCTAAACCAGCAACGCTGGTAATATATCATTTAAATAGCGCCCGAATAGGGTTAGGGCAACAAAACACTGGAGAATAAGAGGTGGGAGGGGTCGGAATGAATAATATAAATTTTCACCTTTTGGGTGATATTCTTACGACCATGGGATTTGTTTCAAGCGCACAACTGGATGAAGCACTGCAGTTTCAACAGAGTTTTATTACAGACCCTATTGTTGAATCAGATTTTGACCGGGCAGAATTGATTTCCAAGAATCGGATAACAAAAAATAAAGATATTCCTTTGCTTGGACACATCTTGATACAAAAAGGGTTTATAGAAGAAGGACAGCTGGCCCCGGCACTTGAAATCCAAAACCGGCAGGATAATAATTTATGCCAACTGAGCAGTGAAAAACTTGCCACTGCACTTAAAGTCGGATTTATTATTAATTCTACCATTGATATCGTAGAAGTTTTGTCTCTGATTATGAAGTATGCTAATATCGTAACAGGTGCCACAAACAGTACTTTAATGCTTCTTGATGAAAAAACCGGCGAATTAGTGTTTTGTGTTCCCACTGGTCCAAACACCGAAGAATTAAAGGATATCAGAATACCACCCGGAGCTGGCGTGGCTGGATGGGTTTTGGAAAATCAGCAGTATGCTTTGGTATCAGATACTAAAAAAGATCCTCGGTTTTATTCGCAGATTGATGATATGAGCGGCATTGAAAGCAAATCTCTGCTCTGTGTCCCTATGAGATCTCACCGAAGGCTAATTGGGGTGCTGGAGGTTATCAACAAAAAAAATGACGATTGTTTTAACGAAGAAGATGCCTTATTATTGAGCATTTTTTCTCATCATGCAGCCATTGCCATTGAAAATGCCATGTTGCTCAAAACCATTCAGAATCGTATAGAAAAAGAGAAGCTTATTGAAAAAAAAGTAGCGGAATCAGAACGAGTCCGATCCATTGGAACTCTGGCAAGCGGCATTGCTCATGATTTTAATAATATTCTGGGAGGCATTGTTGGATTTGCAGAACTTGCCAAATTGGGTGCTCCGAAAGATTCAAAACAGTATGCGTACTTGAATATGCTTCTGGATGCATCTGACAGGGCCAAGGATTTGATTAATCAAATCCTGACCTATACTTGTCAATCTGAAAAAAAATTCAGCTTTGTTCAGATTAATATTATAGTCAAGGAGGCCCTGAAACTACTTCGGGCATCTTTGCCAAAAGCTATTACTATAACCGAAAATTTTAATTGTAATTCCACTGTAATGGGAGAGTCAACCCAGATCCACCAAGTGGTCATGAATCTGTGCATCAATGCAAGCCATGCCATTAAGAAAACTGGTGGAGAAGTGACCGTGTCATTAAGCGAGGAGATAGTTGATCATTTGTCTATCAAATATAATCAGGATTTGGTACCTGGAACTTATCTGAAGCTCAGTGTAGCAGATACGGGTGAAGGAATGCCCCCCCATATTGTAAAACGTATTTTTGAACCCTTTTTTACAACAAAGAAAAAAGGTCACGGAACAGGAATGGGACTTTCTGTGGTTCATGGTATTGTTAAAAATCATAAAGGGTACATATTTGTAAGCAGTAAACCCGGGAAAGGGACTGCCTTTACCATATTGTTCCCAACAGTTAACTAACTTCCAGAACAAGTGCGCTTATCCTCTCCTGACGTCATAAGACTGCACGTTAAGGGCAGCAAGATTAGACAAGTCCCGCTCATGGGTAAAACATCTGAGTCCTCAGGTTATATCTTGTAATGAAAAAAGACCATACTGGGATTTCCTCGATATATGGTTTCTTGTTCAAGAGTCATGGCAATATCTTCGGTATTATCAAGATGTTGCCTGATATCACGAGAGAGAATGCAAAAGAATCTGACTCCAGTATAATTTCCTCCCCATATTTATTGATACAGCACCCAATTTTTTGTTTTGACGTAGCGATCCTGTATCGGTTTCGTAATAAACCGAACCAGGGATTTGAATAGATAAAGTTATCTCTGGTTCGGTTTTTGAGTCTTTTGCTTATTTTCTATCTTAAAGCAACCTGATAATTAAGGTTAAGCTGGTGGATCATTAGGTGGTGGATCGTTCTGGTCATTAGGATCATTAGGTGGTGGATCGTTCTGGTTGTTATTCGGATCATTAGGTGGTGGATCGTTCTGGTTGTTATTCGGATCATTGTTGGGATTGTACTGGTTGTTAGGATCATTAGGTGGTTGATAACTCTGGTTGTTATTCGGATCATTGTAGGGGTTGTACTGGTTATTCGGATCATTGTTGGGATTGTACTGGTTGTTAGGATCATTAGGTGGTTGATAACTCTGGTTGTTATTCGGATCATTGTAGGGGTTGTACTGGTTATTCGGATCATTGTTGGGATTGTACTGGTTGTTTGGATCATTAGGTGGTGGATAATTCTGGTTGTTATTCGGATCATTGTAGGGACCATTGGGTCCGGGACCAGGATTGGGTTTGTCCACCATCAAGACATCAACAGTACTGCTCAGGACCTCATCGGTCTTAGGGTCAACTACTGCCAGATAAATAAGATATTTCCCATCACTGATATTCGGTATCATAGATACATCTACAGGAAACATTTCAACTATAAGATCACCATTATCAATATAGCTGTTAAGATCAAACGAATCAAGAAATTTGGATTTATAATCAACGGCAGTAATCGTATCCATTATATTTTTGCCCATCATAAGGGAAAGAAAATCAATCTTAACAAAATAGTTATCGAAATTATCAGTAGATTTTAAATACATATAGATGTCAACAGGATCGGTACCTGGATCGACATTGGCAATTTTCCAGTTAACTAGAATGTAGTTAGACTGCTCATCGTACATGGAAGAGACGACACAAAGCATTGATGGCACAGGGTCTACGACCATGTCACTAATGGTTTGAGCCTGGCCTATCCTTGGAATAATTGACACAATGAGTATTATTGTCAAGATTGTTAATGTGTTTTTTTTCATGACGTCCTCCTTTTTAATAGGTGATTCGGAAAAAATTATTTCCGGACTTAACGATACTGTATAGCAAGAGGTGTGCCACAAAAATTATAGACATACTTCGTCATCATTAAAGGGTATTAGAATACTGACTGGTAAAAAGGATAAAAAAATACCATAAATTGTCACTTTTATATAACAATTTTTGTCAAGATAACAAAAAATCATTTTACCTAAGCAATATTAAATGTGACCATGGTTTGAATTCTTTTATTGCAAAGCGTTGGGTCTAATGCCCCGTCGCTTGCTGCGATAAGATTGGTTGCATCATTTGTTGATACCCGTCCGCTTGCGGCGGGAAGATTCATTAACGGGTTATGAAAGAATGAGGAGACTGAAAATTGATATTTGTTTATAAAATATTGCAAAATAGCGACCCCTTGTTTGAAAGCTGTTCTGTTCTGAAATGTTGGTATTGTCATAGATTAACAGCTGAATTGAAATAAATATGAGAAGAGTGATAACACCAAAGTGATATTGGAAGGAATCGGGGATTGCCTTTTAACTATTAACTTCCTTTACCATTTTTATTTTATTAAATCCTTCCGAAGTGCGGGTGTATTCAATCCTGTCCATCACCTGGTTTATGATATAAATGCCAAGTCCTCCTGGTTTGATTTCATCAATGTCCCGTGTTTCGATGGAATTCTTGTCAAATATGATACCATTGTCAGTAATTGAGATGGTTAGAAGATTTGTTTCGAGCTTAATAGTCAGGTCAATTTTCCGGTTATAATCATTTTTATAGCCGTGCCTGATAATATTGGAACAGGCTTCATCGACCGCAAGAATAATACAACCCGAATCCTCTTTTGAAAGGCTGGTCTTTGACATAATATTTTTCATGACCTTCCTGATACTTTTCAGGTTTTCCGGGTGTGATGTGATACTTAAATGGATGGGTTTTAATTTCACTGTGTATTCCATAATTGCATTCATGCTTAGTATAAATTGGGAAAATATTAATTTATACTAAATGCCAGCAGGGTCAAATCATCACTTCTGCCTTCCGTTAAGGTAAATTGGTCCACAGAATTTATAATCCCTTTGACAATCAAATCAGGATCATTGGGCTGCATTTCAATTACCTTTAGAAGCCTTTTAATACCAAACAATTTTCCACTAGTGTTCTTTGCCTCAATAACACCATCTGTAAAGATGGTAACACTTGAATTATTTTGAAGTTCAAATGTTTCCTGTTCATATTCAGTATCCTGCATAATGCCAAGGGGCGGGCCTTTTTTATTATCATGGCCCAAAAGCTGCGTGTCTCCATCTTCTGAATAAATGGGGGTTACATGACCTGCATTGGCAATTCGTATGCAGTTTTCAACAGTATCTAAAAGCATGTATACCAGGGTTACGAACATGCCTCTTTTTGCACGCTCACATAAAATTTTGTTTATCTGGGTTAAAAGCTCACCGGGTTCGGGATATAAAAGGGTATAATATTGCAAATCGCTTGTCAGTCGGGCCATAAAAAGAGAAGCAGAGATTCCTTTGCCGGAAACGTCTCCCAGAACAATTCCCAGTTTATTTCCAGGCAATCGAAAAAAATTGTAAAAATCACCGCCGATTTCCAGGGCAGGCTGATTTAATGCGGCAAATCTGTATGTCGCAACCAGGGGAAGTTCTTTAGGTAGAAAACTTTCCTGGACCTCCCTGGCAAGTTTTAAATCCCTTTCAAGGGTTTCTCTTTGCAGAATGATTTTATGCATTTTAGCTGTATCAATGGCAACTGCGACACTGGAGCTTATGGTAACCAGCATTTCAAGTTCTTCAGGGGAAAAAACAAAGGGTTTTGTCAATTTGTTAATCACCTGTATGACACCGATGATTTTACCATGAACCTTAAGAGGGACACAGAGCATGGCGCGGGTTCTGTATTTTGTCTTGTTATCATATTCCGGAGAAAATTCAGGGTGCAGGTAAACATCTTCAAGATTGAGGGGTGTCCCTTTTAGAGCAACTGTTCCGGCAATTCCCTGCCCTTTTTTCAATCGATAAATTTCCTTGATTTCATCTCCAACATCACCAAGGGCAATCTGGAAGGTCAGGTCTCCTGTTTTTTCATCAATTAAAAGCAGGCTCACTGCATCTGCCAAAAAGGTTTTTTTAGTCGTCTTCATGACATTGGAAAGAAGTTTTCCTATGGAAAGCTCGGAATTGATCAAATTTGCGATTTCAATGCAGTTGGACAGCTGTTCGACTTTATTTAAGCAGGCCTTAAGATCTGATGAATGATCAGTTATGGTAAACCGAGGTATATTTTTATCCATTGTCATAGTTCAATTTTTATATAAAGCCTTTCAGGTTTTGTCAATCTTTGTAATTATCGTTGACACTCCAAAACCGGTAAGTTATTTATGAATATACAAAAACAGACAGATCAACGTCATTGACTTAACAGAATATAGCGAGACTCACAGGATTTTTTACCATGAAGATCATGAAGGACACGAAGAAAAATTTCATTAGCTTCATGTCCTTCATGGTTATTACTAATAGTGTTTCTTAAGTGAATGACATTGATAGACAGGTGACAAACAAAAGATATGATAAAAGTAGAAAATCTCGTAAAAAGATATGGTGACATCACAGTTTCAAATCATTTAA
>JACKQG010000115.1_pt2 | contig 45455 bp, 43 predicted proteins | sample 8237621 | NCBI WGS metagenome assembly JACKQG01 (sample SAMN15677084, study PRJNA649215) | marine metagenome | biome: marine; feature: Black Sea; material: saline water; isolation source: suspended particulate matter (SPM) from the Black Sea western gyre | collected 2013-06-09/2013-06-10 | depth... | reverse complement strand
TTAAAACTGTAGCGGTGCGGGCCAAAGAGGCTGGCTGGAGTGATCGAACCCATCCCATATGGTGCTGTACTGTTCTCCAGTCTGTGGATGACGCTCATTGCCCGCAATCTCGGACAGCGGTCTTAGCACAAACGCATAACGGAATATCTCTGCACGTGGAATATCTACCCCCCGGTCCTGTAGATCCAGATCTCCGTAGAGAAGCAGATCCAGATCCAGGGTGCGCGGATTGAATTTCTCTGCACCACGCTCTCTTCCATTCTCTGTCTCAATTGTTCGTAGCTGTTGCTGAATCTCGTTTAGCCCCATCTCTGAGTCAAAGCCGACCACCAGATTGTAGAAGGCATCACCATCAAAACCCACAGCCTCACTCTCATAGACTGTTGATACTGTCAGCCCTCCAAAATCCTCTCTCAACTGCTCAACCGCCCTCGATACGCTCTGCTCACGGTCAATATTGCTGCCAATACTGAGATAAATTCGCGGCATCAGATCTTCTCGCCGCGCTCAATTATAACTCCCACATCCCTGGATCCTGTTACTGCACCAGGCTTACTGACCCGAAGACGAACCCATGACACAGTGAACTCCGAGCGCACAATCGCGGCAATTCTCTCTGCCATTGTCTCCACCAGCTGAAAGCTGCTCTCCTCCACAAAACTGATGATTCTTTTGGATACAGACTTGTAATCAAGTGTGTGTTCTATGGTGTCGCTCTCTGCAGCCTTGCAAATATCTGTTCCCATCTCCAGGTCGATACTGACTGTCTGCTTTATCTCACGCTCCCAGTCATATATTCCAATCACCGTTTTAATCTGTAGATCCTTGATATAGACGATATCCATGGCCCTGACCTCTCTTCCTCTACTATGTTTGTAACCCTGTTCAGATTATCCCATAATTCCCTCATTATGAATGAACTGACTGATATAGCACTTGTTGCAGCCTCATACCTGATCGGCTCACTATCCGCCGCAATACTGGTCTGTCGTCTACTTGGACTGCCCGACCCCCGATCAGAAGGCTCCAAAAATCCGGGAGCGACCAATGTACTCCGTCTTGGAGGGAAGAAAGCCGCCCTTCTTACCCTGGGTGGCGATATGCTGAAGGGGCTTATGCCGGTGGCTATTGCTGTCCAGCTGGGGGTAGACGAGATCACGCTCTCTCTCACTCTGCTGGCTGCATTTATGGGTCACCTATACCCCATCTTCTTTGGGTTCAAAGGGGGAAAGGGGGTCGCCACCGCACTGGGAGCTCTGATTGGGCTGCACTGGAGCATTGGACTAGCTACTGTCACCACCTGGGTGCTGATGGCCGCACTCTTCCGCTACTCATCACTGTCGGCACTAACTGCCATACTGCTGGCACCTCTCTATGTCTGGCATCTGTTTCCAGAGCCCAATAGCGAAATCCTCACAGCCACCATGGCTACTGTTACTGCTCTTCTGTACTGGCGACACCGCAGCAATATACAGAACCTCATCTCAGGCAGAGAAGACCGGATTGGGGCAAAAAAATCTAGCTGACTGCGGTCAATTCCGACAGCGGCCAACGTGCCCTAGTCTCGATAGCAAGCGAGCTATGCTCCCCGGCCTGCAGACGCAATGCTCCGGCAAAAGCGATCATGGCGCCATTATCGGTACAGAAATTCAGGCGAGGAAAAAATGCTTCCCCCCCCTCTTTCTCTGCAATCTCTGAGAGTCGCAGACGAACTCTCTGGTTTGCACTAACGCCACCTGCCACTACCAACCGATTCAGACCACTCTCTCTTAGGGCTCGTCTGCACTTGATTGCCAATGTATCTGCAACTGCATCCTCAAATGCGCGCGCCACATCAGCACCGATTGTTGGCTCTTCAGAACCATTTTGTAGTGTGTTGCGAGCATAAGTCTTGAGTCCGCTAAAACTGAAGTCCAGTCCGGGACGATCTACCATTGGTCGCGGAAAAGTAAAGCGTTCAGGATTGCCCTCCTCAGCCAATTTTGAGAGGGCTGGGCCTCCCGGATACCTCAGGCCCAACAGCTTGGCTGTCTTGTCAAAGGCCTCGCCAGCAGCATCATCTACCGACTCCCCCAACAACTGGTACCGACCAACTCCATCTACCCGAATCAACTGGGTGTGACCACCGGAAACCAGGAGTGCAATAAATGGGAATTCTGGCCTCTTATCTTCCAGCAGTGGTGCCAACAGATGCCCCTCCATGTGGTGCACCTCGACCGCGTGAACCCCCCATGAGTATGCGAGACTTCTACCTACGCATGCTCCAACCATCAAGGCACCCATCAGGCCGGGGCCGGCAGTATAGGCGACACCGCCCACCTGCTCTGAAGTGATGTCTGCCTCATTGAGCAACTGATCAATCAGTGGGATTACCCGTTGAATATGGTCACGTGAGGCCAGCTCCGGAACCACCCCTCCATACTGTGCATGCATCTCGGCCTGACTGTAGAGCAGATCTCCTCGCAGACCGATATCTGTTTCATAGATCGCAACACCCGTCTCATCACAGGAGCTTTCAATTCCTAGAACAATCATTTTTCTAATTCACTATTATCCACTCTAGCAGCTGGGTGGCTTGGCGTTGTAACCTGATGACAATTATTACATCAAAACGTATGGTGAATACGTAAAAAACTGGCAAAACGCGGCAACCCGTTTGGGGTTAGGCCAGTATATTTGTAAGTAATCACGGTTCCCACGGATGGCGGATTTTTCCTCTCTTGCAGCTTAAAGCCACTGCCGATACGAAAACGTCTCCCATTCTCGCTCTCCACCAGCAGAGATCCCATCATGCCGTCATACTTCCCTTTACCAGGCAGAATCTCAACCACTGCGGCCTCAGCATCCTGCCATGATTTCAGCTTTAACAGGTCGCTGCTACGACCTCCATGATAGTGTGAATCTGCCCGATGCAACATCAAACCCTCCCCTCCCTGCTGCACTATCTGCTCCAGCTGCTGCATCAACAGAGCGTCATTCCCCACACGTTCCTGCGAAACTACCTGCAACCAGGGTATCTTCAAAGAGCGCACAAGTTGTTCCATTCTCTCCACTCTTTCTGTAAATGTACCTGGCTGATCCGGGAGCTCAAACAGCATGTAGCGTATTCTCCTCCACTCATCATCCACAGGCACATCTCTTCGCACCGTCCCGGAAAGCCTGTCAAAAGTGCCCCTCCCCATCCAGAGCTCTCCATCCATAGAGTATTCTGGAAATGACTCTGTAAACCAGTTCGGGGCACTAATAGGACGTCCACTACGAAAAAGAAGAATTTTGCCATTCCAGATAGCGCGCACTCCATCCAGCTTCTCACTTACCCACCAACCGGTCAAATCCTCACTTTGATAGACCTTTGCCAGAATCGGATCAGAATAATCATCCGCATAGAGCGGAGATAATCCAAAGATCCATAGCAATAACACCCACTGCAGACCTTTCTCAATCTTCACAACATGCGCCTCTAATTGGAGAGGTATATCCTCTTGAGTCTGTTATCACCCTGCAGAATCTTCAGCGCCTGCTCACGCTCCTCTCCATAAAGCCTCCCCAGAAGGTGTTCTGCCTCTGCAGCATTTATGGTGCCATCAACCATTCCCTGATCAGCAATCAATGCTATCAGCTCCTTTCTGTTAGCCGTCCTCTCGAATAGCGATACCATTGAGGATGGACCCATTGGCATATCGAGATAATTTCTTGTCTGCCCGTTCTCTCCCATCAGTGCGAGAAGAGCGTCGTACCTGTCCATACCAACAAGATCTTCTAGTAGCGCTACTGTGTCATCGGCACTCAGTCTATTTTCAATAAGGCCATGATCAACCATAAAACCTATCAACTCATCCCGATATGCGCCGCCTTCCATTAGCTGAATGGCACCGGCAGCTGTAATCGGCAAAGTTATATAGCTTCTCTTCTGTTTATTATTTCCCAGCAGAGAACTAACTGCATCATACCGATCGGCACGCGTGATTTGCTCCATCATCATAACTGCATCAGCCACTGAGATACCGTCGACGATTACACCACGATCTGCCATTAATCCGATCATCTCGTCACGATATGCTGTGCCGGCAAGCAGTGTATACACATCATTCACACTGAGGGGTGACCGCAGATAGTCCCTCTGTTGCTGATTGAATCCAAGCAGGGTCTTCAACGTCTCAAAACGATCAGTATGTTTGATGTTCTCCAGCAATCTGGCTGCTTCATCTGCTGTCAGCCTGTCCGCAAAAACCCCACGGTCAGAAAAGTAATTGATCAGCTCAGATCTCAATGCAGTACCGTCGAGCAGACGTTGTGCATCTACAAAGCTGAGAGGTATATTGAGGTAATTACGTTTCTGCTGGTTGGACCCCAACAGCGCCTTGACAGAGTCATGACGATCCATGCCGCTCTGGGTACGCATCATCTTTTCTGCACCATCAACTGTAAAATTTCCCTCAAGAATTGCGTAGTCCGCCATGTAACGAATCATCCCCGCACGATTCGTGTCTCTGGACAGAAGAGCATCAACCTGATCTACACCAAGAGAGGAGATGGCATAATTTCTGTGCATCTGATTAGATCCCATAAGGGCTTTCATTGAGCGCTCATAATCATCACCGGCCACATCACCAATTAATGACTGGATCTCTGCCACTCCAAAATTTCCTGCGGGTATCTCAAAGTCAGCAAGATGGGCAATAAGATCGCCGCGCTGCTCACCAACACCATCCAGAACAGCATTCATCTGCCGCACAGACATATTGCCAGGCAACATATTTCTTTTGTAGCGATTCGATCCCAGCAATGATTTAGCAGCATAGTATCTGTCTGTACCTGTCAAACCCTGCAGAAGCTCAATACCTTTTTCTATCGAGAATCGCTGTCCACCCCAATCTGTATCAGACATTCTGGTAATGGCTGCTCTTCTATCGTATCCATGTTTTCCCTCCAAGTCAGCTACAGGATTCGCAAATGCCCCCGCTGAAAAGACCAACAACACTAATGAGATAAATTTTTTCACAGACAGCTCCCTTTTTTTTTCACTTCATCCAACAAATTTGAGACATGTTAAACAGTCTAGTCAAATAATACCCTGACCGCCATACCATCTCACAAATCCAGGGCCACCCCCCAACATAGAGATCCATAAACAGGCCATGACATTAAGTTTTACTTAATTGTTTTTGCTTGCCATTCAACATAAAGTGCCTACATTCTATAAGGGAAGGAGGCCTTGCAAGGCATGGGAAGCCAGAAGATAGTATTCGGTGAACGCCTGAAACAGGCAAGGCAACAATTGGGATTGTCACAGAAACAGCTGGGGCTGGAGATAGGGATTGATCCGGCAACTGCCAGCCCACGCGTAAACCAATACGAAAACAACCGTCATCGCCCCAGTGACCAGACAATTGCAAAACTGTCTGCCGTCCTCAGGGTGCCGGTTGCCTTCTTTCATGCAGATGATAATGAACTTGCCCAGCTTATTCTTCTCTGCGTCCAGCTAGACAAGGATCAACAGAGAGTGCTTGCGCGTTACATTGAAGAGAAATACAACATCAAGTGCTGCATAACGATTTGATAACAGAAAAATATTACCGTATAATTAGATAACTCTAAATAGCTATTAAGCTGTTTTGTTTTCGAGGAGGAGAAATGGAAGATAATCTTGATTTGCCATCTGATAAGGGTGAGATCCAGCAGATCTCGTCTGCACTGCAGGCAATAAGCCACCCTACACGACTGAAGATTCTCTGTTTCCTTGGTGATCAGGAGAAGATTGTCAACGAAATACTGGAGTATGCCGGCAGCACTCAGAGCAACATATCCCAGCATCTGGAGGTGCTCCGGAATGCTGGAGTCATCCAGTCGAGACGCGTACACAACAAGGTCTACTGCTCAGTCCAGACGGCAGAGATGCGACCCCTGATTGCCAAGATCAAGGAGCTGTTCTGTTCACAACAGGTCGCTGCGGAACATGGTGTCTTCAGCCTGATTCAGTAATATCCAAATCAATACCCAAATTCCCACTTAGAAACATGCATACTGCACTCTTTCTAAGTGGGGATTTGGGTAATAGAAAAACTGTGCAGGACAACAGTTGGTAGCGTATTAACGTTTCTGCCACTCACCCAGAAAAAAGTTTCTCAACCACATACCCAGCTCTCCAAACAGACCTGACGTGACTGGTGACGCTGTTTGGGATCCAGATTGGGTCTGTTCTGTGCGTTGTTGACGATAGGCTTTCCAGCCCTGTCCAGCCACCTCGGTAACCGGAACCGTATCCTCTTCTGCTGATATATCATCTACCCAATCACCCTGAGCCTGACCCTGTGGCTCGACTGGTCGACTCTGCGGTTGCGCAGACCCTTGAACAGTCTGATATTCCAGTAGACGCAACAATCTACGGTTATCCTCCCGAATATCATCAAGCTCGGATCTTAGGTCATGGATAAGGCCTCGCAGATCAGTAAGCTCTCTGGCTGTAACGTAAGGGTCACCTCCAGATGCAGGGCTAGAAGGAATATCCTCCGGAACAGAAAGGGTTGGTGAGTCATTGAAATTTATGTCATCAAACACTCGTAGTAGTTCGGATGTCTCTACACGACGTTTCCCATCCTTTCCCACAACGTAAGTCAAATCTCCGCGACTGAACATGCGATAGATACTGGAGCGACTTTTCCCCGTTAACTCACAAACTTCCTTAATATTGTGAAGCATCTCTATATCCCAAGTGACCAAGAAGATGGTCTATATGATACACTCTGAGACAGTGATTGTCCCCAATGAATCACTATTTATTGGCCTGCACGAATCACCCTGTTTGAGTAAAAATCACGGATCTCACTAGGCATTGAAACTCCACTGGTACCCCCAGAAATCAACATATCTACTTGATTTCCAAAGAGCTGTCTCACTGAGACACTATTCCTGCATGCCGGACGTCCTCCCTGGTTTGCGCTGGTAGATACCAGAGCAGAGTTGACTCTGTTGCATAACTGTACCACTGGCTTAAACTCTGTAATTCTCACTGCCACACTTGTGTGGTTGCCCTTGATCCACCATGGTGTCTCTTCCGAGACAGGGACGACCCAGGTAATCGGCCTGTTGCCAGTTGATCTCATTTTTTTCCAGTCTGACACCCTTCTCAGCGAGACAAACGGAGCCAGCTGCTCCTCAGAGGATGCAATCAGAATCAGCCCCTTGGATGGATTACGCCGTTTTATTGTCAATAGATCAGAAACTGCCTCCGGATTCCATGGGTCGCACCCAAGCCCATAGACTGATTCCGTAGGGTATGCAAAGACCCCACCTCCATGAAACATACTGGAGAACTGGCGTAATTTCCACGGAGTATAGTGGCTGTCAAACATAACTGCGTTCAACGATAACACTCAGCATCAACTCAATCCATTCCAATCGCATACCCAAAACCCCAGATAGAAACATAGGATAATGTGCAACATATTGATTTGCAGAACAAATCTGTGACGGTGTGGTGTATTTATTGATACCCCCAAAGGAACAAATATTGTTATACGGATCAAAAGCTTGTGCCGTATTCATGTTTCTATCTGGGGGTTTGGGGCATATACTACATACCCATGCAAACCATACTGTTTTTGCCCTCAAGGGTTATATTTATTCTTCTCTCTGTTGCGCTCTCTACAGTAGACGCATCTGCTGAAGCAAACAGGGTGGCCCTGCACCATATCCTGCTTGCCCCCCAATCCACTGCTGAAGAGGTTGCCGCAGACCCAACCAAAAATCATGTTGCCACCATTCTATTTCAGTTTGATCAGGTTGCTCCAACTCCACGTATATTCTCGATACACAATCCGGAACTGCTGGTGATCGACTTTACCAGCATTCGCTCCGACAGTGTTTCTCTACCAGAGCTGCTGCCAAAACCTCTGCAACAAATTCAACTCGCCTCTAGTGAAGATAAAACCAGGATTGTTATATCGACACTGGCCCCCCTCTTCTATCGTCTGCAATATGAGGCACACTCACTAAGACTCTCACTTTACGAGCAGAAGAGTGTCACCACCTCTACAGAATCAGCAGGACCAGCAGAGCCCGTAATAGTGGAGGAGCTGCCTATTACTGTAACTCCAGACCACACTCCTCCCGAGCCTCACGTCCCAGAGGTGGTGACAGAGATTATCCAGCTTCACTACTCACGCGCATCTGACCTGAAAAAAACTCTGGAGAGTGGGCAACAGAATCCACTACTATCAAAGGAGGGGATTCTGGGAGTTGATGAACGGACAAACTCTCTGCTGATTCGTGACACCATAGAAAACCTCAGGCAGATTCGCAAACTGATCAAAGAGCTAGACACCCCATCCAAACAGGTATTAATTGAATCCAGAATCGTTATTGCTACCGATGATTTCAGCCATGAACTGGGGGCCCGTCTCGGGCTAACCCATCTTGAATCTGCCCAAAACCAATGGGGTTTTTCACTCTCCGGCAGTAGTGAGGCAGCAGATAGCGCGCTGTCCGGCACCACTCCAGGGGTAACAGGCGATGCCAACAGGCTCTCCGTTAATATGCCTGTAGCCAACCCGACAGGAAGGGTTGGCCTGACTCTGGCAAAACTGGCAACCGGCAGCCTGATCGATCTAGAGCTCTCTGCCGCCCAGATAGATGGAAAGACCGAGATTATAGCCAGCCCCAGAATCATAACCTCTGATGGATATGAGGCCACTATCCAGCAGGGTGTACAGATCCCGTACCGCTCTGACACTCTGAGTGGAGGAACAGATATCAACTTCAAGGATGCAGTGATGGAGCTTCGTGTCACCCCACAAATAACCCCGGATCACCGAATTATCCTTACGTTACTGGTTAAAAAAGATGCAGTTGGTGCTATCCTCTGCAGCGGATGTGAGCCTAGCGTCGACACTCGAGAGGTTAAGACACGGGTAATGATGGAAAATGGTGAGACCCTGGTGATTGGTGGCATCTATGAAGAGAGAAATTCTCAGACCGAAAACCGGGTGCCCCTGCTTGCTGATATTCCGTTAATCGGACCGCTCTTCCGGAGCAAGAGCAAGACTGATGGCAAGGATGAGCTACTAATTTTTATCACTCCATCCATACTTTCAGATCAAAATAGTGGTCTGCAGAATTTAGAGCATTAATCTTGAGTAGAACAACAAAAAATATATTCCTGGTTGGACTGATGGGAGCCGGCAAGACCACAATTGGCAAACGACTGGCAGAGTCCATGGGTAAAAAGTTTATCGACAGTGACCACGAGATAGAGGAACGCACGGGTGTAACTATCCCGACCATCTTCGATATTGAGGGGGAAGAGGGTTTTCGTAACCGTGAAAGCGCCATAATAGATGAACTAACCCAGAAAAAAGGGGTTATTCTGGCAACAGGCGGGGGCGCCATTCTACGCCCGGAAAACCGCAAATATCTGGCTGCTCGTGGCATGGTTATCTACCTTAACGCCTCTGTGGAGCAACTTTACAAAAGAACCAGAATGGACCGTAACCGCCCACTGCTACAGACATCCAACCCAAAAGAGCGGTTGCAATCACTGTTTGAGGAGCGTGACCCACTTTACCGTGAGATTGCCGATCTGGTGGCAGAAACTGATGATCGCTCTATACAACAGGCGCTACCCTCACTAATTGAGAAAATCGAGAACTTATGACTACGCTTGAAGTTGATTTAGGGGCAAGAAGCTACCCGATACATATTGGGTCCAGTCTACTTGGGGACTCACAACTGGTTTCATCTCATCTCTCTGGAACCCAGGTAATGATTGTCAGCAATGAGACTGTTGCCCCCCTCTATCTCGAAAAAACCAAAAAGGCCTTCTCGGGTTTTCAGGTTGAGAGTGTCATCCTGCCTGATGGAGAGCAGTATAAAAACCTGGATGTATGGAATACCATCTTTGATGCTCTGCTCGGTGCACGCTTTGACCGCAAATGTACCCTGGTTGCTCTTGGTGGCGGTGTTGTCGGTGACATTACCGGCTATGCTGCCGCCAGCTATCAACGCGGGGTCAATTTCATTCAAATCCCCACCACACTGCTTGCCCAGGTGGACTCTTCGGTAGGGGGCAAAACCGGGGTCAACCATCCTCTGGGAAAAAATATGATTGGGGCATTTCACCAGCCCCGCTGCGTAGTTGCCGACACTGACACTCTTGACACCCTGGATGACCGCCAACTCAGTGCGGGCATTGCCGAGATTATCAAATATGGCCTGATTCGTGATCCTGACTTCTTCCAATGGCTGGAACTGAACATGGAGAAATTGACCGCTAGAGATCCAGGGGCACTCTCCTATGCAATCAAGCGCTCTTGTGAGAACAAGGCAGAGATTGTTGCCGCTGATGAGCTTGAAGCAGGACAACGTGCCCTTCTAAACTCCGGACACACCTTTGGCCACGCCATCGAGGCAGGAATGGGATACGGGGCCTGGCTACATGGAGAGGCTATTGCCGCAGGGATGGTGATGGCTACCGATCTCTCGGTACGAATGGGATGGCTCGGCGACAATGATCTTGAGCGTCTACGCAAACTCATTCAGCGCGCCAACCTGCCTGATTCAGGGCCTACTCAACTGACATCATCACGTTATCTGGAGCTTATGGCTGTTGACAAAAAAGCCGAGGCTGGAAAAATTCATCTGGTTCTGCAGAGACAGATTGGCGAGGCAGTGGTTACCAACCAATTCCCGCAGGAGAAACTGCTTGAAACTCTTGAGCACTGCCGCTCAGAAGCCTGACAAGATAGATCATGGCTGACCCCTGCAATCTTGCCCCCTATGCAGCCCATGACAGCTCCACACTAGGCAGACTGTACCCGGAAGAGCTGCCGGAATACAGAAGTGCATTTCAGCGAGACCGTGATCGAATTGTACACTCCACCGCCTTTAGACGACTGGAGTACAAGACCCAGGTATTCGTAACCCACGAGGGTGATCTCTCCCGTCCCCGCCTTACCCACAGCATCGAGGTGGCACAGATAAGCCGCTCCATCGCCCGAACCTTGAGACTAAATGAGGACCTTACCGAGGCAATTGCACTGGCACATGATCTGGGGCATACCCCCTTTGGTCATGCCGGACAGGATGTACTTAACCGCTGTATGGCTCCATACGGAGGGTTTGAACATAATTTTCAATCACTTCGTGTGGTTGACCACCTGGAGGAGAAGTATGCCAAGTTCTCCGGCCTCAACCTCACCTTCGAGTCACGCGAAGGAATTCTCAAACACTGCAGTATCGCCAATGCAAAAGATGTTGGTGCTGTAGGTGAGCGCTTTATCAACCAGACTCAACCAAGCCTGGAGGCTCAGCTAGTCAATCTTGCCGACCAGATCGCCTATAACAACCATGATGTTGATGATGGTCTGCGCGCCGGTCTTCTTACTATTGAGCAACTAAAAGAGGTCTCCCTGTTTCGAGAGCAGTATGAGTCTGTTATCCAGCAGCACCCTGAACTCAATCAGAGACGGACAATTCACGAGGTTGTTCGCCGCATGATAAACCGCCTGGTGGTTGACCTGATAGAGACCAGCCAGAACAACATCTCCAGTGCCAATCCGGATAATATTGAGACTGTCCGCAACCATCCGTCACCATTGATTCAATTCAGCAGTGAACAGGCAGGTCTCAATCGTGAATTAAAGCAGTTCCTACGAGAAAATCTATATCGTCACCATCGTGTGGTGGGCATGAGCGCAAAGGCAGAACGTATCCTGGCCGAGCTGTTTGAGGCCTTTATGGAAGAGTCGCGACTTCTACCTGATGAGCCATACAGAGAGATTATGGGAGAGAGCCCAGAGCAGCGGGAACAGAGCTGTGCGCGTATAGTTGCCGATTATATTGCCGGGATGACGGATCGCTATGCCCTGTCAGAACATCAGCGCCTCTTCAGCTCTCCTGACCAAACTGCTTGATATGCGCATCTATATGCAGACGCCTCCTGTTGAAGGCGCACCTCTCCGCTTCTACCAGCTCCAGATCCAGGAAGATCTGATTGATGGCTGGACCCTGATTCGTGAATCCGGGACTCAGGGAGGACGAAGCAGCTACAGAGAAGTTCATTACGAGTGCCGCGAAGATGCCGAGCATGCACTGCTGGCACTTAGAGACCAACAACTCCGAAAAGGGTTTCAAACCACCTTTGCTACCGGGGCCACGAATAACTCCTCAGCCACTGATTTATAAAAGTTATCGCTCACTCCGCTTTCCTTATATTAGTTGACACTCAAGTATTCTCTGGAATACAATGTGCATTATTTTTCGCACGACAAACTTGGGACCAAGTCCATGAAAAAACCTTTTATGAAACGCACCATTACATCACTCCTTCTGCTATCTGCCTCAACCACCCTCTTTGCCGGTGAGTTTATTGCTGCCAAGAGTAGCCGCGTAGGTGCAATGATCTCTCTGGGAGGGACTGTTATACCCCATCTGGAGGTCAATCTAGTGGCAAAAATGCCTGGTGATGTCCTCTTCATAGCGGGACAGGAAGGAGACGCCTTCAATAAAGGTGAGCGTCTTGCCAGTCAGGACATTGATGCAATGATGGCAAAACGTGCTCAGGCAGAGGCCCAACTGGCCAGTGCTGATGCAGGCATCAGAAATGCACAGATGCAACTGCGTAACGAGATTGAAAACCCCAACTCTCAGCCTAACGCCATGATGGGAGGTCTCCCCAGCATGATGACAATGTTCTCCAACCCGATGAGAAACATGAGCGGCCGTGGTGACTCCGGCATTCAGCGAGAGACAAATGTATACGGTATGAATGTACAGGTTGAGACTGCCGAGAATGCATACAATCAGGCGCTGGCAGCAATTCGTGAGCTTGATGAAAATATAGAGCAGGCCACCATTGTGGCCCCATTTGACGGGGTTATTTTGAGAAAAATGGTAGAGGTAGGGCAACCTGCACAACCGGGGGTTCCTCTCTTCCTGTTTGGCGATACCAGCCAGTTACAGATCCGTGCCGAGGTTCCTGCACGCCTGGTTCGTGGACTACATAAGGGAATGGTGCTCAGTGCCAGGCTGGATCAAAGCAACGCAGTTATCCCCATTACCGTTGCCCGAATCTTCCCAATGGCAGACATGATGGGCCATACCGTTACCGTAAAATTCAATATCCCTAACGATGCAGACGCTGCTCCTGGAATGTATACAGAGGTAATGATTCCTGACCCATCAGCAGAAGCAACCGAACTGGTTACCATTCCACACTCCGCCATTGAGTGGCGTGGCAGCCTTCCTGCAATCTTCGTCCAGAAAGAAGACGGCAACCTCGAGATGCGTCTGGTCCGTGTCGGAGATCGTGCAGATAACGGCTGGCAGAGTGTACTTTCTGGAGTTAAGCCCGGAGAGCTTGTGCTTGCAAACCCATCATCTACAACAACCTCTACAAAATAAGAATAGACCATGAGTGATCACAAAGAACCAACCCCAGGGGAAGAGCTCCCTCCTGAAACAAGTGAGCCTGAATCACATGATTTTACAGGGAATGTGACTGGCGATGTTGATGAGGTAACCAAAGAGCTTGGTTTTGCTGGTGGCCTGGCAGAGTCATTTATTCACTCACCACTCTCTCCTCTGTTTTTTATCGCCATGATGGTGGTAGGTATATGGGGATTGATCGCAACTCCTCGTCAGGAGGATCCTCAGATCTCGGTACCGATGATCGATATCTTCTTCCCTGCACCAGGCCTCTCATCAGGCGAGGTTGCCAATCAGATTATTGACCCTTTTGAGCGAGTTCTGAGCGAGATCCCGAAAATCAAGCATGTCTACTCTGCCAGTGATCGCGAGTATGGCATTATCACCATCCAGTTCAAGGTTGGTGAGCCCATGGGCCCATCTATTGTTCAGGTTCACAGCAAAATTCAATCCAATCTCGATCTGCTACCCCAGGGGATAAAGCCCCCAATGGTTAAACCCAAAGAGGTTGATGATGTTCCATCTGTCACCCTGACCTTGTGGTCTGAAGAGGTTGATGACGAGACCCTGAGGACTCTTGGGGTTAGTGTGCTTCAGCACCTCAAACAGATACCACAGACAGGTGTCGGATTTGTTACTGGTGGACGCTCAAGACAGGTGAGAATCGAGATTCTGCCTGAGCGGCTGGCCGGCTTTGGGGTAAGTCCGGGGCAGATTGTCCATGCAGTTCAGACTGCCAATACCGGTCACACTGTAGGCTCTATTGAGATGCAGGATCGTTTCTTCTTCGTTGAATCAGGAGGCTTCCTCTCAAAGGTCGATGAAGTAAAACAGCTTGTGGTAGGACAGCACCGCGGAACCCCTGTCTTCTTGAGAGATGTTGCCCGTGTATCTGAGGGTCCGCAAGAGACCAAGGAGATTGTCACCTTCTCAACCGGTCTTGCCAGCACACATGAAAAATCGGTGAAAGATGCCGCAGCCGTCACCATTGCTCTTGCAAAACAGCGTGGCTCCAACGGTGTCTCCGTGGTCAACAGCATTCTCGATGAGGTAAACAACAACCTCAAGGGATATCTGATCCCTGACAATGTTCATGTTGAGGTGACCAGAAACTATGGTGAGAGCGCCAATAACAAGGTAAATGACCTGCTGTTCAAACTCTTTGTGGCAACCGCTGCCGTTACCCTGCTAGTCTGGCTCAGTCTCGGCATCAAGCCCTCCATTGTGGTACTGCTAACTATCCCTGTGGTGCTGGTCGGCACAGTATTTGTTGCCATGCTAATGGGTTACACCATTGATCGAGTGAGTCTCTTCGCTCTGATCTTCTCCATTGGTTTCCTAGTCGACAACGCCATCGTTATCGTAGAGAACATCTACCGTCGCTGGCTGATGGCAGGCACCATGGACACCAAGACTGCCGTTGATGCAGTACGTGAGGTAGGAAACCCAACCGTACTCGCCACCTATACTGTTGTTGCTGCGCTCATTCCTATGGGGTTTGTCTCCGGAATGATGGGGCCCTATATGGAACCAATCCCTGCTCTCGGCTCTGTTGCCATGGTACTTTCTCTGTTTGCAGCACTGGTTTTCGCCCCATGGCTGGCAATGCGTATCGCCCCTAGTATGGACAAATTGCGCAAGATGGAGGAGCGTGACGAGAAGATTGACGAGAAGATGGATGTCTTCTTCCGCAAGGCAATCCTCTCACTGGCTAACAACAAAACTCTCGGCTGGAGTTTTCTCCTGGGTTTGATTCTCAGCTTTTTTGCTGCCATGTATATGTTCTACAACACAGTCGTTCCAGTAAAAATGTTGCCCTTTGATAACAAATCAAGCTTCAGTGTTGTAATTGATATGCCTGATGGCACCGCACTACCAACTACAGCCAACTTTACCCGTCAGGTTGCTGCCGAGCTAAGTAATATCGAGGAGATTGTGGCTACCCAAAACTATATTGGTACTGCACAGCCATTTGATTTTAACGGTCTGGTGCGTCACTACTATCTGCGCCAGTTCCCATGGCAGGCAGAAGTTGCGGTCCAGCTGACAGACAAGACCATGCGTGACCGAACCAGTCACGAGATTGCCAGCTATGTTCGTGAGCAGCTGCAACCAATTGCCGAGGCAGCAGGCGTAGCGATCACAGTAGTAGAGATGCCGCCAGGGCCTCCTGTGCTACAAACAGTTGTTGCCGAAATTCATGGCCCTGATGCAGAGACTCGCCGACAGGTTGCAGATGATATTACCCAGATCTTTCGTGATTCAGAGCGCATCTCCGATGTTGATAACCTGATGCGCAGCTCCATGGAGACCTGGCGCTTCGAGATTGATCGTGAGAAGGCATCACGACAGGGGATCTCCGTCGAGACCATCAATCAGCACCTGGCAATGGTGATGGGTGAGTTCAAGGCTGCAACTATTTTCCAGTCTCTCATTCTTGAGCCAACATATATTGTCATGACAATCCCCATCGAGAAGAGGTCTCACCTCCATCGCCTGGGAGATCTTCCAATCATGACCATGGATCAGAGAACTATCCCCCTCTCCGAGCTCGGCAAGTTTGTGAAGGTTCAACGTGATCCGATTATCTTCCACAAAGACCTCAGAAATGTCGAGTTTGTGGTTGGTGATGCCGTCGGTCGTCTTGGTGCACCAATCTACGCCATGCTTGATGTAGAGAGATTGCTCGAAGAGACTGGTTATGTGACCCCAGATGGAGTCTCTCTCCGTAGCGGTGAGTACACAGGTGCTCCGGCCAACGACAAGCAGACCGGCTTTGAGTGGGGTGGCGAGTGGACTGTTACTTACGAAACCTTCCGTGATATGGGAATTGCCTTCGGTGTTGCACTGGTAGCAATCTACATGCTGGTGGTATGGGCCTTTGGCAATTTTGTAATTCCTGCAATTATCATGTCACCAATCCCGCTTACCCTGCTTGGAATCGTGCCTGGTCACTGGATCATGAATGCAGAATTTACTGCGACATCAATGATTGGATGGATCGCCCTGGCTGGTATTATTGTAAGAAACTCCATTCTTATGGTGGACTTCACCATGCACGCCTTCCGTGGAGGAATGTCCCTGACTGATTCGGTTATTCTCGCAGCAAAATCCAGAACACGGCCCATCCTGATTACCGCACTTGCTCTGGTTCTTGGTTCTGCGGTAATTCTGACAGATCCTATCTTCCAGGGGATGGCGGTATCCCTGTTGTTTGGGGTTTTCGTCTCAACCCTGCTGACCCTGTTGGTGATTCCTCTAGGCTGCATCAGTGCAGGTGATAAGGTATTTATGGAGCCTGAGGACAAGGGGGCACAGTAGAACCAGCTGCAACAACTATAACTCCCGAAAATGGCATTGAGGCGGCAACTTCTCAATGCCATTTTTCTTTGTCTCTACAGAAGAGATCACATGATCAAGAGCCTGAATATCCACCAGAATATACGCCAGAAAATTGAATAAAATGGCCTGCTGTTCTATACTTGCCGGCCGATTTTTGGAGTGGAAGAGTGTGTCCGCTCATCTAAAACAGTCAAGCTAATCATGAACAAATCTGAAAATAACCAAGAGCCAAACAACCATTTTGGCTCCATGTATCGCCCCGAATTTGAACGGGACAATTGTGGCTTCGGGTTGATTGCCCACATGGATGGAGTGCCCAGCAATAATCTGGTAAAAACCGCCATTGAATCCCTCAACCGCATGACCCACCGTGGTGCAATTGCAGCTGACGGAAAGTCTGGTGATGGTTGCGGACTGCTTATGAAGCAGCCGGCTGGATTCATGAAGAGCATTGCCACTGAACAAGGGTACAAACTGGCTGAAAATTTTGCAGTTGGCATGGTCTTCCTTCATCAGGATGAAGAGAGAGCCTCCACTGCACGCGCTACTCTGGAGAAAAACCTTGCCGGTCAGGGGCTGGATGTTCTTGGTTGGCGCACTGTTCCGGTTGATGCAGAAAATGCCTGTGGGCCTCACGCTCTGGCCATTCTGCCACAAATTGAACAGGTCTTTGTCAATGCGGCCGCAGATATGGATGAGGTTCACTTTGAGCGTGCCCTATTCATCGCACGTCGCCAGACAGAAAAAGCCATTGAGCCAGAGGATGAGGTCTTCTACATCCCAAGCCTCTCTTCCCGTGTAATCTCCTATAAAGGGCTGGTAATGCCGGAATATCTCCCGGTCTTCTACAGTGACCTGGGTGACGATCGTTTTGAGTCGGCCCTCTGTGTCTACCACCAGCGCTTTGCAACCAATACCCTCCCACAGTGGCGTCTGGCGCAGCCATTCCGTCAGCTTGCACACAACGGCGAGATCAATACCGTACAGGGCAACCGCAACTGGTCTGTTGCCCGTGCGATGAAATTTGAGACCCCACTGATCCCTGATATGGATGAGGTTCGTCCACTTGTCTCCATGACCGGATCAGACTCCAACAGTCTGGACAACATGCTGGAGGCGCTATTGATGGGAGGGATGGATATCTTCCGCGCCATGCGCCTGCTGATCCCGCCCGCCTGGCAGAATATTGAGCAGATGGATCCTAATCTGCGCGCCTTCCATGAATACAACTCCATGCACATGGAGCCATGGGATGGCCCTGCCGGTATTGTGCTTACAGATGGACGCTACGCAGCCTGTACCATGGATCGTAATGGCCTGCGTCCAGCACGCTGGGTAATCACCAAGGATCGTCATATTACTCTCGCCTCAGAGATTGGGGTCTATGAGTATGCGCCAGAGGATGTGGTACAGAAAGGTCGTCTCGGTCCTGGCCAGATGATTGCCGTAGATACAGAGACAGGTGATCTCATACTTCCAGGCATGGTTGATGATGATCTGAAAAACCGTAATCCATACAAGCAGTGGCTGAGTGAAAACACCGAACATCTGACCACTAAACTGAGCTCTGACGATGGTGAAGATCTTGAGGTCGAGGGGGTTGATACCGAGCTGTTCCAGGCCGCACAAAAACTGTTCCAGGTCTCTTTTGAGGAGCGTCAGGAGGTAATTCGAATACTTGCTGTAAATGGCCAGGAGGCTATTGGGGCAATGGGTGATGACACCCCAATCTCTGTACTCTCGCAACGTAATCGCTCTCCCTATGATTATTTCCGTCAACAGTTTGCCCAGGTAACCAATCCGCCAATTGATCCACTACGCGAACAGATTGTGATGTCGCTGGAGACCTGTTTTGGTCGTGAGTTGAACATATTTGAAGAGGCAGAGGCGCATGCCAGACGTCTACTGGTTGATTCGCCAGTACTCTCTAAAACCAAGTTCCAACAACTGCTTGGGCATCAGGATAGTGCCTACGCTCACGCATATATTGATCTCGGTTATGGTGATGACAAAGAGCTGAAACAGGCTATTGATGCCGTCTGTATTACTGCAGAAAAGAGCATACGTGACGGCAAGGTGGTTATTGTTCTTTCCGATCGCAACCTGTCATCTGACAAAAACACTATCCATGCACTACTGGCAACCGGTGCGGTCCACCACCATCTGGTACAGACAGGCCTGCGCTGTGATGCAAATATTGTGGTTGAGACAGGAACTGCTCGCGACCCTCACCAGTTTGCAACCCTCATTGGTTACGGTGCATCTGCTGTCTATCCGTGGCTTGCCTATGAGATTATCAATGAGATGGTATCCACCAATGATATTCAGGATTACAACCTTACAGAGGCTGCCCGTAACTATCGCAAAGGAATCAACAAGGGTCTATTGAAAATTCTCTCCAAAATGGGAATCTCGACCATTGCCAGCTACCGCGGAGCCCAGCTGTTTGAGGCCGTAGGTCTCCACAATGAGGTTGTCGACCTCTGCTTCCGTGGTACTACCTGTCGAATCAAGGGTGCCAACTTTGCTGACCTGGAGAATGAACAGAAATCTTTGGCCAGAGAGGCATGGAACCGTCGCAAACCAGTTGACCAGGGTGGCATGCTCAAATTTATGCATGGAGGCGAATACCACGCATACAATCCTGATGTGGTGAAGAGCCTGCAGCAAGCTGTCCGCACAGGAGATATGGCTGACTACAGGGTCTATGCCGATCACGTAAATAATCGCCCCACCGCAACCCTGCGTGACATGCTCTCATTGAGCCAAAGTCAGCAGTCAATTCCGCTCGATGAGGTGGAGCCATGGGAAAATATTGTCAAACGCTTTGATACGGCTGCGATGTCCCTGGGGGCGCTCTCTCCAGAGGCGCATGAGGCACTGGCAATTGCCATGAATACAATTGGTGGACGCTCCAACTCCGGTGAGGGTGGTGAGGATCCAGTACGCTACGGCACCAACAAGGTCTCCAAGATCAAGCAAATTGCATCTGGCCGGTTTGGAGTAACTCCACACTACCTCTCCAGTGCTGAAGTCCTGCAAATCAAGGTGGCACAGGGCGCCAAGCCTGGCGAGGGTGGGCAGCTACCGGGGCAGAAGGTCAATGGCCTGATCGCAAGATTGCGTAACTGTAATCCTGGGACGACTCTGATCTCCCCTCCTCCACACCATGATATCTACTCTATTGAGGATCTGGCACAGTTGATCTATGACCTCAAACAGGTCAATCCGGATGCTCTGGTATCTGTAAAACTTGTATCAGAGGCTGGTGTTGGAACCATTGCTGCCGGTGTAGCCAAAGCCTATGCTGACCTGATAACCATTGCTGGACACGACGGCGGTACAGGAGCAAGTCCGCTAACCTCGGTCAAGTACGCTGGCTCGCCGTGGGAGCTGGGTCTATCCGAAACTCATCAGATTCTGCGTGCCAATGATCTACGTGACAAGGTTCGCTTGCAGACTGATGGCGGACTAAAGACTGGACTCGATGTAATCAAGGCAGCAATGCTTGGCGCAGAGAGCTTTGGTTTTGGAACCGGGCCAATGGTTGCTCTTGGCTGTAAATATCTACGAATATGTCACCTCAACAACTGTGCAGTTGGTATCGCAACCCAGGACGAGCGTCTCCGTTCCGACCACTTTACCGGCATGCCTGAGATGGTTATCAACATGTTCCGCTTTATTGCCGAAGAGGCGCGTGAGTTGATGGCTCAGATGGGAATACGCTCTATTGATGATTTGGTGGGGCGCACTGATCTACTGAAGATGATTGATGGCAACAGTGACAAGCAGAATAATCTTGATCTAACTCCACTGTTGGATAGCTCTCATGTTCCTGCCGATAAGCCTCAGATCTGTACTGAGCCAAAGAATGAGCCATTTGACAAGGGTGAACTGGCTGAACAGATGGTGGCGGATACAATGGCTACAATCGAATCAAAATCTGGTGGTGAATTCAGCTATACAGTTCGTAATACAGATCGTTCCATTGGTGCACGTCTCTCTGGAGAGATTGCCAAACGTCACGGCAACCATGGCATGAGTGAACACCCTGTTGTTCTCAATCTTAAGGGAACTAGTGGCCAGAGTTTTGGAGTGTGGAATGCAGGTGGTCTGCATATCAATCTCGAAGGTGATGCCAATGATTATGTTGGCAAGGGTATGGCTGGCGGCAAGCTGGTGCTTTATCCGCCACAGGGATCTATTTTCCGCAGCAATGAGACTCCAATCATGGGTAACACCTGCCTCTATGGCGCAACTGGCGGGGTACTTTACGCCTCTGGAACAGCAGGCGAACGTTTTGGGGTCAGGAATTCTGGCTCCAGGGCTGTAATCGAGGGTCTGGGAGATCATGGCTGTGAATATATGACTGGGGGCCAGGTCACAGTACTGGGCCCAACCGGCGTCAACTTTGGCGCAGCCATGACTGGTGGTTTTGCCTATATCCTTGATATGGACGGTGGTTTTGTGGATCGCTACAACCACGAGATGGTTGATATCCACCGTATTACCCCAGAGAACATGGATAGCCATCGCAGTCATCTGCGTGAAACCATCCAGGACTTTGTCGCAGCTACTGGTAGTAAGTGGGGGCAGACCATCCTCAACAGCTGGGATGACTTCATTCCGATGTTCTGGCTGGTCAAGCCGAAAGCGCTTGAGCTTGAGTCACTGTTAAGCATGCAGAAGGAGGCCGCATAATGGGTAATATCTACCAATTTATCGAGGTCTCCCGCATGGACCCATCCAAGACCTCGGCTGAACAGCGTATCACCGAGTACAAGGAGATCTATGCCCCGTTCAACGAACAGGATGCTGCAACTCAGGCAGACCGCTGCCTCTCCTGCGGCAACCCGTACTGCTCATGGAAATGTCCGGTCCACAACCACATCCCCCACTGGCTGAAACTGATTGCCGATGGCGAGATTGAGAAGGCTGCTGAGCTTTCACACCGTACCAATTCACTGCCGGAGATGTGTGGTCGAGTCTGTCCACAGGATCGTCTCTGCGAGGGTGCCTGCACCCTGAATGATGAGTTTGGTGCCGTCACCATTGGTAATGTCGAGAAATATATCTCCGACACCGCCTTTGCCCGTGGCTGGCGTCCGGATCTATCCAGAGTTGAGCCAACCGGTAAAAAGGTTGCCATTGTTGGAGCTGGCCCTGCCGGGCTTGGCTGTGCTGATGTACTGACCAGAAATGGCGTACAGTGTGTAGTCTATGATCGCCATCCAGAGATTGGCGGCCTGCTCACCTTTGGTATCCCGGAGTTCAAGCTGGAGAAGGGTGTGGTTCGTAACCGCAGAGCCATTATGGAGGAGATGGGAATCGAGTTCCGTCTCAATACCGAGATTGGCAAGGATCTCTCTTTCAGTGAGCTTGAGTCGGAGCATGATGCCATCTTCCTGGGAATGGGGACATACAAGTACATGAACGCGCGCATTCCTGGTGAGGAGCTGTCGGGTGTTAATGCCGCGCTCGACTTCCTGATCTCAAACATCAACCACAACAACGGTTATGAGAAGGACCCTGCCGACTTTATCAATATGGCCGGCAAGAGAGTTGTGGTTCTGGGTGGTGGTGATACCGCCATGGACTGCAATCGTACCTCTATCCGTCAGGGCGCAGAGAGCGTTACCTGCTCCTACCGTCGTGACGAGGCCAATATGCCCGGCTCCAAGAAGGAGGTGGCAAATGCCAAGGAGGAGGGTGTCCAGTTCCGCTTCAATACCCAGCCGGTCGAGATTGTAGGTGATGGCAGGGTTGAGGGGCTGAAGGTTATATCTACTCAACTGGGTGAGCCTGATGAGAATGGACGCCGCCGCCCTGAACCAATACCCGGCAGTGAAGAGATTATCCCTGCGGATGTCATCATTGTTGCCTTTGGCTTCCAGCCCAACCCCCCAGAGTGGGTTGGTGAAAACCAGATTGAGACTGATGAGCGTGATAGAGTTATAGCCACTGAAGAGCAGAAGTATATGAAGCAGACCAGTAACCCCAAAGTCTTTGCTGGTGGTGATATGGTGCGTGGCTCCAACCTGGTGGTCTCGGCTATCTGGGATGGTCGCAAGGCAGCAGAGGGAATTCTAGATTTCCTTGAAGTTTAGTTGACTACAGGCTACCTTCTCTATATTCACCATATAGAGGAGGTAGTCCGTGACGGATGAGCCACTACACCCGGAAGACCATCACCTGCTGCAAGAGGCGCTCGACTATCATGCGAGAAAACCATACGGCAAGATTGCGACACTTCCGACCAAACCATTCGAGACCCAACATGATCTGAGTCTGGCATATAGCCCTGGGGTTGCCGCCCCTGTGCGTGAAATCACCGCCAACCCTAAAGAGGTTAACCGCTATACCGGCAAGGGCAACCTGATTGCCGTTGTAACTGACGGCAGTGCCGTTCTCGGTCTGGGCAATGTGGGGCCTCTGGCTGCAAAGCCGGTGATGGAAGGAAAGGCTGTCCTCTTCAAGAAATTTGCTGATATTGATGTCTTTGATATAGAGATTGATGCATCATCCAACCAGGCATTTATCGAAACCGTAGCACGCATCTCCCCCACTTTTGGTGGAATAAATCTTGAGGATATCTCGGCGCCGCACTGCTTTGAGGTTGAACGCGCACTGATTGATCGCCTCAACATACCTGTATTTCATGATGATCAACATGGTACAGCCATTATCATTGCGGCCGGTCTGCTCAATGCGCTCAAGCTGCAGGAGAAGTCACTGGAATCTTCCAACATTGTCTGTCTTGGTGCAGGTGCTGCCGCCATCGCCTCGATGCAACTTCTACTCACCCTTGGAGCATGCAAAGAACAGATAACCATGGTAGACCGAAAAGGTGTAGTTCACGGGGGGAGAACAGATATAAACCTCTACAAGCAACTCTTTGCCAGAACCACAGATCGACGAACTCTCTCTGAGGCAATGGAAGGTGCGGATATATTTATCGGTCTCTCCGGCCCCAACCTGGTCACTCAGGCCATGATCAAGAGCATGGCAGAACGTCCCATCATCTTTGCTCTCTCAAATCCCGATCCGGAGATTCATCCACAACAGGCTCGTGATGCTCGATCAGACCTGATCATGGCTACCGGGCGCAGCGACCTTCCAAACCAGGTAAATAATGTTCTCTGCTTTCCATATATCTTTCGTGGCGCGCTGGATGCCAAGGCCACAACCATCAATACCGAGATGAAAGTTGCTGCCGTCAAGGCTCTGCAGCATCTCACCTGTGAACCAATCCTTGATGAGATGCGAGAGGCCTACCCAGATGAGGAGCTGCAGTATGGGCCAAACTACATTATTCCAAAACCACTGGATCCTCGACTACGAGGCTATGTCTCCACAGCGGTGAGGCGAGCAGCTATTGAGAGTGGGGTAGCTGGACAATCCGAGTTCTGATTTGCCAAAACCAAATCTAACAAATCCATTCGACTCTAATGCAGCTCGGTATGACCAGTGGTTTGAGCGCCATCAGACAACCTATCAACTAGAGCTGGCTGCCATTAAAGAGCTCTTGCCCACTCATGGCAAAGGCATTGAGATAGGTGCTGGAACCGGTCGCTTTATGGGGCCACTCGGAATAGAGAACGGCATTGAGCCCTCAGCCTCGATGCGTACTATCGCAGCAAAGCATGGGCTCGTATTGCAAGATGGAGTTGCAGAAGATCTGCCATTATCAGACAACAGCTACGACTATCTGCTTTTTATAACCGCTCTCTGTTTTGTCGACTCAGCATCACAGGCCCTATATGAGGCCTATCGAGTCCTGCGAGAAAATGGCACCTTAATCATTGGCATGATCGATAAGGCAAGCCACCTTGGAAAAGAGTACGAACGAAACAGGCATAACAGCATCTTTTATCAACATGCCTACTTCTACTCAGTTAAAGAGATAGTGGAGATAGCGCGTAAAACCGGATTCAGCCATTTTCAATATAGACAGGCTCTTTTCCCAAAAACCGGTCATACGGAATCATCCTCTGCCAAGGGCCATGGGGATGGTGCGTTTGTTGTTATCAGCGCCAGGAAGGCACCAAAAATGGCCTGAAAAATCTGGCTGTATTCAGTTGGCTATTTTATAGACGCACTGATCTCAATTGAGAGCTGTTTCAGCAGCTCACTCATACTCTTGACTGTCGCAGACTCTCCCGCAACATCAACTGGATCACTTATCAGAGAAGCAGATCGCATCAGCTCGCCCCGATCTCCTCCACCAATTTTCCAGTATGCATCCAGATAAATTCTCTGGTCTGGGAACCGCTCAAATCTGTCTATATAAACCTGTATTGCATATGCTGGTTGCTTGCCCTGTTTTGGCAATCTTTCCACCTTACTGTTTTCCAGTATCGCCTTTATATTCTCGAACAGGACCCTGGAAATATTCTCTTTTAGTGGCTCCCCCCATCGATTGTTCTCCGATAGATAGAGTTCGTTAAGCGCAATTCTGGACACCAGCTGCGGCCTATTCAGATATGATGGCAGAACCACAGGATGTATGCCAACTGAATACCCATCATCTTCCTTATCTGCCCGCTCAACAATATCAACAGCATCAAGAAGAAAGAAATGTGTTGTGGTTGGAGCAACAGTTGGTACAACTGAGCATCCAGCCAAGGTCCCAAAAAGAAAAGCAAACATTGCCAACCAAAGCAGGATGGAATTTACTTTTTTGTCTCTTGAATTATATCCAGTCATGGTGATGCGATTCCTCCCTGGCCATGAATTAAAACTTGCGGGTTTCTTTCAAGGTATTCAATAAAATCTCTCATTGAGCGGGCTGCAGCAGTTAACTCTGTTGTCATCTCATTTAGCTGATATTGCACCGGTGAGCCTGGGTCAAGAATATTGTTCATAAGTTTAATTGTTGTTTCGGTTTGCTGTAGCACAGAACGAATCATAGCGCTTGTTTTAACCACATCGCTTTCCATGCTTTTACTATTACTTCTCAATCTGATAGACAGTTCATCGAGTGAAGCAAGCGTATGTTGCAGAGAAGAGCCAACCGTTTGAATCTCACTGGAGTTTACCAGTCTGTTTGTGCCCTGTGCGGTTTCAAGCAACTCCTGTCCAATGTCTTCTATTGGTAGCCCCTGAATTTTTTTCAAAATAGCAGCAATGGCACTTACAACATCGTCAACTGTGGCTGATGATAACGTTGGTATTTCTGGATACTGTTCATTGTAACCTACAACATGAGCATTACTTTCTGGATCCAGCACCATATCTATAAACAGCTGCCCAGTCAGATAACTATCCACAGATAATCTGGCCCTTAATCCACTGTTCATGAGGAAGTCCATTGTTACCTCGGGCGAAGTCGAGCCATTCACCCGTACTATATTGGCAACTATTTCAGCATCAATATCCACCAGAACCGGAATCAGAATGGTGCTCTCCTTGCTATCGATCTCCATACGTATATCAGCAACAGAGCCGATTCTTATCCCCTTGAACTCTACGGGTGCGCCAATCTTTAACCCTCTGATTGACCTGTCGAAATAGGTCACATATGAGGTTTTTTTGGTGCCCCTCTGTCGAGATGCACTATCTTTGTTCTCATATAGAATGAACAGCCCTCCATCATCTGCAGGTGCTGATGTGTCTGCGCTATCTGGTGAATCAAAAGCAATACCGCCATAAAGTAACGTCTCAAGTGAATCAGTTTTTAACTGTAATCCATCAGCACTTAGGGTCAGTTTGGTTTCGCCAACATTCCAAAAGTAGCTGTTTTGATCAACCTTCCTGTGGTACGGAGAGCTGATAAATATATGTACCAAAATACTGTTGTCATCGGCAAGTTTGTAACTGAGAACATCACCCACATGAATGCCACGGAAATAGACTGGTGTGCCTGCCTCTATGGAGTTGAGATTTGCAGTTCTCAACACAAACTTGCGTCCTGATGTTTCAGCAGTTGAAATTGGTGGTTGCTCCAGCCCTGCAAACTCTTCCTGGGGAGATCCATCTCCAGGGATAAGTGCAATATACGATCCAGAGAAAAGCGTCCCCAAGGCTGAAACCTCACGCAGAGATATTTGTGGCCTGACAATCCAGAATTTGGCTCCGCTACCCAAGAATGACTTCGTCCCCTTATCCATTCTGGCCTCGACAATAACCTCTCTTTTATCGTCGCTAAACCTCACATGTTCAACAATACCAACCTCAATATTTTTGTATCGAATACGGGTTTTTCCTACCTCAAGCCCATCACCGTTTTGAAAGGTGATGGAAATTTCTGGCCCATACTCACTTATTGTTGTTACCGTCAACCAGCCCGCCATCAACACGACAATCAAAGGGATTACCCAGATAATCGAGAATCCGCGACGCCGCTCCAGCAATGCATCCGGAATATCATCAAATAATTTTTGTTTCTCTTCTTCTGTCATTATGCTCTGTTTCCTCTGCTCCAGATCAGCTTGGGATTAAAGCTCCATACAGCAAATCTGGAGGTGACAATAACCAGAGCAAAAAAAACAGCCCCCAAGCCAGCATGGACTGTGGCGAGGTAGCCCAAATCGACAAGTGCGACAAGAGTAGCGAGTACAAATATATCTACCATTGACCAGTGCCCAATACCTTCAATTATTCGATACATTCTGGTTCGCTCTATTCGTCTCCTGGTTGAAGAATAACCAACTGATATGAGCAGATAAGTTAATGTTAGCAGTTTCATCAACGGAACGACAATACTGGCAACAAAGATAACCACTGCCAGAAGATACATTTCCTCTTCAATAAGATGAGAGACACCGCTGATAATAGTATCCGGCTCTCCCCTGCCAAAACGCTTAACCGTTATAATTGGATAGATGTTGGCGAAAACATAAAAAACTGATGCTGTAACCACAAGTGTCCAGCTACGCAATAGTCCGGTCCGGATATTTGCACGCAGCGAAGTATCACAACGGGGACAAAAGGCGCCCTCTTTCCCATTATCTACCGAATCCAATCTTGTCACCCTGCCGCATACATGACACTGCACCAGTGAGTGCTGTAGTGCTGTAGGAGAATCATCCATCAGTTATTACCTGCCTTCAAAGATCCCCTCTCCAGGCTCCTCCAGATTTCATCCGGATTAATTGTTGTTCTGACTGCGGCCACAGAAAACATTACTCCTCCCAGGGCAAAAATGGCAACTCCAGGTGCAGCAGCAGAGATATCTTCAAGCCTTACAATGGATATCATGCTTCCAATAATGTACACACCAACCATTTCCCACTGCCCAACAAGAGTCAAGCTACGAAATATTTTTTTTGATTGCCATGCGACACGGCCCATACATAACGGCAATAACAGATAGACAAGCGCAGACAGATATAACAGTGGCGCGACAATACTGGTCAATAAAACCAGGATCGTCAGCCCCCACATCCCGTCATGATAGAGAGCCATTACCCCTGATAACAACGTGCTCTCATAAAGGTTTCCATTGGCCTGAATGGATATAACTGGAAACATATTGGCCACAATAAATAGTACCAGGCCAGATATGCCAAAAGCCAGGGTTCGATTTAGTGAGTCTTTCGTTGAGCGCTGCAGTACCGTTCCGCAGCGAGTGCAGCGCACCATGTGGCCAACCGCCTCCCGAGTGTCCACCTTGTGAAGTAGATCACAGTTATGACATGCCACGAGATTAAACAAATTATCTGTGATCATTACTACCACATCATCCCGGCATCAAATGATATCTGCACACCTCTCTATAACACCGTAATTGCATAATCAGAGAGACGTGAACGCTCTCCCATCTGCAGCGTTACATGTCCACTATGAGCCCAATTTTTGAAGCGATCCACCGCATAAGTTAATCCTGAGCTGGTCTCTGTTAGATAAAGGGTATCTATCTGTGCCAGATTACCTATACAGATTATTTTCGTGCCGGGTCCAGCGCGAGTTATCAGTGCCTTCATCTGCTTGGAGGTAAGGTTTTGCGCCTCATCAATAATCAGATAACGATTAACGAAAGTACGACCACGCATAAAGTTCATTGAGCGTATCTTGATACGATGGTTAATAAGCTCCTGGGTGGCCTCACGCTCAAATTGAGAGCTCTTGTCATGCGTGGTCAAAACTTCCATGTTATCCATCAGAGCACCCATCCAGGGAGCCATCTTCTCCTCCTCAGTCCCTGGAAGAAATCCTATATCCTCACCCAACGGAATGGTGATACGGGTCATTATTATTTCACTGTATAGATTCTGCTCCAGAATCTGCTCCAGGCCAGCCGCCAGCGTCAGCAGTGTCTTTCCTGTGCCTGCCGGCCCCAGCAGGGTAACAAAATCAAACTGAGGATCCATCAACAAATTTAGCGCATAGTTCTGCTCCCGATTTCTGGCCTGAATTCCCCAGATAGTATTGTGCTCCGAGCTATAGTTGTGCACCCGTTCCAACACTGCACTATCACCCTCTATGTCTCGAACAATATAGTCGTTACTCTCTGCCTCTGGATTAGCAAGAAACTCACCGATCTCCCAATCTGATACAGCCTCCCCCTTAACCCGGTAAAGTGAGTGGCCCTCCTCCTGCCAACTCTCTAGATCCTTGCCATGACTCTCCCAGAAACCTGCTGGAAGCTCATGAAAGCCTGTCTGCAACAGATCCACATCATCCAATACCTTGTCATTACGATAATCCTCACTCGGGACCCCAAGGATAGATGCCTTGATACGTAGATTTATATCTCGTGTCACCAGGCGCACATCGTTGACCTGACCCTGCAGGGCCATTACTGTGGCCAAAATACTGTTATCTGCTGTATTGCCTGGTAGTGACTCCGGCAGCTTGACACTGTCTGTGGATGTCTGAAAATAGAGGCGCCCAGATGACTGGTTTGGAAGGTTGCCAAGGCTGCCTGGCGGAAGCAGAGATACGCCCTGATCAATCTCATCAAGGGGGCTGTTCTCAACCAGTTCATCAATAAATCTACTTACTTGACGAACATTGCGTGCTATTTCCGAGACCCCTTTCTTGCCTCGATCCAACTCCTCAAGCACAACCATGGGGAGATACACATCATGCTCCTGAAAACGAAATAGTGAGGTCGGGTCGTGCATCAGGATATTTGTATCCAGCACAAAAAGTCGCGTTTCACTATCTGTTTTTTGAATCATCCACTCCCCCGGTTGGTGCATATTGATACGATTGATAATACAGTTCTATCAGCTAATTACCATTAAATTTCTGTTAAATTTACAACGAATTGAGACAGGGAAACTATGAGTGAGGATGCGTATAATCAGATACATGAATCTTCCTGACAGAGAACCGCATTGGGTTACTGAAAACCGGCTTTCACTGCTTAATCCCGACAACCAAATGCGTAGACATCTTGTTCACTCCGGGTCTCTAACCAGAAAAATTGTCCAATCCTGTAGCAGTCAGTTTAGAGTGGATGTGGTCATGCAAAAGTTCTCTGCAATAAACCATAGTGAAAGGCAGCTGCTGGGGTTGCGAAGTGGCTCAACCGCCAATGTGAGATCCGTCCTTCTATACTGTGGTGAACATCCCTGGGTATTTGCCCATACCGTGATACCACACTATGCTCTTAAACGGTCTCTGCGCCGACTTACTCAGCTTGGAAACCGCTCGTTGGGTGCCGTACTCCACTCATCCAGGGTTATGGAGCGCTCAACAGTTGAATATGCGGAACTTCTTCCCCAACACCTTCTGTTTCAAGAGGCGGCCGAATGTTTGAACAGAAAACCTGCTTCATTATGGGGACGGCGTATCCTCTATCAGATTGATGGAGATCCCCTGCTGGTCAATGAGATCTTTCTGCCCAGATTCCCAAACTAACGGGCTATGTAGCCTCTTTTTTACGAGGTCTCTTCCACCCTTTTATGGTTACCTGTTTAGCTCTGCTCAGGGTTAACTGGCTCTCGGGGACAGACTTCACAATAGTAGATCCTGCACCAATAGTTGCTCCATCACCCACCTCAACCGGCGCAACCAACTGTGTGTCTGACCCTACAAATACATCATCCCCTATAACTGTTTGATGTTTGTTGGCACCATCATAATTACAGGTAATCACACCGGCACCAATATTTACCCGTGCCCCGATTGTGCTGTCTCCAACATAAGAGAGGTGGTTGATCTTTGATCCCTCGGCAACCTGTGCATTTTTCAGCTCTACAAAATTACCTACATGGGCTGCTGCAGTTAATTTTGTTCCAGGACGTATTCTTGCAAATGGTCCAATTCTGCAGTTGGGGCCAATCTCGGCAGAATCAATAACAGAGTTTGGTAACCCCCCCGTGCCCGCCTCAACCACTGCATCCTTGATATGACAGTTAGCTCCAATTTCCACCCCTGCACCCAATATAACGTTACCCTGAAAAATTACATTTGCATCAATAGTTACATCTTGAGCAGCATCAAGTCTGCCGCGCAGATCAAATCTAGATGGATCAATCAGAGTTACGCCTTGTTGCATCAGCTGCTCTGCCTGTTTACGCTGGTAAAATCGCTCCAGATAAGAGAGTTGCTGTCGATCATTTACCCCCTGCACCTCCTCTACAGTTGATGGAGAGGAGGTTTTGATCTCAACCCCATCTCTAACTGCCAACTCAACAACATCTGTCAGATAAAACTCACCCTGCGCATTATCGCTATCCAGTGCATCAATCCAGATTTTTAGCCTCTCTGCCGAAACCGCAAGAATTCCTGTATTGATCTCATGAATATCAAGCTCATCTGCTGAGGCATCTTTCTGTTCCACAATACGTTCCACAGCACCAACCGTGTTACGAACAATTCGTCCATATCCTGTGGGGTCATCCATGGAGACAGTCAACAGAGAGAAGCCGCTCTCTGCAGACTGTCCAAGCAAACTGTGCAGCGTCTCAGGCTCTATAAGCGGAACATCTCCATACAACACCAAAACTGTTTGCCCGGGCTGAATATTGGGCAGGGCCTGCTCAACAGCATGTCCAGTACCAAGTTGTTCAGATTGATGCACCCAGTTGATATCCAGATGGGAGAGCCTCTCCTTTACCAGGTCACCGCCATGACCATATACAACATTTATTGAATCCGGATTCAGTGATGCAGCACTAGCCACAACATGTTCAAGCAGTGGTCTACCTGCAATTGAGTGCAATACCTTGGGGAGTGATGAACGCATCCGCGTGCCCTGGCCTGCAGCCAGCACAATAACAGCAGGGTTGGATGCCATCTCTCTCATATTGAATCAGAATCGTAGGTGACATAAACAGCCACTACAATATTCTCTCTCTTCTGTTAATTGAATTGGCCGATAGCCTGTCGGCAGTGTACAAGAAGATACTCTGTTTTGCAGTATCTCGGCAATCAGGATACCCCTGAGCGCTTACGTAAGCGATCTATCGCCTGTAGCTGAGCTGCTGCCTGAATAAGCTCTGCCTGTGCGGCAGCATAATCCATAGTTGCCTGCTTATCCTCCATGGCTGCCTCGGCACGCTGCTTGGCCTCTAGTGCTGCAGCTTCATCAAGATCTGCTGCACGAATTGCGGTATCTGCCAAAACTGTCACAACATGAGGTTGCACCTCTAGCATTCCGCCAGAGATAAAGAAATCGATCTCTTCTCCCCCTCCCTGCTGAACTCGCACCTCACCGGCTTTCATGCGAGTAAGCATTGGGGCATGGCGAGGGGCAATACCAACCTCACCCATCTCTGCAGGAGCATAGACCATCTCCGCAACACCAGAGAAGATCTCCTTCTCTGCACTTACGATATCCACATGTACGGTCATGCTCATGATGCTGTTCCTGTCTCTCTAACCTTAAATGGTCTTGGCCTTCTCAACTGCCTCATCGATTGAGCCAACCATATAAAATGCCTGCTCTGGCAGGTGATCATACTCGCCAGCGACAATTGCCTTGAAGCCAGAGATCGTATCACTTAATGAAACATACTTGCCTGGAGTTCCAGTAAAGACCTCTGCCACAAAGAATGGCTGAGAGAGGAAACGCTGGATCTTACGTGCGCGATTTACTGTCTGCTTATCCTCTTCAGATAGCTCATCCATACCCAGAATTGCAATAATATCCTTCAACTCCTTATAGCGTTGAAGTGTGGTCTGTACGCTACGCGCAACATTGTAGTGCTCCTCACCAACAATATGTGGGTCAAGCTGACGACTGGTAGAGTCCAGCGGATCTACTGCCGGGTAAATACCAAGCTCAGCAACCTGTCTGGAGAGTACAACCGTTGCATCAAGGTGGGCAAATGTTGTTGCTGGAGATGGATCGGTCAGATCATCCGCGGGCACATAAACTGCCTGAATTGAGGTAATGGAACCTGTCTTGGTTGAGGTGATTCGCTCCTGTAAAGCTCCCATCTCCTCAGCAAGTGTTGGCTGGTATCCTACCGCAGACGGCATACGTCCCAACAGTGCGGATACCTCTGTTCCAGCCAGGGTATAACGGTAGATGTTATCGATAAAGAGCAGCACATCACGCCCCTCATCACGGAAGGCCTCTGCCATAGTCAGGCCAGTCAGGGCCACACGCAGACGGTTACCAGGAGGCTCATTCATCTGACCATAAACCAGCGATACCTTGTCAAGAACGCCGCCCTCGGTCATCTCATGGTAAAAATCATTACCCTCACGAGTTCGCTCACCAACACCTGCAAATACAGAGTATCCGCTATGCTCAATCGCAATATTACGGATAAGCTCCATCATGTTAACTGTCTTACCTACACCGGCACCGCCAAATAGTCCTACCTTGCCACCCTTGGCGAAAGGACATACCAGATCGATCACCTTAATGCCGGTCTCGAGGATCTCTGCTGCCGCAGAGAGTTCGTCAAAAGCTGGGGCCTTACGATGAATTGGCATCCGCCTATCTTCACCAATCTCTCCTTTTTCATCAATTGGATCACCCAGAACATTCATGATACGCCCGAGTGTTTTGGTGCCAACAGGAACCTGAATTGGCGCCCCTGTTCCAGTTACCGATAGCCCGCGCTTCAACCCATCAGTGGTACCCATCGCAATGGCACGCACGACTCCGTCACCAATCTGCTGCTGAACCTCAAGCGTCAAACCTGGCTCATCCACGGTCAGTGCATCAAAAATCTTCGGCATAGATTCCTGAGGAAACTCTACGTCTACCACTGCACCGATGATCTGAACAATAGATCCTGACATCTCTCTAATCCTCTTTATTAATATTCAAAATATTCTATACAACCAACTAAACTGCTGCTGCTCCGCCTACAATATCTGCAAGTTCTGCAGTAATCGCTGTCTGTCTAGCCTTGTTATAGACCAGCTCCAGATCATTGATCAAATCTCCAGCATTATCTGTTGCACTCTTCATCGCAACCATACGAGCGGACTGCTCACATGCAATATTCTCCACCACACCCTGATAGATAATCGATTCAACATAACGCTGCAATAGCGTATCCATTACCACTTTTGCATCAGGTTCATAAATATAGTCCCAGTGGTGGCTGTACTCTTCACTCTCGTCATGCTGTATTGGTAATACCTGACGAACCGTTGGCTTCTGGGTCATGGTGTTTACAAACTGGTTGTAGACAATATGAAGCTGATCAATACGGCCCTCATCAAATGCATCGAGCATCACTTTTATTGAGCCAATCAGGCTCGATATCTCAGGCTGATCACCTAACTGGCATGATTCGGAGACCAGATTGCCTCCCATTCTCCCCAGAAAACCGAGGGCCTTGCTGCCAAGTGCGGTGTAATCAATCTCAATACCCTGCTCACTCTTCTCCTTGATGGCCTTAACAGCCTCACGGAACATATTCACATTCAGTCCGCCACACAAGCCTCGATCCGATGAGATTATGACGAAACCTACTCGCTTTACCTCTCTCTCTGTCAGATAGCCGTGGTGATACTCCGGATGTGCATTGGCAAGATGGCTAACAACTGCTGCAATTTTGTCACTATAGGGGCGAGATGCTTCCATTCGATCCTGCGCCTTGCGCATCTTGCTTGCAGCGACCATCTCCATGGCGCTAGTGATCTTTTGCGTACTCTTGACGCTCTTGATCTTTTCTCGAATTTCCTTACCTACTGCCATGAGATAAAAATACCCTTACCAGCTGTGATTTGTCTTGAAGTCATCAATTGCGGCACGCAATGATGATTCGATTGAGTCGTTGTAGTCACCAGACTCATTGATGGTATCAAGCAGCTCAGACTGCGAGCTCTTCATGTAAGACTGTAGCGCCTCTTCAAAATCAACAATCTTGGACGGGTCAATATCATCCAGATAACCCTCATTCGCTGCAAACAGTGAAGTTGCCAACTCTGCAACCTTCATTGGCTCATACTGCTTCTGCTTCATTAGCTCGGTAACACGCTGACCACGCTCAATCTGCTTACGAGTAGCCTCATCAAGATCGGATGCAAACTGGGCAAATGCTGCCAGCTCACGATACTGCGCCAGATCAAGACGGACGCCACCACCAAGCTTTTTAATGATTTTGGTCTGTGCTGCACCACCCACACGAGATACCGAAAGACCTGCATTGATTGCTGGACGTATGCCTGAGTTAAACAGATCGGTTTCGAGGAAGATCTGTCCATCTGTAATCGAAATAACATTGGTTGGTACAAAGGCAGATACATCGCCCGCCTGAGTCTCAATAATTGGCAACGCCGTTAGTGAACCGGTCTGCCCGGTTACTGCACCATTGGTGCGCTTGCTTACCTCATCCTCATTAATGCGTGATGCACGCTCCAACAGACGAGAGTGAAGATAGAAAACATCACCAGGATAGGCCTCACGACCCGGCGGACGACGCAGCAACAGTGAAACCTGACGATATGCCCATGCCTGCTTGGTCAGGTCATCATAAACAATCAGTGCATCCTCACCCTTGTCACGAAAGTACTCTCCCATGGTGCAGCCTGAATAGGGCGCGATGTACTGCATTGCAGCAGAATCAGATGCTGCCGCTGCCACAATAATCGTGTGCTCCAGTGCATCATGCTCTTCCAGCCTGCGTACAACCTCGGCAATTGATGATGCCTTTTGTCCCACCGCAACATAGATACATTTAACACCAGTTCCCTTCTGGTTGATGATTGCATCCACTGCCACAGCCGTCTTTCCAGTCTGACGATCACCAATAATCAACTCGCGCTGACCACGGCCAATTGGAACCATTGCGTCAACCGCTTTAAGTCCTGTCTGTACTGGTTGATCGACTGATTTACGTGCAATTACACCTGGTGCAATCTTCTCGATAGGCTGAGTCTCACTTGCCTCAATGGGACCTTTCCCATCCAGTGGATTACCCAGTGAATCGACAACTCGTCCCAACAGCGCCTCACCAACAGGAACCTCAAGAATCTTGCCGGTACAGCGAACTGTGTCGCCCTCTGAAATATGTTCGTATGAACCTAGAATTACTGCACCAACTGAATCTCTCTCAAGGTTCAGTGCCATGCCATAAGTATTTCCCGGAAACTCGATCATCTCGCCCTGCATGGCATCACTAAGGCCGTGCAAGCGCACCACGCCATCTGCCAAACTGACTACCGTTCCCTCTGTACGGGCCTCGGCAAGCGGCTCAAAGCTCTCGATTTTCTTCCGGATCAGTTCGCTGACTTCAGAAGGGTTGAGTTGCATGATTACTCCTTAAAACAGTACGTAAAATTAAATTATCTGAACTGATGGTTAGCCATGCAGTTCATTTGAAAGTTGGTTCATTCTGCCGCGCAGTGATGAATCAATCACCTGATCACCTACACGAACAATGACGCCCCCAATTAGAGATTGATCAACCTTTGTGGTCATCTGGATCTCTTTACCCATTTTATCTTTTATTGCTGATGCTATTGCATCCTCTGATGCCGCATCCAACGAATAAGCCGAAATTACCTCAACGTCCAGACTATTTTCATCTGCTGCCTTAAGCTGATGAAAAAGGGTCGAGATCTCTGGCGCATAACCAAGTCGCCCATTCTCTTGTAGAACCTTGACGAAATTCTCAGTTGTGCCCGAAAATGTGTCGCTATCAATACCAATTACCAGATCCGTTAGTTGCTGACCAGGTACTCTTGGATCATTCAATCGCGTTGCAACGGCAGAATCACTAACAATCATTGAAAGTAGCTCGGTGGCACCGGCCCACTCTTCAATCCGATTTTCCTGACGTGCCTGCGCATAGGCAGCCTCTGCATAGGGTCGAGCAACTGTTGTTCTCTCTTCCATTTCCTGTAGCCTCTACAGCTTGGCGCTCAACTCAGCGAGGATCTGCTGGTGATCAGACTCATTCACCTCACGCTGAAGAATCTGTGATGCGCCTGCCAGGGCCAGGGCCGAGACGTCTGCTCGCAATTTCTCACGGGCACTGTTTATCTCCTGCTCAATAGTGGAGTGTGCTGATTCAATAATGCGGTCCGCTTCATCGGTCGCCTTTCCTTTTGACTCCTCAACCACCTCACTGGCACGCTGCTGCGCTCGACCGATAATCTGGCCGGCCTCATCGTGCGCCTCTCTAATAACCTCTGTCGCACGTTGTTCAGAAAGCTCATGCTCACGATGACCTCGCTCTGCTGCAGCCAACCCGTCAGCTATCTGTTTTTTACGCTCATCCAGAGCCGCCATCAAAGGAGGCCAAACGTACTTCATTACAAAAAGTACGAACAGGAAAAATGCGATCGACTGTCCGATCAGTGTGGCATTGATATTCATAGCCTATTCCCGAGTTTATCCAGCGATTTATCCTGCGACAGCAAACAGTACATAAAGTGCCAAACCAACAGCAATCATTGGTACCGCATCAACAAGGCCCATTACGATGAAGAACTGAGTACGCAACATTGGAATTAGCTCTGGCTGTCTGGCTGCGCCCTCAAGAAAGCGTCCGCCCAGAATACCGATACCTACCGCTGCACCCAACGCGCCCAGACCCATCATTAGACCACCCGCGATGAACATTAGTGCTTGTTCCATTTTTTTCTCCTAGTAATAAAATAAATTCAAAATCTTAATGCTCGTGATGAGCCATCTCCATATAGACAATCGTCAACGTCATGAAGATAAATGCCTGCAAGGTAATGATAAGAATATGGAAAATTGCCCATCCCAACTGTAGCAATCCACCAAATCCGCCCAGTATCCAACCACCACCATACATCAATGCAATCAAAATAAAGATAGTCTCTCCAGCATACATATTTCCGAACAGTCGCAGAGCCAGTGAAACAGGTTTGGATATCAGAGAGATGCCTTCAAGAACCAGATTGGCAGGGAGCCCCCACTTGCCAAATGGCTGGAACGCAAGCTCACCGAGAAAGCCCCCCAACCCCTTGTTTTTAATGCTGTAATAAATCATCAGATAGAATACTGACAGAGCCATACCGAAAGTGATATTGGGATCTGTAGTAGGCACAACCTTGAAATAGACATGGTGAGGGTCCATGCTCAACGCATATTCACCAAACAGGCCAGCTATCATCGGCAACCAGTCTACTGCCACCAGATCCATAAGATTCATCAGGAAGACCCAGCAAAAAATTGTAAGTGCCAGAGGTGCAACCAGACTATTTTTTGCGCTAAATGACTCTTTTACACTGTTATCGACAAACTCGACAATCCATTCAACAAAATTCTGTAATCCACCAGGAATGCCTGCTGTTGCCTGCCTGGCAGCAGCACGAAAGAGGAGAAAGAAGAGTAACGCAAGCGCAACTGACCATGCCAGGGAATCGACATGAAATGCCCAGAAACCCATCTGCTTAATGTCAGCAGCACTATGGGCAAATCCCCAATGGCCATCGTAGTGACCGAACGTGAGATTCGTCAAGTGGTGCTTTATGTACTGACCTGAGGTAATTGCTGCTTCTGATGACATCTATAAATTATTAATTATTTGTTCTTTAATTTTTTTATATCACGGGACTCATTGTAGCCGCTTCCGATAAGTAGCGCCAACTGTCCTGCAATGAACCCTGTGATTAGAGCTACCGGCTCCAACTCCAAACTCACCATTCCAAACACAAACAGGGCAGAGACCAAAACAAAACGCTCTACCGCGGTCATGTAAAGCGATATCACCGTCCTGCGAGCACTCTGCTCTGAATCATGGCCGACACCACTCCGGGAACTGTTTTTTTCTTCCCGTTTGAGCCGCCACAACAACCAGGCCATATTGGCAACAGACACTGTACCGCCGTATAGAATAGGCAACGCCGAGTCAGCTCTCCATGCCCATTCAGCCAACAGCGCCAAAAAGGCGACAAAAACAGCCTGAAGAAGCAGAACCCCCAACCTTCCAACTGGCGGTATTATAGAAATCATAAATAGGCTGGTCAATTAGAATATTGAGAAAAGTAACTATTTTATATGTTCAAGAATGCCATCCAGCTCATCCAGGGAGTTGTACTGAATGGTCAATTTTCCCCGCCCTTTACCACTCTGATGAATGGTAACCGATGCGCCGAGTGTTTCTGAAAGCCTCGTCTGCAGGTGTCTGACGTTGGGATCAACCTCTTCGACTACTCTTCTCTTCGGGGGGTTCAGCATCTTGCGGACAAGTTTTTCTGCCTCCCTGACCGAGAGCCCCAACAGGATTACCTGTTTGGCTGCCTCGCTCTGCTGTTCACCCTCCAGTGCAAGCAAGGCGCGGGCATGCCCCATCTCCAGCTTGCCCTTCTCCAGTAACTGTCCCACCTCTGCATTAAGGTTCAGCAGGCGCAACATATTGGTTACCGAGGTACGAGAGCGGCCTACTGCATCTGCCGCCTTCTGCTGAGTTAGCCCAAACTCCTTGATCAACCTCTGCAGTGCAACGGCCTCCTCAATAGGGTTTAGATCTTCTCGCTGAATGTTCTCAATCAGCGCCATCGCCATGGCTGCCTGATCTGAAATTTGTTTGATAACCACCGGAATCTCTTGAAGTCCCGCCAATTGTGCAGCCCGCCAGCGTCGCTCACCAGCAATAATCTCATAGCGCCCTTCACCGATGGAGCGCACAACAATCGGCTGAATAACGCCCTGTGCACGAATAGAGCTGGACAGCTCTTCCAGGGCGTCCTGGTTAATCTCTCGTCGTGGCTGATACTGTCCGCGCTGCAGCAGATCGACAGGCAGGGTTTTCAGGGATGTTACTGGTGGCAATGAGCTGGGTGCCTGACCTTGTGCAGTAGATCCTCCCGTTGACACACTGGTCGATCCTGAGGGATCGACCGGCACCTTCGGCACCTTAGCTGCCCCAAGAAGTGAATCCAACCCTCGCCCCAACCCCCCTTTTCTTACAGACATCACTCATCAACTCCATTTTCAGACTGTTTAACTTCCTTCTCTGCGCGCTCCAGGATCTCTGCCGCCAGGTCGACATACGCATAGGCTCCTCGAGAAGACGGCGCATAGTGGATTATGGGCCTGCCATAACTGGGTGCCTCCGCCAGTGTTACATTTCTCGGAATCACCGTCTCATAAACCTGATCACCAAAATGGGACATCAACTGCTCCGAGACCTCTACCGAAAGACGGTTTCTTGCATCATACATGGTACGAACGATACCCTGCAGCCTCAGGCCAGGATTTTGGGTCTCTTGTACTCTCCCCATCGTCTCCATCAGTGCAGTCAGCCCCTCCAGCGCATAATATTCACATTGCAGAGGCACAATCACCCCATGTGATGCAACAAATGCGTTCAAAGTCAAAATGTTCAGAGTTGGTGGGCAGTCAATAAGGACATAACTATATTCGGTTGATACCTCTTGAAGTGCCGTTGAAAGGCGCTGGAAACGGTCCTCCACCGCCATAAGCTCAACCTCTGCGGCTGTCAATTCACTATTGGCCGCCAGCAGATCATAGCCCGCTCCATCTGTTTTCTGAATCGCCTCCTGGATGGACACATCACCCAACAACACATCCACACCGCTCCACTCCACAAACTGCTTGTCAATGCCGCTGCCCGTAGTCGCATTACCCTGTGGATCCAGATCGATCAGCAATACCTTCTCTTCAAAATAGCCAAGAGCAGACGCAAGGTTGACTGCCGTAGTGGTCTTGCCTCCCCCCCCTTTCTGGTTTGCTATTGCGTAAATCTTGCTCATTCACTCTTCTCTGTAAATTATATCGCTGCAACTTGTCGTGATCTCAGCAGTTACTGCCTGCTGCAAACAACCATGTGCCTCTCTGCATGGATGCCCGGCCCCTTAACCGGAACCGCCTGCTCCAACTCAAAACCACTGATCACCTCACCACCCTCCTCTTCAGGCCATTTTCCTTTCATTGCAACAGCTCTTCCACCAGCTTTCAGTAGAGGTAACGATGTCACAAGAAAATTGCTCAATGAGGTAAATGCTCTAGAGACAACTGTATCAAATGGCTGGCCCTCAACAATATCTTCAACTCGAGAGTGTACAACAGATGCGTTTGACAAGCCCAGCTCAAGAATTGCCTGCTGGATAAAACGGCTCTTTTTAATGTTGCTATCCACCATAACCACCTCCATATCAGGATGCATTATCGCGATGGGAATACCCGGAAGGCCTGCCCCGCTTCCCAGATCGACAATGCGCTTGCCCGATAAAAAAGGGATAACGGAAAAGCTGTCAAGAATATGGTGGGTCACCATCTTTGCGGGATCACGAATAGCAGTCAGGTTATATACTCTGTTCCATCGTGTCAGCAGTTGTAGATAGCGCTCAATCTGCTGTTGGTCACTGGCTGTCAGATCAACACCCATCTCTTCTGCTGCTACAGCCATCTGGCTGTAACTCACGTAGCAGCCCTCTTTTGGAGGTCTCGTTTTTTTAGATGAACACGTAACAGAGAGAGTGCAGCTGGCGTCATTCCTGGAATTCTTCCGGCCTGACCCAGGGTTTCTGGAGACTGTTTCTCCAGCTTCTCTTGAATCTCAATGGAGAGCCCTGAGACCTGTCGATAATCCAGTGAGTCAGGCAGCCTCATCTCCTCATGACGCCTGTTCTTCTCAATCTCCTGCTGCTGACGTTCAATATAGCCCGCATATTTGGCCTGAATCTCCACCTGCTCTATCACAGCTTGATCCAGCCCCGGGTCATCCACTCCATCCATGCTCACAAGTTCACGATAACCAACTTTGGGGCGACTCAGTAGGTCCATAAGGCTATGTTCACGGCGCATCTTATCTCCCAGCACTCGTATCGCCTCACTCTCTGTCACTGTTTGAGGGCGAACCCAGCTCTCTCGTAATCGTTGCTGCTCGTTCGCAATTAAATCCCTTTTTTGCCGAAAAGCATCCCATCGTTGGTTATCAACCATACCTAATTCACGCCCCTGTTCTGTCAGCCGCAGATCAGCATTGTCTTCTCGCAACAACAGCCTGTACTCCGCCCTGCTGGTAAACATGCGATATGGCTCATTGGTGCCACGGGTAATCAGGTCATCAATCAAAACCCCGATATATGACTCCTCACGCCTGGGAGACCATGCCTCCCGGTTTTGTGCCCTCCGTGCAGCATTACACCCCGCCACCAGCCCCTGGGCAGCGGCCTCTTCATATCCGGTTGTACCATTAATCTGACCAGCAAAGAACAGTCCATGCAGGGCTTTGGTCTCCAGTGACGGTCTCAGATCACGTGGATCAAAAAAGTCATACTCTATGGCATAACCTGGCCGTGTGATGTGCGCCTTTTCAAGGCCTCTTATAGAGCGAACAAGGTCAAGCTGAATATCAAAAGGCAGACTGGTTGAGATTCCATTGGGATATACCTCATGGGTGTTGAGCCCCTCAGGCTCTACAAAGATCTGATGTGATTCTCGCTCCGAGAAACGGACCACTTTATCCTCAACAGATGGACAGTAGCGTGGGCCAACTCCCTCAATTACTCCGCTGTACATGGGGGATCGATCCAATCCACCACGAATGATTTCATGTGTCCGCTCATTGGTATGTGTTATCCAGCATGAAATCTGTTGGGGATGCTCCGAAAGATCTCCCAGATAGGAGAATACCGGCAGCGGCTTATCGCCTGGCTGCTCATCAAGCAGTCCATAGTCAATAGTACGTCCGTCAATACGGGGCGGGGTACCGGTTTTTAGTCGCCGCGCCCTAAATGGTAGCTCACGCAATCTCTCTGCAAGCTTGAATGATGGAGGATCACCCATGCGTCCACCAGACATATTGGAGAGCCCCACATGGATTACCCCATTCAGAAAAGTGCCTGCAGTCAGCACAACAGATGGTGCAGAAAAACGTATCCCCGCTTGACTCTCTACCCCAACAACACAATCACCATCAAGCAACAGGTCATCAACCGACTGTTGAAAAATTGTCAGATTGGGCTGGTTTTCAAGAGCACCCCTTACCGCCTGTTTATATAATTGGCGATCTGCCTGAGCCCTGGTTGCCTGTACAGCAGCCCCTTTACTGCGGTTGAGAGTGCGGAACTGAATGCCAGAACGATCTGCAGCATGCGCCATAAAACCACCAAGCGCATCCACCTCCTTGACCAGATGCCCTTTACCAATCCCACCAATTGCCGGATTGCAGCTCATCTGCCCCAGAGTCTCTATGTTGTGAGTCAATAGCAGCGTGCGTACACCCATGCGGGCTGCCGCCAGCGCGGCCTCAGTGCCGGCATGGCCGCCGCCAATAATGATGACATCAAACTTATCTGGATAATCCATCAGGGAATTATATCAACTAGGTGTCGGCCGAATATCTGATCTGGTACCAGAGCATGCCGCCCCACTCATGGAGAAAAGTTACGTTTTTACTCAGTGCACCAGCACTTGGGCGCCACATCCCAAAACCATGATCCATCTTCCCTTTGGTGGTAAAGGCCGTTGGTGCCGGTATTATGGTCATCCCCTCCATCTCCGGAGAGCTCTGGAAAACCCGCAGTGCACGCGGCAAATGGGATGCATGGGTTACCAATACCACTGTAGAGACCCCCTTCTGCCTAAGAACAGGAGGAACAAAACGGGCATGCTCCCAGGTATTAATGCTCTTGTTCTCCTGCCAGACATCAGCGATCGCAAAGTCATCCCTAAGACTATCGGCCATCAGTTGCGATTCCGGGGCAGCCTCGTTCAGAGGCGTACCACCAGTAACAAGAATTGGAAGTGCAGTCTGCCTGTGCAGATAGGCCCCATATCGCAACCTTGCCAAGGTTGATGTCCCCACCACATCACGACCAAATTCAGGTGCTGCAGTATAGCGTCCGCCTCCCAAAACAACGATGGCCGCCAACTGGCCTCTCTCCAACACTGGCATCTCCTGTAGGGGAGAAATAGTCTCTAGTTGCTCTGCCAACTTAAACATCATCCACGGCGTGCTGAACAGATAGAGCGCGCTGGTTGCCGCCCATATTAATGTTGTGGCAAATCGTCGTCTCCTTGAGGCAACCAATAGTGCCAACATAAGTACCAGCAGCACTCCCCCCGGCGGCATTAACCAGGCTTCAATCAATCTTATTGTCTCGGTCATCTATGTTTCATCACTCTTTTTACATTCATTGCTCTTACAGCGCCATTTTTATACAATGGTCGGCCGCTTCGATAAATTATCAGCTATCTTATGAAAAAAATTGCGCTCCCAGTTATCCTGCTATTGGCTATATCGGCCCCTCTTACAACCGCATGGTCTGCGGAGGATATACTGGATTTAGACGAGGTAACAGTAAATGATCCTCTGGAAGGGTATAACAGAGCCATGTTTGGGTTTAATGAGGCCCTGGACGAGAATATTCTGAAACCGATTGCGGAGGGGTACCATGACCTCTTTCCTGATCCTATTGAGCGTGGCATCAGCAACTTCTTCAGCAATCTGCACGAGCCATTCAACATTCTTAATAATCTGCTTCAGTTCAAACTGGGAGATGCCGCATCCGACACAGTACGCTTTGGTATCAACACAACCATAGGAATTGCCGGACTGTTTGACGTTGCTACCGCGGCAGGCCTCACAAAGCATGACGAGGATCTGGGGCAGACACTTGCCGTATGGGGTGTTGGTAGTGGGCCATACTTTGTAATCCCTGTTCTGGGCCCAAGCACAATACGTGATGCTTTTGGAACAGGTACGGAGATGTGGATCGGAAATACCGTAGAGGTTGATGATACCCAAATCTTCAAGCTCACTGACGAGATAGACTCAGAAGGGACAAGAAACACCCTGTTTGTTACCAAGGCAATCAGTACCCGTGCAGATCTGCTGGGCACGAAAGAGATCATTGACGATGCAAGCTTTGATCCCTATGCCTTCATGCGTGACTCCTACCTGCAGAAACGTGAAGATCTGATCTTTGATGGCAATGCTCCGCTTCCTGAGCTTCCAGAAGACTTTTAATAAATCTTTACAGGATATCGAGCACCATCTCTGGTGGGCGGCCTACAGCAGCCTTGCCATCGTTAACAACAATAGGGCGCTCAATTACTCTGGGGAAGGCAACCATCTTTTCGATCTGTTGTGAACGGCTTAGCCCTGGCTGATCCAGACCAGACTCCTTATACTCTGTCTCTCTTTTGCGCATCAATGCCTCTGGCTCCAGCCCCAACATATTGAGAATATTATCCAGCTCATCTACTGTGGGCGGAGTATTCATATACTCCACGATCTCAGGCTCAATACTCTTATTTTTGATCAACTCCAGGGTCTGACGACACTTGGAGCATTTTGGGTTATGGTAAATTTTCACACTCATCAGCTGTTGATTCCTTATCTAAGGAAGCTCTGATTAAGTCACTTCGTTACCCAATCAGC
>JACKQG010000775.1_pt1 | contig 45486 bp, 35 predicted proteins | sample 8237621 | NCBI WGS metagenome assembly JACKQG01 (sample SAMN15677084, study PRJNA649215) | marine metagenome | biome: marine; feature: Black Sea; material: saline water; isolation source: suspended particulate matter (SPM) from the Black Sea western gyre | collected 2013-06-09/2013-06-10 | depth... | reverse complement strand
AAAGATCCATGTTCTGTCCTGATGGCAATTCAACAATGACTCCTGATTCGAGAGTATCAATTATGAAGGGGATTGAGGCGCTAAAATTGACACTTGCAAAGTCATGTCTGAAAGATGGGTTAAGATTCATACCTGACAAATACTGAGTCTCGGGAATCACAGTTGCGCGACACATTGCATTCCACCCTTGAAGAGATGAGTTTCCAATTGCAACATCTTCAAAGGAGGACCATGAGAAGTTGATGTCTTCATCCTGCTTAAAATAAAATTGAGTTTCCGTCGTCTCATGGAGACTATCTAAACCGATAGCGAAGTAATTAGAATCATCACCATCATTTTGAAGTATTACAAAGAATTGCTGTTCTAAATTTGAAAGCTCCTGATAATAATTGTTTAAACTTATTTGTTCAGGTTTGAGATTTCCTAGAGGGCGGCTAAATATATGAGTAAAATTATCAACGAGGACATCACCCGGTAACCCATTATTGTCCGCAACAATTCTAACTCTCATATCTCTTGGCACATTTGGGGAGATACCAGTACCCGCTATTTCATTCAAAAATATTGCTTTTACAGCAATACTTTCCAGCCAGATCATTTCACCGGGTTCAAATCTGATTGCGACTGCTTCTTTACCCTCCAGAAGCAAATAGGAGGCATTGCGATAAAAAACATCCGAATACCCATCATCATAGGATAAAATATTGGGGATACCACTTTTCCTCCCCGTAATCAAATATTCTGAGGTGAATATGTTGAGATCCTCTTCTGCACCTGGATTGGTAATATTGGTCACAATGAAGGTTACACTACCATGACGATGAGGGTCCATAAGGATCTCGGGGCTAATCATATGACTAGGATTCACAGTCACACTCCCATCTGGGTAGCGAACTATGGATGAAATTGAATTGCCAGAGTTTTGCTCTTGAAATTTTACACGATTAACCAGAGGAACATCCACAGGGAAGCTCGCATATCTACCAAGTGATATTGAGCCTATCGCAGGAAGAAAGTTCTCAATACGTTGAGGGACTCTTGCAATATTTTGACGTGCGGGATGTAAATAACGGTACTTCAAATCAAGATCAGATTGGTTTACGAGATTTGCAATGGACCAATTAACAAAAAGTTCATCCAGAGTGAATTCTGAATGCTGATTAACTAATTGTTGATAATCGCTAACACCTGTCATAGAAGATTGTACTAGATCAGAGATATTCTCAAAACCAATTTGCTCAAAAAGGTAGTGCGTCCAAAGGGATGCTCGGGCATAGTCAGGAAGCGGTTGCGCGGCATTCCAGCTCAGCAAAGGCCGTACTGGACTATTGAAATGATCTAGAGGAGAGCGGGGAGTGAATCCACAAACAATCTCAGCTATCTCGGACAGACCTTCATTAATAAATATGTATTCTCGTTCTGGCCCTTCATAGTTGGCATGAATGAGATGCTGGTACTCGTGGGCTAGAGTAGGTACTGACCGGCCATCATTAATTTCGTCTTCGTACTTAATTGAAGGATAGAGATCTATATAGATCAGGTCACGTTGATTGGATGTAGCAGAATTGGTGAGGTCATTTGGATCAAAGAAGCCCGCCACGTAGCTACCAGTGGCTGCAAAGGTGTCACGAATGTCTAGAAGTAAGATGTCGAGTTTGCCATCCAAGTCAATATCAGGAGGCGACCCAAAATACTCTGTCATAATGCTCAGGATCCCTAGAGTACTATCAACGGAATACTGTCCTGACTTGTCAAATAGATATGAAGTGAATTCATCAATGATCGTTGTTAATTCATATTCGGTTAATAGCGAATCCATGGATTCAGTTTCTACCCAAATGGCTACTCCTGCTGTATCGAACACCAGCTCAGAGTGGACCCTATTCCACTTGGTTTGATCGAAGATATTGCGGACAGAGAATGTCAGAGTGTCACCGATTTGCGGAAGGGCTCTTTTTGCTAGCCTCCTATTATCAGCAGGGCTTTCAATAAATGACAGGTAAACATCTGACTGGAGAAGGGATGTTGTAATTTCGACTCGTCTATGAGTAGCAGACACATCTTGAGCATGATGAACTTGATCATGAAATGCAGGATAGATTACAGAATCGTCATACGATTTTCCCATAATGACAGAGAATAACACCAATGTTAGAGAGGTGAATCTGCTCATTTAGTCTTTTTATCCTTAAAAAGGGAGCCCAATTTCACTATCATTTATAAAATGATAAAATTAATGTCTAAATATTAACCGAACCTGTCACTAAAGACAAGACGAATTAGGAACTAGCTGAAGGATATTAGAGGTTAATAATCGTAAAATTATACTTTAAGTGGGTTCTTATGCAATTTTAGGGACAAGCTTTGGAGGTAGCCATTGCTGCTAAATACAGTAGAATTAGTTGACAACCGCGTCAGGATGAAGTGTAAAAGACTTCTTTTTTACAAGTGGAATGCCTTAAAAAGCAGGGTGTTTAAGACAAATTCAACTCCTGCCAGTTGGCTAAAAATCAAATGATTAGTGGCCAGAAAATACTAGAACGACTGTCAAGAATGTCACACACCACATGGTTGGCTTGGCACTAGCATAAGCAAAGCTAACAGAAAAGAATTCTTTAAGGGAGTAGAGCCCCGAAGGGCTCATTTCTCCAAAGCATCCATTGCTTCAACTGTCTTCTCAATATCAGGGTTTATAACTGCGCTATAAACTGAGGTTGTCTGGATACTGCTATGTCCCAATTGTTGTTGGACAAGTCTGAGGTTGTAAACAGATGGCTTGTTGGGTTCCAAAAAGTTGCTAAAAAATGGCTATTGATGTCCCGATTTGTCCACTCCGTCCATTACTCGCTAGATTACCGTAAATCGGCCTAGAAACAAAAAACCCTCGTAAGTCTAAGAATTACAAGGGATTTATGTGGTGGCCAGGGACGGAATTGAACCGCCGACACGGGGATTTTCAGTACCTTGCTTCGTCCTATATATCAGGCACTTACGGGGACGAGTCACCAAATCGTCACTAGTTTGAAAAGTCCCTGAATCTGAATCTTCTGGAGTAGATTAAAACTCAAGCTAGCCCTTTTGTGCTTAGAGACTAAGATCATCAATATTCAGTAAAAACCACCCAAATGTTCCCTCTGTACAAGGATATGTTCCCTGTGTACAAGACAAACCCATCCAGAATCCTTAAATTATTGTAGAGTCTCGGGAATATTTGCTGATAGACAATTAGTGTGCTACATTCAAAGCATACCACATTAATCCACAAGCAGTATTTATTCCTTCTGATTCTCAGGGCTGATTGAAATCATTGATGGAGGGGAATATCATGAATAGAAAATCAACTAATTTAACAGTATTATTGATTTTGATCGTGTTGGCTCTAACTGTCTTTGGACAAGACAACTACAATACTACGCTTATTGGTCGCTGGGCGTACGGATCGTGCAGTGCATTGGCAACACAAGGTGACACAGTCTTCATTGCAAGTGGTGGCTATTTTCAAATAGTGGACTTAACTGATTTGAACAATCCTGTGGAGGTGGGGACTCTCATGATTCCTACAACCATCTGCGACATAGCAATAAGCGGCAATTATGCCTACGTAGTGGGCTCAGAGACCGGATTGAGAATCATTGATATTCAAAATCTTACAGCTCCGGTGGAGACTGGACATTATGATACGGAAGCCAAGGGCTTGAGGTTAGCGGTCAGTGGCAATTATGTATATATGACGACTGATGATGGTATTCTACATATTATTGGTGTAAGTGATCCTTTAAACCCATTGGAAGTAGGTACTTATAATGGCAATTATGAAACCTATATGTGGCAGGGTGAAGTTGCTACGAGTAATAATTGCGCCTATTTGACTATTGGAATTGGTTCAGAATTTGGATTACGAATCATTGATGTTTCCACACCATCGAATCCACAGGAAGTGGGCTCTATAAATCCGCCTGATGACTCTGCTATCGATGTTGCTGTTGATGGCAACTATGCCTATGTACTACTAGGTTTAGACGACACAGGTGGGGGAATCCAGATCGTCGACGTTAGTGACCCTGCTAACCCTATGGAAACCGGATATTATGATTTCTGGAGTGGTGATAGCACAATGATGCCGTGGGCTGATGGTCCTGAGAGTTTCACAGTAAAAGGTAGTTTCGCATATGTAGCCGCAGGAACAACTGGAGTTCGCATTGTGGATCTGACTGATCCTTTAGCTCCAACTGAAATAGGTCGCTATCAAAATCATGTGTTTGCCACTGGAATCGGTGTGAGTGAGAATTACGCGTATGTTATTGACAAATATTCCGGAGGGTGGGGCACAGGTGAAGGTCTAACGATTCTTGACATTAGTGATCCAGAAAACCCAACTGAAGCGGGAATCTATAGTACGGGTAGCAGTGCCCGTGATGTAGAGGTGAGTGGAAGCTATGCCTATGTTGCGAGTGATCCGGATGGTTTATATATCATTGATATATCCACGCCTTCATCTCCGCAGGAAGTGGGCTTCTTTGATACCGACTACTCTACCAATGATATTGCTGTTAGCGGCAGTTATGCCTATGTTGCTAACTCCTGGCAACTTGATGGGGGTAGCTTAAGCATCATAGACGTTTCCACCCCTTCCTCTCCGCAGGCTGTGGGCTCCTTCAATTCACAGGGCGATTCTTATTACGTCCCATATGGTGTTGCCGTTAACGGTAGTTATGCCTATGTGACCTATGGAGAATATGGGTTGCGCATAGTCGACGTCTCCACTCCAACCTCTCCCCAGGAAGTGGGCTTCTTTGATACCGACAACTATGCCAATGACATTGCTGTTAGTGGCAGTTATGCCTATGTGATGGCAGATGATTTACGAATCATAGATGTCTCCACTCCATCGAATCCGCAGGAAGTAGGTTTCTATGAAACAGATGGCCTCGCTAAAGGCGTTGCCGTCAACGGCAGTTTTGCTTATGTGGCTGCATGGCATTCTGGTTTACGAATTATTGATGTTTCCACACCATCGAATCCGCAGGAAGTAGGTTTCTATGAAACAAATGACCCGGCTAAAGACGTTGCCGTCAACGGCAGTTATGCCTATGTGACAACGGGCGTTAGTGGCTTAATTATCATTGATATCTCCACTCCAACCTCTCCCCAGGAAGTGGGCTTCTTTGATACGGATGGCTATCCTTATGCCGTTGCCGTCAGCGGTAATCTCGCATATGTGGCCGATGGCTCGGATGGATTGTATATTATCCAGAACAATCTGCTCGTGAGTACTGATGAAGATCCGTCATTACCGGAATCGTTCCAGCTCCAGCAGAACTACCCAAACCCCTTCAACCCAACCACCACGATTCAGTACAGCCTACCTGATGCAGAACAAGTCAAGCTGACTATCTTCGATATTCGTGGCCAAGAGATCACAACTCTTGTACAATCTGAAAAACCTCCAGGCACTTACGAAGTTCAATGGAAAGGGATGGATCGATCTGGAAATCATGTGAGTACGGGCGTTTATTTCGCCCGTCTTCAAGCTGGGGAATACAGCAAAACGATCAAGATGCTCTATCTAAAATAGAGAGGGGGAAAATCATGCGACAAATACCCATTTCAACAATCGTATTAGTCTTGGTATTGCTGACAACAGGAATTGCTCAAAATCCGGAATGGATGATTTATGATTCTTCCAATTCGGAAATGCCTACTAATTCCATTGGTCCAATAACGATTGATGCCAATGGGACTAAGTGGATTGGGACCTATAATCATGGTTTAATCTCTTTTGATGGGACAAACTGGACCCTGTACGATACTTCTAGTAATTATAATTCTGGTTTTCCTCCTCCAAGTGTCACAAGTATAGCTATTGATGGGAATGGAACTATATGGCTGGATTCATCAAAAATCCATTCGGAGGGGAGAATCGGCTATGGCCTGTTGTCCTTCGATGGAAGCACTTGGACGGTTTATGACACATCCAATTCGGATTTACCATATAATGGAATCCAAGCCATCACAATTGATAGCGACGGAATGATATGGATTGGGACTGGTGATATTTGCGGGAATGGTACTGGTTGTGAATCTGGTGGTTTAGTCTCTTTTAATGGAAGCAACTGGACAGTATATGATACGTCCAATTCTGCATTGCCTGACAACCATATCGGAACAATAGCGATTGAGGGAAATGGGACAAAATGGATTGGAGTTTCAGCAGAAAATGATTTGGGGCATTCTGGCTATGGTCTGGTTTCCTTCGATGGAAGCACTTGGACAATGTATGATACTTCCAATTCTGGTATCCCTAGCAACTATGTCAGTACAATAGCAATTGATAGTGACGGGACAAAATGGATTGGATTTCCTGGGCTTGGCTGGTCTGATAGCCATGGTTTAGCTTCATTTGACGGAACAACCTGGACTGTATATGATACCTCAAATTCAGAATTACCTTCAAACCACGTCGTCTCAATAGCAATCGATGACAACGGTGTTAAGTGGATAGGTGCTGGAGGTTGGAGTGGTGGTGGTTTAGTCTCCTTTGATGGAACAACCTGGACAGTATATGATACATCTAATTCTGGTATCCCAGTTAACTATGTCAGCACCATAGCGATCGACGATTATGGGAATAAGTGGATTGGGACGAGCGATGGATTAGCTGTTTTCAATGAAGGAGGTGTCGTCGGAATAGATGATGAACAGCGACACCATTTACACCCAAGTGATTTTCGATTGCATCAGAATTACCCCAACCCCTTCAACCCCACGACCACTATCAGTTACGCACTCCCTGAGCAATCCACAGCAAACCTGACAGTGTTCGACATTCGGGGTCAAGAGATTGTGACTCTCCTGAACACAGATACATCTCCTGGCAATTACGAAGTTCAGTGGAAAGGGATGGATCAATCAGGTAACCCAGTGAGTACTGGCGTGTATTTCTGTCGGTTAGAAGCAGGCGGGTTCAGTCAAACGATCAAGATGGTTTACTTGCGATAAGGGGGGCAATCATGCACAGAATAAGCTTTTCAACAATCGTTTTAATTATGGTATTGATTGCTGCTGGAAATGCTCAAAACCCAGAATGGATAAATTATACCAATGGGGATGATGTGCAAGCTTTAGCAGCAGATGGTGAGTATATCTGGGCTGGTACAAATGGGGGATTAGTAAAGATTAATAGAATTTCTGGCGAGACAACCTTTTACAATAAAGCCAACTCGGGTCTACCCAATAATGATATCAGGTCAATAGCAATCGAAGACAACGGAACTAAGTGGATTGGGACCTACGGTGGTGGGCTGGCATCCTTCGACGGTAGTAACTGGGAGGTATACAATACTTCTAACTCAGGTTTGCCCTTTAACTATACCAACTCAATAGCGGTTGATACCGATGGAATTAAGTGGATTGTTTTTCCAGGCTGGGTTTTTGAAGGTGCTTTTGGTTTGGCTTCCTTTGATGGAACTAATTGGACCATATATGATGAATCCAATTCTGATATACCTTCTAATTATGTCAATTCAATAGCAGTTGACGAAAACGGGACAAAGTGGATTGGAGTTCTAGCGCATTGGGATGGAGAGTACGATGGCTATGCTCTAGTTTCCTTTGACGGAAGCAACTGGACAACATATAACACTTCTAATTCTGCTTTGCCTGATAACTGGATCAGATCAATAGCAATAGATAACGATGAGACTAAGTGGGTCGCAACTGCAAGTGGTTTTGTTTCTTTTGATAGCGCTAATTGGACAATGGTGCATGATTACGGCTTGTCGGATTGGGACTATAAAATAGCAATTGAAAGCAATGGGACAAAGTGGATAGGGACGAGTGACGGTTTACATTCTTCAAACGGAGCCAACTATATAGTGTATAACACCTCTAATTCAGGTTTGCCTTCAAACTGGGTCACTTCAATCGCAATCGAGACTAATGGAACAAAATGGATTGGTACTTATGGAGGTTTAGCTTCTTTTGATGGAACCAACTGGGATGTGTACGACGAGTCAAATTCAGGTTTACCTGATAATAATGTTAAAGCAATTGCAATTGACGATAGTGGTATAAAGTGGATTGGGACTTACCCTGGTGGTTTAATTTCCCACGATGGAACCAGTTGGACGGTGTATAACACCTCTAATTCGGACTTGCCTGACGACTGCGTTAATTCAATAGTAATTGATGACAATGGTACTAAGTGGATAGGGACTTACCATGGTGGATTAGTCTCTTTTAATGGAAGCAGCTGGGCCGTGTATGACACATCTGACTCGGGGATTCTGAGCAACTATATCAGGTCAATAGCTACAGACAGGGATGGCAAAGTATGGGTTGGCACTTATTGGGGGTTAACATCGTTTGACGGAAGCATCTGGACCGTTTATGATGAATCCAATTCGCGTTTACCAGAGAACGATGTCTTTTCAATAGCAATCGATGGGAGTGGGAATAAGTGGATTGGGACACAAGACGGTTTAGCCGTTTTTAAAGAGGGTGGAATCGTAACTGGAATCGAAGATGAGCAACAACTCAGTTATCAGCCAGCTAGTTTCAAACTCCATCAGAATTACCCCAACCCATTTAATCCTGCCACTACGATCAGCTATTCATTACTAGAACAATCATCAGTCAAACTCACAGTCTTCAATATTCAGGGTAGAGAGGTTATGACGCTCCAGGATGTGGAAAGACCACCTGGTAATTATGAGGTGCAGTGGAACGGGATGGATCAATCGGGTAATCCAGTGAGCACGGGAGTTTATTTTGCACGATTACAAGCTGGACCATTTAGCCAGACTATTAAGATGGTATATCTGCGATAAGGAAGATCTTCCGGTGGGTTTTGTTCTACAAATAATAGTGAGGATTCGTAACTAAAAACGCCCCGATAAATCAGGGCGTATTGGTGGCCAGGGACGGAATTGAACCGCCGACACGGGGATTTTCAGTACCTTGCTTCGTCCTATATATCAGTCACTTACGGGGACGAGTCACCACAAAGTGTCCACATCTGAAAAACGTAAACGTATAGTATTAGCGGTAGCAGATTTCTAGTGTTGAGGGATAAACTGAAGCTGGAGTTTATATCCGGCAGCCTTTGCGTATTCTTCAATGGTCGAAAGGGTAGGGGATATTTTTGAATTCACATTTTCAAGCCTTGAGATGTTGCTTTTTTTTGTATGTAAGATTTCAGCCAATTCTTCCTGGGTAAGTCCAGCATTCTTACGAATTTCAATTAACTGCTTTCTTAAAGCATAAGCGGGAGCAAGATCCATATATTCTTTTTCAACTTCGGGATTAGCTAAAGCTTTCTTCTTAAAATCTTTTAGTGATGGTCTCATGATTTCACCTCTTTTAATCTCTTACGGGCTAACTTTAATTCTTTCGCGGGGGTCTTTTGGGATTTTTTAATAAAAGAATGTAGAATGATTACTTCTTTACCCATCACCATGCAAAAGAATGATCTCCCGATTCCTTCCTTGCCTTTGGCTCTAATCTCAAAAAGCCCTTCGCCCATAGCTTTGGTATAAGGTGCTCCGAGTGCAGGACCAAACTCTTCAATCATTTCAGCTATGTGTAAGAAGTTGGCCAAAATTCCTGCTGGGAATGACAATGTTTCTGATTCTACCTTTTGGTTGTAAAATGATATCTGCCATTCCATAGACGCAAGTTATCATATATGATAACAGAGGCAAGCAGAAAATGCTTCACCAAAATTGGTCATTTGATGGTAAAAGTTGCTAAAAAAGTGCTATTGTTGGGTCGATTTGTCCACGATTGTCCATTTCTCGCTAGAAAACTTGTAAATGGCTTATAAACAAAAAACCCTCGTAAGTCTAAGAATTACAAGGGAATTATGTGGTGGCCAGGGACGGAATTGAACCGCCGACACGGGGATTTTCAGTACCCGACCACCCCTTATACAGTAAGGGTTACAGGGTTTTGAGTGCTGGTATGAACTGTAACGGTTGGGTTAAAATTGACTGATCGGGGTGGACGAAAGCGTATCATATTTACTGGAGTTGTGCCCCAAACTCTGAAAATAGTCCAAGAGTTCAATCCTTTACGCACCGAACAGAAAATCCCGTTGTCATACTCCGGCGGTCCTGGTAGAAAGTTGGAGCACTCAATGTCAGTGAACGGTGCAATGCTCCGCTTCCAGTATTCTGCTCGGTTGTAGACCAAAAGTAACCGTCGTAACCCATAAGATCATAATAACCAGAGTATGTTCGATACCCACCAGGTAGTGCAGTGAAACCAAACTCATTTGTGGCATCGGTGTTTAGGAATAGCCAGTGTTCTGTGCCGGCTTCTTTAATTTTTCCACCTGCAATACTTTCTCCTCCTAAATAATCAGCTAATGTTTGCCATTCAGTCTCAGTAGGTACATGCCAGCCCTCCGGAGCTATGTTACTGGCGTCCGTAGCTGCATACCAGTTATATAGAATCCCATATGTGTCTCCATTAATGGATTCATTATTGTAGTAACAATAAGCTCCTATTGGTATACTAAGTCTCCAGTCTTCATCTGAAGTTAAGTGTGAAATTTCAATCCCATTGCGATAATGGATTGCTTTCAGGTTTTCCGCCATCCATACCTGATAGCCAATTTGAATTGTCGCGTAAATATTGCCATCAATGTCAATTACTGGTTGTAAGATATTTTCAGTTGTAAAACTCCAAATTGGTCCTTCAGATTGATTATTAAACTCATCCTTGGCAATTACTTTCCAATAATAGGTGGTTTCGTTCAATAAATATGGAACATCTAATGTTGGAGAGCTTTGTCCTTCAGAAACCAATTGAATAGGTGGATTATCTGCGCCAAAATAAATATCATACTGAATTTCATCACCTTCTGGATCACTGCAATCCCATGTTAATGAAAGTGCTTGGGACCAACTTATATCAATAGAGCCATCCATGGGATAAGAATTAGTGGGGATTCCGGGTTTAATTAATAACTGAGTATTATATTCATAGTCCGAATTACTCATGAATATCTGAGCTGTAACTATTTGATAATTCTGTTTTTGAAATCTAATCATACGTTGACCTTGTGGAACTGTAGGTACTTGATAATATCCGTTGACATCTGAAGTGGTCTGCAACAGAGATTCTGTCCCATCATCATTTAGCACGTTAATTGTAACTGCCGACAAGGGCAGTTGGGTAGTATCTGTGGAAATTGTTCCATACAGATTATGTGTATAGAGAGCAGAGGTCATGGGAACATTATAAGTATTATCTCCTTCTGAAATAATCACTGTTGCTTGAAATTGATCATAGCCATCTTTGGTCGCGGTTAATAATCTGTTCCCAAGTACAATATCAGAAAGCATATAGTAACCGTTTGTACCAGTCGTGTAATAAGCCCCATTTATACTTACCATTACACCTGAAACTGGAATACTAGTACCAGAGTAATATGTATAGCCCTGAATATTTCTGAGTGTGTTAACCGTCATAGTAACTGATATTACAATCACACCTCCATCAGAAGATACAGTTACCTCCCCGATGTATTCACCTGGATCGAGCCCATTCCTATTTACTGTCACTGTAATCTGATCGGTTTCACTGGTTGTTGTTCCATTTATTGGTGACACTGTAAGCCAACTTTTATTATCAGTGATCGTCCAGGTCAGTGTACCAGTGCCAATATTTGTAACTCCAGTTGTTTTTGAATGAACAGTATCAGCAAATGCTAATATGTCAGGTGAAACAGATAATGTTGGAACAGATGGAGCTGGAATTGTAACATTCACTAATGCAGAACTGCCAACATTCTGTGCCACGTCATATGCTTTTGCATGAATACTATGCTGACCACCATTTGCATGGCTCTCTGTATCCCAAGCATATGTCCAAGGGGCAGAATTATCTATAAATTTTAAACCGCCATCGATATAGAATTCTACATATTCAACTGCTTCATTGTCTGTTGCATCTGCACTCACATCCACGGTTCCAGACAAAGTTGAACCATTCACGGGATAAGTGATGATAATGACTGGAGCAGATGTGTCTACGGGATCCGGTTCTGGTTTATCACAGGAATTGAAGAAGAGGATTGCAATCCACATGGCTAACACGATGCTAGTTCTTTGATGCATGACTTCACTCCAGGTTATTTTGTTATGTCTTGAATTTAAGTGCTAAGATTTAAATTGCAAGAAGCGCACAATAAGCACATAGCATGTACTCGAGAGAATTCGATGATAAATCAAGCAAAGCCAGACAAGAAGGGGCGTCACTTGCTATCAAAGCAATAACTATTGGTTAGATAATACATACAAAGTTGTCAAACTTACTTGGTTCGAGGGGATTCACGATTGGAAGGATTTGAATTAGCCGGGTCAAGAACAACAGTGGGAGGGTGCTAACTGGTGTTATGTCAAGAAATCGGAAATGGAGATTCTACTTTAATAGTTGTCTGGCTACAAATTACCAGCACCCCCATGTCTCCCCCCAGCCACTACAGTCACCGCCCATGTGAATACCTAAATCGACCTCAGTACATTCCGGATACCAGAGTTGGGCACTATTATAAATAGAAACATCTCGAATCCAGCTGATGCAGATGTCCCCCGGTAACTCGTAAATCTGAATTTTATACCACTCTTGGCTGTTCAACTGCACCGAGCAGTATTGTCCATCTGAATTTGTTGTTCCTTCATCAACCACCTGTTGAGTTTCACGTTCATAGATTTTTACACCCACAACGACTCCAGTATCAAAATTGTCACATGTCACCCTAAATACTATGTACTGATTTTGTGGTTCCTCAATTATCCTACTCCCATCTTTATTAGTCTCTACATTCAGATCACTTGCTGTAGCAATTGGAGTTGAGTACACCACCCTTTGAACTGTTTTATTACCAATATCGATATACATAGTGCTAGAGGGGTTCTGATTGGGTGGATCTATGGAGAACACATAGCTTTTCTCCTCTCCGATCTCCAGACTTGTTGATTGAATAATTGCTGTTCTTGAATCACTCGTATTATCAGCAAAATATACTGTGTACGGTATACGAATCCTCCAAACACTCGTTTCACCAGTGTTAAGAAGATCCCCTTTGATTGAATAATTTGAACTACCAATCACTACTTGCATTCTTGCATCAACTTGGCATTTTAGTAGGTCATCTCGTGATGTTGATTCATCACATCCCACTGCTAATAGGACAATTATCAGCCCTATTGAGGTGGAACAAAAGTAAAAGTTCGTCTTCTTTCTCATGGCTTAATTCTCCCCTTATCTGCTTCAGTATTGAAAATCTCAATACTCTGTAAATAAATTGAACAATTGGCACAACTTTGGGTTAAAAATAAGAGCGATTGTGCGAGCATCCTAATCAAGTTGTGGACACCCTCAGTTGTCGCTGATAAGTGATTTTATGTCGAGTAATACAATAATCAGCGCTTTTGAGACTCTGAGAATAGCCTCTCTTTATGAGACAGCATATATGAGATATAGTTTCCTTTAGGAGTTGAAAAAATGAGTCGTCATGTAAGGGGAATAGGTAGATAGGATCAATCCCTGGGCTGGTTTTTGAGCCCCCCCTGGGTCTATTCAGGGATCATTAATTAGACTGAAATTCTGAACTTGTCCACCCCGCTGGAAACCAAGCAAATAGTGTCTAACAACCAGTCTCGAAATCAAAGTATCAATGCTAGTTGTAATTATCGGTTTTGTGACTATTTAAGCGGCAACCAAGCCTGGAAGCACAATTGTTATGTATGCCCTTCACCTGCTGAATGAGATGATTCGATTTCTAGCTTAATCTTAAAGTCATATTTTCTTCAGTGTAGAATTCTCCAACACACAGGGATGAGTTGTCTAACTCAGGGTCAATCATTGATGTGGTGATTATTATCTGGTGATCGACATCTGTATCAGATGACAGTTTTACCAGTTCCTTTTGAAAACTCTGACTTCGTATTGGTTCCATCCCCTTATCTTCAATATTGTCACACAAAATGAACCGGGGATAACGAAAATATTCTTCTTCTAAAGAAGCAAAAAAGATAGAAAATCTTACAGAATTCTTGAGATAAACATTTGAGCTTTCAGAGAAATTGTTTTCACCATCAAGCGAAAAAGTGTTTTTGTCGAAATCAAGTTGCACTTCCCCGCCCTGTTGAAATTCAGCTTGCCTTCCTAAGTCGCTGTGAAGCAGTTTAAGAGTATAATCTTGTAATAATGAGTATGCACTCTGCAATCTTCGCCTTTGCCCCGACTCTTTAGATCTGATACTTCGCTGAAGCAAAGTGATTTTATACTTTAGCTCAGCCAGTTCTTTCCTTAATACATCTATCTGTTCAATAGCCTGCATTTGCAGAACCAAATAATCGTTCTTTGATTTAAGTTCACCTTTTTCGATAAGCAGTGAATCAAGTTGCTCATCGCGAGATGACGTCGCCGAATTTAGTGCCTCATTTAACTCACTTTGTATTTCTCGAACTGATAACTCAAGGGTGGGGTAGCTCGACTTATATTCAAGAAGGAGATGTTCCTTATCACTGAGTAGCTTCTTTGACTCCCTAAGCTGGTTGTCAATTTCCTGTTCCATTCGCTTAATTCTAGATGAACCTTGATCTTCATCCATATTTTGTTTGCACAAACCACAATGATTCTCATTAGGAGCTGCCTGTAGCGGAGCAAGACAACTTGGGCAGAGATTCATTTTTAAATCGACAAAGGTGTCTCTAGTCAGTAATGAGTCAGATAAAGCTAGTGTTCGTTTCTCTAAACTTGCAATAAACTCCATTGAGTCCGATATTTCATACTCGTATTCATCAATCTTAGATTGTAGAATAGATAAATTACTTTTTTGGGTTATTAGCTTTCTTTTTAATGATACAATCTGGAGTTCTTCGGTTTCATTAGGCCCATTCTCGTCGGGCGTGGGATACTGATTATTGGCTAGATAGGATTCAATCTGAAGAATCCTCTCATCATTTTTGTTAATAAGGGCAGTAATAACTGCAGGATCAGTTTCTGTTTCAATTGACTTAAAAATACGCTCGATTCCATCAAATTGTTTATTCTTGTTCGTGAAATCCTTTTCTGCTTCCTTCAGTTCAATTTTGTCAGAATAGAGGGTATCATCATAAACACCAAATAGCAAGTCCGCCACTGTCTTCCTGGTGATTGCAGAATCGAAAGATTCTGACATAAATAAGTCATGTGTCATGCTTTTTTGGTCTATATACATGAGCCTTAAAAGTTGATGCATTGTAATGTTACTATCAAGATCACCCCTCAATTCTGGTAGACCAAGAGCTAAAAAAAGAGCGTTTGAGAAGCTCTTCCTTTCATTAGTACGCCTGTATGATAACTTTTGCCACCCTTCACTTCCGGACTGAATAGCCTCCTCATAGGAGCCCCAGTAGATATCCATAGGTTGATTTCCACTTTCAGCGACCATCCTGCGAGTCGTAATAGACTCTGAATTGACCCGAACTTCAGCATAAACATCACTACAAAGTTGAGCAGCACTGGTCCATTTCTTAAAATCGCCTCCCAATGAAAAATAGATGAAATTTGCGATAGTGGATTTGCCTGAACTATTGTGTCCTCTAAGAATATTCACTCCCTCGTGAAAGGATTCATCATAGGCTACTTCTCCGCCCGAAGTAAATACAACGAGTCTTTCAAGCAGTAATTCAGGGTTATACCGCGTCATACCTAAACTCCAATAGGTTAGCTCTGACTTTTAAGCCTAAGTGCCCATATAAATTCATGCTGGCCAGTGGACCTGTTATCAATTTTATTATATCCTCTTTGATAGCGTTCGCTTGCTCTATCCGCTCATTGATATCTTCCGACAATTGAATTTCAGTCCTTTTTATAATGTTTCGCTTGTAGTCAATGGGGTCAAAAACTCCATAGGATACTAAAGTTTTAATCGCTGAAATTTGTATGTGTTCCATTTTATAGAATAGTCTCTTCCTATCAAGTACCCGCTCATATTTGTTTGATTCTGCCTCAATAAGTTCTCGATACTTATTAAATCCTCTAAACGATTTGATTGATAAAAGCTCTGCTGGAAATGCCAAATAGAAATCAAGAATTCGCAACTTATCCACCTCTATTTCATTCTTCACCACTGCGGTGATTTGCAGCATTCGAAATATGGAATGGTATATATCATATGCTTGATTATAAATTAGCACACTAACTCCATTTGATATGGCAATTCCCAGTAAGGAAATAGATCATACCATTGATTTCATCATCATAAATTCGCATAAGATTCTCTCCTAGAATATTCTCAAGCGGTCTTACAATGTGCTCTAAGATCAGTTGATTGATATACTCTTCAGGGTGTCCTTGGTTTACCTGTGGATATATATTGCTTTGGAAGCTGGTATACACTTTAGCGAGTAAAAAGGCAAAAATTCTCTGTGCAGTTTCAGAATGCTCATTTCTTAATAGTTTTTTTGCAAACCTCTCCTTCGTCTCTTTTGCGAATTCTAAATAGTTCTGTCTCTCACCGTCCTCTAGTTTTTTATCAAGCCCAATTACTTTAGAATTCCTAGCGTACTCTTTATAGTGAAGAAGCTCATCAATTATACCAGTAAATAGTTCTGATTCTTCGCTCTCACTTTTTAGTTTTTGGTATAGGATATCAAGTTGAGCTTGCCCGCCAAAGGTGGTGCTACCAATTATATATGTGGGTTTTATTATGTCACGGCCTGCCATATCCCCTTTTTTGAGAATATTACCTTTTTGTACAATAGACCTCTTTGAATTGGGTTCGGACATATTGACTACTTATGGATATCCCGACCCGCTATGTCACCTTTCACCTTGTTCTTAGTTTGTGTTACGACATTCGAATCAGAACGCTTTTTACCTATTCTAATTTTAATTACAACACCGGCAAAAATTCCTATTATTGCAATGACAATTGCAGTAAAATTATCAGTTATCCAATCCATAATTCTATCCCCTTAGGTAGAGTATTAATAATCAACCGTATCCGATATTTATATCAAACGCATCAAACTAACAAATAGTGAATAATTCCAATATGGATGATAGCTTCCCCCTTTATCCTTAAATCTAGTTAGCAATTACAATTTTTCAATGAGTTTACTCAATACAGGTTCTAGCAACACCTCCCCGTTATTTTAATTTTGTCATATATCCAATAGACAATTATTTAATTCATCTCAATTACATTCGAAGCAAAGATATACGTTACTTTGATTTCGAGATGGGATATGAGACACCATTTTTGGGGATCGCAATAGTTTGACAGGGCTTAGGAAATTATTCTCAGAAACATTCGTTTATTTGACTATTGAAATTCGCCAGATAGCATCTGATAACTGGCAAGGAAATCATAGAAAAGCCGCCAAGAATGTCCGTTTTGTCAGGCTCTTCTTGTCAAAGCCATAGGAAAAGCTAACAGAAAAGAATTCTTTAAGGGAGTAGAGTTCCAAAGCACGGCCTCGAAGAGTAGAAGATTATCGACGACTCATCAATAAGAATGGATGCACGCGTACTGAGTTAGCTCGTTATCTAGGTGTTAGTCGGGCTTGGGTGACTACTATGCTGAGAATTTCAGATAATTGACTCTTAATCAATTAGTCCCAGGTTCGAGTCCTGGGCGGTGTACATTAATAAGTCCCTGAGTGTCAGGGACTTATTTGTTTTTAGAAAGCCCTGATTTACTTGCTTTAGTCAAGGATATACTGTTTGTATACCGTTGATCCAAAAATAGGGGTATATCGGTGTTGTAGGGATTGGGTAGAATACAAATGACCCTAATTTAATATTTTGAATGGTTCAGTTAAAATTTTCCCTCACTGCTTTTAGGGCAATTACAAAGGATGCGTACTTCTGATAATCATAAGTTAAGGAGGTCTTGCATAAGAGTCCTGGACGACTCTTTTTTTATTGAACTCTCCCCAATATCATCAAATATTGTTTCAATATCCTCTAGGAGAATCACTTGATCGAAGAAACCGATACCTATTACATGACTTGTTTGGTTTGTATTGAGGACTGTGCAAGAGAATAATACGTAGCTATCTCGAGTTATGTTTTTCATTAGTATAGTTTCACCCATACCACCAAATAACACATCCAGAAAGCTATCTCCAAACTCTTTAATTATGGTCGTATTGTACTCATTTATTAAAGCTGATCTATGCTCTGCTTCATCTGGATTAGTAATTATTGCAGACAGAAGAATGAAGGCAGTTACGAAGGATAACGCTCCAAATTTCTTCTTTTTAGGCTTAATTTTATCGCTAATAGTATTTGATTCTGCCTGAATATTTTCTTCTACACTCTCTGTGGTAGCCTTCTTGGCTGCCTTTAGCCACGAGTACAATATTTTCTCTGATATTCCAAGTTGCCGACTTAAGTGAATAACTGAATTACCTCTTTCGAGAACCTGTTTGACTGCTTCTGATTTGAACTCATCAGTGAAACGCTTAGATTTCATACAATCCATTCCTTCCAACCAAGAATTTACATTTACAGGTGTTCACTAAACGAAGGGAATTCCGAGCCCAAAATAGCCAACCAACCCACACGCCGCAACTTTTAATGCTCGGTATGATCCGGCTATTACCGGAATCGGAGTCTGAAAGTATCGCGATTTTCCAAAGTAGATATTCTCACTTGGCCAGCTCCTTTTTTGCTCGCTCTATTCGTTTGATAAGGGGTCTTTGCTCACTTGGTGTACTTTGATCGCGATAATGTCTTGGGAGATCGAAAAATAATTCACCCCAATACAAGACCTTCTCCCACTCCTTCTCAGCAGCATAGGCTGTCGTTAACTGATTGATACTGTACCCAATTTGGAGTTCCCCCGTATTCTTTGGATGAAAAGTTGTTCCTAACTCTAAAAGGCCTTTTACATAAGGCTTCAAGCTTTGAATCACATCTTGCCGAGTTGGGTTCTTAGCATGGATCCAAATATGCTCACGCTGAATTCCGATAGAAGATTTTTCAAATGATCTAAGCGCTGAAAGATCCCTATTCCAAGCTATTTCAAAATCTGTCAAGTATTCACCAGTAGAATGAAATGCTTTGATTTGTTCACAAGGAAGTTTAGCAAATTCGATGTATTTATCTGTAACCTCAATGGGATTTCGATAATCTGGATTCTCTTTTTTCTCCAGGTAATCATCAAGAGAAATAGTCATCATCAAATATGAAGAACTTTCGTGAAAGGTCGGATCGTCAACCTTCCGAAGCATATTAAGACTCTTCTCTCGTTCCTCAGATTCCAACTCTTGCAAGTGAACAAAAAATTCTAAAAGCAGCTCATAAGCTGGCACATATCTGTTATGAGCATCAGCGAAGTACTCCAGCTCTTGTTTTAAGGTACTCAGCTCAAGACTCGCATAATTATCAATCATTCCTAACAGAAGTTCATGAATGCGAATCTTAAAGTATTTATCAAATCCTTCAGCTGAGGGGTTTGGTCCAAAGGTATTAAGGTATTCCCATTTTTGGAATTCAGATAAATGGTCAAATCGTTTCTGATCATCGGAAGGGGGTGGAATAATTGCACTTGTAGCTGCTGCACTGTCATAATCAGAATTGGAGAGTTTTTGTAAAAAGGAATGATGTGCGATGAAAACATCCACAGTATTGAGGTATTCTTCTTTTTCACCCTTCCTTTTCTCGAGTCTTGTGATTACCGATTTGTATCTTTTTTCATCTATAGCCCCCAATCGATAAGCATTTTTTGCCTGCTCGATATGTTGGATGACAAGATGAGAGTTACTGATTTCTGTAAGATCCTCAATTGACAAAAATTGTTCAGTATCCGGCTCGGGAGCAGCACCCAAATCTACATTCCAATACTTATATATCTGATCCGTTAAGAATGAGGTTATTTCTGAAGCAATTTTGAGCTCTTTTTTCATTTTGAACTTCGAGAGAGCATCACAAGGTTTGTACAGTACACCGCCCATACCTGAAAGTTTCAATGTAAGGATAGCAATCTGGGTTGGGTTGGAATCTTTAGCACATTTCATCGCTTGCTGCAAACTGAGGAAACTCTTATCGGCGGCAAAATAATCACCATAAATACATGAACTGGTTAGATTAATAGCCAAGAGAAATTCCTGCCAAGAAAGTGGATAAAAGTTTGGTATACTTTGCCCGTAAGGTACGGATATCTGAGGATAATAATTTTGTATTGCATCTTGGAAGAGTGAGACCGCTTCGTTGAGGGCTAGCATGTTTTCATGTGATCCACCCAAATCGGGATGATACTTTTTCGATGCTTTTCGGTATTGGGATTTTAGTACATCTAAATTGATCTCTTGAGGAAGCCCAAGAAGCTCTACGGCAATGGGATCAAGCTTTTTCAGATAATCATAGAGATTGTCCATCGAGCCATAGCTTTTCTGGAGAATTTCAGCATTACGAATCCAAGCAGCTACGATATGAGATTTTAAATGGTCCTCAAGATTCAATGATAGGAATTCATTGAATAAGGCCAGTATCTCACTAGCAATACCACGTCTTTGAAGAATGCTATCAGTATTCAGGTAGGATGTGATTGATTCTTTAGTGGCGAATATTTTTTCAATCAGAAGGGGGTCATAAAACCTCTGATCAATCCTCGGAGGCTTTGTTTTTTCTATTCGTTTTTTATTCATTTCTGAATTATCCCTAGCAATCATGCATGTTCACGAACTTTTGTTCAAATATTGTGTCCATCCACGTCATTTTCGCTCTGCACATTCATGCTTGTGAGTCAGCTCTAAGCCGTTGTTAGCCAGTAGTTTTGCTTTGCAATCAAATTTTTGCTCTATAGTCATGGTGATCGGATATTCGCCTCCAACCACGACCCAACGAAAGCTTTCATAAGGCTCTCCACCTTCATCAAATCTACAATAAATGTGAGGATCAGAATAATATTCATCTCCGTCAAGATCATAGTCCACGATGTTTCTGAATGGAATTCTACCGATTCGATAAACGTCGATCTTCTCATAGACATTGGCATCATATGTATCGTCATGTTGGATTAAGGACCAGTTTCCTTGATCATCAACGATTGCATTTTCGATAAACAATATGAATTCAAATCCATTAAAGTAGATATTATAGGGATGTAGCTTAAACCAACTGCTAATTCCTTCGCCTCCATCTTCTTCAGCTGATGGATAGTATGAATCGTCAATAGAATGGATAATAACAGTTTGATAGGAAAATCGAATAGTCGAGTCTGCCCATAATTGTTTCTTGTCAAATTGGCTTAAATCCCTAAGAAAATCCCTCTTCATTCTTTTCTTCAAAGCAATATTTCTAATGATTGTTCTCTCAGTTAACCTCTGCTCCTGAGCTAGGCTGATTCCAAAAAAGGTAAATAGTAAGTCTGGTCTATCATTATATAACTTTGATTCTAGAGTTTGAGACGACCATAACAGCGGAATTTTCACGCCCATCTTTCGTGCGTATTTGAAGAATGATTCTTGTGCTTTCTTTGACAAATCACATGAAACTATTAGCAAAAATATTTCAGGAATTTTAAGTGACTCGTCTATCCCATCCTCTAAGGCTTTAATCAGAATTGATGCTGAGGCTCTTTTATATCGCTTACACTGAACATACCATGTACGATCTTCTGATTCTTCAACACTTTCGATTGCAATAATATCGACACCGCTATCACCGCCTGCTTTTCCGAGACCTCGAATATCTTTCCATGGATGCAAAGGATACAACAGCATGAAACATAGATCTTCAAACCGACCATGATCTAGGTCTTCAAAATGAAGTCTATTAATAGTTCTACTTGGCTTGGTCATATTTTGCTACCTGGCTAACGCCTTAGGCTTGAGCTGCTTTATGAGAAACTGTCAAACCAGTTCGGCAATTTTTCTGTACATGATTTCAATTTTCATTATCTCCACAATGTGTGTGAGATAGCACAGACCCCGACGCGGGGGGTACGCCGTTTCTACATAGTGCGCATATCACTTAAACATGGTTTTTTTGCAGTTAGGACATTTTGGCTCAGCATCCTGGGTAACCATCATCCCAATGCTTGTTTTGCAATGAATACAAGTAGCGTTAGCAAAAGTTCGCATTCGGGAATCGCTCTCATCCGCTTTAAGTTCACCTCCGCATCCTGGACATTTTTGCTCACCGATACTAACTGTAACCCCGATTTTGGTTCCACAGTGAGGGCAATGATGACCAAAAAATACGCTTGCATCATTCATTTCTATTTCCTTTTCTACCAATATGTAATCCAGTCACTGAACCTGCATCTTTGCCAGAAGCCTTTATATGTGTACCCGGCTTGAATTCAACTGGTTCTTCGATATGAGCACCTGTAACTTCATCTACATTTTCGCCATGAGCCTCAATAAGACCATTTATGACTGTCATCGGTGCCTTAAAACTTTGAATAGAATCATTCATTTTCAATAGAGCAGCATCAATTTCGCACAGAAGATCCAGTATATGGTCCTGTGTAATTCGTTGTTCCTCAACTGACAATGCAGCGTTTCTTCCAATAAATATTTTTGTAAGTCCAGCTATAGGATTACTGAATGCAGAAAATAGTGCATCAAATGCATTTTTATTCAACACACTTTTTTCACGCATTTTCAACTCAGTTTTTATTGCCTCCACGACCTTATCTCTTTCAGACATACTTTCTCCTATCTACCTAACTTTCTAGGCTTGAGCTGCAATGTTATCACAACCAACTTCAGTCATATGCTCGCCACACTTCGGACATCCATGCCGAACATTCCAAGGCACAACATTCGTAGAATTACAATCTGGACATCGATTCAGGAAGCTGGGTACAACATCTGGATCTTCAGTAAACATTCCACCATGAAACACGACAGGGACTTCGACCAGGGATTTACATCCCAGACAGTGTCTTGTGTCGACCGTAGCAATTGGAGCTCTATCTGGAGCATCCCAGGCATCAGCGGAGTAGCCACATGCGTCGCATTTATACTTAGATGTAGTACTCAGGTTTACCCCCACATGTTTGTTAATCGTGCCGGAAAATAGTCGTTATGTGCGGTTTAGCAAAAGAAAACCCCCAGGAACCGAAGTTCCCGAGGGCTTGGGGTTGAGGTTTTCAACAGACCCGAGAGACCGCCTTAGTAATTCTTAGCACAAAGCTACCGATATCGACTGCCCTCCTGGGAATAAGGGGCTCCAGGATGGACGAGAATGCGATGATTTAAATTTGATGAGAGCTAAGGGGCTCACAACATGGGACAGGTATTTCAGCCAGTTGCTCCAGGGTGATCTTGTTGTCCTTGCAGATATTCTGCAGTTTGTCAGGAAAGCAGGGTACTGGGTATTGTTTAGTCATGTGTCATATGCTCTCCACCTTTAGGACAGGAATGCTTTGTGTCCCAGCGTTGAACATTCGATGAGTTACAATCAGGGCACCGATTCAGGAAACTTGGGACGACATCTGGATTTCCTATGGATCTTCTCCAACTTTTTTACTTGATTAGCCACTAGCCACCTGTGTTTTCCTTAAAGGTTTTAAGCAGATCCTTTAAACCTTTATTTTTATCAGTTTGGTTTTGCATACCTTTTGTCATAGATACTGGTCCTGATAAACCAGCAGAAAATGTAATGCCATCATCGTAGTCCCACATTAGTTGTTCTCCGTTGGAATAACCAGGACCTGGAACTCTGCGATCAGGTTGTCCTAAATCACTAATAAAGACGGCTTTAGACTTATCCCAGCCTGTTTTTGTTAGTTCCCGATACCAAGGAGTGTCTGGAAATGAAGTATCCTGAAAAACTTGATCAATGCGATCATCAATAAACGTAATTTGCCAGAAAGCTTTTATAACAATATCACCTTTTGTAACACCATGAGAAATCCAAATCGTATCAGGACGTATGCTTGAATTTTCACGTACAGCCACGTCATAATACCTTTTCGACTTTTTTAAAGATGTAATATTGCGAATAGCATCATCACGAGACTGTCCTGAATAAAAACCGTCAAAATACATCATTAATTTTAGTGATGATTCAGGCAATGGCTTTTTCGAACTGGTTTTATAGGACCCCTTATCTGGTTCGACAACAGATACTGTTTCCACCGGGGGATTAAATACTCGAACAAGATTCACAAGACCAAAGATCAATAATCCTGACGCTACCAACAAAGGCACATATGAAAGTGCTTTGATAAATTTCTTTTTGTAGTTCCCTTTTAACAATTCTCCATCGTGATTTGTCATCTGTCTGATCTCCTTTGTATCCTAGGTGTTCGCAACTCCGAAAAAGAAAGACAATTACGCTAGATATGAATTCTTTTCTCATCACTCCCTCCAAACCATTACTAATTATTCAATCACCCTTTAGTTGATATCATCTCTGTCATTTGCATGACACCCGAATTATTTCTTATCAAAGTGAGGGTGTATAGGGTGGTGGTATAACTCCATCCATACATTCCCCTAGATTCATTATGTGGATATCCCAACCTAGCTGTCCGCCCCTTAACCGTTGCATCAAAGACTTCCATTAGTACCGCTTCATCACTAATTATTGTTTTTATGATGATCATTTTTACTAAGCCAGATTTGACTCCCACAGTCCAGTATATTGTCATTCCATCAAATCCCTGGGAAGCAGTATATATTTTCGTACCATCATCCATGGACTGACCATAGGTGAAATTCTGGATGGTTTTGTCTGACCCTCGGAAACCCTGTCTGGCTTCATTCAACGATGTTGTACCAACAATTATTCCACCCGCACCGACAACCTTTTGCCTGATGATATCAAGTGGAACTTGGCCGGATGCCGATATAACCATGGTAAATAACACAAGGATTATAAATCTCATGACAAATCCTCCGTTTGATAATTATGAATGCTTAATATTACCCAGCTCGAGAATAGATGTTGAAAGCTTCTCCCTAAAAGTGGTTCACCAACCCAGGATGGTTTGGAGTCGCTAGAGGAATCAACGATTTGCCTCTGGCCGTTACTAGGTACGCATGTAAAAAGTAATATGAGAATTAGTAAAGCGGGTAATTTCGTCATCCCGACCTCAAGCATATAATTGTACCTGAGACCGGATTTAACGCGAAAACCCCCAAGAAAGTCTCAAGCAGTTATCGCGAAACAACCAATCTTGACTGGACCCGTAAAGGTAACTCCCAAGGGGGTAATAAGAATTACCCACCTGATTTCCTTTACAGGTCGTATGTATCCAGCTCTAGGACTGGTTGTTTCGCGGCCAGAAATTACCTGTCGATAGGGTTTTAGCCAAGTTTATTGTTTTCTGGCCAGTTTTTGAGAGAAATGATCTCCCAGGATCGGCTAGAATGCGATGTTTTAAATTTGGTAGGTGTGGGTATGTGGTTTAATTGGATTTCATGAGTATTTAAACTATGGGAGCGGCTGAAAATGTGGATTGAAATTTGTCCTGGAAGCCCCACCTTAACAAGGGTGCCCTGCAGAAGACAAACTGGTGCTAATTATCCAGCAGATTGTAGTGTAAACTAATGAAATCTGGGAACAATTCGTGCCTGAAATCATTAGATATATGTGCTTAATATTATTAGATATACCAAGCATGATTATAATAGATTTTCTAACCATGAAATAAAAAATAATATTTACTATTGACAAATCTCGATTTGGCCTGTATAATTATATTAAGGCACTAAATTTTAGCCTACACGAAACGACGAAACTTCCCGAAAAAAACGAAGGTTGGACCCGCCCATTTTGGGCACCTGTACCAGGAGCAGATTATAAATCCTGGATGAACTGCGAAGGCAGTATTTTACAAAAACCAACGGTACAACAATGAAAAATACCATTACTACAGAAGATTTTCCTTTGGCTTGCTGGATGCACAGCAACGCTGTGAAACTCACAGGTCACGTAAGGGAAAACAACAAATCCATTTTCACCTTTTCAGGTGATAACGTGGATGATTTACTTAATGAATACTACCAAGGATCGGCTATGGCAAATGTAGCAGATTTTACAGCCAGCACGCGGCAACTTAAAGCCATGATGTACAATGGCACAACAATTCAACCAAACAACTATCATGAATACAGAAAGGAAACAACTTAAAGAACTAACGCAGTTTTTAGTAGAGCTGCATTTTGATCAACATTTCGAGATATTTACAGCACCTGAAACCAAGGGCAAATCTCAACCTAAATTAATAGCGGCAACAGTTCAATCCTTGGACACTGACTTGCTAGATAAAATAAGTTCCCACAAATGGGGAGTATGGCTTACTCCTAATTCCATGGAGGGTGGCAAACGCCTAAAAGCCAATGTTATACGGTTTAATGCAGTTACTCTGGATAAGGATTTTAAGGGAACGGATGAAGAAATTGCAGCTGCCAAAGAAGATTATCTCAAAATGCTTCTAGAGTTACAGCTGATACCTACAGTAATAATAGAGACCCGTAATGGATATCATCTCTACTGGTTTTTGATAAATGACACCATTACTAAAATGGAAGATTTCGAAGCTCTTCAATTACTCATGCAACGAAAGCTTGAAACAGATGCCAGTTCACTTGGCGCAGAGCATTTATTTAGAGTTCCAGGTTATAATCATTGGAAAGTTTCAGATGATCCATTTATGTGCTGTATTGTCCATGCGGACTATAACAAGCGTTATACCTATAAAGAGCTAGTACATAAATACGGCGGGAAGAAGGAATTAGAGCACCTAAAAAGTAAGGTGATTACCAGAGATTACAAAGGTACACCAATCAAATTAGCTGATTTTGTTGGAGCAGGACAGATAGACTCCATCTTTGAGGGCTGTGAGGTTTTTGGTGAACTATTAACTAAAAAAGATCCATCCCACCATGAACGGTTAGCTCTATTATGGACTCTTATTAATCTGGGTCCAGAGGGGCTGAAGCTTTTTAGAAAAACAGCAAAACAATGGAATGATTATCGTGAAGATGTTACAGAACCAAATATTGAATTTGCTGTTAAAAAGGGGTACAAGGCTCCTGCCTGTAAATGGTTGCAAGAAAAAGAGATATGCTCTGGACAATGCCATCAGATTCGGAATTATCGTAAGCCCATAGATTTATATTATCATCCCTTTTCACCTTTAGCACAGGTGCATATTAACCGGATCACCTATCCCATCTCAAATATTGTCGCTACTAGCGAACATAGACATATGCGAGATATGGTAGTTGACCTATTTGAGTCCAGAGGGCAGATCATGAGCCGGCAGCACAAAGATATTATTTTAGATATATTTCGGTTGCTGTCAGCACAGATTCATAATGATAAACCAATTGTAATATTAGCAGATCCAGGGCTCGGGAAAACAACTCTTATCATAATAGCCATCGTATTTAACCTTAAATATAGGCCGAACTTTGGTGCAGTGCTGGTTGTAGAGCGTCAAGAGACCATTCAGGATATCACAGACACAATTAACTCATATTTTGTGGAGGATAAAGCGTATCCAATGATGGGTTATGAAGCTGGATATTGTAAAAAGGGATATATAAAATATAGACCAAGCCAGTGCCGAAGATGTAATATTAGGGTAGCTGATTGTCGAGTTAAATATAACTACCAAAAGCAAAAACAATATCCTGTGGTAGTAATATCCCATAAAAGGCTCTTTGATCTTTCTGAAAAGCGAGATCTACTCGAGTCTTTACGATACTGGGAGCAAGAGCCGAGTACGGTCGCAGGTACAATCAATTTTGGTCCTATGCATCAAAGACCCTTGCTACTGATAGACGAAAAGCCACCACTAGTAGAGAATGTTCGAACCGATGTCCAGACATTAACAACACTTTTAGCCGATGTTAAAAAATATACACCTCAATTTTACCCAGAGGTGTTAAGTGGTGTGAACCTTATCCGTGATTTTTATTCATTCCCAGAAGGTCACTTGCATATTGATTCTACAAGTGATGGATTCTACTGGTCCTCCGACTTCACATTCACATGGATGGCGGATTATCTGGGAGATTTCCCTGAATATCCTGAGTTGGTAGCTAAGATTATCCGGGAAGGTGGTCTATATCATGGAACAGACAATTCAATAACTACTACTCACTACTCTAATACTTACTGGCAGGACTTTTCAACCTTCATCTATGATGGTACGGGCGCCATAGATCCTGATTACAGAGATGATAATTTTTACTTTGCTGATATTCCTAATATCCGGCTCTATGACAACCTTACAATTAATGTTTGTATGGATCAGAACTTATCCAAGAACTACTATGAAAATCACAGAGGGTTTGTGAAGCGATTCAGTGATGATATAAAAGAAATAGCAGCAAATGAAAAAACCTATGTCGTCGTGTATAAGGATTATGAGGAAGAATATGGACAGCATTTAAAAAATATAGAAAATGTTAGTATTGAGCATTTCGGCGCCACAAAAGGAGCCAATCATCTAATGGAGAATGTGAATATTGTCTGTACGGGTATTTTAAATAAAGGTGAACCTCATTATTTAAGTAAAACCATAGCCATCAACGGCGCTGTTGGATCTTTTCAGACTGATACATCAGATAGAGTACGTCGCTTTTCAGATGTAAGTGCTGAGTCAGTTAAAGTATTTGATATGGTTACTGACCTGGTTCAGGAAATTTTTAGGACTCATTTACGGGATCATAGCTCTGATGTTGGTATCAATGTCTATCTCTGTACTAGAGATGCAAATATTGTCCATAATTTAAAAGAGACTTTCCAAGGGTGTACTATCAGTAGGTCTTGGATGCCGAAGGCTCTCCTGGGCTCTAGGGAGTTGTTTGGTATGTTTGTGGAAGATCACGGTTCTGAGTATAAAACTAACACTAAATTGATTAAGGCATTCCTGGAAGAGGGACATGAATTAACTACAAAAGACCTAATTGACGTTCTTAGGATCAATCCAGTCAATGCGGGTCGGTATTTACGTTCCAAAAAAGGTAAAAATGAAGAATCCCTATAGTATATATAGGAAATCGTCATTTTTGCCTTTTTCTAAACTGGGAGGTAACAAATATGACCAAATTATTTAACAATCACCACCCAACCCACGGCGGGTTATTGTGGGATACCGCAAGTTCCGAGACTAGCGAACCAGAATTAGAACAATTAAAAGCATCCCGGAAAATGAACCGGGATATAACCGGGCGCATCTTCGCACCCTTCACCAGACCTGAAGAACAGGTACTGGCATACTTAACCAATAAAACACCATGAACACAAAACGTTTAATAATAGACAACATAGAACAACTAAATCCAACTATGCTGAAGTACGGAATAATCCTATCAGAAACACATACAGAAGTGAAATCTCAACAAGGACATGACGTTCCAGTTGAATCCTATCTGTGGTACAATTTTCCGCTGGATAATCAACCACCTACTTTCGTGGCTTACTACCGAGAGAAATTGGGAATAACAAATGAGAATGATGCCTTGGGGGAAATCAGCATCTGGAATCATGAATTTTACAATAGAGGAATTAATGTTGTTTCATTCAATAAAATGATTCCCATTGAAGACAAACTCTTTGGTGTCCTAGCAACTAATAGCCCTAATAGATCAATTGTAATGATGAATAGTGCTATGCGACCTAAAGATTATTGGACTGTGGAAGCTGGTTCCGGTGGTTACGCCTGGCAGTATTTAGATCCAAGATCGAGGGCAACAGATACTAAGCTGAAGGACTACTTTGGTTTAAATAAATACCAACGAGACAGATTCCAGAATCAGTGGTAAAACACACAACTTTATGGCTCATAGCATGGAATTTAAGCGTGTTATGAGCCATACTTAAATTCTAAAAACACTATTAAGCACTAAGAGAAAACTCAAATGAAATACTTCAAAAACAAGAATCGCTGGACTGCAGCAGAACTGAACGATAATCCCGGTCCCATAGTCAATGCTGAAGATAGAATTGATCGAAAGCTGGAGGCATCCAAGTTGATGTCCCGGCATAGGACCTCAACCGTATTTGCACCATTTACAGAAAAAGAAACCAGGGCCTCGTCGGCTCTGTTGAAAACGAAAGAACACTGAGGCGGGTTATGAAACTGTATAATTCCAAATTGTAACAGTATGATTAAGACAATTGTTTTCAATGAGATAGGCAGAATAATAGCTCTGGGTGTTAAAATGCAAACATGATGAGCAACGACGATAATTTCCGGTGCTTAACCTTTTTCAAAAACTCCCACCCCGTCAAATATCAAGTACCCGGTTATTCCACCAAGGACGAAGGCTTTTTACGTTTTTGATCCCAAATTACTTTTGAAATTATTTTTTTGGGAAATTTTTTGAAGTCTCTATAGGAAAATGGAACCTAAAAAGAAGCACCTAGGGGCACTTCTTTCACTACGGGTCCTAGAACGGCTGTACAGAAGTATCACCAGGATCACTGAAATCACGTTCAGTAATCACCTTAGTGACTTCTTCGAATTGATCCCTTGCTTGTTTAGCGAGTATAAGCATTTCCTTGGACGCGATGCCATCAATCCCAACCTTCACTTCAGCCCATCTGTAAGTGCCTTTCTTCACATCCGATGTTTTGAAAGTTGTAGAAACAGCAACAACGGGCAGGTTCGAACGTTGGAGCTTCTTCTTATGAGTATTCCAGTGTTTGATGCTTGTGGGGCTTAAGGCGAAAACCAACGGCTTTACTTCTCCATCAATCTCAGCCAGCATGAATAGCCTGGACTTGGGCTTACAAGCACCACCAATAACACCATGTTCACATGCATTGCATGATGAAGCCAGCGGTTCTTTACCACCTGGTACATTGTCGATCCCAGAGCACAAAGGCACTTCAGCTCCTTCTTCCCACAAGGCACGTATGCCTTGTTCAGCGAATACGATACCCGTAAGCGTATTCCCAGGGACATCTATCTCTTGAGAATCACTATCTAGATAGCTTTCTCCAGCATCGATGTACATGTGGTGCTTACCATTCTTCTTGTGTTCAATACGAACACGAGGAAGCTCAAAACTGGAAGAAGTAGTACTTAAACCTTCCAACTCTTTCTCCAAATCCCATCCAGCTACAGACAAAGCTGCCTTAACATCGTCCGGGACGATCAATTGGTTTTCCATAATTACCTTTCTGACTTTACGTCATGTTTAATTCAGCTAATAGTTCATGAGCCATATCGATGTCCTTTTCAGGAACATTGTCATTCCGAGATACACAATGCGTAGCATAAGTACAGAACGAACAGCTCGCTGTGTTTGGGTAATACCACGGCTTAACCATAGCTGACAGCTGTGCCCTGATCTCATGCCTGAAGGCACGAAGATCTTGAATCGATTTACGAGTCATCATGAAAGGCGATCCTTTCTCATCGCCGATCTCTTTTCCGACCACCTTCCGCTTATATACCTCATGACCACGCAGGAAGTAGATTCCAACTGAATCCACCAGCATATTGGGTTTTACCCAGATATCATCAACCAACAGCTCTCCAAACTTGCAGGCATACATATACAGAGTTAGCTGCAGGTCATTGGGAATTGCGAATTGATTGGGACGTTGCTTGGATGATTTGAAGTCCAACAACTGAATCGACCCGTCAGGGTTTTTTCTCACCTGATCGATTGTCCCAGTGAACTCATAGCCTAGTATCTTGACCCTAAACTGAACTTCAGAGAACAGTACGATAACATCACGGTTATATACCTTGCTGCGATAATTCTCAAGAATCTCTACCGCATTGACTTTCAGGGCTTCGATCTCCTTACCCATATCACGTTTCCACCTAACAGGGATATGTTCTTCAGGACTGGCATACAGGTAGTAGTTCAGTGCCTTTGTGTACAATGCTCGGAGATCCCCCTTCCATTCACCCTGATGCAACCAACTCAAGATCAAATGCAATGCACTTCCATGTATCGTACCGGGATAGCGAAATGCTGGTTCAAGTTTGTCAATGTGCCGAAATTTGTACATCAAAGGGCAGCTAAGCCATGTTTTGAGAGTTGACTGTCTCAGCTCGATTGTCTCAAGGATCTCTTTTTTCGTCAATTGGCCTCTCCTTTTCTTCTTCACCAAACCATTCCTTCACCAACTCTTTGATAAGCTTGGAAGCATGGCTGACGATTTTGTTAATACGATTGTTTTTCATTTTGCACCAACTACGACCTTTTTGATGACCTCCACTACGACCTTAATTACGCTAGTGGGAATCGGGGGTATCTTGAACATAGATACAGTTCCTTTCGTTTGTTATGATTGTATAATTGATGTGACCAGTTTCGAGTAGGATTTGAACAATACTCATAAGGCAAACACCCTCGATGCAGCCAGTTGATACCTAGCTCGCATGCGTTGATCCATGACATGTGAGATGATGTATGTTATCGAGTTCAGTACTTGCCACTGAGATACATGGTTCTCAGTACTCTCCTGAACCTGTTTTAGCATCCGTTTACCTAGTTCCTTTTCGACAGATTCAAACAGTGCTCCATCAGGTTCACTATGCATCAGTGCATTGATACGAGATTGTATCTCAGGTAAGTGTTCCGTTACTTCCGACAGACTATCGCTGATGTTTCCAAGGTCAAAGCCTTTGGTATGACGATGATAGGCTTTTGCTACAACAACACCAAAGACCATCCCGTTCGTACATATAGAACGGATAGCTCCAAAGTATACCCGTACACCCTCACTACCATCATAGCTGTTATGTAAGTACAGACTGAGTGCAATGTCAGAGTCATCGTCTTGCACAACAAGCTCAGGGAACTTGATTTGCAATCGCATCTTGTTGTTGGCAACAAAGCTGTGACTGGGTTCTACAACGAATGGTGTATCCATGCCCACCAGTTCCTGCATGAGCTGATTGATCAAGACACTATTGGGTACAACCTGATATGTATTGCGGACAATACTGATTGGCTCGTTTGTGTCAGCTCGAACCAGAGCCTTATAGTCTGCTGATAGAAACGAGTTTCGATTTTCAATATCCATGATGTCCTGGACACCATCGTGGATAGCTATGGGGCGTTCCTCTACTGGGAACATGAACCTGCTTAGATCCATAGTATTTACTCCTTCCTTTTGATGATTTATGAAGATCAGAATGAACCTCATATAGTTCTTATACCACAAAATCTGACGGAATCTGGCATAAGAAAGACAGTGCTGAAGTACATCAACATTCCCAACTGAAAGGAGATCATAGTATGTATAAAACACTGGAGGGGATCCCGGATAGTGAATTACGGGAAGAATATGCAAAACGGTTTCAAAAACAGGCTGGAGATCAGCTAAAGTCCGCTAGAGAATCAGCTGAACATCTCAGATCATTCTTGAACCAGTATCCAAAAGACCAGGAACACTTCTGTGTCGTGTTTATGAACTCCCAGAATCAGATCATTACCACTGAGCTGATCAGCTCCGGTTCTTTAGCAACGGCAGCTGTGTTTCCAAGGGAGATTATTAAGCGGTTGCTAGCCTTGGAAGCTGGTGCAGTAATAGTTGGTCACAACCATCCGTCCCTGGAGACCTTACCAAGCAACTCAGATCGTGCATTAACAAAGAAGCTTGCGATAGCTTTTGAAGCAATTGATGTTCCATTGTTGGATCATCTTGTGATAGGGGATGGGTTCTACAGCTTTTCAGATCAGGGTTTGTTATGAATCCGCAATGGACAATGACCTTTGAAAAGTTCATGAGTGAGACGGAAGTCAAAGCTCTTCGGAAGACACTTGAAGCAGCAGTTATCATTGCTAAGTCTAAAGCACACCAAGGACCTGTACGGGATCAATGTATTATCGAGCTCGCGTTAGGAACTGGATTACGAGTTTCAGAGATATCAGCGCTAAAGCTAGAAGACATAGATTTGAAGAGAGGAGGCAATTCTTTGATAGTTCGTCATGGCAAAGGTGACAAGCTTCGCCAAGTGAAGTTCTCATCAACCATAAAAACACTCATCAATGACTATCTGGATTACCGTACGCCTGACAGTGAATATTTGTTTCCTTCACAACGCCAGGATCACATGTTCCCAACTGCTATACAGAAGGTCTTTAAGAAGTGGGCTAAGAAGGCTGACTTACCTGCTCGTTATAGTATCCATTCGTGTAGGCATTACTACAGCGTCCGATTGCTCTCCGTATCAAAGAACCTTAGGCTAGTCCAGCAACAACTCGGACATTCGAGTCCACAAACAACAACCGTCTATGCATTCGCGTTAGATGAAGAGATAACAGAAGCTGTTGAGAAACTCTGAGATACAAAGAATTGGATCGGTCTGATCCTTTTCTTTAACTCACTATCAAATGGGTAGATTTCATAGTGGATTGGGTAGCATACCTTGCTATTTTCAAGCTAACTGGATAGATAATGATAGAAATGTATTGAATTGAGAGACTTATCATGAATGATAAATCACCATCTGTTCTTGATGTGGTGGCAAGACTTGAAAATCTAGAACAAAAAATTAGTAAAATAGAAGAAAAAGGATTGGTTCTGGTTGAAACCGGTATGTACACATTTGAACAAGACCCTCAGATTGCAACGGGTAAAGGCGATCGTGAAACTCCGCACAAAATTGTTTTTGGAAAGCCATTGATAAGCCCTCCAGAAGTGGTCGCTTATATCACCGCCATTGAGTCTGAACAAAAATGGAATACACGGATTGGTTTGCGTGTAAAAGATATTACTGCAAGCGGAGCAACCATCGTTGTTAATAGCTGGTCTGGGTCAAAGTTGTATCGTGCCAGAATCAACTGGATTGTACTAGCCCGTATAAGTGATTTGTAAATGAGTATTTCGCATGATATCTGTACTCGAGGTAATAACTGGACTTCAAGTGTTAGAAAAAATGAATGTTGAATTAAAAAAGGAAGTTGACTCCCCTAAATCGCAACTCAGCACATCAATTAATTTGGTTGATGAAAATCAGGCAACTTGAATTTGGAGCAATAATACAAGCTGATTCTATGAGTGGACAATCAAAAGAAATTCCTGCAATTCAAGCACTGCGTGCGAAACTGAGACATACTCAGCACTACATTCATTATCATTTGCCAAAGGAGCCTGTTTTTGGTCAGTACTACTCTGATATCACAAAGTATAAAAATGATGTCGTCAAGTTTTTTGATTTATCTGATGAAGAGATAGCGTCATTAGCATATTTAAATTACCCTATTAGCAGCAGAGTCTTGTTTGATCATGAGCTTTTAACAAAGGTCATTCAACAAATACCTGAGTTTTTACTATCCCTTATGCAAGAGGGGAATTCATTTTTATTTACTCTCTACAATTTTCATACAATAGAACCGCATCCAAATGTTAAGATCGAATACTCCATGATCAGAGAGCTGTCAGAAAATATCTTCTTCATCTGGAATCAGATCAGTGATATCGAGATATCTGTTGCAACCGAAGAAGAAAAGTTAATTCAACTCTCAAGGCTTCCCAATGCAGTAGAGTTTGACAAGCTTTATTATGATCTATTGGGATGTTTTCAGATGAATTTGATGAGCCAAGTTTGGTATTTAGAATCGCGGGGAGCAAGTATAAACCTCAGGCAAAATGTTACTTCATATCAGGATAGTGCAAAAGGCCTAGTCCTGAGTGAGGTAGTAGGTTTTCTTGCTTTACCCTATAGATCTGCATATGAAACTTCTGTAGAAGTGTGGGACATAACATCCATCAGGAACAATATTATAGAAAATTTGAGAAATGCTAAGTTCATTGAAAGTATATATGAAGCATTTAAGCATAAAACCACTCTTCCAGAAATTGATAGTTTTGAATTTGTTGGTTCCATTCAAGAACCGAGCACTAAATATGGTGGTCACATAGACTCTTTAAAATTGATTATGCCAGAGGATGCGGATTCGGATCAATCTCCAGTGTTGCTTAAGTTCTTCTCAGGTGATACATACATCAACGAAATAAATCTCTCACATACCGAAGGAAGCTTTGTGTACTTCCTAGGTGCAGAACGTAATGCCGAAGGTAAGTTTTGGTTAAGTGAACCAGAGAAACATCATAAAATCCTAGACCAAATCTGGGAAGAGTTTTGCCTTCCTCAACATTTTAAAGATGAGAAAGATAGAAATCCTGACAAAGTAGGATTGGCACTATCCTGGATATGGGATTTTCAAAATGCAAATCGAAAAGGTATTAGAAATCGCATTCATAGCAAAATTAAGAAATTTCCACCCCCACTTCGCAATCTTAATCTCATACAATCAGTAAAGTCAGAGACAAGTAAGCATGGTGGCATTTACAAACTTCACTCCCAGATTAAGTTTGTCGAATTCGTAGCAAGCTAACCTCTTTATTTATAAAAGCATAATGCCCACACACTAATTCAAGAATTTGGTGTCACACGTCGCACACCCCGGTGTGCTTGAGACCTTCATGTAACCTACCTCCCAGCGCAAACCGCTGGGCTTTTTGTTTTATCCAGCATTTGAAAAATTAACACCATCTCCCTCGCGCTACGGAATGGACTAAACGAAAAGGAGATCGAAATGAACGATCAACTTACAAATCACACCGAGAGTGCTGAAGTCTCCGGTAATGATCAACAAACATCAAATGAGCAGGAAGGAGGTGAAAATATGAATGCTAAAACACGACAACCTTATGATGGTAGGTATGCGCACGGTGTGACAGCGGATACCGATCACATAAAAACGATCATTGACTATGACAACGCCGTTGATCGTCTTAGCAAGCGTCGCACATATCTAATCGGTGAGTACAAACAAATTGCTTCAAAATACGAAGCTACCCCAGATGTGAGTGTGCGAGCTAAACTCCTTAAATCTAAGGCTGTAAAGGAAGCACAGATTAAGGCAGTTACAAAAACAAGCGAATCGCTTTCTTCGATTAAAAGTGAGATCGAAGAAGCAGAGCGTGAAGCTCAAGCGGCAGTCGAATTCACTGACTTTGATGCTGTGTAATTAACGATGAACCAGGGGCACTTCTTCGGAGGTGCCCCATTTTTCTGGAATAAGAATTACATGGAACAGATGTACAGCCTAAAGTCAGCAGCAAGCTTGTTAGATATATCTGTGAAGACTCTTCGGCGTCTTATTAAGGACAAGGACATTCAGATATATCGTGTTAGGCAGTCCATCCGTTTAAAGGAATCAGATATCAAACAACTAGTTAAACCGGAGCAATCAATTGAAGATTATGGTTTGACAATTTAGGGAGCATATATGGCAACAATTAAAGAAATCAAACTCGCTTCGGGAGGAAGCAGTTGGAAGGTGACATGGGGTATAGGAGGGGGGAGGAAAAAAAGTCACCACTTTCGGGATGAAAAACTTGCTCGTCGATTCGCTAAAGAGCAAGAAGTGAAAAGTGAAAGAGTCAGGCATGGGTTGGAGGTAGCGTTGGAACCCAATCTCTCCATTTCAGTGATGGTTAGGGAGTACTTGAAGCGCATGACCAAGCATAAGGATCCAGAAACCATCCGAAGAGAACGCTCTATTTACAAGGCGCTCATCATCTTTCTTGGTGATGTTCGTATTAGATCAGTAAACAAGATTCAGCTCTCGAACTATCTGGAATATCGGCAGAAGGAGTGTGGTATTAGCCAGGCCACAGCTGCAACCGAATATCGTACGCTACGTGCATTCCTAAACACGCTAATCAGTTATAACTATCTTGAATCAAATCCCATCTTAGCAGTGAAACCTCCTCGAACACCTGAGAAGGAGATCATCATTCTGACGGATAGTGAAGTTAAGGAGTTTCTCAGTAAAATTGAATCTCCTGACTACAAAGATCTCTTTCAAATGTATCTGCATACTGGAGCTAGGAGGGGAGAACTGTTACCGCAGAGACCCTTCATATGGGACAATGTTGATTTTCGTCGTAGGGAGATCACACTTATTGGAAAGAAACGGATCCCACGAATTGTTCCCCTTGATAATGTTGCATTTGAGATAGTACGTCGCAGGAAGTTTTTAGAGAAACATGAATACCCATTCAAGTTCGACTATCACTTTCTATACAAAAAATATCTTCGCTACTTAAAAGCAGCCAAAGTTGAAGCAACAGGTCTACACTCATTAAGGCGCACCTACGGGAGCCGATTAGTAGAAAGTGGTGTTGATATTGTGGATGTTTCAAAAATGATGGGGCATCGCGATATTCGTGTCACGATGAAACATTACATACATATTAGCAGTAAAAAACTTCATGAGGCTGCGAAGAAACTGAATGATGTCTGGACCTAGAACACTGTCCACATAGATCGAGAATGATACCCAGGTTAGCCTGGGTATTTTTTTACCTCAAACGGAGAGGACATTCCTATACCTTGCCCTGTTTCCTTCAGCCCTTACTGGGTAAGGAAATATATCCAAAACGCTGAATTTGAGGTACCAAAAAGGTGCCATCAGGTGTCCCACTTTGTCCCATATTGTCCACATTGGATATATTTCCGTGAAGCCGCCTAAAAACAAAAACCCCTCGTAAGTCTATGAAATACAAGGGAATTATGTGGTGGCCAGGGACGGAATTGAACCGCCGACACGGGGATTTTCAGTAGTATGCAGTCCCTTATACAGTAGGGACTAGCGGGTTTTAGTTGCTAAAAAGTTGCTGTCAACGCAAATAGACCATTCTTCTTGTTTTGCTATAATCCACCGCCATAAGGTGACAGAAATAAACTCCCGAGTTGACCTGTTTTCCAGATTGATCTAAGCCATTCCACTGCACTTCATAGATGCCTGATGTTTTAACTCCATCCTGGAGTATCATGACCTCTTGACCAAGAACATCGAACACCGTCAAGGTCACTTGAGATTGTTCAGGAACTTCATATCTGATCGTTGTGATTGGGTTGAAGGGATTAGGGTAGTTAGGATATAAGTTATATCCAGATGGAGAGTCCGACCACCCCGCAATCCCAACAACCTCAGTGTCCCAAGTGGCAGTCAAGCCATAAGCCACTCCGTTCAAAACCGCAGTACTTCCACTATAGGTAAAATTTTCTGCTTCCACTGTTGATGCGCATTCCACACCGATGTACCACTCAGCAACTTCATCAACAGGTATTTCCAGGACATGCTCAGCCCCTTCAGCTAAACTGGTGAACTGGGCCGAGGTATCAAATGCAAAGCCCCCCGGACTTGCATAGAGATTAAAATCAAACCCCGCTTCCGCTGACAGCTCAATTGTCAAACTGTTTGCAGTTTCGGGTACTGAAATGGTGAAGTGGTGATATTGCTTATCACCGATTCGCGTGAACTCAGGGATATTGTCCTCTGCGTACAGATCCATGGATCGCATCTCACCGTTTATCAACTCACCTTTGATCTGAGGGTCTCCTGTCCCATCCAGGGCGTACAAGAGAATTGCTTGCATCATTTCAAATCTTTCACCATTGAATATGAGTTCCGGATGTGACCCGGTTACGACGATTCGACCTGCAGCCCGTCCAACTGGTCCACTAAGTTTGTAAGCCCAGGTACTGGCTTTTTCATGCATATCCAAACCGGGATAATCATATCTCAGCAATACTTCTGTTTCGGGAGGATAGTCAGTTTGCTCATTGGCATAGCAACCACCATTATGAGTCACATCAGCTATATATGCATCCCCACCAAAATCAAAATAATGGAGGAGTGGAGATCCTTCTGGGATGAAGTGACCGGTGGAGGCATCTGACAAATGTGTTCTCGTTGTTCTGCCCGGCCAAATTTGATAATAGTTGTAGTTAATACCTGTTTCCTCCCAATGAACGCTGGACAGGAAGGCACCTGCGCAAGATCCAGAATAACTCCCCCCGTTGGTATAAAATGTTCTGACCCGCTCCCGACCAATTATACCTAAAGAATTACCGTGGTTGGTTGAGTTGCCGCCATTGGTATAAATCATTCTGAAACGAGGAGCACCGTCTGGATATAGGAGGTGCCCGTTGGAGTCCATGCCATCTGCTATCATGACTCCATTCTGAACGCTGATATCATCTGTATTTAAGTATTCTACCGCCAAATTCAGATCCTCGGCGGACCACAAATAACCCACTGATGTTAGGTATGCACCGCCATCACAAAAGAGATCCTTGAAATAGCCAGGGGTCTGAGCACAGAGCTGCGAAGTAATGATGGCTATCCAGAACAGGTTTATTGGAAATCGATTTTTATTCATATTTCACCTCCCAGGAGGACCCCGACTCGCACAGGCCGGCCGGGGGGTGTGTGTTATTTTATTTTACAAGACTCAATTTTCGGACACTGCTGAATTTCGTACCAGAGTCCGTTGTAAACTGAATCCTGTATAAATAGATACCTGCATTCAGAGCAACTCCTTGGTGATCAAATGCATTCCAGTGGATGGTGTGATATCCGGCCGCTTGCTCACCATCGATGACACGCACGATCTCGCGGCCTATGACATCATAGATAGCCAACCTGACCCATCCGGCTCCAGGAAGATCGAAGCTTATGCTGGTCGACGGATTAAAGGGATTAGGATAGTTCTGGTGCAATGCAAATTCATCTGGTAGCGTAGGATCCGTATCAATTGCCACTGGGGTTGCACATCCGACGCCCAAAGCCCCCATGTTTACACCATCTTCACCAGATCCGACACAGGAAGAGTTCTCACTAAGGGTATAGAGCTCAGCATCCGGATCACAAAACCAGGGATTCTGATCAATATTGCCGGCTTCCCAATTCAAGCTACCATGTCCAATCGGGATACCAGCTGCTCCACCCTGGATATCTGAAAAGGCAACAGTAAGAGTATTAGCATCCCCGACACCCTCATCATACAAATAGATCTGATCAGGCACATTGCCCCAGAAAATAGAACTCACGAACATAGGGTTGGCATTCAAACTGGCTAACATTCCACCACCACCCAAAGGAGCAATATTATCCACCACGGTCACTTGATTGAATATTGGAGTAGCGTTTTCTGTGACAAAGATGCCCCCGGCGGAATAGGTCCCGGTATTACCAAATATCAAGATTGAGCTTAAGAGCGGGTTTGAAGCTTGTCCGATAGCGATTCCACCACCTCCAATGTTGGCATGATTATTTGAAATGACCACATTATGCAGGGTAGGACTGGAAGCGTAGATCGAAATACCTCCACCATATTCAGAGACATTGTCAGAGACAATGATCCCCTCAAGATATGGGTGGGAATTTCCCCCAATACTCAAACCACCACCAACATCCCCGGCACCGTGTGTACTCGTATTTCCGGTTATGATAAGATTAAGCAGGGTCGGATGAGACCCGTTTGTCACCACAAGTCCTCCTCCAATCCAAACGGTTAGACCTTGGTAACCCGACCCATTAGTAAGGGTAAAACCATCGAGCACGGCAGTTGAATCCTCCCCATTCACTATTTGGACGCAACTCCCGTTCTGATTGCCATCAATGATGGTTACTTCAGGCCCACCCGTTGAACGAACCTCGATATTTTTACCATTAAAGTCGATATTTTCGGTGTAGGTGCCGGGACTTACCAGGATGGTGTCCAGATCGACTGCGGCATCAATAGCAGCCTGGATGGTAGCATGATCTCCGGGGACCTCAATAACCGTAGGGGGTGGTGTGGATTCGCAAGCACCTATATCCGGAGCAGAACCGAGATATTCATCTTCACTCATATCAATAATGGTCTCAGAATTGTAGCTCCAAAATGCCGTCCCAGCATCAATACAGGGTGAATCTTCGAGCAGACTGAAATCATTGTTATCTGGATCAACGAATAGAGGATCCGCATCAATATTGCCGGCTTCCCAATTCAAGCTACCATGTCCAATCGGGATACCAGCTGCTCCACCCTGGATATCTGAAAAGGCAACAGTAAGAGTATTAGCATCCCCGACACCCTCATCATACAAATAGATCTGATCAGGCACATTGCCCCAGAAAATAGAACTCACGAACATAGGGTTGGCATTCAAACTGGCTAACATTCCACCACCACCCAAAGGAGCAATATTATCCACCACGGTCACTTGATTGAATATTGGAGTAGCGTTTTCTGTGACAAAGATGCCCCCGGCGGAATAGGTCCCGGTATTACCAAATATCAAGATTGAGCTTAAGAGCGGGTTTGAAGCTTGTCCGATAGCGATTCCACCACCTCCAATGTTGGCATGATTATTTGAAATGACCACATTATGCAGGGTAGGACTGGAAGCGTAGATCGAAATACCTCCACCATATTCAGAGACATTGTCAGAGACAATGATCCCCTCAAGATATGGGTGGGAATTTCCCCCAATACTCAAACCACCACCAACATCCCCGGCACCGTGTGTACTCGTATTTCCGGTTATGATAAGATTAAGCAGGGTCGGATGAGACCCGTTTGTCACCACAAGTCCTCCTCCAATCCAAACGGTTAGACCTTGGTAACCCGACCCATTAGTAAGGGTAAAACCATCGAGCACGGCAGTTGAATCCTCCCCATTCACTATTTGGACGCAACTCCCGTTCTGATTGCCATCAATGATGGTTACTTCAGGCCCACCCGTTGAACGAACCTCGATATTTTTACCATTAAAGTCGATATTTTCGGTGTAGGTGCCGGGTTCAATTAAGATGACATCCCCGTCCACAGCTGCATCGATCTGCTCCTGAATGGATGCTAGTACCATAAGCGGTAGTAGGCAGCTGATTAAAATAATGCCCCAAACAATTGTCGACTGCTTTCTCATCGGACTCTCCTCCTAGTTGAGATTCTTGGTTACAGATCGAACATAGCTGATAGTCAAGGGTTTGGTGTATATACAAAGTATCTACTGCCGCTTCCGGCACCTGATTGAGCCCGTTAGTTGTTCATTCAATTGCCCCACCTTTTAAGGTGGGGGTATCGTAGGTATAAGAAGTTAGGACTTAAGTCCTGAATGGTTGGGCTGAAGCCCTCTTGTGGTGGAGCTTGTTCCCCCCGCTCTTAAGAACGGGGTAAGACTGCATCAATCCCACTCTCGTCATCGCGAGTCCATAGGACGTGGCGATCTCTCTTGTTCTTCTTCGAATCTGGAGATTGTTTTCCTCAGATTAATAATCTTATCTCAGAACTGAGCCAGATAGCTTGTAAGATTATCCTCAGATTGCAGATTGATTTTCTTGCGAATGCGATGGCGGTAAATATTAATTGAAGCAGTTTGAATATTCATGATCTTGGCTACATCTTTGGTCACCAGATTGAGTCGTAACAGGGCGCAGACTTTCAGTTCATTTTCTGAAAGATTTGGATGATTGGTTCTTAACGCTTCATAGAAACCAGAGTGGACCTGGGTAAACCACAGTTCAAAATCTTCCCAACCCTGCTTGAGGGTGAGATGACTTTTCAAAAACCGAATCAGTTTCCGGATGCTTCCCCTGGATTCAGGCGGGACCTCGGTGGAGAGACTTTGCAGATTTTCGTGAAGCGAATCCATAATGCTCTGCTTTTCACTCAGGTGCAGGGTTTTGGTAAGGAGTTCCCGGCGTAAATGGTCGATCTGTTGTTCGGTCTTTTCCTGTTCCACCCGCGAACGTTCTTCCATCTCAACTTTGAGTGCAGCAGTACGCTGTCGAACCAAGGCCTCCAGCCTCCGATTCTGAACCTGCAGACGCCAATTACGCCACCACATGATGACTACGAAAATACTGAGGACCAACATCACCATGAAGAACCTGAAGAGACTGGTTTGCCAGAAGGGTGGTTTGATAAAGATGTCCAGGGCGACACCCTCATCGTTCCAGACTCGATCGTTATTGGAGCCAGTGATACGCAGCGTATACCAGCCTGGATCAAGGCTGGTGTAGGTGACAATGTTGGTATTACTAGCTTCCACCCATTCCGGATCAAAATTTTCCAACTTATAGCGGTATTGATTCAATTCCGGATTCCAATAATCCAGGGCTGCAAATTCAAATTTGAGGACTTTATCCTTGTAGCACAATCGCAGCGTATCCAGGTATTCAATGGACCTGGGCAATACAATTCGATTGTCCTTTTCTTCCCCAACCTTAACTCGCTCGTGATTGATCCACAGATCAGTTAGCAGAACAGGTGGGATATGTGCGTTCAACTTGATTGAATCAGGGTGAAAGCGGTTCAGTCCATTACTTCCGCCAAAATAGATGAAGCCCTCAGGGTCCTTTAGAGATGATTCATAATAGAAGACCTTACCCTGGACCCCGTCTGCCTCCTGATATGTCCCTAAAAGACCCTGATTCTCATTAAACTTAAGGATGCCCTTGCTTGAGCTGATCCATAAATTCCCATGATTATCCTCCTGAATCGCACTGATATCCATGTCTTCAGGATCAAACCCCAGATCCATCTGATCAAAGGTCTCACGCGCACTATCCAGGCGACACAAGCCCCCTCCCCGGGTACCGATCCACAGTTGCGAGTGTGAATCTTCGAAGACGGTTCGCACGATATCGCTGGAGATCGAGTTAGGCTTATCGCTGACCTGAAAATGCTGAAAGATGTTTGTATTTGGTATTAGACGATCGAGTCCGGCATCCTCGGTACCCACCCAAAGATCACCTCGTTTATCTTCCAGGATGGCAGTGATCTTGTCACTTGCTAAAGAATTAGCATCTTCAGGGTCATGTCTTATAAATTCAAAATCATCTGAGTCGGGTTGGTAGCGGTGCAGACCTCCACCCTTCGTACCCACCCAGATAGTGCCATCCCGGGTTTCATATAAGGCAAAAATATCATTGTCACTGAGCCGACTGGCTTCGAGACGATACTTACGATAGTGTTCCATACTATCCGTGGCTGGATCCCAGCGAAAGAGACCTGCATAATTGGTCCCCATCCATACACGATCCTGTTGGTCCACCATGACCTTAAAACTATAGTTCATACTCCAAACAACCGGGTTTGAATCTTCTGTTTGGAATTCCAGGGAGCCACCCTGTTTGAGATCTATGCGTTGGAAACCGGAGCCGGCACGTGCCAGCCAGAGACGACCCTGTTTGTCTAAATCCATCCCCAGGATCGCGTTTGATTCTAACTTAGAGTAATCCGGATTTGATTGATTAACGTGCTTAAATCGCAATTGCTTAGGATTACAAACATCAACACCAATCCCACTCAATCCAGTCCAGATGATCCCCTGGGAATCAATGCTGAGCTTCCACACAATGCCCGCATTTATACTGTTGGGGTCATTTTTATCTGATCCCAGGAAATAGTATCCTCCAGTCTTTGGATCAAGGAGTGAAATTCCCGTTGCGGCTCCCAGCCATAGGATTCCATTCTCTGCAATATCTAGTGACCAGATCGCATTCTTATTGACCATCAGTGGGTCATTCTTCTGGGTACCAAAGTATTTGACCTTCCCAGTGATCTTAGAATAGCTAAAAGAACCGATGGGGAACATACCCACATAAATGTCCTCACCATTGGGATCCGCCACTAATCCTGTAATCAAGTTCGTCCCGACTTCCGTGGGTTTGAACCATGTGTAGCTTATGGTATTGAATTCATGACTACCGGGAGCAAGTGAGCAAACATGGGCACTGTTGGTTC